>Ga0302267_10000345_pt1 | contig 60969 bp, 52 predicted proteins | sample III_Bog_E1_3_FD_194555 | JGI IMG/M metagenome (GOLD analysis project Ga0302267, IMG submission 194555) | Peat permafrost microbial communities from Stordalen Mire near Abisko, Sweden - III_Bog_E1_3 | ecosystem: Environmental > Terrestrial > Soil > Wetlands > Peat | place: Sweden: Abisko...
CTGCCGGTATCGGGCCGCGACGACGGCCCCGCGCGCCCATGCGCGCGAAGCCAAGGGCGCGGATGCGCCCGCCCGGCGTCTGAGGGCAGCCTTGATGAGTCAACATCAAGGCTCGAGGGTATGATACGACGAAACGATCACCGGAGTTCTTTTCTGCGATGAACGACCTGCTTCCCTTGTCCTCCGGTGATAGCGCCCCGACAGGATCCAGACCACAGAATCGCCCCAAGGGCAGGGTGCGGCGGTGGCTGGTTCGATTGGTCTGGCTGCTGGTGGTGCTCGCGAGTCTCGGGGGGGGGGCCTGGATTGTGCTGCATCCCCGTGCCGTCCCGCCCCACGGAGGCCGGTTCAGCATGAGTGGTCCGATGCCGGTGGTGACAGCGACGGCGGCCAAGGGCGATATCGACATCACGCTGAAGGCTCTGGGGACCGTGACCGCGTTGGCGACGGTGACAGTTAAGACCCAGATCAGCGGCCAGTTGACCGAAGTGGCCTTTACCGAGGGCCAGACCGTCCATGCCGGGGATTTTCTGGCCCAGGTCGATCCTCGCCCCTATCAGTTGGCGCTGGCTCAGTATGAAGGTCAGCTTCGTCGGGATCAGGCCTTGTTGGCGGCGGCCAAGGTTGATTTGGCGCGATATCAGAAATTGGTGGCTCAGGACTCCATCGCCCGGCAGCAACTCGATACCCAGGCGGCGCTGGTGCAGCAGTACGAAGGGACAATCGAAACCGATGGGGCCCAGGTCAATAATGCCAAACTGAACATGGCTTATTGCCACATCAGTTCGCCGGTGACCGGGCGGGTCGGGCTGCGTCAGGTGGATCCCGGCAATTATGTTCAGACCAGTGATGCCAATGGATTGGTCGTCATTACCCAGATGAAGCCGATTTCGGTGATCGCAGCGGTGCCCGAGGATTGGTTACCGGCTTTGATGAAGCGGCTGCATACCGGCGCGACATTGCCGGTTGTGGCCTATGATCGTGCCGACAGCGTGAAGCTGGCAACGGGCACGCTAACCACTCTGGATAACCAGATCGACACGACCACCGGCACTATTAAACTGCGGGCGCAGTTTGAAAATGCCGATGAGTCGCTGTTTCCCAATCAGTTTGTTAACATTCGCGTGCTGGTGGATACACTGCACGACGTTACTGTGATTCCCATGGTGGCGGTTTTGCGGGGAGCCCCAGGAACCTTCGTTTATTTGGTGCAGCCGGATAACAGCGTGAAAGTACGGCCAATCGCGTTGGGGCCGGTCTCTGATGACAAGGTCGCGATCCTGTCTGGTCTGGAACCCGGTGATCGGGTGGTGATTGATGGTGCCGATAAGCTGCGCGATGGGGCCCATGTCACCGTGCCCGCCGCTGAGTCTGGAGTTGGACCTGCTGGAGCCGGACCTGGAGGGAGTGCCGGTCCCGGCGGCTTTGGCCATGGCTCGGGAGCCTGGTCTGGTTCGGGGCATCATCGGAGCGATCAGGCACCGGGCGGTCAGACTCCGGGCGACGGTGCCGACGGCGAAGAGCATCACCATCACCACCATCAGGCTGATCAATGACCGCCCCGTCCGGTCCCGAAGCGCCCGACGGCGGTTCACTTAGCCCCTCGCGTCTGTTCATCCTGCGCCCGGTGGCCACCTCGCTGTTGATGATGGCGATCCTGCTGACGGGGATATTGGCGTTCCAATTCCTGCCGCTGTCGGCTTTGCCCGAAGTGGACTATCCAACCATCCAGGTGCAGACCTTTTATCCAGGAGCCAGCCCCGAGGTTATGACGTCGTCAGTGACGGCGCCGTTGGAGCGTCAGTTCGGGGAAATGCCCAGCTTGAACCAGATGTCATCCAGCAGCTCGGCTGGGGCTTCGGTTATCACCCTACAATTTGGGTTGACTCTGAGTCTCGATGTGGCCGAGCAGGAAGTTCAGGCCGCCATCAATGCCGCCGGAAATCTGCTGCCTTCGGATCTGCCGGCTCCACCGATCTATGCCAAGGTCAATCCTGCGGATGCTCCGATTTTGGCCTTGGCGGTGACATCCAAGACGCTGCCTTTGACCCAGGTCGAAGACCTGACCGATACCCGGTTGGCTCAGAAAATCTCGCAGTTGCCCGGCGTCGGCCTGGTCAGCATCAATGGCGGCCAGCGGCCAGCGGTGCGGGTGCAGGCCAATCCCAAGGCGCTGGCAGCCTATGGGTTAAATCTCGACGATCTGCGAACCACCATTGCCAATGCCAATGTCAATACGCCCAAGGGCAATTTCGATGGCCCGATGCGCGCCACCACCATCAACGCTAATGATCAGTTGAAAAGCGCGTCGGAGTATAACGCGATCGTTGTCGCCTATAAGAATGGCGCTCCGGTGCGGCTGTCCGACGTGGCCACGGTGGTCGATAGCGCCGAAAACACGGGGCTTGCGGCATGGCGAAATACCGTGCCAGCGGTGATCGTCAATATCCAGCGTCAGCCCGGCGCCAATGTCATCGAGGTCGCCGATACCATTCGGGCTTTGCTGCCGACGTTGCAGGCAGCGTTGCCGGCGGCGGTGGATGTGGCGGTTCTTACCGACCGCACCACCACCGTCCGCGCATCGGTGGCTGATGTGGAGTTTGAGCTGGTGCTGGCGGTGGTGCTGGTGGTGCTGGTGATCTTCCTGTTCCTCCGCAACCTGTCGGCAACTCTGATCCCCAGCCTGTCGGTGCCGTTGTCCCTGATCGGGACATTCGGCGTGATGTATCTGGCCGGATACAGTCTGAACAATCTGACTTTGATGGCGTTGACCATCGCCACTGGCTTCGTGGTGGATGACGCCATCGTGATGATCGAAAACATCGCCCGTTTTCTGGAAGCTGGGGAAACGCCGCTGGAAGCGGCACTGAAGGGCTCGCGGCAGATTGGTTTTACCATCATCTCCCTGACGGTTTCGTTGATCGCAGTGTTGATCCCCTTGCTGTTCATGGGCGACGTGGTGGGGCGGCTGTTCCGGGAATTCGCCGTGACTCTGGCCGTCACGATTCTGATTTCAGCGGTGGTGTCGTTAACATTGGTGCCGATGTTGTGCGCCCAATTACTGCGTCACCGCGTCGCTTCGGAAGAGTCCGCCATCAATCAATGGGCGGGGCGCGGGTTTGACAGGTTGATTGCCGCTTATGGCCGTCGTCTGGAGTGGGTGCTGGATCACGCTGGTTTGACGGTGGCGGTGGCGGTGGCTACCCTGGGACTCACGGCGGCGTTGTACGTCTATATCCCCAAAGGCTTCTTTCCGGTCCAGGATACCGGCCTGATCCAAGGCGTGACCGAGGCCGGGCAGTCGGTTTCGTTTCCGGCTATGGCGGAACGTCAACGGGCCTTGGCGGCAGTGGTGTTGCGGGATCCCGATGTGGAAAGCCTGTCATCCTTTATCGGCGTTGACGGCACCAACATGACGCTGAATAGCGGTCGGATGCTGATCAATCTGAAATCCCGAGACCAGCGCAGCACCAGCGCCAGCGACATTATCCGCCGGCTTCAGGACGAGACCGCCAAGGTGAGCGGGATTTCGTTGTACATGCAGCCGGTTCAGGATCTGACCATCGACGCCACGGTCAGTCGAGCCCAGTATCAGTTCGTTCTGGAAGATGCCGATCCCGAAGACTTGAGCCGGTGGGGGCCTAAGCTGGTGGATCGGCTCAAACAATGCCCGGAGCTGGAAGACGTGGCCAGCAACGCTCAGGATCAGGGCTTGTCGACTTTTATCACTATTGATCGGGATAGCGCGGCTCGGTTCGGGATTACGCCAGCCACGGTGGACAATGCGCTTTATGATGCTTTTGGCCAACGGATCATCTCGACCATCTTCACGCAAACCAACCAATACCGAGTGATCCTGGAAGTCGACCCTAAAGAGCAGGCTTCGCTTCAGTCACTGAATTCGATTTACCTGCCGTCGTCGTCGGGGGGGCAGGTGCCGCTTTCGTCCATCGCCAGCGTGGTTGAGCGACCCATGTCGCTTCAGGTCAATCATCTTGGCCAGTTCCCATCGACCACCCTATCCTTCAATCTGGCGTCTGGAGCCGCGTTGGGAGAGGCCGTGACGGCGATCCGAGAGGCCGAGAGCGACATCGGCATGCCGGCCAGCGTGATGACCCTGTTCCAGGGGGCCGCGATGGCGTTCCAGGCGTCGCTTGGTAACGAGTTGCTGCTGATTTTGGCCGCTATTGTGACCATGTACATTGTGTTGGGGGTGCTCTACGAAAGCACCATTCACCCGGTAACAATCCTGTCGACTCTGCCGTCGGCGGGGATCGGCGCGTTGCTAGCCCTCTTGATGGCCGGGAGCGATCTGGGGGTGATCGGGATCATCGGGATTATTTTGCTGATCGGTATCGTCAAGAAAAACGCCATCATGATAATCGATTTTGCCCTTTATGCCGAACGGCAGGAGGGGAAGGCGCCGCGTGCGGCGATCTATCAGGCATGTTTACTGCGTTTTCGCCCGATCCTGATGACCACCATGGCGGCGTTGTTCGTGTCATTGCCGTTGATGTTTGGTACTGGCACCGGCTCGGAATTGCGTCATCCCCTGGGGGTCAGTATCGTTGGCGGTCTGATCGTCAGCCAGATTTTGACCTTGTTCACCACCCCGGTCATCTACCTGATGTTTGACCGATTGGCGCGCAGGGTTAGAGGCAGAGGGGGTGTTAGCGAAAAAACGGGCCTGGAGGAGGAGGGGCGATGAATTTTTCCGCCCTCTTTATCGGGCGCCCGGTTGCGACCACGCTGTTAACCCTGGGGGTGACGCTGGCGGGGGTGGTGGCGTTTTTATCGCTGCCGGTGTCGCCGCTGCCCCAGGTGGATTTCCCCACCATTTCGGTCCAGGCCAGCCTGCCTGGCGCCAGCCCCGAAACCGTGGCCACCAGTGTCGCCACGCCGTTGGAGCGCCATCTGGGTCAGATCGCCGACGTCACCGAGATGACGTCCTCGAGTTCGGTGGGACAGACCCGGATCACACTGCAATTTGGTCTTGATCGCAACATTGATGGGGCCGCTCGCGATGTTCAGGCGGCGATCAATGCCGCACGGGCCGATCTGCCAGCCAGCCTTAAGAGCAACCCGACCTATCGTAAGGTCAACCCGGCAGATGCGCCGATCATGATCTTGGCCATGACCTCGGCAACCCGCACCCAGGGCCAAATTTACGATTCGGCAGCGACGGTTTTGCAGCAAAAACTGTCTCAGGTCGAAGGCATTGGGCAGGTTAATGTGGGCGGCAGTTCGCTGCCAGCGGTCCGGGTGGAGGTAAATCCGCATGCTCTATTCAAATACGGCGTGGGATTAGAAGATGTTCGAGCGGCCTTGGCTTCGGCTAATGCCAATAGCCCGAAAGGCTCTATCGAGGAAAACGGTCGGCATTATCAGATTTATACCAATGATCAGGCCCGCCGCGCTGATCAGTACCGGGATTTGGTGATTGCTTGGCGCCAAGGCGCAGCGGTGCGTTTGAGCAGTGTTGCTGATGTGGTGGATTCGGTGGAGGATCTGCGTAATCAGGGGCTCGCCAATGGCCATCCTTCGGTTCTGGTTTTGCTGTTCCGTCAACCTGGTGCCAACATCATCGACACTGTGGATCGGGTTAAGGCGCTGCTGCCGCAACTTCAGGCATCGATCCCTACCGACATTGATCTGGTGGTGGCCATGGACCGCACCACCACCATTCGGGCGTCGCTGCGTGATGTTGAGCGCACCCTGGCGATTTCCGTCGCGCTGGTGGTGTTGGTGGTGTTTGTCTTTCTGCGCGATCCCAGCGCCACCCTGATTCCCATCGTTGCGGTTCCGGTTTCATTGATCGGAACCTTCGGGGCGATGTATCTGCTCGGCTATAGCCTGAACAATCTGTCACTGATGGCTTTGATCATCGCCACTGGATTCGTGGTGGATGATGCGATTGTGGTTTTGGAAAATGTCATGCGCCACATGGAAGGCGGCATGTCGCGAATGAAAGCCACACTTCAAGGCACGCGGGAGGTGGGCTTCACGGTTCTATCCATGAGCCTGTCCCTGATCGCAGTGTTTATTCCGATTCTATTGATGGGCGGTATTGTTGGCCGGCTGTTCCGAGAATTTGCCGTTACCTTGTCGATTGCGATTGCCATTTCCTTGGTGGTCTCTCTGACCATTACTCCAGTGATGTGCTCGCGGCTGCTGCGGCATCGTCCGGCGGGTCAGCGGTCATGGCTGTATCGTTTCAGCGAGCACGGATTCATAGGGTTGCGGGGGCTGTACGAGACCAGTCTTGGCGTGGCCTTGCGTCATCCGGCTTTAACCCTGTTGGTGTTGGCGGCCACGATTTGCTTGAATGTTCATCTTTTCATCGTGGTTCCCAAAGGCTTCTTTCCGCAACAGGATACAGGCCGGCTGATGGGCGGAATTCAGGCCGATCAGAGCATATCCTTCCAATTGATGCGGCAAAAATTAACTCAGTTTATCAATATTGTTAAGTCAGACCCAGAAGTTGATAGCGTTGTTGGCTTTACCGGCGGAGGTCAGACCAATTCTGGAATGATTTTTGTCTCGTTAAAACCGTTAACCGAGCGCGATTTATCATCAGATCAGATTATTGCCCGATTGCGCGCGAAGCTGGCGGCGGTGCCGGGGGCGGCCTTGTTCTTACAAGGGGTTCAAGATATTCATATCGGCGGACGTCCCAGCAACGCCCAATATCAATTCACGCTCCAGGCCGACCGTTTGGGCGATCTTCAGACCTGGGCGCCTAAATTGGCGGCGGCTTTGCAGCACGCGCCTGAACTGACCGACGTCAATTCCGATCAGCAGGATAAGGGGCTTGAAACTGATCTGGTGATCGATCGCAGTGCTGCCGCTCGTCTCCATCTAACAATCGGCCAAATTGATAATACTTTATATGATGCGTTTGGCCAGCGTCAGGTTTCAACAATCTATAATCCGCTAAATCAGTATCATGTAATCATGGAGGTGGCGCAACAATACGGGCAGACTCCAGAGATATTAAATCAACTCTTTGTCAGCACATCGGGCGGAGCGGCTTCGGGAACCCAGGCGACCAATGCCGTAGCTGGCACCTCGGCGGTCGCGGGCGCCACCAAAGCCGCCAGTTCCGCCACCAGCAGCACGGCCGCCACGGTGGCTAGCGATGCAGCCCGCAACCTGTCCCAGAACGCCCTCGCCAATACCGGCCACGGCAGCGCGTCTTCCGGTACGCCGGTCAGCACAGCGATGGAAACCATGGTACCTTTGGCTGCGCTGAGTCATTACGAACCCGGTACAACCCCCTTGGCGGTCAATCACCAAGGTCATTTCGCAGCCTCAACGATTTCTTTCAATCTCTCGCCGGATCGTTCCCTCAGTGATGCGGTGACGGCGATTGGTCGGGAGATGAACCAGATCGGTGCTCCTGCGACCATTCATGGCAGTTTCCAGGGAACGGCTCGCGCGTTTCAGGATTCCTTGGCCAATGAGCCACTTTTGATTCTCGCGGCCTTTTTGGCGGTTTATATTGTTCTGGGGATTCTTTATGAGAGTTACATTCACCCCGTGACAATTCTATCGACCTTGCCCTCGGCAGGTGTGGGTGCGGTGTTGGCTTTGATGGCGTGCGATACCGATTTCACCATCATCGCTATGATTGGGGTTCTGTTGCTGATCGGTGTTGTGAAAAAGAACGCGATCATGATGATCGACTTTGCATTGGATGCCCAACGGACACGGGGACTGTCTCCTCGAGAAGCCATCCATCAGGCGTGCATTCTGCGCTTTCGTCCGATCATGATGACAACCATGGTGGCGTTGCTCAGTGCGCTGCCGTTGGCCTTAGGAGGGGGGGATGGCGCCGAGTTGCGTCGGCCCCTAGGGATCGCCATTGTCGGCGGACTGGTCGTCAGCCAACTCCTAACGCTTTACACAACGCCGGTCATTTATCTGATTCTGGGTCGGATTCGCCTTCGGCGATCGTGAGCGAGGGGATTATGGCGAGCTGGAAGGCGTTATATCATCGAGCCTTGATGTTGATTCATCAAGTCTGCCCTCAGACGCCGGGCGGGCGCGTCCGCGCCCTTGGCTTCGCGTCCACGAGGACGCGGGGCCGCCGTCGCGGCCCGATACCGGATCGAGCCTTGATTCATCAAGGCTGCCCTCAGACGCCGGGCGGGCGCGTCCGCGCCCTTGGCTTCGCGTCCACAAGGACGCGGGGCCGCCGTTGCGGCCCGATACCGGATCGAGCCTTGATACCATCGAGCCTTGATGGTGACTCATCAAGGCTGCCCTCAGACGCCGGGCGGGCGCATCCGCGCCCTTGGCTTCGCGTCCACGAGGACGCGGGGCCGCCGTCGCGGCCCGATACCGGCGATGTGTCAGTATCAGGGCTCGCCGGTATTATTATGATGCTTAACCGCTCTCATCGGGACCACACAACGGTCTCGATGAGAGCGCGCTAGATATCACGCCTCGGAGGCCGTTTTGGCGTAGCCTAACGTCCGAAGCGCATCGGCGATTTCCGGCAGAATGGCCGGATCGTCAATGGTTGCCGGTGCCTTAAACGGCGAGCTGTCGGCGATTTTTTGCATAGTGCCGCGCAAAACCTTACCCGAACGGGTCTTGGGAAGCCGTTGAACCACCAAAGCCCGCTTGAAGTCAGCAACCGGGCCAATCGTATCGCGCACCGCCTGTACGACTTCTTTAATAATTTCGTCGTCGGAACGCTTGACTCCAGCCTTCAGAACCAGGAACCCGAGCGGCACCTGGCCCTTGAGCTGATCAGACACCCCAATCACCGCGCATTCGGCAACATCCTTGTGGGATGACAGCACCTCTTCCATGGCGCCCGTGGACAGGCGATGGCCGGCAACATTGATGATATCGTCGGTTCGGGCCATGATGCTGATGTAGCCATCATCGTCGATGAATCCGGCGTCCCCGGTCTGATAGTACCCAGGATACTCGGTCAAATACGCCTTCAGGAAGCGATCATCGGCATTCCATAAGGTCGGCAATGATCCCGGAGGCAGCGGTAGCTTGATGACAATCGCGCCGATATCTCCGTGCGGCACTTCTTGATTTTCAGCGTTGACGATCCGCACATCCCATCCCGGCAACGGCTTGGTCGCCGAGCCATATTTGATCGGGAACAATTGGATTCCCAGTGGATTCCCCGAGATACCCCAGCCGGTTTCGGTCTGCCACCAGTGATCGATCACCGGCACCTTGAGCTTGTCTTCGGCCCAATGCAGGGTATCGGGATCGGAACGCTCTCCGGCTAGGAACAGGGCGCGAAAACCGCTCAGGTCATATTTGGCAAGATGGGTTCCCTCTGGGTCTTCGCGCTTGATCGCCCGAAACGCCGTGGGTGCGGTGAACAGAGTGGCAACCTTATGCTCGCTGATGACCCGCCAAAAAGCGCCGGGATCGGGAGTTCCCACCGGCTTGCCTTCGTAAAGCAAGGTGGTGCAACCGTACAGCAGCGGCGCGTAACAGATATAAGAGTGACCCACCACCCATCCCACGTCAGACGCCGCCCAAAACACCTCGCCTGGTTTCATATTATACATATAACGCATGGTCCAGGTCAGTGCGACCGCGTGGCCGCCATTGTCGCGGACAATGCCCTTGGGCTGGCCGGTGGTGCCGGACGTGTAAAGGATGTATAGGGGATCGGTTGCGGCCACCGGAACACAAGGCGCCGGTTCCGCCGCCGCCGCACCCTGGACCCAATCGACATCGCGCCCGGCGATCATCGGCGCCGTTTCCTGGGGCCTCTGGAAGATCACCGTGTGCGCCGGCTTATGGGCCGACATCTCGATGGCGGCATCCAACATTGGCTTATAGGGCAGCACCTTCTTGCCCTCGATGCCGCACGAGGCCGAAACGATAACTTTGGGCTTGGCGTCATTGATCCGGGTCGACAGTTCGCTGGGCGCAAAGCCGCCGAACACCACCGAGTGAACGGCCCCAATGCGGGCACAGGCCAACATCGCTTCGACCGCCTGCGGGATCATCGGCATGTAGATGATGACCCGATCACCTTTTTCGACCCCCAATTGAGTCAACAGGCCCGCAAAACGACTAACCCGATCTTGCAACTGGCGATAGGTTATGCTCTCTCCGGCGGCCGTGACGGGACTGTCATAAATGATCGCAACCTGATCGCCCCGCCCCCCTTCTACGTGACGGTCAACGGCGTTGTAGCAGGTGTTGAGCAGACCGCCCCTGAACCATCGGTAAAAAGGCGGGTTGCTTCGATCAAGAACCGTGTCCCAGGTTTTATCCCAATGGATTGCTGCTGCGGCATCCCCCCAGAAACCATCCGGATCAGAGATCGACTGCGCAAACATTTGTTCATAGAGAGTGGTCATGTCGTACCCTTCTTGCGCTCCCCGGAGCCTATTCGTTATTGGTCGCGGCGTTTGGCCCGCGTTCGCCAAGTGTGCGACAAAACAGTGATCCAATGCAAACCTTGTTTCTTTGCTGCACTGCCGCAAGTGGTTGGTATTCGCGCCAGCATATCTTGATCGTGCCGCTACGGCCCGTCATTGGGAAAGAATGATCACTACCAATTCAAGGATGGCGTCGTCACAATCGTCTTCAGTTTGTAACAGTCGAACCGAACCCATCTGGCGATATTCAGACACGTTCTGATAAATTGCAAATAACCGTTACCAGCTAGGTATGGTTAATATCCTTACCATACTCAACCGCGACATCATGACCGATTTGCAGCTAGATCTTGCTAGTATAAGATGATCACTTACGTATGAACAAAAAACCCGGTTGCGGTGCGCGTCGTAAGGCGCGAACGAGGCGCCAGGGATATAAAAACAGGCTGAAAAGCCTTTCCGGGAGATCCGCCGATCATGTCGATCTTAAAATTGCAAATAGGCGGTCGCATTTTGCTGATCGTGGTCGCAGCCGTCGTGGGCATGAGCGCCGTTGCAGCCCTCAGCCTCAACCGGCTCCATAAAGTCCTGTTGCAGGATCGCCAGGACAAAGCCCAGCAATTGGTCGAAACTGCCTATAGCATTCTTTCAAGCTTCGATGCTCAGGTTCAAGCTGGTATTCTTAATATCGATGATGCAAAGAAGAAAGCACTCGCCACCCTGGCTCCATTACGTTTTGGAGGTGATAATTATTTCTTTATTACGGACTATCAGTTAATCATGCTGATGCACCCAACTGTTAGTTTGGTTGGAAGAGACATGACTAACGATAAGGATTTCGACAATAAGCCTATTTTTATACAAATGATCCATCTTATTCAAGAAAAAGGCGCTGGTTTTGTTTCATATTTATGGCCAAAACCAGGATATGACCAAGCTGTCGCAAAAATAAGCTATGTTAAAGGGTTTAAACCCTGGGGATGGATGGTTAGTACAGGGATTTATCTGGATGATGTCGATTCTATTTTCCAAAAGCAAATCCGCATTTTGGGCGGTACGATACTCGCATTGATGCTTCTCGTGGTCGGCCTGTCGCTGCTGGTATCCCGTGGCATCGTCCGACCGATCCACAAAATGACCGAGGCCATGGCTCGATTGGCCCAGGGAGACCTGGATGTCGTTATTCCTCCGCATCACGGGGCCGACGAAATCAGCGCCATGAGTCGCGCCATGGCCGTCTTCAAAGCCAATGCCACCGAAGTGCGGCGTATGACCCAAGAGCAGGAGCGAGTTAAGACCGAGGCCATCGAAGCCCAGCGACAAGAGCGATATCGTCTGGCTGATGTTTTTGAAAGCAACGCACTATCCGTAATGGACCTAGTCCGGGCCAACTCCAAGCGAATCGTCAGCACAGCGGGTAAGATGGGAAAGCGGGTGGGCACATCATCCGACCAATCCATGGATGCCGCTGCGATTTCTCAACGGACGGTCGACAGCATCCAGGCGTTGACCAACGATACCCGGCAGCTCAGCGAATCTTTTGCCAGCGTTTGTCGCCGGGTTTCCGAATCGAGCGCGATCTCCCATCAAGCCGTCAATCAGGCTGAAACCACCAATCGTCAGGTGGACGGATTGTCAGAATCCGCCGAACGCATTGGTCAAGTGGTCAGTTTGATTTCAGACATTGCCAACCAAACCAATTTGTTGGCACTCAATGCGACCATCGAGGCTGCACGGGCCGGTGAGGCGGGCAAAGGGTTTGCGGTGGTAGCCACCGAAGTCAAAAATCTGGCCGGACAAACGGCTAGGGCAACCGAGGAAATATCCAATCAGGTTGCGGCGATCCAGGAGGCCACCAAAAACGCCGCCGAAGCTATCACTGAAATTTCGAGGATCATCGCCAGCATGTCCGATATCGCCAGCGATGTGGCCGGCTCGGTCGCGCGCCAGGATGATGCCACCGCCGATATTCTGAGGCGGGTTCAAGAGATTGCTCGTGACGCCGAAGTGTTCACCAGCCGCTTCAGCATGGTCGCTCGCACATCGGCATCGTCTTACGCTTCAGCCATTAAGGTGATATGGACCGCCAACGATCTATCGAAACCCACCGATGCCTTGATCAACGAGCTGGATACCTTGATGCGGGCACTGCGAGTATAAAAAAAGGGGCTTGCAGAAAAGCAAGCCCCTCAAGATGCCGATCAGAACAGGGATTATACGGCGAACAGGCCGTGATTAGATGGTGAACTGAGCACCATTGACCGAGAACGTCGCGCCGTTGACGAACTGGGCTTCGTCAGCAGCCAGGAACACCACGGTGCGGGCAATTTCGCTCGGCTCGCCGAGACGGCCAGTCGGGATCTTGGCAACGATCTTGGACAGAATGTCCGGAGCAATCTTTGCCACCATCTCGGTGTTGATGTAGCCGGGGCAGATGGCATTGGCCGTGATGCCCTTGGCCGCGCCTTCTTGCGCCACCGCACGGGTAAAGCCCAACACGCCGGCCTTGGCTGCCGAGTAGTTGGCCTGACCGAACTGACCGACCTGACCATTGACGGAGCTGATGCTGATAATCCGGCCATAGCCCTTTTCACGCATGCTCTCGATCACCTGACGGGTGACGTTGAACATGGAGTTCAGGTTGACGTTGATCACCGCATTCCAGTTCTCGGCGCTCATCTTGTGCAGCGGGGCGTCGCGAGTGATGCCGGCGTTATTGACCACGATCTCGATGGGGCCGTGCTCGGCAACGATCTTGGCAATGCCTTCCTTGGTGGCGTTAAAATCGCTGACGTCAACCAGATAGACGGGAATGCCAGTCTTCTCAGTAAATTCTTTGCCAGTTTGTTCGTTCACGTCAATAGCAACGACGCGATGGCCCGCTTCTTTCAAGCCGACGGAAATCGCCGCGCCGAGACCACGAGCGCCACCAGTAACCAGTGCCAGACGAGCCATAGAGTATTCTCCCTAATGAGTTTGACGGTTTTAAGATCCTTGCGGATTAGTCTTGACAGCCGACGAAGCCACCGGAGCGAATCAAGCCGGCGGCACCGCGACCGTATCTTCGATGTTCATACTCGCAACGCTCGCTCCAAGCAACGGGCAACCGAGCACCGGACATCATTATTGCAATGCAGCAAAGTCAACGTGGTGGAGTTTCTCGGATGCCGCCTTGGTAACGAAGGGAAATTACCGAAACGGCATCGAATTACGAAATTTTGCTGCCTGACAACCAACCAAGTCTTGGCAACGCCTGAAATGATGGCTCACGAAGTCTTGAATCAAGGGGCTTGCCTGATCCCAGCACTCGGCCCCTGAACCCTCTTAAAAAGCCACCTGTTCCCGGTATCGATTATCAGAGAAGCAACTATTCGGCGGCGTCCCGGCGCCCATCCCCTTCCTGCTCCGCCTTTTCGTTCTCCACCTCCTCCTCTTCGAGGCTAAACATCTCTGCTTCGTCGTCATAACTATACAACACGGCGTAGCGGCCCCAACTGATCGCTGCCAGCAAGGTCTCTTCGGCATAAGATTCGCTGAGTTGATCTTCCAATTCAGGCTCAAAACGTAAACGCGGAGCCCGATGCCGAGGCCGACCTTCCAAAACCCGCCGAATATGAGCAACCAGCGGCACATATTTCAGAAGATGCTCGCCAAAGAGCGCTTTGCGGTCATCTGTGTCTGCTTCTGCGAAGGCAAAGGCCGCAGGCAGCAACCGGATATCTCCTTCGGCCAGATCGGCAAAGCGCAAGATATGCAGAGCCTCGGCAATCGGAAACAACTCGTCAACCTCCATTTGAAGGTCTTCCGAAAGCACTGGTAGGTCAACATGTCCCTGATACGGTGCCGCTGCCAAAGTTTCGATCAGACCAGCCAATAAGTTGGCCGAAACTTGTGGCAGCTTGTCGGCAATTCCCGACAAAACACCAACCTGTCCTGACACCGGAGCTGCCGCTAGAACAGATCGTTGAGTCATCAAAGCATAAATATCATCAACCAATTTACGGAAATCCGGGTCCAAACGGTTGCGTGGATGCTTAAAAGGAACCGGAATTTCCGCGCGAACTCGTCCAGGATTGGTTGAAAAGACCAAAACCCGGTCACACAATAGTACGGCTTCTTCAATACCATGGGTAACCAGGATCATTGATTTGATCGGAAGCTTCCCCTCACTCCACAGTTCGATTAAATCTGTACGCAAATTCTCGGCGGTCAGAACATCTAAGGCCGAGAACGGTTCATCCATCAACAGTAGATTGGGATTGACCACCAGCGCCCGAGCAAATCCGACTCGTTGACGCATGCCACCCGACAGTTCGCGAGGATAGGCCGACTCGAAACCATCAAGGCCGATCAGCTCAATCGCCGCCTCAGCCCGCTGGCGTTTTTCCTTGGACGGAACCCCGAGAGCCTCCAACCCGGCCTCGACATTCTCCAGCACAGTCAACCAGGGAAACAGAGCAAAGCTCTGGAACACCATGGCGATGCCCCGCGCCGGCCCACGAACCAGCTCCCCCTGGTAACGCACGATGCCACTGCTAGGGCGAATCAGACCGGCGACCACTCGCAGCGTCGTCGATTTGCCCGACCCCGAGCGCCCTAACAAACCGACGATCTCGCCCTCACGCACCGTCATATTGACGTCGTCCAGAACCATCAACTCACCGCCTGCCGGCTTCGGGAAGGCCTGCCGAACGCCCACAAGCTCAAACAAAGGCGGCGTTGCCGTACCCTTGGTCATGGCAAAGTTCCTCTAAAAGATCATTCGGAAAAGGCTCAACCCAGGCGCATCTTGCGCTCGGCATAGCGGTAAAGGGGACGCCATAACAGACGATTAAACAAGATGACGTAAAGCGACATCACCGCAATTCCAAGTACGATATGCGGGTAGTCACCAGACGCGGTATTATCGGCAATGTAAGCGCCGATTCCAGCGGCTGATAACTTGGTATCGCCCCAACTGACGACCTCGGCGACAATACTGGCATTCCACGCCCCCCCCGAAGCCGTGATCGCACCAGTCACATAGTAAGGTAAGATGCCGGGCAGCATTACAGTCCGCCACCACTGCCAACCGGAAATTCGGAAATTGACGGCTGCTTCCCGCAAGTCATTGGGAAAAGCTGTGGCTCCAGCAATGACATTGAACAGGATATACCACTGAGTCCCAAGGATCATCAGCGGGCTTAGCCAAATGTTGGGGTTAAGACTAAAGGTTACAATGCCGACAACGGCCACTGGAAATAACAGGTTGGCTGGAAATGCGGCAAGGAACTGCGCCAAAGGCTGAACCCGCTCGGCCAGCCGAGGCCGAAGACCAATCATCACCCCCAACGGCACCCAGATCACCGTAGCAACCGCAATCAACAAGGCAACCCGGATCAAGGTATAAAGGCCGAGGATCGCGACCTGTTCCAGTTCGTTCCAACTGACCGATGCCGAAACATAATCGATCACGGACCAAGCGACCCAAGCCGCACCGACCGCCACGAAGATGTACCAGATAACGTCCATGGCAATCATCGCAATCCGCCATCCCAACCCATCCGGAGACGGCAGACGCAAACGCGAGGGCAATCCCGGCAAAGCCGGCATCAATCGCAACCGTAAATCCGAAAGCGCCTGAAATCCCGCCGCCAGGCTCCCCGTCAAGCGAACCAAAAAGCGGGTCCGCAAGAAGATATTCAGCACCCAGGATTCCGGCTTGGTCTGAGAGGCAGTCTGATCACAGCGAAATTTGTCGGACCAAGCCACCAGCGGGCGGAACAAGACTTGATCATAGATGATGATCACGACCGTCATGGCCAAAATCGCCCAGCCAACCGCAGCCAGATCACGTTGCTCGATAGCCGTCGCCACATAGGCACCGATGCCTGGCAAGGTGATGGTTTTATCCCCGACCGTAATCGCCTCTGACGCCACCACAAAAAACCAGCCCCCGGACATGGACATCATCATGTTCCAGATCAGGCCCGGCATGGCAAACGGCACCTCCAACCGCCAAAACCGTTGCCAGGCCGAAAAACGGAAGCTACGGCTGGCCTCGTCCAAATCCCGAGGCACGGTACGCAAAGATTGATAAAAACTAAACGCCATATTCCAAGCTTGGCTGGTAAATATGGCAAATATACATGCCAATTCTGCGCCCAAGACTGAACCAGGAAATAGCGATAAAAAGAATACAACGGTAAAAGAAATATAACCAAGAACCGGAACGGATTGCAAAACATCCAATACTGGTACCAATATCATTTCAGCATATCGGCTTTTTGCTGCCAGCGTTGCATAAATAAAAGTAAAAATGAGAGATGCCGCCAAAGCCGCCAGCATTCTTAAGGTGGTTCGTAAAGCATAATCCGGTAAATTAGCCGGGTCTAATGAAACCGTTGTCCCCTCGATCTCGCCAAGCGGGACAGACGCTTGGTGCAAGCCCAGCAGGATCAACACCACCGCACCCAAAACCAACGGGATCGCCACCAGATCCCAGCGATTGGGCAGAAGCCCTCCGGCTTTTCGACCAAGAGCAAGATAGGGATGCGCGTGCATGGTCACGTCCTCCAAACGCCGTCAGGAATCAGCCGCCGGAGTAGGCTTTTTGAAACACCCTTATGTCAAATGATAGATTTATGATTAATACCATCAAGCTTTAATGTTGACCCATTAAAGCTGCCCTCAGACGCCGGGCGGGCGCATCCGCGCCCTTGGCTTCGCGTCCACGAGGACGCGGGGCCGCCGTCGCGGCCCGATACCGGCGATGTGTCAGCATCAGGGCTCGCCGGTATAAGACTCTGTCATCCTGTGGGGGCGGAAACGCAGGTCTGGGCAACGGACTCAACTGATATCCAAAGCGCCTTATCTCGGGCTGTATCCTCAGAAAAGCGGCCTGCCGGCCTTACGTTCGCGGCGGGTACTGGCAATCCTCACAGGTTCTGTGTTAAGGACCGGACATGATGTTTCCCAGAGGGAGAGCCCCCATGCGCATCCTGGCCCTTGTTTTTGCCTGCCTGCTTGCCACACCGGTCGTGACGGCCGTGACAACCGGGACCGCCCTGGCTCAGGTTCAAACCGAAGCCCAGCAATCCCAGGAAGCCGTCGATAATATGCGAACCCAGGCACGCGGCGCGCTGAATACAGCCCGCCAGTTTCTCGGAGATTTGTTCGTCAATACCAAAGAAACTCTGGGGATGAATGACGAACAGTTGTTTGGGGCTGGCGTCGGCATCCTGACGGGGTTACTGGTGGCCGATATCGTCGGCTCTGGCGGCTTTGGCAGCTTCGTCTTCGCAGCAGCAGGGGGGTTGTTCGGAAAGTGGGTCACCACCCCCAAGTGACCGCTTTTGCCACCGCTGCCACAAAGCAACCCTCCAGTGACCGGGCACTGGCACGGCGGGACTAGGCGGAATGGCCGGCGACCGTTATAAGACGGTGACCGGACGGAATTGTCCCCTCTCCCGGCGACGGGAGAGGGGTTTGTCGTACATCGTCCCCTGAGAAACAGACCGCCATGCCCAAACGCACCGATATTAAATCCATCGTCATCATCGGCGCCGGGCCGATCGTCATCGGCCAGGCCTGCGAATTCGACTACTCGGGCGCCCAGGCGTGCAAAGCGTTACGCCAGGAGGGGTACCGCGTCATCCTGGTGAACTCTAACCCGGCGACGATCATGACCGATCCGAGCCTGGCTGATGCTACCTATATCGAGCCGATCACCCCCGAGATCGTGACGCTGATCCTGGAAAAGGAGCGTCCCGACGCGCTGTTGCCGACCATGGGTGGCCAGACCGCGCTCAATACCGCTATGACGTTGTCCGATAATGGTACGCTGGCGCGTTTGGGGATCGAACTGATCGGTGCCAAGCGCGACGTCATCGCTAAGGCCGAAGACCGGCTTTTGTTCCGCGACGCCATGACCAAAATTGGTCTGGAAAGCCCGCGTAGCCGAGTCGTCCGTTCCGAAAGCGAAGCCCTTGCGGTACTGCCCGATATCGGCCTGCCGGCGATCATTCGGCCCAGCTTCACCTTGGGCGGCACCGGCGGCGGAATTGCCTATAATCGCGGTCAATATGAAGAGATCGTGCGCGGTGGTCTCCGAGCCTCGCCCGCCCACGAAGTCCTGGTCGAAGAATCAGTGCTGGGCTGGAAAGAATATGAGATGGAAGTCGTCCGCGACAGCGCCGACAACTGTATCATTATTTGCTCCATTGAGAATGTTGACCCAATGGGGGTCCATACTGGCGATTCCATCACAGTCGCGCCGGCTCTGACCCTAAGCGATAAAGAATACCAGATCATGCGCGATGCCTCGATCGCGGTTTTGCGCGAGATCGGGGTGGATACCGGCGGCTCCAACGTCCAATTTGCCGTCAATCCGGAAACAGGTCGCTTGGTGGTCATCGAAATGAACCCACGGGTCAGCCGATCGTCGGCGCTGGCCTCCAAGGCCACTGGTTTTCCCATCGCCAAAGTCGCGGCTAAACTGGCGGTTGGCTATACCCTTGACGAATTGCTGAATGACATTACCGGCGTCACGCCAGCGTCATTCGAGCCAACCATCGACTATGTCGTCACTAAAATTCCTCGCTTCACCTTTGAAAAATTCCCCGGCGCCGAGCCCCTTCTCACCACCTCAATGAAGTCGGTCGGCGAAGCCATGGCCATTGGCCGCAGCTTTGCCGAGTCGGTTCAAAAGGCTCTGCGTTCGATGGAAACCGGCTTGACCGGATTCGACGAGGTTTTCGGCCAAGCTGGGGAGGTCGTGGACTCTAAGGCCGTGTTAGCGGCGCTGTCCAAGCCGACGCCCGACCGGCTGTTGCTGATTGCCGACGCCTTCCGTTGCGGTCTTTCGGTCGCGGAAATTCAGCGCACCTGCAAATATGATCCGTGGTTCCTGGAACAGATCAAAGCCATCGTTGAAACCGAGCAGGCGATCCGTACTCATGGCCTGCCCACCACGGCTCAAGATTGGCGTCAAATCAAACAGATGGGGCTTTCGGATGCCCGGTTGGCCTTGCTGGGGGGCGTCACCGAAACAGCCGTCGCCCTGTCCCGGCGGCGGCTCGGCGTCACCCCCGTCTACAAACGAATTGATACCTGCGCCGCTGAATTTGCCTCGCGCACGCCTTACATGTACTCGACCTATGATAGCAACGCCGACGGCAAAACTGAATGCGAAGCGGAACCTAGCGACCGCCGCAAGGTTATCATCCTTGGCGGGGGTCCGAACCGGATTGGGCAAGGAATCGAGTTCGACTATTGTTGCGTTCATGCAGCTTACGCCCTGCGCGAGGCTGGCTTTGAAACCATTATGGTCAATTGCAACCCGGAGACAGTGTCTACCGATTACGACACCTCTGATCGCCTGTATTTCGAGCCTTTGACCGCCGAAGATGTGATCGAGCTGGTGCGAGTCGAACAGCGGCGGGGTACATTGTTAGGGTTGATCGTTCAATTTGGCGGCCAAACCCCACTTAAACTTGCCAATCGGTTGGAAGCCGCCGCGATTCCGATCCTGGGAACATCGCCTGATGCCATTGATTTGGCCGAGGATCGTGAACGGTTCCAAAAACTACTTCACCAGCTCGGCCTACGGCAGCCCGACAACGGCTTGGCCCGCAGCCTTGCCGAAGCCGAAGCCATTGCCGAAACCATTGGTTTTCCGTTGGTCATTCGCCCGTCCTATGTCTTGGGCGGACGGGCCATGGAGATCGTCCATGATCGCGCGGGCCTGACCCGTTACATGGGACAAGCAGTGCGCGTCTCCGGTGATAATCCGGTGTTGATTGATCGCTATCTTCAAGACGCGATCGAAGTTGACGTGGATGTTGTGGCCGATGGCGACGGGCAGGTCTACGTCGCCGGCATCATGGAGCATATCGAAGAAGCCGGGATTCATTCCGGTGACAGTGCATGCGCTCTGCCCCCCTACACCCTGCCCCCCTCTATGGTTGCCGAGATCGACAAGCAGGCTACGATACTTGCGCGCGCCTTGCATGTGGTCGGCTTGATGAATGTGCAGTTCGCGATTAAGGACGGTACAGTTTATGTCCTGGAGGTCAACCCCAGGGCCAGCCGCACCGTTCCCTTTGTCGCCAAGGCCACCGGGACCGCCATTGCCAAAATCGCCGCCCGAGTCATGGCTGGCGAATCGCTGTCGGGCTTTACTCTGGCTGGACCCAATCCCCCCCACACCGCCGTCAAGGAAGCCGTGTTCCCCTTTGCGCGCTTTCCCGGCGTCGATATCCTATTGGGGCCGGAAATGCGTTCGACTGGCGAAGTCATGGGGTTGGACCGGGATTTTAACCGGGCGTTTGCCAAGTCTCAATTGGGTGCGGGAACGGCTCTGCCAACAAGCGGAACAGTTTTCATCTCGGTTAAAGACCGCGATAAGCCAGCTTTGGCGGTCGTTGCTGGTGCTTTGCACCAAATGGGTTTCACGCTGCTCGCCACCGAAGGAACCGCCAGCGTCTTTGCCGCCGCAGGACTGCCGGTCAAACGCATCAACAAAGTTCTTGAAGGCCACCCCGACATCGTTGACGCCATGATCAATGGCGAGGTTCAGCTTGTCTTTAACACTACCGAAGGCGCCCAAACGATTTCTGATAGTTTCAGCCTTCGGCGCACCGCCCTGGTCAATAATATTCCCTATTACACCACTGTCGCCGGGGTTCGTGCCGCCGTCGCCGCAATTACCGCTCTCCGCAACGGCAGTCTTGAAGTTGCGCCATTACAATCGTATCTTACCGGCTCGTACTAGGCGAATTCACCGCACGGCGGTCGTTGATCGTCGTTGCGGTGTCCGTTGGTGTTGGCGTGTGGATGTTGTGAGTTCTGCCCTGCTTCTCGGGGTGACGGGTTTGACGGTGCGGCCCCGACCATAGGGGGCGCTCGTTCTGGTTTAGCTTACCGAAATGGTTTCAAAGTGGATGCCCGAAGGTTCGGTATTATAAAGTACGGTACCGAACCGGCTCGAAGCATCATGAAAGGGTGATGGACCGGGGACGATGGAAAAAATCCCGATGACCGTGGCGGGGTACAACCGCCTACAGGAGGAATTACGGCATCTGAAGACGGTGGAACGGCCGGCCGTGATCAAGGCGATTGCCGAGGCTCGGGAGCACGGGGATCTTTCTGAAAATGCCGAATATCACGCAGCGCGTGAGCGGCAAAGTTTCATTGAGGGCCGTGTTCTGGAGCTGGAAGACCGGATTAGTCGCGCCGAAGTGATCGACGTGGCGAAGCTGTCGGGAAGCGCCATCAAGTTCGGTGCCACTGTGACCGTGGCCGACGAAGATACCGACGAAGAGTCCGTGTTCCAAATCGTCGGCCAGGATGAAAGCAACATTAAAAACGGCTTTCTTTCCATCACATCGCCTCTGGCGCGAGCCTTAATCGGCAAGACTGTCGGTGACAATGTTGAAGTCGCCACGCCCGGCGGTTCCAAAAGTTATGCCGTCGTTGCCGTGACCTACCGTTGACGTTAAGAGCCCCTGTCGTCGCCTTGGGTTTTTGCAGGGCTTTGCCCTGCGCCCATGGGGGGAGACTCTCTCCGGCTCTGGCATCCTCGGGGTGCCAAGAAGACTGAAAGACCTTGCTGGGCCCCCGCTCTGCGAAGTGGGCTGGGGCTTGTGGGCGTCGCTTTAGGCGCCCACAGAGGAGCCGCTAGCCCCTACCACGCGCCGCCGGTTCTGGCCTAGGATTTTTCGACCAATAAGGTCGCGCCGTTCGCTCCCGTCACCCTAACGGTTGCGCCGGCTGGCTGATCGCCCCCTTCCACCGACCACAACGTATCACCGACAAAAGCCCGGCCACGACCGTTGATAATCGGCGACTCCAAAACAACCAACCGACCGATATACTGATCGCCCCGCCGATTGAGGGTTGACCGATCCGACAGCCCCGGTAAACGCCGCAACAAGGGACGAGCCAACACCAGGGCGGCTATTGCCAAGCTCGCAAAAACCAACATCTGCCCTTGCCAGGACATATCTGAAAAGACAAAAACGACCAGCCCCACAATCAGCGCGGCGACCCCAAGCCATAGAAAAAACCCGCTTTGGGCGAGCATATCCAAGGCTCCGAAGGTCGCCGCAAGCACCCACCAATGCCAGAACTCGATCTCATTCATGGCACAGTCCCGAGTGCGACCCTAGGAATGCGGGCGATGATCCAAAGAGGTCGCACCACCGAAAGCTTCACGAGCAATTTCGGCAATACCACCAAGCGCACCAATAACATTGGCGGCTTCCAATGGCAGGAACAGAACTTTCTGATTCGGGGCAGATGCCACCGCCTTCAACGCCCCGACATACTGCTGGGCGACAAAGTAGTTGATGGCCTTGACATCACCATTGCTGATCGCCTGGGACATCAAACGCGTTGCTTCCGCTTCGGCCTGGGCTTCCCGTTCGCGCGCCTCGGCATCCCGATAGGCCGCTTCCCGCCGACCTTCGGCCTGAAGAATAATCGCCTGCTTTTCGCCTTCAGCCCGCAAAATCGCCGCTTGGCGCTGACCTTCGGCCTCCAGAATTGAAGCCCGACGATCCCGCTCGGCCTTCATCTGGCGAGCCATACTGTCCACCAAATCGCGCGGAGGCTGAATGTCCCTGATCTCGATTCGCGTGACCTTAACGCCCCACGGCGAAGTGGCGTCATCCACCACATGCAGCAACTGAGCATTAATCTTATCGCGCTGAGACAACAGCTCATCCAGATCCATCGAGCCCATGACCGTCCGAATATTGGTCATGGTCAAATTCAGGATCGCCAAATGCATGTTGCTGACCTCGTATGAGGCTTTGGCGGCGTCCAGAACCGAATAAAATACCACGCCATCGACCGTCACCATGGCGTTATCCTTGGTGATCACTTCCTGAGAAGGCACATCAAGGACAGTTTCCATCATGCTGATCCGATGGCCGATTTTGTCAACCAAGGGCACAATCAAATGCAGGCCGGGAGAGAGGGTTCGCGTATAGCGACCAAAACGCTCAACCGTATACTCCTTGCCCTGAGGTACGGTTTGAACTCCGAGCCAAACCAAGATCAGCGCGAAAGCGAAGATCGCAACCGCAAAGAGCGTAAAACCGGTAAATTCCATCGTAATCCCCTCGTTTGGGCCTCTATACCGATCATGCCTGAGTCCGCACTGCGATCAGCTGCGAACCGTAATGAACAAAAGCCAGAGCGCCGCCCCGTTGCGGACCCGCCCTGCCCGACCGAAACCCATCCAGCGCGGCAACGCCAGATTAATCCAGCCCCCTGCCAATCGCCAGATGATTGTGAACCGTCCCGCCTCGCCTCGCCAGAACCCCCAAGCCCCCTGCCGACGCGGGTTCCCTAGGGTTTCTTTATGCCTCCGTTGGCCGCCGCTGAACCGGCCACCACATAGAGACCACGCTGATTCTCCAACGGTTTGAACCGCTCTGTAATTCCAAGAACGGTCTCGGCCCCGCCCAAATACAATAACCCGTCAGCCGGCATCAGTCTCGCAATTTGCTCCAGCACTCGTGACTTAGTTGGTTGATCAAAGTAGATTAAGACATTACGACAAAATACCACATCAAATTGCCCTAACGGCATCAAATCTCCCAGTAGATTAAATTCTCGGAAGCTTGCCATCTGGCGAATTTGGGGGCTGATTTGCCACTTATCGCCATTTTGTTTAAAATGCTTAACCAACATCTGAATAGGCAGACCTCGCTGAACTTCAAATTGGGTATAGATCCCAGATTTTGCACGTTCAACCATCTCTGCCGAAATATCGGTGCCGATGATCTCGATTCGCCAGCCGGCAATTTTAGCCGCTTCATCTTGCAGCAACATGGCCAGAGAGTAAGCTTCCTGACCACTCGAACAGGCCGCCGACCAAATGCGAATCTGGCGACGAGACGAGCGACTCTCCAATAACTGCGGCAATACCAAATTGCGAAACAGATCAAACGGCTTCTGGTCGCGAAAGAACGACGACTCGTTGGTGGTCATCGCCTCTGTGATATCCCGCAACAGCGCCTCTTCCTTGCGCATTCGCACGGTAACAGCCAGCTCATCCAGCCCCTTCATGTTCCATTTGCGGGCAACCGGCATCAGGCGCGACTCAAGCAGATACGCCTTGTCCTTGGTCAGGACCAGGCCCGAACGCTGCTTCAGCAGGTTGGAGAACATGTCGAAGTCTTCGACCTTCATGCCGCGGTCCTCAGTGCAAACTTGCGAATGTAGGGTCCAATCTCCTTAAGCGGCAGAATGGCGCTGCATAGACCGGCCTGCGCCACCGCACCGGGCATGCCCCAAACCACACTGCTCGCCTCGTCCTGCCCAATCACCACGCCGCCAGCGGCCGTTACGTCTTGGCATCCCTTCAGACCGTCTTGCCCCATCCCGGTCAGAATCGCGGCCAGCACCTTGCGCCCATAAGCTCGAACGATGCTGCGTAACATGGGATCCACGGCCGGCCGGCAAAAGTTCTCAGGGGCCTCTTTACTCAAAGACAACACCAAACCGGCCCCACGATTGACCACCAACATGTGATAATCGCCGGGCGCAACATAAGCCCGCCCCTCCATGATCGGCTCACCGTCTTTGGCCTCGGCGCACACGATACCGCATTGCCGGGAGATATGCTCCGCTAGAATGGTGGTAAAAGTCGCGGGCATATGCTGAGTGATTAGAATGGGCTGACTGACACCACCCTTGAGATGGGACAGCACCTCGAACAAGGCTTGCGGACCGCCGGTTGAACTGCCGATAGCTATTACATCAGGACGAATTGGCAGAGTTGCCGTCCGCAAGCTAGGAATGGCAGAAGGTTCAACTTTTGGGCGAATTCCTCCCCCCACAGGCGGTAGGACCGTCGTTCGCACGTCGGTCCGAGCCCGCGAGCCAGCCCGGCGAGCGGTGGCCCCCAATGCTTTGACCTTAGCAACCAGTTCGGTCTTAAAAACGTCTGCCCCGCTGATCTCTCGAGTCGTCGTCGGCTTCGGAATGTAATCCGCCGCCCCGGCCTGAAGCGCCCGTAAGCTGATATCGGCGTTGCGGAGGGTCAGCGTCGAAGCCATGATGATTTTGACGGAGGGGCTAACCGCCAACAGCTTGGGAATGGCCGTCAGGCCATCCATCACGGGCATTTCAACGTCAAGCACGATGACATCAATGGCGTTCCGCTGGAGTGCATTGATGGCCATCTGACCATCCCCCACCGACGCCACCACCCGTATTTCAGTGTCCCCTTCCAAGGCCCGCGTCAGCAATCCGCGAATAACGGCGGAATCATCAACCACCATGACCCGGAACGGATCCTGATTGGAAGCGCCAAACGCACTCTCCGGCTTCACTGGGGGGCGACCCCTGTTGAAAAATTCGCTCATTCCCTGCGCTCAAGTCCTTATAATAAGCCAACCTGAGCGAATTTCGTCTGAATGATATCGCTGTCGAACGGCTTCATGATGTATTCATTGGCGCCGGCACTCAGGGCTTCCTGAATATGGGCCAAATCATTTTCAGTCGTACAAAAGACCACCTTCGGCTCGTGACCGCCGGTCATTTTGCGCAAACGACGCAGAAACTCAATGCCCGTCATGACCGGCATGTTCCAGTCAAGAAGAATGGCATCAGGCATCTTGGCCGCGCACAACTCCATGGCCTGTTTGCCGTCCTCCGCCTCACTGCATATAAAATGCAATTCCTCAAGTATCTTCCGCGCGACTTTGCGGACAACACGACTATCGTCAACAACCAGACAGGATTTCATCGGGCAAGCCTCGGCCAGGGCATCATTGGCAAGGGCCAAAGCCCTACGCCGCCTCCATGTTGGCGAAGTTCAACAAGCGGGATACATCCAACACCACCATCAACTGATTATTCAGCCGATAGATACCGGTCGAGACCTCCCGCCAGCGCATATCCAGCGTCGCCGGATTGCGCTCGAAATCTTCGGAGGACAAACTCAGCACTTCACCAACGCTATCGACTATGAGGCTATAAAGCTCCCCGCGCAAGTCCACGACGATACTCATCTTCGGTTTATCCTTGGGCCGGGATGCCAGCCCCAGGCGAAGACGCACGTCAATGGCAGTCACGATCCGTCCGCGCAGATTCAGAGATCCAGCAACCTCTGGTGGCGCCAACGGAATGCGCGTAATCCGTTGATGCCCCAAGACATCCTGAACCTGGAGCACGGGAATGCCGAACATCTGGTCGGCAATCGTCATGGTCACAAAGTCTTGGCTACCGCTGACGATTGTTTCTTCGCTCTTGCCCCTTTTAGCGGGCAATTTGGCATTGCTCATGCTGCACCCCTATGCTCGGAAAGGGTTTGCGCTAAGGTATAAAGCAGCGCATCCCGATCGAACTTGGCTACGTAATCGTCGAAACCAGCCTGTCGGCCCCGATCAAGGTCGCGAGCCGAAGCATGACTGGATAGCGCGACCAATGGCGTGTCTTGCCAACGGCTACCATTCCTCACGGCCTGAGCAAATTCCAGACCACTCATCCCCGGCATCTCAATGTCACTGACGATGACATCGAAGGTCTCTCCGGCTTCACAAAGATTCAGAGCCTCATTGGCGCTATCCACCGTGGTCACCGCATAACCGGCCACACTGAGTAAGGGCGTCAACAGGTTACGGAAGAACGGACTGTCATCAACCAAAAGAACCCGATGCGCCCGCTCCTCTTCGAAGGTCTCGCCACTGCTCGATCCGAACCAATCCTTATAAGCCCTAGTCAGATAATGACCGGCATCCAGAACATCGGTAGCCTTTCCAGCGATGATGGCGCTACCCATGTAACCAGGGCGATCCGCCGCCAACTGGACCATCAACTTTTCTTCAACAATGTCGAGAATTTCATCGACAATCAGCCCCATCGAGCGATCGCCATCCGCGAACACCAACACGGGCTGGCGACCTTCGCCATGACGTTCAAAGGCCGGATCAATGGGCACCAACGGCATCAACTTCCCGCGATACTGAACCACCGGCTGGCCATTGGACAACTCGATGGACGCCATGTCCACATCTTCCAAACGGGCCACCAGAGACAACGGAACCGCCTTGGGTGCGCCGCCGCCAGCCATGAACAACAGCAACGCCATCCGATCATCCTGACGCGCCGTCTGAACCGCTGTGGTTTCGCCTCGACCGCCTTCAGAAATGGTGATTTCCCCGCTGGCCGACGCAATCCCGTTCGGATCCAGGATCATAATCACACTGCCATCGCCAAGGATGGTATTGCCCGAGAACATCTCGATATGGCGCAGAATTGGCGCCACCGGCTTGACCACGATTTCTTCGGTATCGAACACCCGATCAACCATGATCCCGAAGGTATAAGTGCCAACCTGGGTCACAACGATAAAGGTCTCGTCATCGTTGGCGTTATCCTCGCGCTCCAAACGCAGCAAAGACTGCAAGGACACCAGTGGCAACAACCGATTCCGCAACCGCAAGACCGGCGTCCCTTTTAGGCGCTCGATCGTATGCTCGCTGTCCGAAGCCGCCCGCACCAACTCGACCACACTGATCTGCGGGATTGCGAAACGCTCGCCGGCACATTCAACAATCAACGCCGAAACAATGGCTAGCGTCAGCGGGATCTTAATGATGAAAGTCGACCCTTTGCCCTTGGTCGATTTCATCTCGATGGTGCCGCCGATCTTCTCGATATTGGTTTTCACCACATCCATACCGACACCGCGTCCGGAAACGCTGGTGACCTTGGCTGCGGTGGAGAAGCCTGGCTTCATAATGAATTGCTGGATCTGCTGATCCGACATGGTGGTCAATTCGGCCTCGGTCGCAAGGCCGTTCTGCACCGCTTTTTGCTTGATCTTCTCGATGTCGAGACCGCGACCATCATCAGAAATCTCGATGATGATGTGACCGCCTTCATGGTAGGCATTGAGCGTAACCCGCCCGGTCTCGCTTTTACCAGCCCGTTGCCGTTCAGCGCCAGTTTCCAAACCATGATCAGCCGAATTGCGGACCATGTGGGTCAGAGGATCTTTGATCAACTCCAACACCTGGCGATCCAATTCGGTATCGGCGCCCAGCATTTGAAGGTCGATCTTCTTACCCAATTCATGCGCCAGATCGCGCACCAACCGGGGCAATTTTGCCCAAGCGTTGCCGATCGGCTGCATCCGGGTCTTCATCACCCCTTCCTGAAGTTCGGAAGTGACGTGATTGAGCCGCTGAAGGGGCGCGGCGAACTCGCTATCTTTCTGGCTCCGCAGGATCTGCAACAACTGATTCCGGGTCAGCACCAACTCGCTGACCATGGTCATCAAATTTTCCAGCAGATCGACGTTGACCCGGATGGTCTGGGCCGCAACGGCGGATTCCTTGTTGGCAGCATCCCGAACATCGCCACCATCACCAGGAGGCGGAGGCGGCGTCTCGGGCTCATGCACCGCCACTTCACGCTTGGGTGCGGCCTTGCCTTTATTGGCCGCAGGGGCCGGTGTCGGAACCGAGGGGGCCGGCACGGGCGCCGGTTCCGGCTCGCGAACAACCGCAACAGGCGGGGGCGGCGGGGGGGGCGGCGGGGGGGCTGCCGCCGCCGCAGACACCGGCGCGGGGGGCGTAACAGGCGGCGGGGGTGGCGCGGGTGGCGGCGGCGAGGCTGCCACTCCCATCGCCGAGACTTCCTTACCGCCTTCCACGTCACGCAATAGGGCAATCAACACGCCGTCGTCGCCGGGGGGCTCGGCTTCGGTGGCTTCCAGCACCGCCAGAATGCCTTTGATGGTATCCAGCGACCGCAGAATCACAGACACCGCGCCGGGTGTAATGATCAGCGTCCCGTCGCGAAACTTTCCAAGCACATTTTCCGAGGCGTGAGCAACCCGTTCCAACCGGGGCAAACCCAGAAAACCGCATGTTCCCTTGATGGTGTGGACCAGCCGGAAGATATTGCTCAACAGCTCTGGGTTATTCGGATTTTGTTCCAGACGAACCAGTTCCACGTCGAGGACCGACAGGTTCTCCGCGGTCTCCGTCAGAAATTCGCTGAGCAAATCATCCATGTCGCAGTTCCCAACCCGTTGTTGCCGCTACCATCACCGCCCCTACACGCAGGTGTCCATACCATCATACTTTAAGGACCCTGGGGGATTAACGTCCCCACCGTGCTAACCCTTAAGCAACGCCCTTCGTCCGATCAGCGCCCGCATTCAACGCACCCACGTCTCCGGCCACGAAGCGACGGCTCATGATTCCAGAATATCGATCGGCAGGCAAATGCTGTTTCGAGTATCCTAAACCCAATTCAACCGCTACAGCGAAGCCATCAAGGCCGATGCCGAGAGCGACGCCGACACTCTACCTGACGAACGCATCAAAAACGAGGACTGACATCAATGATCGATGAATACGTCGCAAAAACCGTCCGTGACGCACTGGCGCGCCTCAACGAAGCGCTGGCCGAGGCCGCCCGTGCCGAACTCTCCGTCACGCTCCGCACAACCACTCATCAAACCACCACCGCAGGAATCGAACAGGTGGTGGTTGAGGCGCGAATCTGTAAGCTTTTGTAGACATGATCCGGCAGACTTCGACCTTTCCCGTGAAGAATTGGCACATCACCATGATAACCGGAGGCTCAAGCTTTCGCTGTCGGACTGCTCCCATGTCACAATCATGCAATAATGCGCTGCGAATCGACCCGTGATGGCAGCATGGACAGCGCGTGAACTCGCCTCTCGAGTCTGCCAATCGGTTAGAGCTGTAGCCATGTCCGGGAGCCAATTCACCGTGCGACCCGTGACGGTAACGGTAGCCGACCCGGTCGTTACCGTTCCGTTGCCGGCCACAGTGACCACACCTCCCAGAGGGATGGTTTCGACGGCCAAAACCACCAAATTCAAAAGCAGCCGGCCTAACCCTGGTCGCGCGGCCAATTTGTCTTCGGGGTGACCGGCAGGCCAGTGCAGAGTCGTCCGCCCACCATCCAGCCAATCCCGAGCGGTTTCGCGCACATCGGCAAAGCTGCTCGCGTCTCGACCGGCCCGGCCATAGGCCAATCGGAAGAGCCGCAATCGCCGGGCCCCTTGTTCGGCGCTGTGGCCGATCAGGTCTAGCGCGTGATCATCGCCACGGGTTCCTTCTGCTTCACTGATCAATTCCACTCCGTTACGAATGGCTCCGATCGGGCCCGCCATGTCGTGGCACAGCCGGGAACAAACCTGTTCCAGCAGTTCCATTGACAGGACAACACCGGCCTCTGGTTCCCGCCTCATCACGTCTCCCCAAAAGCATAGCGAGATTTAAAGGCCATGACGGGCCCACCACGAGCGCTCTTCCAGTGCCGCCAGAACACCTCCAATACCCGTAGCAACCCAATCAACCGGAGCCCTGCCCCTAGCCAGCCCGGTTCGTCCACCCAAATCCAAATGCAACCACCCACGCGACTCGGTCACCGGACGCAAACGGACCTTCGGACCGAAACGCTCCTGCAACTTAGAAGAAAGGTCGCCGAGTCCATCCACCAATCCCAAAGCCATCCCTCGCCGCCCGGTCCAAAACTCACCCGAGAATAATATATGCTCACGGCCTTCATCGTCCAGCCCCAGACGATCCCCCCGCCGATGCCGAACCATTTCCTTGAAACTCTCGTGAATCTCGACCTGAATCGCTTTCAAGCGCTCCAAATCGTCGGGGCTTTCCGGTTGGAACGGATCCAGCATCAGCTTACGCTCGCCTGCCGTATGCACCCGCCGCTCGATCCCGTGACGAGCGATCAAATCCTGGAACCCAAAACTGGCGGAAATCACTCCGATCGAGCCGACAATGGAATTTTCATCGGCATAAATCTCGTCTGCCGCACAAGCCAGCCAATAGCCGCCAGAAGCCGCCACATCTTCAACAAAAGCCAGCACCGGCACTTTTTTCTCGTCGGCCAGAGCCCGAATCCGCTTGGCGATCAAGGCCGACTGAACCGGAGAGCCCCCTGGAGAATTGATCACCAGCGCCACCGCTGCCAACCGTGACGGCGCAAATGCCCGTTCCAGCAACGGCGCCAGCCCCCGGATTGTCAGCCCGCCTCGCATGGCGGAATCGACCCCAATCACCCCAGCCAACCGAATCACCGACACCGTCGGCGGCCCACGCCACCATTTCCGACACCGCGCAACAAGCGAAGAAGCGCCCGCGAACAGACTCGCCATGTCCCGAATCCCCCTGATAGCAGTAAAGGTTGCAATGCTTTTGGGAGCGTTCCCCTTGTCGGCCCGCCTCTTTAACTTTCACAGATCCAGCCCACGGCCCCCGCGTAACACGGCGTCCGCTTCGGCCGTAAAACGCCCATCGCCTTCATGCAGCACCAAACCCGGCGCCAGCCGAGCCGGTGATGCTGCACCGCGTCGTCCCGTCACCAGAATACGCCGGGCCGCGACCCCGGTCCGTGGCCAAACCGGAAACAGCACCAAGGCCCCAAAGTCCTTATGCATCAATGCCAAGACTTCGTCCAGCCGATCGGCCCGATGGATCAGGGTCAGAACCCCGCGCGGTCGCAACGCCAGCGCCGCGCAACGCAACCATGCTGCTAACCCGGCCTCGCCCTCGCCATTGGCGACGGCTCGAGAGGGATCGATGGCCCGTGTGTGGGCGCCGGCCCGCATGTAGGGCGGATTCGCCATGACTCGGTCAAACGAGCCGGGTTTCAGGGGAGAACGGGCGACATCTCCAACCACCACCGAGACCCGTCCGTCCAAAGCGTTGTCGGTGATGTTGGCGGCCCCCAAGGCCGCCAACTCGAGTTGCAGCTCGAGTCCAACCACGCAAACCTTGGGAACCCGCGTCGCTAGGCATAAAGCCGCCCCTCCAACGCCGGTTCCCAGGTCCGCCACCCGTTCGCCGGGCGTTGCGGCGGTGGCTGCCGCCAACAAAACCGCATCCACCGCAACCCGATAGCCCCGGCGCGGCTGCCTTAACCGAACCAAGCCATTCAACAGCGCATCATTGGAAACCCCGTCTGATGACGAGTCCCCGGCTTTTTCGGAAGATTCAGTCAAACTGGTGTCCGGGGGACACGCCTTAACTCGGGACAACGGCCCCTGATCGGTGGTACGAAGCATTTCCTGCATTTCATGCCGTTGCGCACCGGCAGCGCGCTTGACCCTGGGAGTGTGGTCGTTATGCTCGCCCTGCCGAGAGCTGTCGTCATTGACCGTATGGTGGAGACCGAGTTGGCGGTTGTAACGAATTTGGACCCGAAGCGACACGAGGCGCCCTTGCCCCAGGCCCCTTCGACCCCGGCCCCGTCGACCCCGCTGGACGCCCTCGCCGATCTGGTTGCCGATGACCTCTTGGCAGTCAACGAGCTGATTGTCCAGCGCATGCATTCATCCGTCGAGATGATTCCGCGCTTGGCCAGCTATATCGTTTCGGCGGGCGGAAAGCGGCTGCGTCCTTTGCTGACCCTGGCTTCGGCACGTCTGTGCCGCTACACCGGGGATCGCCACCTGGGCTTGGCCGCTGCGGTGGAGTTTATCCACACCGCGACTCTGCTGCACGACGATGTGGTGGACGAAAGCAATTTGCGTCGGGGCTTGGCTTCGGCAAATGCCGTGTTCGGCAATAAGTCCAGCGTGCTGGTCGGGGATTTCCTGTTCTCACGAGCCTTTTTGCTGATGGTCGAGACCGGCTCGTTAGAGGTTCTGCGCATCCTGTCCCAAGCGTCGGTGGTGATCGCTGAAGGCGAAGTGCTTCAACTTCAAACCACCAACGACACCAACACCACCGAAGAATCCTATCTTGAGGTCATCTGTGCCAAGACGGCGGCCCTGTTCGCGGCAGCCTGCCGGTCTAGCGCGGTGGTGGCGGGGCGACCAGAGGCAGAAGCCGCCGCTCTTGACGACTATGGCATGAATCTCGGCATCGCCTTCCAGTTGGTGGATGACGTGCTGGATTATTCGGCGCTCCAAGCCCGGTTGGGAAAGACCGTCGGGGACGACTTCCGGGAAGGCAAAATCACATTGCCCGTGGTTCTGGCCTTCCGGCGCGGCAGCGAAGAGGAGCGGGTTTTCTGGCGGCGAGTGCTGGAAGACACCGAACAGACCGAAGGCGACCTCGATCACGCGATCCGACTGATGACCCAACACAGGGCCTTGCGCGACACCATGGACCGGGCGCGCCAATACGGCACCCTTGCCCGTAACGCCCTCAGTGGGTTCGACGACAGCCCCGAGAAGCGCATTTTGCTAGAGATCATCGACTTCGTGATTGATCGGGAATACTGATACCGGCGGAGCCATGACGCTGACACATTGCCGGTCCTCGGGCCGCGACGGTGGTTCTGCGTCCTCGTGGACGCGAAGCCAAGGGCGCGGATGCGCCCGCCCGGCGTCTGAGGGCGCCGCAGACGTGTCAACGTCCAAGGCCAATGAGCCCCTGCCCGATCCCCTCGCCTTGAAGAAGCGTCCCGAATAATGGCCCAACAGTCGTAAAAGTCCTTGCGGTGAGCCGGAGAAGCCGTTATACACCCGTCTCACCGGCGGTCGGAGAGTAGCTCAGCCTGGTAGAGCACTGCTTTCGGGAGGCAGGGGCCGGAGGTTCGAATCCTCTCTCTCCGACCAGATCTTTTCAAGGGCTTCCGGGAAACCTCGGGAGCCTTTTTGGTTTTCTGGGGCCGTATCGCGCCCACTCGCCGGATGGAAATCAACGCGCGCGCCAGCACCCCGGCTCAAGTTTGCGATCACGGCGGCGGCGATGGCGATACGACGATGCAGATCGGGCGGTAGCGCCTGTGGATGGATCGAAAAATCGTGCTACCCTTAAGGCCGAAGGTGAGCGATGGCGGCGGTGGCGTTCGATACCTACAAGATGGTCAAGCGGCTTCGTGAGTCGGGGTTCACCGACGTGCAGGCTGAAGCCGTCACGGCGGCCGTCCAGGAGGCTGGCTCAGTCGATCTGTCTCACTTAGCGACCAAGGAAGACGCGGCCACGGTCAAGACCGAGGTCGTCGCTGTAAAGGTCGACGTCGCTGCGGTGAGAACCGAAGTCGCCGCTGTGAAGACCGATGTTGCTGCGGTCAAGACCGAAGTCGCCGCTGTGAAGACCGAAGTCGCCGCTGTGAAGACCGATGTTGCTGCGGTCAAGACCGAAGTCGCCGCTGTGAAGACCGATGTCGCTGCGGTCAAGACCGAAGTCGCCGCTGTGAAGACCGATGTCGCTGCGGTCAAGACCGAAGTCGCCGCTGTGAAGACCGATGTTGCTGCGGTCAAGGCCGAAGTTGCCGCTGTGAAGACCGACGTTGCTGCGGTCAAGGCCGAAGTCGCCGCTGTGAAGACCGATGTTGCTGCGGTCAAGGCCGAAGTTGCCGCTGTGAAGACCGATGTTGCTGCGGTCAAGGCCGAAGTCGCCGCTGTGAAGACCGATGTTGCTGCGGTCAAGACCGAAGTTGCCGCTGTGAAGACCGAAGTTGCCGCTGTGAAGACCGACGTTGCTGCGGTCAAGGCCGAAGTCGCCGCTGTGAAGACCGATGTTGCTGCGGTCAAGGCCGAAGTTGCCGCTGTGAAGACCGACGTTGCTGCGGTCAAGGCCGACATCGCCGCTGTAAAGGTTGACGTCGCCTTAGTCAGGGCGGAGGTCAAGACCGTCGCAGCCGAGACCAAGGCCGACCTCCTGCGCTGGATGTTCGGCGCCATGGCGGCGCAAACAGCGCTGATCGTCGGCCTCCTGAAGCTGCTCGGACACTGAAGCAGCCTCATGCTGGTACGAGCTTAGTTTGGCGGAAGCCATGTCATACCGGCGAGCTATAACGATGATACCGGCGAGCCCTGATACTGACACATCGCCGGTATCGGGCCGCGACGGTGGCCCCGCGTCCTCGTGGACGCGAAGCCAAGGGCGCGGATGCGCCCGCCCGGCGTCTGAGGGCAGCCTTGATGTGTCACCATCAAGGCTCGATGGTATCAGGGGCAGAACTGGCGACTAAGGGCGATATCGCGGACGTTAAACGCGACGTGCGGGAACTATAAAGATAGACGCTCGGCTTGAAGCCGTTGATGCCCGATTTCGTGTTTCATTAAGAATAACCCCAGCCGCCGCTTCGGGGGACGCTTAAGCCATAAGCGCCCTCTTCCCTTCACAGCAGATTGGCCCTCAGCCAATGGGGCAGGAACCAGATGTCGGAGGTGGCGTCCGGGGATGTGAGGTTGACGGTGCAGGTCATGCCTGCCGCGATTTCGATATCTGAGGGACTCCAATCGATGTGGACCCGCACCGGAATGCGTTGAGCGAGGCGGACCCAGGTGAAGACCGGATTGACAGTGACCAGCCCGCCGGTTCCAGCTTTGCCGTTTTCGTCTGAGATGCCGCGCGTCAGGCTTTCGACATGCCCCTTGAGCGGTGTTGCGAATCCCATCAACTGAATGAAGACCGGAGCGCCGGCCTTGATTTGGGAGAGCTTGGTTTCCTCGAAATAGGCGGCCACCCAAAAGGAATCCCGATCCAACAACACCACCGAGGTCTGACCGACGGGGACATAGTCGCCGACTCGCAGCCTTAGGTTAGTGACGTAGCCATTGACCGGAGAGCGCACCACCGTTTTTTCTAAATTGAGTTCCGCCAATGCCAATTGTGCGCGGGCCTCATCATAATTCGCGGCAGCCACGGCGGCACTGACGGAATACTGGTCTTTTTCTTCGTTGGAAGCGGCCAGATCGCTCAATCGGGCGCGCCGTTCACTCTTGAGTTGGGCCAACCGAAGGTCTTGTTTGCGGCTTTCGACAACGGCTTTGGCCTGCGCCTCGGCAATGCGGAACCGCTCGGGATCGATGGTGAACAGCACATCGCCCTTATTGACGATCTGGTTGTCATTGACTCTGATCTCGGCAATCGGTCCGGCAATTTCCGGGGCGATGGTGACGGTTTCAGCACGAACGCGGCCGTCGCGGGTCCAAGGAGCCGTCATATAATGGTGCCACAGACTAACCACCAGATCCGCCGCAACCAAAACCAGAACCAGGGTTAAACCGACCCGCAAAATTTGGCGCAACACCGGATTTCCTCACCTTCTTAAGACAATGGCACCAGAGCCGCCAAGATCACCCCAAACAAAGCAATTTCGAACAGCGCCGGATGCCAGACAAACGCCAGAACCCCCAAACGAGCCAACCCCCACCGGCACACCAGAAAGATCGGGGTTGCCAGTAACAAATAAAGAACGATAGGCGCCACATAGGCCCCACCCAGGTTAACTTCTTTTAACATGATGATCGTCCTGAATCTGCGTCATTTACCGATTTCCAAAGGCCATGGCCCTTGTGGGGGCCGAGGGCAAAGCTCCCGCTCTAAAAAACCGACGATTGCGGCCAATCAGAAACGCCACCTCAATCAACGAAGCCGCAACCCGAACCAAAATATGCGCGTCTCCAGCACGTTCCCGTTCAGCCAACAGCAGCAGGCCCGCCGCCGATCTCCGCAGCGCCCGAACAACTCCTGCCGGAGTCCGGCCCAAATGACGCAGCGCCCGCCACGACGGCGTCATCACATCGGTCAGCGTGCGATCAGTGGCGATCTCCGCCAACAGCCGCCGGGCCCGGATGATTTCCCGACCAATCCGCAAAGACGCGAACCCGCCACGGATCAATCCATCATCACTCATCTCCGCAACCCTCATCCGTCCCAGCAGCCGAAGCATCCGATCATGCATCCGGGACTCCCACGCTGCCGGCGCGACGGCAGGGCCACTCGCTAACAAGGCTTCGATGTCGCGGCGAATGGTCCGAATCATGGCGCGAACGTGGCCCTGGGGATCGCTTGGCAAGATCAAACGAAACACGACCATGGACAAGACCCCGCCGGCCAGCGTGGCCAGCACACTGTTCAAATACAGATTGACGTCATAGACCATGGGATTGGTGGGCGTCAGCATGACCAAATAGAACACCATGATCCCAATGCCGATAAAGACGGTTTTCGGATTGGTCGCCAGGACCACCGCCAGAAACAGGCACGGCCCCAGCACCAAACATAACCCAAAGAAATCATCGGCCATCGGCAACAAAGAATTGAGACTGACCCAGCCCAAGACGGCGGCAATGGTACACCCCTTGACGAATTCAACGGCATCCTGTTCTGGATGATCGCGCATGGCCAGCAAACCGACATTGGGAACCACGACGCCAACCATCATCCAACCATAGGGCCAGCCGGATAAAATCCAGATCGCCCCGGCGAACCAAACCGCCACCGTGGCCCGAAGGCCATTGATCATTCCGCCCCGCCAATCGAGATGAAAGGCAAGAGCCCCTGGACGTCGCAGGGAGTCCCAGCCCTCGCGACCGGGGGGAGGCAGTCGCCCGGCCCCCAGGGCCATCACCCCGGCCAGAGCAACCCCCAATTCATCAAGAACCTCGGCCAATCGGTCATGGGCCACCAGGGATGGCAGATCATTCGGGTCCAATCCGGCTTCGATGTCTGATTCCAGTTGAGCCAACCGTTGAGCCAAGCCGGTCAGTCGCACCCCGGCGGCGCGTGGCTCATCCTCTCCCAAGGCAGCCTCAATCTCGGACAACAACGCCAGACTTTCAGCCATTCTGGAGATCAAGATCGGATCAGACTCACGGTTTGCGGGGCGGGTCGCCACCCGCCGCAACGCTTCATGCAGCGACGCCGCGCCCGCCAACACGCCCAACATGGCTGCCAAGGCCGCCCGTAACGTATCCCGCAGCGGAGCCACTTCGGCAGATTCGGTCGCGGCAAATTCCAAAAGAGCATCCAGCTCGATAATCTCGGCCCCCAGCTTGCGGCGCAACGGCTGGATACGTCCGGTGTGGTCATCCGACAAGGCCAACCGCACATAGCTATTGACGCTCCGCATGGTACCGCGCAGCCTAGCCCGCAATCCCCGAACCGCCGAGCGAGAGGTCAGCAGAGCCGCCACCAACCCCGAACACACGATCCCGATGGTGACAACTGAAACCCGGCTGGTCATCAGATCAAACATCTGATCCGGGGCATCGACGCCGGGCAAGGCAATCAGCACCACCGTGTATCCAGCCAAAACGCTTTCATAAGACCGGAAATTCCGCAGTAGGGTCGAGGCCAAGGTACACAAGCCCATCCACAGGCTAAGGCCAAGCATGAACAATTCAGGGCTTTGGGAAAACATCCCCATCAGTGCAATGGCCATCACGGCACCGATCAAAGTGCCAAAAAGGCGAGCGGTGCTTTTGGCCAACACCATCCCATGAACCGGATGCGCGACCAACAAAACGGTTACGGCCGCCGAATAGGGGGTTCCCAGCTCCAAAACATAGGCCACCCCCAACGCCATCAAGGCCGCCAGAGTGGTTCGGGCGGCATGGCCCCAGGTGGCGACCAGCGCCGACGGCAGCCAGTCCCCCCGGCACAAGGCCTGCCAAATCAGAGTTGGTCTTGAACACAAAGCTGCCAGCACCGAACATCACCCACACAATGCAACCGTTAAACAGAGAATACCGGCGGCAACGACCATGATACCGCCGGCCTGCACACCCGCAAGGAGGCGTGGTCTCCTTGATCTCAAGACATTACGGGAAAATCGTCCGGGGTTCAAAGGGACAAACCGGCCCTTTGCGGGTGAAGGCAGAACCGATAAAAAGTTCCGATCCTTTGTGTCACCGATCAATTGGCCGCAACGGGCCCATATTGCAGTGAAACACCAGCCCCATTACCATCTGGACTCACTGTCTGACAAGCAGATGTCGCCAATGCCAGAACTAATACCAGAATTGAAGCAATTCTCATGACCTTGATCTCCGACAAGATGGTTTATATGCCTTCTTTTTGAAACGACCAATATTTTTTATATTTAAGATATTGGCGTTTCGTGATGACATAATTTAGCATGTTAAATTTCTGTAACCATCTCCGGATTTCGCACATTGACTGTGCGTATATGCACAGCTTTGCGCCGAACCTCGCCATCGTGATGATTGGCGAAGGATAAACGGTCTGGCAAACTGGCTAAATAGATGTTTACCGCAGTGACCGAGCGGTCATCATGACTCTGGAGGGTGCCCATGGACTGGGAGAGTTTGAAATTTTTCTTAGCCGTTGCCCGCACGGGAACGCTGGCTGGGGCTGGGCGGACATTGGGCGTTAAACACTCGACGGTTTTACGGCGGATTGCCTCATTGGAAATCAGTACTGGTCTTAAACTGTTCGATAGACACTCTACCGGATATGCTCTCACTGAAGCCGGTCGGGAAATGTTGGGGGCGGCCTCTGTGGTCGACGAAGAGATTGTAACTCTGGAGCGCCGCTTGTCGGGCCGGGATACGCGATTGACTGGAACCGTTCGCCTTGCAACCCTGGGCGTCTTAGGCCCCTGGCTTTGTGAAGCTTTGGCGGGTTTTCGGTTACTACACCCCGGCATCCATTTCGAAGTCGCGATTTCATCAGCAATTGTCAATTTGGCGCGCCATGAAGCGGACATTGCCGTTCGGATCAGCAATGCGCCACCGGACACATTGGTTGGACGGCGGATCGCGTCGATTGTTCATGGCGTTTACGCTGCTGATACACACCCGGCCGCAGCAACGTCTCATCCAAACTTAACCGCTTATGATTGGATTTCGTACAATAGCAGCCGATCCGAGCTGGCCCAATTTCGATGGATTGCCGCCAACATCCCCGCTGAAAGAGTGGTTTTTCGCACCAACGACACCGATTTGATGCTTTCAGCCGTCCAAGCCGGGTTAGGGCTGGCGATTTTGCCCTGTTATCTCGGCGACCGGGGCAGCGGGGTTCGTCGCCTGACAACGATCCTGGAAAATCTCCATGAAATATGGCTTCTGACCCACCGAGACCTCAGACGAACGCCCCGCATTCGCGCGGTCATCGACTTCCTAGCCCACGACATGGCCCGCTACCGGGACCGGATCGAAGGACGAACCCAGGAAGTGTCGGTCTATACATCTTGAGGGCAAAGACCATTCGGAGGCCTTGCCCTCATCCCCCACCAGGCCCCCCTGCCTGGACTGGTCAAAGACCATTAAGAACAAAAAAGACCTCAGCCCATTTCAGCCCGTACTTTTTCCCGCAACAAGTCAATCGGCTGCTGTCCACCGCCGGCCTCGTAGTGCCAGAAGGTCCAGCCATTGCACGCCGGCAACCCTTGAACAGCCGCACCCACCTGATGGATCGAACCGCGATGATCGCCCAGATGATTGGATGCAATCAACGTCCCATCAGCCCTGACTTTGGCATGATGAAGTCGACGATGATCGAACAGCATGTCTCCAGGCTTGAGTAAGCCCCGCTCGACCAACTGACCGAATGGAACGCGAGGGGCCTGACGCTTGGATTTGGCCTCAATCAGCGACAGATCAGCAACCTCAGGCGCGGCCGCAATCCGCGCTTCGGCTGCCGCCGCATAATGAGCCTCGCGCTCCAAACCAATCCACGACCGCCCCAACCCCTTGGCCACCGCCCCCGTGGTTCCCGTGCCAAAAAATGGGTCCAAAACCAAATCGCCGGCACGCGTTGACGCCATCATTACCCGATACAACAGCGCCTCGGGCTTCTGGGTCGGATGCAGTTTACTGCCACCGCCCCCCTTCAACCGTTCCTGGCCAGTGCAAACCGGCAAAAGCCAATCACTACGCATCTGAAGGTCTTCATTCAGGGCCTTCATGGCTTCGTAATTGAAATGATAACGGGCATCCTTGTCCTTGGAAGCCCAAATCAAGGTCTCGTGAGCATTGGTAAAACGAGTGCCGCGAAAATTCGGCATCGGATTGGTCTTACGCCACACAATGTCATTCAGAATCCAGAACCCCAGATCCTGAAGAATGGCCCCGATCCGGAAAATATTATGATAACTGCCGATCACCCACAGGCTGCCGGTATCTTTCAGAACATGACGCACCCCGCCCAACCAAGCACGGGTGAAGTGATCATAGGCGGCAAAATCGGCAAACTTATCCCAAGCTTCGTCAACCCCCTCTACCCGAGTGTGGTTTGGTCGAAGCAGATCGCCGCCCAATTGCAGATTATAGGGAGGATCCGCAAAGACCATATCGACAATACCGCCGGGCAATCCATTCATGATCTCGACGCAATCGCCGACCATCACGCGGTTGGGCAGAACCAAAGGAGAGGTTAGAGGAGTGCGTTTCATGAGCCTGTACCGCTTGCCAGCGTTGCCGGGCCGGTGCCGACGCTCCCGTGTTACCACAGGAGCTACCGTTCCCGGTTCGATACGTTTATCATAGAGTCGATTCGCCCCCTTCCGTCAAGGAAGATTTTTCAGCGACTCGATCAGCGCCCGCGATTAGCGCCCGAATCGGTGCAAAAGTGGCACGGTGATGAGGAGTTACCCCCCAGCGGCGCAACGCGGCCAAGTGATCTGTGGTGGGATAACCAGCATTCTGGTGCCAACCGAACTGCGGAAACGCCTCGGACAACCGCTCCATTTCCTGATCTCGGGCCACTTTGGCAATGATCGACGCGGCGGCAATGGACAGGCTGTACTGGTCGCCCCGGACGATTGCCGTGGCCGGGCATGGCAACTCGCTCGGCACATTCCGGCCATCGACCAGCACATGATGAGGCTGAACCCCCAACCCGGCGACGGCTCTGGTCATGGCCAGCAGGGCGGCCTGCAAGATATTCAGACTCTCGATTTCGCGAACCGAGGCAACACCGATGGCATAGGCCACCGCGACAGCCTGGATTTCGGGTGACAGCCGCTCTCGAGCCATCCGAGAGAGCTTTTTGCTGTCGTTGATGGCGTGAGCCAGCGTCATCGGGAAATTGGTAACGGGCAGGATCACGGCGGCAGCCATCACCGGACCCGCCAGCGGGCCGCGTCCGACCTCATCGACGCCGCAAATCCAGCGGCCTAAGGCGGCCCCGGCCTGCTGTTCGTGACGAAAATCGGGATGGGGACGATCGGCGGTGGTGCGATCAGAGGATTTTATTTTCATAGGGCGCAACCATAACCGGACAGCATCAACATTGCAAAACCCCGAAGCATCACCCGGTTGCATTGACTCAATCGGCCTCCAAGCGCACAGTCTCCACGGCATTCAGCCGGGGTGACGGCTTGCGGGAATGAGGGGCACAAGGATGGAACGGGATCAGCCAGAGCACCAGGCCACCGAGACCCCCAGCCTGATCGGTGACTGGTCCCTGAATGACAAGGCGATTCTGATCACCGGCGGCACCGGCTCTTTCGGCAAGGCTATGGTGGCGGCGATTGTTGATCGCTGGCGCCCTCGCCGCCTCGTCATCTTTTCGCGTGACGAGATGAAACAGTACGAGATGGAGCAACGGTTCCCCGTCGCGCGCTATCCGTTTCTCCGCTACTTCATCGGCGACGTCCGCAGTCTGCAACGCCTGGAAATGGCCATGCGAGACATCGACTATGTGGTTCATGCGGCGGCGCTCAAGCATGTTCCCATCGCCGAATACAACCCGTTTGAATGTATCCAAACCAATATCATCGGCGCCGAGAATGTGGTGCGGGCGGCGCTGCATGCTCGGGTTCAGCGGGTGATCGCGCTCTCCACCGACAAGGCGGTCAGTCCGATCAATCTGTATGGCGCCAGCAAGCTGGCTGCCGAAAAAGTCTTCGTGGCGGCCAATAATCTTTCAGGGCCCTTGCCCACCCGTTTTGGCATCGTCCGCTACGGCAATGTGCTGGGGTCTCGGGGCAGCGTGCTTCCGCTGTTTCGCCGTCTGATCACCGAGGGCGTCCAAGCTCTGCCCATCACCGATCCGCGCATGACCCGGTTTTGGATCACCCTGCCCCAGGGGGTAGCATTCGTTCTGGGCGGACTGGCCCGAATGACCGGCGGCGAAATTTTTGTCCCCCGCATTCCCAGCATGCGCGTGGTCGACTTGGCGCGGGTGATGGCACCCCACCTTCCCGTTACAGTGGTCGGCATTCGGCCGGGAGAAAAGCTACACGAGGTTCTGATCACCGACAGCGAGGCCCCCCACACCTTTGTGGATCGAACCTTCGGCCACTACGTGGTTGAACCTTCGTTCCGGGGCTGGGAACCGGCGGCTCCCGAGCATGGCACAGCCCTCCTCGACCCGGTCCCGGAAGGATTCAGCTACACCTCCGATCACAACGACCAGTGGCTCGGTGACGCCGTGTTGCGCCGTGTCCTCAATGAAGAACAATGAAGACCCCGGCTCAGAAAAGAAACCCGGATTATCGACCGCACACTCCGAAGACATGACCCAAGCCCTGCCCTTTCTCCCCTATGGCCGCCACCACATCGATGACGATGATGTGGCGGCGGTGGTTGCCGTTCTACGCAGCGAGGCCTTGACCACCGGGCCGGCGGTCCCAGCGTTCGAGGCAGCCTTGGCGACGGCAACCGGAGCACAGCACGCTATTGCCTGCGGCAACGGAACCGAGGCGCTCCACCTGGCGCTGCTGGGACTAGGGCTAGAGCCAGGGGATTGGGTGGTAGTGCCAGCCATTACCTTTCTTGCCACGGCTAACGCAGTACGGATGGTCGGAGCCGATGTGGTGTTCGCCGATGTCGATCCTGATACTGGCTTGATCACAACCGAAACCGCCGCCGCCGCCGCCGCCCGAGCCCCTGGGCCGGTTCGGGCGGTGCTGCCGGTCCATCTGGCCGGTCAGTTCGGCGACTTGCCGGCGCTGGCGGACCTAGCCCGCGCCCATGGCTGGGCGGTGGTCGAAGACGCCTGCCACGCCATTGGAACTCGCTATGATTTAGGCGCTGAGTGCACGGGTGTGGTTGGCGATGGTCGCTGGGCCGACGCCACGACCTTCTCGTTCCACCCAGTCAAAACCATCGCCATGGGAGAAGGCGGCGCTGTCACCACCAATAACCCCGATCTAGCCCACCATATGGCCCGCCTGCGCTGCCACGGCATGGTGCGCGAGGCCACCAACTTCCAGCACCCGGCCCAAGCCTTCGCCGAAGATGGCCGCGCTCATCCCTGGTACTACGAGATGACTGAGTTGGGCTTCAATTACCGGGCTTGTGATCTGCAATGCGCGCTTGGACTGTCGCAGCTCGCCAAGCTGGAGCACTTCGCGGCTCGCCGCCGGGACTTAATGAACCAATACACCGCCGCACTGGCCCCACTCGCCCCCCATGTCCGGCCCCTCGCCCGAACCCCCGGTGTCCTCCCCGCTTGGCATCTGCACATCGTGCGGATCGCGTTCCAGGATATCGGCACCACACGAGACGCCGTGATGGCGCACCTGCGCGCCGCTGGCATTGGTAGCCAAGTCCACTATATCCCGGTGCCTTGGCAACCCTACTACCGGCACCGCTCGACACCGCCACCCCTCCCCGGAGCAGAACGCTATTATGCTCAAGCCCTGTCACTGCCGCTCTATCCCGGCATGACCGATGGTGATGTCGAACGCGTGGCGGAAGCCTTAAGAGACGCGGTGGGACGTTAACGTCTGAACAACGGAAACAGCCTGACGACTATGGGTGTGGCGGCAAATAACGGATAATGGTCCAAGCAGCCCCAATGATGGTGAGAATAGACGCAATCCCCACCCCCAACACCCAGCGGATCAAGTCGTTTTTGATGGCCAACGTCTTGGCATCGGACTCGGCCACCCGGCGCTCGATCCGCTCCGACAGCACAGACCCCTGCCGCTCGATCCGCTCCGACAGGACGGCTTCCTGCCGTTCAACACGGGCCGCAACGTCGCAAATCTGACGCTCCAACCGATGAGTCGCTTGAGCCAACTCAGCCCGAATAGAGCAGGCTTCCTGGGCCAGTTCGGATCGAATAGAACTGGCTTCCTGGGCCAACTCAGCCCGAATAGAACTGGCTTCCTGGGCCAGTTCGGATCGAATAGAGCTGGCTTCCTGGGCCAGTTCGGATCGAATAGAGCTGGCTTCCTGAATCACCCTGGCCTCGGTCGCCAAGTCTGACCCGGACATGGCATCGGCAAAGGCCCCTGCTGCTGCCCGAGCCTGATCAGCGGTGAAGCCACCCGCTTGCAGCCGATCAGCCAGTTTGAGGGTATCAAATGCAACAACAGCCATGAAGCACCTCCGGCCCCCACAATAAACGACGGCGTCCTTAAACTCAAAGATCCGAAAGGTTAGCAAGCTCCGAGTCGCGTCGGTAACCGAGAGCATCCAAGGCGCCTTGGAGGATATAAGCGGCGGCCATTCGGTCCACTACCTCGGCACGACGCTTGCGGGTCATGTCGGCATCAATCATCAGTCGAGTCACCGCACTGGTGGAAAGACGCTCATCCCAAAAGGCAATTTCCGGCTCTCCTCCCAACACCGCCGCCAGCTCGGCCTGCTGAAGCAGCAACGTGGCAAACTGGCGAACCCGCTGCACCGCCGGGCCTGCCCCGCCATCCATGTTCAACGGCAACCCCAGAACCAGCGCACCCACTTGGCGCTCGCGCAGGGTTATGGCCAGCTCCCGAACATCGGCAGTGAATTTAGTCCGTCGGATGGTGCCAATAGGCGACGCGACGCGCAATCCAGGGTCCGAAAGCGCGAGGCCGATGGTTTTGGTGCCGAGATCAAGCCCTAACAGGCGTTGACCGGGACGAAGCAGCGCCGGCAGGTCGCCGGGGTTGCGGATGGCCATGTCGGGTGTTACCTATCTCCGGGTTGGCCCCAGGCGGGTCGCGGCGGCGTTATGCGCCGTTTTCGGTTGCAGTGGGAGAGTGTTACCGCATGTCGATCGACAGGGCCACCGTGGCGAAGATCGCCCACCTGGCGCGCATCAAGGTTCCCGAAGCTGAACAGGACCACCTGGCCGGTGAACTCAGTAAGATTCTGGCGTTTGTCGAACAGTTGTCCGAGGTCGATACCGAGGGCGTGGCGCCCATGTCCAGCGCCGTGGCAACCACGCTGCGCTGGAGGCCGGACCAAGTGGATGATGGCGGCACGCGGGAAGCCGTCCTGGCGAACGCTCCCGACCGCGCCGAAGGGTTCTTCGGCGTGCCCAAGGTGATCGAATAAGGGGCCTTTCAGCCATGACCGCGCTTAATCGCCTAACCATGACCGAGGCGCTGACCGGCCTTGACCGGCGCGACTTCACCGCCGTCGAACTGACCGAAGCGCACATCGCCGCCGTAGAGTCCGCTCGCCCCCTCAATGCCTTTCTGGTAGAAACCCCAGATCAGGCGCGAGAGATGGCGGCGGCCTCCGACGCCCGCCGTGCCCAAGGCGAGGCCGGCCTGATGGACGGTCTGCCGATCGCCATCAAAGACCTGTTCTGCACCAAAGGCGTGGCCACCACGGCAGCCAGCAAAATTCTGCAAGGCTTTATTCCGCCCTACGAATCCACCGTGACCGCCAATCTGTGGCAGGCCGGTGCGGTGATGTTGGGCAAGGTCAATCTCGACGAATTCGCCATGGGCTCGGCCAACGTCACCAGCGCCTACGGCCCGGTGATCAATCCCTGGAGCCCTGGCCCCCTCGGCGCCTGGCCCCGACGCTTGGTGCCAGGGGGATCGTCAGGCGGATCAGCGGCGGCGGTGGCCGCCCGGTGTGCGTTGGGCGCAACAGGAACCGATACCGGCGGTTCGATCCGTCAACCCGCCGGCTTCTGCGGATTGGTCGGCATCAAGCCGACCTATGGCCGGTGTTCGCGCTGGGGCATCGTCGCCTTTGCCTCGTCGTTGGACCAAGCCGGGCCGATGACCCGCACCGTGGCCGACACCGCCCTGATGCTGCGCGCCATGGCTGGCTATGACCCCAAGGACTCCACCAGCGTCAACCGCCCCGTCCCCGATTATCAGGCAGCCTTGACCGGAGACATTCGAGGCTTGCGCGTCGGCATTCCCGCCGAATACCGGGTGGACGGTATGCCCGCCGAGATCGAGCGGCTATGGGATCAAGGGGTGGCGTGGCTGCGCGATGCCGGGGCCGAGCCGGTGCCGGTGCGCCTGCCCCACACCCAATATGCGCTGGCCACCTATTACATCGTGGCCCCTGCCGAGGCCTCTAGCAATCTGGCGCGCTACGACGGTGTCCGCTTCGGCCTGCGGGTCGACGGCGGCAGCCTGAGCGAAATGTACGAGAATACGCGGGGGTCCGGGTTTGGCGCCGAGGTTCGGCGGCGGATCCTGATTGGAACCTATGTGCTGTCTCACGGTTACTATGATGCCTATTACCTGAAGGCGCAAAAGGTCCGCACCCGAATTTCCGAGGATTTCCAGGCCGCCTTCACCGCTTGCGACGTGATCCTAACCCCGACCGCGCCATCCACCGCCTTCGCCATCGGCGAAAAGATGGATGACCCGATCCAGATGTATCTCAACGACGTGTTCACCGTGCCGGCGTCTCTAGCCGGCCTGCCGGGCCTGTCAGTCCCGGCGGGCCTTGGCGCCGATGGACTGCCGCTGGGGTTGCAACTGATCGGTCGCCCCTTCGACGAGGAAACCTTGTTGCGGGTTGCGGGCGTGATCGAATCCGCCGCCGGCATCACCGCCTTGCCGCCCTTCGTGGCCTGATCCGCCGGGTTCGGCATCGAGGCTTATGGGTATGAACACGGGACGAGAGCGCGCAGCAATGACGTATATCCAAGGTGAAACCGGCGATTGGGAAATGGTGATCGGGCTTGAAGTTCATGCCCAGGTGACCTCGAAAGCCAAGCTGTTCAGCGGCGCCGCCACCCTGTTCGGGGCGGAACCCAACAGTCAGGTGAGTTTCGTCGATGCCGCTTTTCCGGGAATGCTGCCGGTGATCAATGGCGTTTGCATCGAACAGGCGGTTCGTACCGGCTTGGGGCTGAAAGCTCAGATCAATCCGGTCTCGGTGTTTGATCGCAAGAACTACTTTTATGCCGACCTGCCCTCGGGCTACCAGATCAGCCAATACACCCAACCCATTGTTGGGAAGGGCGAAATTGTTCTGGATATGCCCGACGGCAGCTCCCGGACGGTGGGCATCACGCGCCTGCATCTGGAAATGGATGCAGGAAAAAGCCTGCATGATCAGCACCCCAGCAAAACCTTCGTGGATTTGAACCGATCCGGGGTGGCGCTGATGGAGATCGTTTCGGAACCCGACATGAGAACCGCCGAAGAAGCCGGGGCTTATGTGCGCAAGTTACGCACCATTCTGCGCTACCTTGGCACCTGCGACGGCAACATGGAGGAAGGCTCCATGCGGTGCGATTGCAATGTCTCGGTGCGCCGTCCAGGGGGGCCCTTGGGAACCCGCTGCGAGATCAAGAATGTCAACTCGGTGCGCTTTGTCCAACAGGCCATCGAATACGAAGCTCGTCGCCAGATCGAGGTGATTGAGGACGGGGGAAGCATCAGCCAGGAAACCCGGCTGTGGGACACCGCCAAGGGCGTCACCCGGTCGATGCGTTCCAAAGAAGAAGCCCACGATTACCGCTATTTCCCGGATCCGGACCTATTGCCGCTGGTGCTGGACCTGGATTGGATCGAATCCATCAAGGCCACTCTCCCCGAGCTCCCCGACGACAAAAAGCAGCGTTTCATGAGCGATTATAAGCTTTCGCTCTATGATGCTGGTGTTCTGGTGGCCGAGCAGGCCCGAGCCGATTTCTTCGAGGCCGTGGCCAAGGGCCGCGACGCCAAATTGGCCTCAAACTGGGTCAATGGAGACTTCTTCGGCGCTCTCAATAAGGCGGGCAAGGATATTCAGGACAGCCCCGTCAGCGCGTCAGCACTGGGAGGATTGATTGACCTGATCTCGGACAACACCATCTCGGGCCGGATTGCTAAAGAGGTGTTTGAAGAGATGTTCGCGACGGGCCGCCCGGCGGCTGACATCGTCGAGGCCAAAGGGTTACGCCAAGTCACCGACACCGGCGCCATCGATGCCGCCATCTCAGCCGTGATGGCCGGCAACGCCGATAAGGTGGCCGAATATCGGGGCGGCAAGGACAAACTGTTTGGCTTTTTCGTCGGCCAAGTGATGAAGCAAACCGGCGGCAAGGCCAACCCAGCCCTGGTTAACGAGATCCTCCGCGCCAAACTGGCGGGATAGAGGGATACAGCGCCTTTCCGCCTCTTGCATCTTTAGTAGATTTTCTAAAAATAAAATCTACTAAAGATGGGTGTCTGAGGTAAAAAATAGCAGGTTACGACGCTGAATAGCGCCATGCACGCAATATCGATAGTGTTTGAGTTGCTATAAAAACTCTGGTACGATGTCTCCCTGTCATCGATACTTGTTGGAGGGAAGCTGTGTCTTCAAAACATAAGGAAAACATCCCCCATACCATCGGGCCTTGATGGTGACTCATCAAGGCTGCCCTCAGACGCCGGGCGGGCGCATCCGCGCCCCCTAGAGTCCACACACTGGGGCTTCGCGTCCACGAGGACGCGGGGCCGCCGTCGCGGCCACCGGCGATGTGTCAGTATCAGGGCTCGCCGGTATCAGAGGATCGAGAGCAAAAACGGTCCCAGCCAGAAGTTGTTGGGAGTTCAGCTTCACCGCAGCATTACAAAAGCGGTAGTTTTGGATATTACAAATGGCTAGATGACAAAACAAGACTTCCAAAATCGAATATCGCTGATACACAACCGAGAACTCCTTTTGCATACGCTACCAATCCGTCGACAACTATCGTACAGAGAGATGTCAATAGTTATACATATTTAATAACTGTTTCTCATATCCATACAAACAGCGACACAAACACGATTATTAACCAAGATACCCAGAATACAGAAGGCACGTCCAATGACGTGGAAACCGCCAAGAGACTCTATCTGGCCGCCGCACGTCAAGTCTTTGAAACTGTTCAATTCAAGGCTCTTAATAATCTTGGAGATGACGTATTTGAGCTTATACTCGCGATCAAGCCATTTCCACTGAACGCTAGGGAGCATTTTGAAGCCAAGAATAGGCTTCTCGACAACATCGAAATAGAAAACCCTCAATTTTCCGGTTATTTTTCCCTTGAATTAAAGGACTTAGGCGATGAGTCCTGATGATTTTATAAAAACAGCCGGCGAATTGATTGAAGATTTAGAAGAGCGACACCATCGAGCGGCGGTCCACGCCGCTTATTATAGCGTCTATCATTTTGTTGCATCTCATTTTGGGCTTGATCCAGCGAAGTACGAAGCTGACCATAAATCAGTTCGTGAAAAGCTGAAGAACGAAAATAATCGATCAAAGGTTCCACCCTCCGTCTGGCGGGCAAAACAACACATTATGTATATTTGGAATAAACGCCGTCACGCTGATTACGATTTGTCGACTCCTTTCACGGCCGATGACGCCGATCAGGTGGTCGAAACGTGCAAAGGCATCCTGAGGGGGTGATGCCGCCCCCCCATCGGCTGCCCCCCAGACCCAACTACGACGGCGGTACCGCCCGGCGGCCTAATTTGGTCAGGCGGTACATGCGCCCGTTGCCCTGGTCTGGTGCCACCAGTTTTTTCCCGATTAGCCCTTCGACCAGAGCATAGGGAAAGCGCGAAGAGATTTCGCGACCATCGCTCTCGTAGATTTTCATGTCGGCGCCGCTGGCGTCTTTTAATATGATTTCATGACTGGTAAAATCATCAAGAATGTATGATCCGGCATGTTTTGCCAAAAGTACCAACAGACCCGTCGAATCCATTTGATCTTTCTCCGTGTTAGCCATGGCGACAAACAATACGCGCGATCCTGGTCTCTGTCACCATCCAAGAGACGGTCTGGAAGTCAGCCCCCTCTTCAACGCATGAAATCGGTGCTCGTGGTGACCTGCATCCCCCGGTTAACCAGATCGCGGACGAATTGAGCGGCAAGAGCCGCAAAATCAGGGCCGCCGGGAAAGGATTGAACCGGGCTTGAGCAATCGTCGAGGAAGACCAGTTTACGAATGTGCTCGGGAGCCAGCGCATCGGCCAGATCACTAACAGTAGCCCGGACACAGTGAGACTTCGCCTCGCCAGCCACCAGCACCCGATCCGCGCCCTCGATAAATTCCAACATCTCGAGGTTGGCCCCGGTCGCAGGATCGTCGGGGTCTTCCACCTCGGCCCGGAAGGCACTGTAATGCTCGGTGCCGGGATTGGTGCCCTTAGTGATGATGGAAAGGGGCGAAGCGGCGGCGTCGGCCCAGCGCAGCAGTGCCGCCATCAAGCCCGGATGAACCGCATGGCCAGGAGTGCCGATCAGGCAATGGGGCGGCCAGATGGTCAAGGGAAAATTCCCCTTTCGCGCCAACTCCTGCACATAGAACTTGGCATAGTCCTGCATGGCAGGGTTGCGGGAGCGCCAACGCCCGGCCTCGACATCGGCCACCGAAATCGAGGTGAAGGGCGGCGGCACGGCGCCGTCCATATCGACCCACCATACCGGGTTGGCCACATGATACAGGTGATGACTGTCAAGCGTCACCTGGATGTGATCGATTTGGCGCCTAAGACGATCAACCAGGGCTGCCAATCGCACCATGTCGGCGTCCGCCCCCGGAACCGCCAGAGCGCCAGCGCATGGACCATCGCAGAAATCACGCTGCGGGTCGATAATGAGCAAACGGAGGGACGTCTTTGATGACATGGGAACTCCTGTGGCGGAAGGGCTCCTGTAACGGATAACGGGTACCGCAATGCGGGACGGTGGTTGCCAACCCGCCCTGCACCCGGTTAGCGTAGAGGAAGCCGGCGCCCGGCACCAGAACGGATTTTTGGGGGGCCGCTTTGGGGGATGCCATCGTGATTCTGACTCCCGCTCTTTCGGGCTGGCGCATGCCGGCAGAATGGGAACGCCACAGCCGCTGCTGGATGGCATGGCCGTGTGATGCCGGGTCTTGGCATAAGGGCCTGGACGAAATCCGCACAGCTTATGCCGAAGTCGCGCGAGCTATTGCTGTCCGCGAGCCTGTTACAGTTCTTTGCAATCCAGAAGATGCTGTTGACGTCTCTCTCGCCTGCGGCGGTGGGATTCAGGTCTTGCCGCTAGAGATTGGTGATCGCTGGTTGCGTAATACCGGACCATTATTTCTTTTAGACGATTATGGCGGAGTCTCTGGTGTTCAAAGATTCGAAAACACCCCCTCCTCTTCACACCTGCTGATCGATACCACACTCGCGCGGCGGGTGCTGTCTCACTTGGGCCTGCCATGCTTTGACGGGCCACAGGCCTTGGAAGGAGGCGCCATCGCAACAGATGGCGCTGGCACCGTGCTGGCCACCGAGCAATTTTTTCTGAATCCCGACCGCAGTCCCCATGCGAACCGCGACGACGTCGAAGCCTTGTTAAAAGCCTACACTGGGGCCCGCACTATCATTTGGCTGGGCCAGGGCTATCAGGATGATCGAGCCGGAGGGCATGTGGACGAAGTTGCCCGCTTTGTTCGACCGGGCGTGGTCGTGGCCTTAACCACACCAGACTCTCATGATGGAAATTTTGCCGCCCTGCACGACAACCAGGAGCGGTTGAAAAAAGCGCGGGACGCCTTGGGACGATCCCTCGAAATCATTCCAATCCGCCAACCGGCCCGACGTGATCATGGCGGCAGACGCATGACCCTGTCTTATACAAGTTTCTATATCGGCAACGGCCAAGTCATCATGCCTGGATTTGAAGACTCGGCGGACCAGGGAGCCTACCGAACCCTTCGCCGAGCGTTCCTCAATCGAGAAATCGTCCAGATTCCGGCTCTTGATATTGTTGCTGGCGGCGGTGGCAGCATCCATCGGATGACCTTGGAACAACCGGCCCCAGTCCCGATTCCTTATGACCCTGTGATTTGATCGGTATCGGTCTTGCGACCCCAGCCCCGCGCCCCATACGCACGGAGCCAAGGGCGGGCTCTCGGACGCGCCCGCCCGGCCTCCGAGGGCCGCTTTCATGGGTCAACTTTAAAGCCTGGTGGTATGATTTGGACTCGACGAGCCATTGGACCTAAAAAATACACCCAAGCTTACTAGAAATAGAATATCTTTAATTTCTTAAAGATCGATCAGATCGCATAACCCTGTTAAATAACTCTCGTGATATTCCCATACTCGATACGATTTCTTCTTTTGATTCTCCCAAACTATGCCGACGAACAATCTCGGCATTAAAAACCATTTCAATATTCTTTCTTTCTTGTTGACGTTTAGCCTTCTGTTCTACAATTGCTTTCCAAGCATCAAGCGTCATTCAGGTTCTCCTCACCCCACGTTACCAACGGCAGGAATCCACCACCAACACCATAGTCTACCCAATTACCGATGAGAACAAAAGAGTCTTGGCTCTTCCTAAGTTCCGGGAGGCGGTGTTTGCTGGGAAAAGAAAGGGCTAACCATGGCGACCTGGGGACGCAGACATCTGATGAGCCACCACCCTCGCCCCATTTGATAAATGACCACTAATTCCATTGATGGCGTCTGTGATGAGGTTGAGGAGCCGGATATAGTCTGCGCAATGCCAATTTCCTCCTGGGCAACCAAGGTCTACCGCTGCGGTTAAGAGTCTGTCCGGAAAGTTCTTTTGCTTTGCCTAGCCTTCCGACCGTGAGCCGAACTGAGGCGATGCGAAGGAATGCCAGGGCTTTCCGATTGAGGTTTTCCCAGTTTTTTGCCAGACGTCGGCATCGGTTGAGCCAAGCGAAGGTCCGTTCGACGATCCATCATTTGGGTAGCACGACGAACCCTTTGGTTTTTTGGTCAGATCGCTTGACGATCTCGACCTGCACCTGGGCCGGCGCTCGGCGAACTTTTTACGCACGGCTTGGTCAATAAACCCATCAACGTCCACCGCTGGGCCGGAATCCGCGAGGAGTTAGGAGAACGGGCGGAACGTGTCCACAGCGGCAGTAGGTTCGACGGAAACCAGAGGAACGGGGAGTATAATACAAAATCATATACTCAACTTTCCGGGACGAACTGGGATGCGATTGCAAAACGAATGGGGATTGATCCATATTGCTTTTCTTGAGCAGAAAGGGAAAGCAGCTGCGGAATGCTGGCTCCCCGGCCCCCTTCTCAGGAGTTCGACGGGGTCGAGTGTGCCAAATCGTGCCAAAAAAAGCCAGGGCGGTATGGCTCGGCATCGAGCGCCACCCTAACCTCTTGATTCTGGCGGATGGGGTGGGATTCGAACCCACGGTGAGCTTGCACCCACGCCGGTTTTCAAGACCGGTGCCTTAAACCGCTCGGCCACCCATCCTTGCCCTGTGACGCAACAACGCGGCCCCTATCTCTTGGGCCGTTCGCGCAGGCCTTGGGTCTATCGCCGTTTTAGACATGCTGTCAAGTGGCAGCAAAACACCTTTGGGGGCAGGGATCGGAAAAAATACTGTAATGGAGTTGCTTCTTCAAAATGTTCGAAGAGGCTGGTTCGGTACCGACGGTTAGGGCATACTCCAAGCCGGTCCAAGCCGTTGGTTCGGCTGGGGTGGTCGGTTGGTGCTGCCGGCGTCTTTCTCGTTCCCTTCCAGCGATAAAATTTCAGCGAAAAAAGCCTTGCCTGATCCTGACGACGTTTCTCACCCCACCGACGACGCTGCCGCCCACCCGGAGCCTGATGCCGGCTATAGCGGAGCCTATGACCGATCGATCTCGCCTTACGACGAGATGGTGACCGGTCAAAAGCGCATGCGACCCCATTGGAAACAGTTCCTAAGCAGCCTTGGCCCGATCCATCCCGATCGCATGGTCGAGCGTTGGGAAGGGGCGCGGCGTTTGCTGCGTCAAAACGGCGTCACTTATAATATCTACGGGGATCCCCAAGGAATCGAGCGGCCCTGGCCGTTGGACCTGATCCCGTTGCTGATCACCGGAGACGAGTGGAGCCGCATCGAAGCTGGGGTCATCCAGCGAGCGCAATTGCTAAACGCTCTCCTCAGCGATCTGTACGGACCTCAAACCCTGATCCGTTCCGGTCGCCTGCCGGCCTCTTTGATCTACGCCGACCCGTCATTCCGCCGCCCTTGCCACGGCCTGCCGGTTCCGGGAGGGCGTTATCTCCATTTCTACGCCGTGGATCTGGCGCGAGGCGGGGATGGTCGGTGGTGGGTGTTGGGAGATCGCACCAATACGCCGTCGGGTGCGGGCTATGCCCTGGAAAACCGCTCGGTGGTCGGCCAGGTGCTTTCAGAGACCTACCGTTATTGCCAAGTCGAACGACTGAATCCCTTCTTTATTGCGTTCCGGGAGGCTCTTTCGGCGCTGGCGCCAGGGCCTGGGGCGCCTCGAGTCGTGCTGCTCACACCCGGCCCCTATACCGAGACCTATTTCGAGCACGCCTACTTGGCCCGCCACCTGGGAATTACTCTGGTCGAAGGCGAAGATCTGGCGGTGCGTGACCGGCGGGTATTCCTCAAGACCCTATCCGGTCTCGAGCCGGTCAATGTCATCCTTCGCCGACTGGATGACGACTTTTGTGACCCCCTGGAATTGCGGGCCGATAGCTCGCTTGGGGTCGCCGGATTGCTGCAAGCCGTGCGCGCTGGAAATGTGGTGGTGGCGAACGCCCTGGGCAGCGGCTTGATGGAATCCATGTCCTACAAGTCGTTCCTCCCCACCTTGTGCCGGCATGTTCTGGGCGAAGAGTTGCAATTGCCGAGTTTAGCCAGTTGGTGGTGCGGGCAAGAGGCCGAATTAGCGTTTGTTCTGGATCGGCTGGATCATCTGGTGATCAAAGGCGCCAATCGGGATGTGGTCCTAGACCCGATTTTCGGCGCCGACCTGTCCGCCACTGAGAAAGACAAGCTCCGGCAACGCCTGCGCCAACGGCCTTGGGACTATGTGGGCCAAGAGCAAATCACCCTGTCCACAGCTCCGGTCTGGCAAGAGCAAGGGCTTCAGGCCCATCATGTGGTGTTGCGCGTGTTCGTCGCCGCCACGGCCTCCGGTTACACAGTGATGCCGGGCGGCCTGACCAGAGTGGCCCCCGAGCCCGGTCGCCTCGTGGTGTCGATGCACAGCGGGGGGGGTAGCAAAGATACCTGGGTGATGCCATCCGAGCGTCATCAGGAACCCATCAATTTCCGGGCTTCCAACGCCCGCACCGACCAACGTCCCATCGAACCGAAAGCGGGCGAGATCCGGCCCATGGCCGGGGATCTGCCCAGTCGAGTTGCCGATGGCCTGTTCTGGCTTGGCCGATATGCCGAACGCTGCGACGGTGCGGTTCGGCTTCTGCGCGGCACCTCGACCCGACTGATCGAAGGGGACGTGCCCGGAGCCAGCGACGAATTGGGCGCTTTGCTGCGTCTATTGGTCTGGGGCGGCATGATCCCTGCTGAATTGGGCTCGGGAGAAGCTTCAACTCGAGAGATTCTCCCGGCATTGCGGGCCGCTATTTTCGACCCCGACCACCCCACCAGCCTGCGAGCCAATGTTCAACGGGTCTATCGGGCCGCCCACAGTGTGCGGGATCGATTGTCTCGCGATATGTGGCGGGTCATGGTCCAGATTGACCGGGGCAGCCACCTTCCCGAAGGCGCTCCCGAGGGGGTTGCGGTCCTGGAACCTCTGGACGAAATGGTCACCAGCCTCTCCGCCTTGTTCGGACTGGAACAGGAAAGCATGACTCGCGGGCCAGGCTGGCGCTTTCTGACCATGGGTCGACGCCTGGAGCGGGCCTCCCGCATGGTCGGCATGATGCGCGGTTTACAAGTCGCCGATGTTCTATGGGCGGACGAGGACCGGCAGGATGCGACCCTGGAAGTCATGCTGGAACTGGCCGAAAGCTTCATGACTTACCGTGCCCGTTACTTCGCGACTCTGCAACGCAGCCCGGTGCTGCACCTTTTGCTGGTCGAACCCGAAAATCCGCGCTCTCTGGCCTTTCAGCTCACCTTACTGCGAGATCGGTTGGCGGAGCTGGCAGAAGGCACCCAACGACGCGCCCCCACCCACAACCCAACCGCAACCGCCCTACGGATTGTCGAAGCCGGCTTGACTTCGCTGGCACAGCCTGAACTGGTGCGCAACCCGATCCTGTTGCGAACCGCTCTTGATACTCTGGCAGCAACCCTGCCGGAGGTCTCAAACCATTTGGCCCATGCCTTTTTCAGCCATGCCTTCGCCCGATCGGCCTGACCGCCCCACCGCACCGCCGGCATCCGACGCGGCGGTTCGCTATCGCGCCCGACACCGGACTCGCTATGACTATGGCGAGGACGTGCCGGTGTCCCATCACCTTGTCCATTTGGCAACCCGCAACCATCCCCGCCAACGCTGCCGGCGGAGCCTGCTGACCGTCTCTCCGGCTCCGGCGGTTCGTTGGGACTTTAAGGATTACTTCGGCAATCCCGTATCTTACGTGGCAGTGCAAGAGCCCCACGGCTGGCTGGATGTTGCCAGTGACCTTGAAATCGAAGTTCGCCCGCCGCCGCCCTTCGCCGCCACGGAAACCCCCCCTTGGAACGAGTTGCGCCCGTTGGCACGGGCCTTGGCTGGAGCCGATGAAGCCACCGCCATTGGGCAATTTGTGTTTGATAGCGCCCTGGTCAAAACCACACTGGACTTGGCCGACTACGCCAAGCCGTCCTTTCCCGCAGATCGACCGATCGGGGAAGCGTTGATCGATCTGAATCGACGCATCAATAAGGATTTTGCCTTCGATCCCACCGCAACCACGGTGTCGACGCCACTAGCCGAGGTGCTCGCCAAGCGCCGAGGCGTCTGTCAGGATTTTGCTCACCTGTTTATTGGCTGTCTGCGGGCTCTTGGCTTGCCGGGTCGCTATGTCAGCGGTTATTTGCGGACATTACCGCCGCCGGGACGTCCACGGCTGGTCGGCGCCGATGTCAGTCACGCCTGGGTTTCGGCGTGGTGCGGCGGGAATCGTTGGCTTGACTTGTGCCCAACCAACGGCCGGTTGGTGGATGCCGACTTTATCACCATCGCCTGGGGTCGGGACTTTGACGATGTCAGCCCGGTGCGAGGGGTGATCTTCGGAGGCTCTCACCAGAAGCTTCTGGTTGAGGTGGATGTCGAGGTGATCACCCCGTAGGCGCTAGAACCCCGTAAAGACACAACCTTGCGAGAGACAGGGGGGGGCCTCAACGCCAAGCCCGAGCGCGGGCGAGACGCCCGCGCTCTCAGGAAGGCCCAGCTCAATCGCAACCGTCCCGCCTCCCCACCCCCCAATCAGTGTCCGACCGCCCCCAGCCCCGAGCTATCCCAATGGACCCGTGTTGGCGTCTCAGGAGACGATGACACAGTCGTCATAGCCGCCAGATTTTCGGAAAGACCTGTTCCCGGTTCGGGATAGACCGCGACTCGGGGGGCCGCTTCACCACAATGAACCTGCAATTCGACAGGATGCAGCAACGAACCCGCCCCATCGTGACGATAAACCTGGGCCGCATGATAGGCCGGGCCACAGGTTCGGGCGATCAGGGCACTGGCTTCTTCTGGCGTGTTCAGCCATTCGCTAGTGCGGACGGTAAACACCACAGGCGGCGTTGAAGACTTGGCCCCCGTGGCGACCTGAGCGACGGCGGTATCCGGCCACAGATAAGCCGATTGATCCAGGGGATTATCCAACGAAATCGCCTGATAAACCGGCTCTGAACAGGCCGTGAGCCCCAGCAAGACATAGGCCGCCCCGACTCCGGTGACGGAGGAGCGGAGCGAGAACCGGGGGGAAACTCGGGAAAAGGCGGAACGGTATCCTAACATCGTCGTCTTCACTCCCTTTTAGAGGGCCCGGCGGCAACCGCTAACCGAAAAGCCGATAGAAAGACCCGCATCATTGTTATCCAGCGTCATAGCCAGCGTCTATGACATTCTATTGCGGTTGTTGGACCGGCTGTTGAGCCTTGAGATAGGCGATCAGAGCCGCACGCGAGCCGCTGTCCCGAATGCCCATAAATGTCATCTTGGTTCCGGGAACCACCGTTTGAGGCGCTGCCAAAAAAGCATCCAGTTTATCTTCAGTCCACACGATGCCGGAGTTGCGCATGGCCGCCGAATAAACGTAGCCGGGCGCAGTCGCCGCCGGCCGTCCCACCACACCGGCCAGACCTGGCCCGACGCGATTTTGACTGAAGGAGTGACAGGCAACGCAAGACCCCCTGAATACGGCCACGCCCTCCTCCCCCGCCTGCGCCGGAACCGCCGAAATCAACACCGTCAGCGCCAACGTAATCACCCCTGCTCTCAACATCTCAACCGCTCCTTGACACTCTATTTCCACTCGATTCGGTCATCCACACGAAAATACACGAAAAAAAGGAGCGCCCGCGAAACGTCCCTTCGCGCCGCTCCACCTTACCCTGCCTTGCTTACCATCGCCCGAGTTGCGCCGAACGCGCCCTCCTCCAGGACATTTAAACCCGGATATTCACAATCCCACCGCGCCCTCCGGCGGCAGTCCTGCTGTTTTGGGCGTTTAAGACACCAGCTTGGGTATCGGTCGCGCTTCCTCCCTGGTTCCGGGTTCGACTGGATCCCGAAGAATCCGAACTGCCCACCGCCTGCGCCGCCAAGGTGGTCTGGGTGCGGGTCTGGAGCGTGACGTTCTGCGCCACCAGAGTCGCCGCGTTCACCGCCGCCGACGTCTGAGGAGGGGGAGGTGGCATGGCTTCTCTGACGACCGGCGTCATGAGATAATTGCCGATGTTCATGCTAACTAAGGTAACAGTTTCCCGCTAAAGCTTCAAGGATGAGCAATGCTGACACGCACGTTTATTCTACAATGCCCTTAGCTTTCATATTTTCGTCATCCCCTCAAGCCTTGTTTCGCCTTGCCGATATCATACCATCGGGCCTTGATGGTGACTCATCAAGGCTGCCCTCAGACGCCGGGCGGGCGCATCCGCGCCCCCTAGAGTCCACACACTGGGGCTTCGCGTCCACGAGGACGCGGGGCCGCCGTCGCGGCCCGAGGACCGGCGATGTGTCAGTATCAGGGCTCGCCGGTATCACTCTCATCCAAAACGGCCAACAGCGACTCTTGGGTGGGGCTTGTCGCCACCCACAGCCGCCCCCACGGCACCGCCTCGGCGGCGGCCTCTGCCACTGGGGCGCTTAGACAGGCCGCCGTTACCACCCGGCACGCTCCCGCCAGCCCGGCTAGGGCGATCGCTGTGCCTAATGTCCTGGCCGTGCGCGGCGAAAACAGCAAAGCCACATCGATTTTGCCAGCCGTCAGGGCGGCAACCGTCGCCGGAGTCAAAGCCTCCGCCGGACGAGCCCGATACCGAACCTGCCGATGAACATCAAATCCCGCCTGTGTCAGCAGCCCCGCCAAATCGCCCGCACGATCCGAAGCGGCAATATGAAGCAAAACACCAGCCGTTGGCGTACAGGACTCGATCACCAGGGCCGCCAAAGCAGACACGTCTCCGGCAGCCGATACCACCGCTTGAAACCCCAAACTCCGAGCTGCGGCAGCGGTGGCGGCGCCAACGGCATAAACCGGCAGCAACGGATCAACGGGAGAACCATAAGCCCGAACCCCGTTGGCGCTGGTAAACAGCAACCCCTGAACGCCGGTTCTGTCATCCTCTGGAGCAGGAAGTCTTTCGATATCCAACATCGGGTCGATCAGGGCCTCATGGCCCCGCTCAGTCAGCCAAGCCGCCAACGGCTCGGCATCCTCCCAAGGACGGGTGATCAGCACCCGAGTCATATCAGGCCGCCGTTCTTCCAGACTTGCTCAAACCTACGCATAGGTAGGTTTGACGCTGGATTTCTGCTTCACTGAGGCTGGTTTCGTGGCCGGCTTGCGCCGACCGCCAGAGCCTTCCTCTCCACAGGCTGACAC
>Ga0302267_10000349_pt1 | contig 60859 bp, 55 predicted proteins | sample III_Bog_E1_3_FD_194555 | JGI IMG/M metagenome (GOLD analysis project Ga0302267, IMG submission 194555) | Peat permafrost microbial communities from Stordalen Mire near Abisko, Sweden - III_Bog_E1_3 | ecosystem: Environmental > Terrestrial > Soil > Wetlands > Peat | place: Sweden: Abisko...
ACACGTCGAAGCAGTCCCCACGCTCCGGTCCATCCAGTTCGCCGATGGCGGCGAACTCCACGCCGGGGCCGCTGCCGGCCCGCAGCGTGCAGCGGTCGGCCGCGTCCTTCACCCGTTTGTTGAACAGCGACTTCTGCGACTTGATCCACTGCGCTTCCGTGAGCCGGGCCCCGAGGTCGCCCGCCGTCTCCACCCAGTCGATGCGGCGTGTCAGGCGCGCCTTCTTCTGCTCCGACGCCTCGCCCTGCTCGTCGGCGAAGTGGCGCAGCACGCGCGTGCGCAGGGAGTGGCTCCGGCCGATGTACAGCAACACATCGTCCTCGCCGAAGAACCGGTAAACGCCCGGCCCTTCGGGCAACTCGTCGCCCAAACCGGGCGGCAGGTGCGCCGGCAGCCGGTTCGCGCCGATCAACGCCTGCGCTGCGGTGGCGAGCCGCGGCTCCGGCACGTCGCGCCGCAGCGTCGACCAGAAATCGCCGAGCACCCGGGCATCGCCGAGCGCCCGATGGCGTGCGGCGCAGCTCAGGCCATGCCGCTCCATCACCGCATCCAGGTTGTGGCGCCGATGCTGCGGGAAGAGCCGGCGCGAGAGCTTGACGGTGCACAGCACCGGGGCCGAGAACTGCAGGTGCAGGCGGCGGAATTCGGATTTCAAAAAGGCGTAGTCGAACCGCGCGTTGTGCGCGACGAACACCGGCCCGCGCAGCTTGCTCAACACCAGCGGCGCGATGTCGGCGAATCGCGGGGCGCCGGCCACCATCTCGTTGGTGATGCCGGTGAAGGCCTCGATGTACGGCGGGATGGGGCACTCCGGATTGACGAGCGAGCTCCACTCCTCGACGACCGCCCCGTTCTCCATGCGAACGATGCCGACCTCGGTGATGCGGTGATACGCGGCGTTGCCGCCGGTGGTTTCCAGGTCCACGAAAGCGAGGTCGTACGGAAGGACGCAAGGCCCTTCCGCGCCCGCCTCAGCCGCGTCCATCGAGCGATAGAAGCGGGAAGTACAGGTCCGGTCGCCGGTCGCGGAACACGCCCCAGGCCCGCCGGTAGCGATTGACCTCGTCCAGGTCGAAGGTCGCGGTGAGGACCGTTTCGCTGCTGCGGTCCGCTTCGGCCAGCTTCTCCCCCGTCGGCGAGGCGATGAACGAGGAGCCGTAGAACGTCATGGTGTATTGGTCGCCCTTTTCCGTCCCGATGCGATTCGACGCGACCAGCGGCACGATGTTGGCGGCGGCATGGCCCTGCATGGTGCGCTGCCAGTGCCCGGCCGAATCCAACGACGCATCCTGCGGCTCGGAGCCGATCGCCGTCGGATACAGGAGCACCTCGGCGCCCATCAAGGTCATGCAGCGGGCGGCCTCCGGAAACCATTGATCCCAGCAGATCGCCACGCCCACCTTGGCGAACTTCGTGTCGAACACCTTGAATCCCGTGTCCCCGGGCGAGAAATAGAACTTCTCGTGATATCCGGGCCCTTCGGGTATGTGCGACTTGCGGTAACTGCCGAGCACGGCGCCGTCGGCGTCGACCATGACCACCGAATTGTAGTAGGCGTTGTTCGCGCGCTCGAACACGCTCACCGGCAGCACGACGCCGAGCTCCTGCGCCAGCGAGCGGAAACGCTCCACGGCGGGGTGGCCTTCCAAGGGGCTCGCGAGATCGAAATGCCTCGACGCATGGTCCTTGCAGAAATACGGCGTCTCGAACAGCTCCTGGATCAACACGACGTTCGCGCCCCGGCCGGCGGCCTCGCGGATCAGTTTCTCGGCGCGCGCCACGTTGGCGTCGCGGTCCCAGCTGCAGGCCATTTGCGTTGCGGCCACCGTCAGTTTGCTCATGCGGTCCACTGCTTTCCTGATGAATGGAGCTAAAAGGTGGGCGGCGAACTCGCGCTCACGATCTCGCACTCGTCGCGCTCCGGATTGCGGAACCGATGCGGGATCGAGCTCTTGAAATAATACGCATCGCCCGCGCCCAGTATGCGCGAATCGCCGCCGACCGACAGTTCGATTTTGCCCTTGACGATCACCCCGCCCTCCTCGCCCGCATGCGCGAGCATCTCCTCGCCGGTGTCGGCGTGGGCGGCATAGCGCTCGTGCAGTATGGACATGCTGCGATTGGCGAGCCGGCCGCCCACCAAGCGAAGCTCCACGGCACCGGTGCCGATGTCCGCCAGTTCCTCGCGCGGAAAGAAGACCTGCGGCTTGCCCGCCAGGTCCAAGGTGAAGAAATCGGCGAGCGCCATCGGGATGCCGTCCAGCACCTTCTTCAGGGAGCTGACCGAAGGACTCACCCGGTTCTGTTCGATCAAGGAGATCAGTCCGTTGGTCACGCCGGCGCGTTTCGCGAGCTCGCGTTGCGACAGCCCGTACATCTGCCGGACCGATTTCAAATGCGCACCGACGTCCATGCTCATAGTGTGCATTATATTAAACAGCATGGGCAGCCAGCCAGCTGAAATTGCCCCCGAACAGCGAAAAATTGAGCTTGGTGTCGAATTTCCTTATCATTCGGCCATTGTGGCCCAACACCCGCGCGACCCCGCCTCGCCGGGACTCTCGCAACGACAAGGATCCCTCCTCATGAATGCCCAGCCCACCCCCGCTCTGTCGCAGACCGATCTGGACGCGTTTTGGATGCCGTTCACGGCCAATCGGCAATTCAAGGCCCACCCGCGGGTACTCGCGCGCGCCGATGGAATGCATTACTGGACGGCGGACGGCCGGGAAATCCTCGACGCCGTCGCCGGGCTGTGGTGCTGCAACGCCGGGCACGGGAGGCGGGAGATCGCCGACGCGGTGGCGCGGCAGCTCAACACCATGGAATTCGCGCCCACGTTCCAAATGGGCCATCCGCTCGCCTTCGAACTGGCCAGCCGCCTCGCCAAGCTCGCGCCTCCCGGTATGGACCGCGTGTTCTTCACCAACTCCGGTTCCGAATCGGTCGACACGGCGCTGAAGATCGCGCTCGCCTATCATCGCGCACGGGGCGCCGGCCAGCGCACCCGCTTCATCGGACGCGAGAAGGGCTACCACGGCGTGGGCTTCGGCGGAACCTCCGTGGGCGGCATGGTCAACAACCGCAAGGCGTTCTCCACGGCGATGATCCCCGGGGTGGATCACCTGCCGCACACGCTGGATATCGGCCACAATGCGTTTTCGCGCGGTCTGCCCCACTGGGGCGCGCATCTCGCCAATGAACTGGAGCGCCTGATCGCGCTGCACGATGCCTCCAACATCGCGGCCGTGATCGTCGAGCCGATTTCGGGATCGGCGGGCGTGATTCTGCCGCCGCTCGGCTACCTGAAGCGCCTTCGGGAGATCTGCACCAAGCACGACATCCTCCTGATATTCGACGAGGTGATCACGGGCTTCGGCCGCGTGGGCAAGCCGTTCGCCGCCATCGAGTTCGAGGTCACTCCCGACCTCATGACCACGGCGAAGGGCCTCACGAACGGCGCGATCCCCATGGGCGCCGTGTTCGCCCAGCGCAAGATCTACGACGCGTTCATGCAGGGCCCCGAGAGCGCCATCGAGCTGTTCCACGGCTACACCTATTCGGCGCACCCCGCCGCCTGCGCGGCGTCGCTGGCAACCCTGGACATCTATGCCAAGGAAGGGTTGCTGACGCGAGCCGCGACGCTCGCACCCCAGTGGGAGGACGCCTTGCACTCCCTGCGCGGCGCGTCGCACGTCATCGATGTCCGCAATTACGGCTTGGTGGGGGCGGTGGAATTCGAACCGCGGCCCGGCAAGCCGGGCGCCCGGGCGTTCGATGTGTTCCTCAAGTGCTTCGACGCCGGCGTGATGACGCGCCAGACGGGCGACGTGATCGCCCTGTCGCCGCCGCTCATCGTCGAGCCGAAACAGATCACACGCATCGTTGAGACGCTGTCGGACGTGATCCGCACGATCGACTGAGGCGGCACCCAAGGTGCCGGGGCCAAGATCCTGCCCGGGCCGGACCGCCGCCACGGCGCGGCGGCCGGCATCCGCGGTGAACGAGGTCCGCGGCACCCGCAAGCCATGCGCAGCGCGCCGGCCTTAGGGATCGCCCCGCACGGCCGGATTCACCCCCGCCTGCTGCGCCACGGGCCGCTCCTCGAATACGGCGTACCACTTCTTGCAGGGTTCCACCACTTCCCAGACCCCCTCGAAGCCCGCCGGCACCACGAACGCGTCGCCCGCCTTGAACTCGTGCCTGTCGCCGTCGGCCGATTCGATGCGCACGCGCCCTTCGATGAGCACGCAAAGCTCGTGCTCGGTGTAGCTGATGCGCCATTTGCCGCTGGTGCTGGTCCATAGGCCGCAGAAAAATTGCTGCGTGCGGTCCGCATACTGATTCGACACGCGCGTCCGCGGGATGCCGGCCAGGATCTTCTCGGGGGAGGGATTTGCGGACTCGCCCGTCTGCAGGCGGTCCATCACCACGATCTTGGGTCGGTCGCTCATGCGCTATCCTAGGCACGGGCAGCCCGAGGACACAAGGGCGGCCCGGCACGCCATCGCGCCGGGCCGCCCTGCTCTACTCCTTGTCGCTCAGTTGCAGGGCTTGGGCATGCCCTCCGGTCACCGAGGCGGCGGCCACCGGCGCCGCGGCGCCCGGCTGCGCGACCCCGCCCGACTGCACGACGCCGCCCGCTTGCGCGACATCCTCCTCCTTGCCCTGCGCCTGCAGAGTCAGGCGCACCCGGCGCTCGAGCGCGTAGCCGTCGCGGTCGCCCGCCACGCTCTCGCTCTCGCTCTTGCCGTAGGCGTTGATCTCGAGCTGCTCGTCGTTCACCCCTGCGGCGAGGAACAGATCGCGAACGGCATCGGCCCTGGCCTGGGACAGCTTGAGGTTGGCGTCCACGGTGCCGCGCGGGTCGGCATAACCGTCGACGCGCACCTTGAGCGCCGGCGACTTGGCCACCGCCTCGGCCAGCACCTGGATACCCTTGGTCATTTCCGGGGTGATGTCCGAACTGCCGGACCGGAACAGCACGTCGCCCTGCAGGCCGTCGAGCACCTTGGCCGCCTCGGCCTGCGACTCCTCGTCCTTGGCGGCCTGCGCCGCTTGGACGCTGTGGGAGAGTTGCTCGACGCGGGCGGACAACGCCTGATTCATCTGCGACAGGTCGCCAGCCTGGGCCTGCAGTTTGGCCTTATCGGTCTGCAGCTGCTGGGTGGCGCCCTGCAGCGCTGCCACCTGCGCCTCCGCCTTCTTCGCCTCCCCGGCGCGATGCACCCGGTTACCGAGCCACGTGCCGATGCCGGCGCCCACCACCGCGCCGATGGGGCCCGCCGCAAAGCCGCCGATCACGCCGCCCGTGATAAATCCGACCGGCTCCTGAGGGGGCGTCGGCTTGGGCTCCTGGGCCATCGCCGCCACGCTGACGCTCAACATCCCCACGGTCCATCCGACCCTTGAAATTGCAGTTTTCATAACAGCTCCTCACGGAAGTTCCACCGCTTCAGGCGGCGACCTTCGCCGCCTTTGTGAGAGCCATTTCATCCCCCGATTCAGACGGTCTCGAGGGTCTGCCGTGGCAAATCATGGCAGGTTGCCGGCCAATTCGGCCGCCCGAGCAGGTCGGCCGCCCGGGCATGCGGGGCGGGCGCCCTCAGGCCTTCAATGAGAAGGGAGTGAAGTTGGTGTCGGTGTCGTAGTAGTCCTCGTTTTCGGCCCGCTTCAAGAACGCCACGATCCGGTACGTCACGGGCGCGGCCACGATCTCCCACCCGCTCTTCAATCCGTATTGAGTGAAGATGAGCCCCAACAGTTGGGCCTGAGGCTTACGGCCGTAGAAGGCCACGAAGTAGAAGATCATCGAATCGACCAGTTCGCCGCACAGCGTCGATCCCACGATGCGGGTCCAGAGCCAGCGTCCGCGGGTCCAGATTTTCATCTTCGCGAGCACGTAGCTGTTGACGAAGGTTCCGCACCAAAACGCGGTGATCGAGGCCAGGACGATGCGCGGTGTATTGCCGAAAACGGCCTCGACCGCCTCCTGTTGGACGAGGGAACTCGGCGACGGCGGCAGGTGAACGATCACGGCGGACATGAAGGACGCAAACGCCAGCGCGCCGAATCCCGCCCAGACCACGCGACGATCGCGGGCGTAGCCATACACTTCGGTCAATATGTCGCCGAATATGTAAGAGATCGGAAAGAACAGCACGCCGGCGAGGAAGGTCACGTCGCCCAGCAGCGGAACGGGAATGGTGGTTTCCTTGGCGGGCCCGATCAGATTGGCACACAGCAGGATGCAGACATAAGCTGCCATCACGAAGTCGTAGTATCGAAACTCGCGATTTCTTGGAAGTGCCATCGTATTGCAACGACTCCTCGTAGGGGAAAATATCCGGCGATATGTCACGCCGGATGCATTGCGCGCAATCTATCCTATCCGCGCGGATCCGACTGTCGCATTTTGGCGAACACCATCACGCCAACACCCGGCGCGCTCCGGTAGAAATCCAAGCTCACCCCAAACCTACTGGATCTATGGAGCAGAGCAAGACTCTTGGCGCAACGGCGCGTCCGCTCGACTACGACGCGATTTGCCAAAGCATCCGCGCGGCTCTCGGGACCGCGCGTATCCACGCGATATCGCTCCACGACGAGAAAGGCGACGTGCTGTGGATGACCGAAAGCTCGATGGGGCCCGACGAGCATAACGCGGTCCGCGAAGCATTCGAAGTCTTCTCGAACCCCGACGGGCGGCCGGTCACGGCCTTCGATCTCGGCGATTCGCGATCGGCGGTGGTGTACCGCGCCGTGAATGCGGGCCGCGCCCTGGTGGGCGCCATCATGGCGATTCTGGATTCACGCGGAATACGCAACGACGATGCCAGCTTGCGGCAGCTGATGACGCCCAAGATGACGAACGCATTGATCGAATTCGCCGGCATGCGTCCCGCGGGAACAATTCCGTCCAAGCCGGCAGCGCCCACTGCCGCCCCGCCCAAGGCGGCCGCCCCGTCCAAGAAGCACGACCCGGAGGCTCCTTTCGAGCTGACCCTGGCCGATTCGATGCGCATTCCGAAGCCCGCGATCCAGCCCGGCGAGCCCCCGCAGGCCGCCGCTCCGCGGCGCGCCCCGGTCGCTCCGCCCGCAAGCAATTCAACGCCCGTACGCACAGCGCCGCCCAAACGGCCGCCGCCGGGAAGGCCGCCTCCCGTGGGACGCGCTGCAGCCGCTCCCGGGCCGGCCTTGCGTCCATTGCGGGCCACGCCCGATCTGAATCACCTTCACTCGTCGTTGCGGCGCAGCCCCATCGCCCTCAGCGTGCAGCGGTTGGTGCCGCTGACCAAGGGAACCGAACTCGATCGCTATGAGGTGCTGCTGCGTTCCAGCGCCGAAGGCGCGCCAAACGCCGCGCCGCATGCGATGTTGAAGGCTGCGGTGGACCACGGCCTCGGCTCCATGGTCGACCGGCGCGTGCTCACCGACCTCATCGCGTGGCTCGCGGGGCATCCGGATGCGTGGAAGAACCGGGCCAGCATGTTCTCGGTGAATCTCACCAGCACGGCGCTGCTGGACGAGCACTTCATCCGCTTCGTCGGCCTGTGCCTCGCGAAGTCGTCGTTGCCGCCCGCCATGATCGCCTTCGAAATCGACGCAGCGACCGCCATGAAGCTCGGCGCCAAGGTTGCCGATGTGGCCGGCGCTCTGCACCGGCTGGGATGCCCGTTGGTGCTCGACGACTTCGGCATGCGCACGGAATGCTTCGATTTGCTGCGCCTGCCGGGCGTGCGCTACGTCAAGCTGGCATCGCAGATCACCCAGAAAATGCGCTCGGACAAGATGTCCCAGGCGGCCATCACCGCCGTGGTGCAGATGGCGCGCGTGCTGGGCATGCACACCGTGGCGAAGCGCACCGAAACGGCCGCCGAGCACGAGTGGCTGACCGCCTTGGGCGTCGACTTCGTCCAGTCGAACGCCTTGTCGCCTGCCACATCGATCGATTCCCTGATCCATGCGGCGCGATCTGCGGGTTAGCCCCGCCGCTCGTCCTCGCGCTCACCAGCGCTTAAGTTTGCGTCATCTGCGGCGCGCCACTTGCAAAAGTGCGCGGCCACGGCAGAGAATAGCCAGTCTGCAACGAGACACCGGGACCGAGCTGAGTGTTTTGTTAGTCCCATGAGGTTCGGTTCCGGCTCCCGTTGACACTCCCCGCCGCGGCATCCGCCGCACCGATGATGCTTTCTCCAACCCGATCTTGTCTTCCTCGCCGATCAACTATCCGCATCCGGTTTGGAGTCCCGATCCGTTTCGGGCCTCTCGATCAACCATAGATAGAATCCCAACAGACCGGCGGCGGTGGCAATGGCCACGGCCACGCCCGTGACCAGCGGCGCAAGCTTCATGATGAGCGGCTTCTTGGTGATGTGAAGCGCCATGGAAAGCCGCCCCCACCCTCGCGGCGTCGCGACGCCCGCCACCAGCCCCACCAGCACGGACATGGCGCTCGCGAAGCCCGCGATGGCGCCCGCGGATCGATGGATCTTCTTGTTTCGCAGAACTTGGCCGAGGGTGCGCAGGTTGACCATTGTCGTGATGTTGCAATTGAGTCGGTGCCGGCGACGGTCTGGCGGCAAAAGTGTAGCAAGCCGCCGGCGCGCGGCAAACCACGGGTCTCGGCCGCCCTGATCCCCCGCTCATTGCATGTGACGGGCAGCCCGGCTGCGCCAAGGATATTCGAACGCGATAGACTTATAAGGACTCGGCAGCGGCGCGCAGCGACATGAGGGCGACTTCGATCAAACAGGGCCATTCCGGCGACGCCCGCGGCACGCGCGCCATCGTCGCGGCGTCGATCGGCAATCTTCTCGAGTGGTTCGATTTCTCCGTGTATGCCCTGTTTGCCGTCTACATTGGCGCCAATTTCTTTCCCAAGGGCCATGCCGGGGCCGACCTGGTCAGAGCCTTTCTCGTGTTCGGTCTGGGCTTCGTCATTCGCCCGCTGGGATCGATCGTGATCGGGATTTACGGGGACCGAGCAGGCCGCAAGGAGGCGCTGACCATCACGATACTCATCATGGCGTGCGGGACACTCATCATTGCGGTTGCGCCCTCCTACGCGGCGATCGGCATGGGCGCCCCCATGCTGCTGCTTGCCGGGCGGCTGCTTCAGGGGTTCTCGGCAGGCGGCGAAATCGGCAGCGCGGCGGCCTTTCTGGCCGAGCATGCGCCCGTGGGAAAAAAGGGCCGCTTCACGGCGTGGCTTCAAGCAAGCATGGGAATGTCGAACATTCTGGGCGCGCTGCTCGCCTTCGCGGTGACCGCCGTGCTGCCGGCAGGAGCGATGATCGACTGGGGCTGGCGCATCCCGTTCGTCGTCGGCCTCGCCATCGTACCCATGGGAATCTACCTGCGCCGGAATCTCGCGGAGACGCCGGCCTTCATTGCAGAGTCAAGGCGACCGCGCGGCGCCCCGACCTCGCCCGACGCGGGCGCTTTGCAGGGACGTTTTGCGGCGTTCATCTGCGCCTTCGGCATTTCAATTCTCTGGGCGGTGGCGGTGTACGTGTTGCTGCTGTTCATGCCAGTCTACGTGCAGACGGCCTTTGGGTTCACCGCGACCCAGGCCTTCGGCGCCTCGCTCATCGAAAACATCCTATTCGTGTGCGGATGTTTCACGTTCGGCGCCGCCGCCGATCGCCTCGGGCTCGCACGCATGTCGAGCCTCGGCGCGGCGGCGCTGCTGATTGCCGTCGTGCCCCTGTTCCTGCTGCTCGATGCGCACCGGTCGACGGCGATGCTCGTGGCGGTCCTGGCGGCGTTGGGCATCCTGGTCGCAAGCTTCACGAGCGTCGCGCCCGCGGTGTTGGCCGGCCTATTCCCCACCGGCTTTCGGGCCACGGGCGTGTCCCTCGCCTACAACGGCGCGTTCACGATATTCGGAGGATTCGCTCCCGCCATGTTGACCTGGTTCACCGCAGCCGCTTCGGGGTCGGTGCTCGCGCCTGCCTGGTATGTCGCCGTGGCGGCCATACCTGCGATCGCCGCTACCGCGTATGTGGGGCGGCGCGCCGCACCCGCTCCTGCGAGGCGTACCGAAGCGGTGGGCGGAATCGGCGCGCTCGATCCTGCGCCGGGCGGGATGGACCGGGAGGCGATCCGGCTCCTGTCGCGGCGCTCTAATGTGCGCGGTTTCGTGCAACTGGCCATGCATGCCGCACTATTGGCGGCGACCGGGACCTTGGTATGGGCAAGCCTCGGAAGCGCCTGGGTTGTGCCTGCGGTCATCGTGCACGGCATCGTACTCAACTTTTTGTTTTGCGCTCTGCACGAGACGGTTCACCGGACCGCATTCGCGACCCGTTCCGCCAACGACCTCGTGGCTCAGGGTTGCGGCGCTCTGCTGCTGTTGCCGCCGGACTTCTTTCGGCAGTTTCATTTCGCGCATCATCGCTTCACCCAGGATCCGGACCGGGATCCGGAATTGCTGCAACCGCATCCGGTCAGCCTGACGGACTACGTGTGGCGCGCATCAGGCCTGCCGAACTGGAAACGGCGCGTGATGGTGACCCTGCGCCACGCCTTGATGGGCCGCGTACCGGAATCGTTCGTCCCTCCGGCCAAGCGGGAGGCCATAATTCGCGAGGCGCGCATTCTATGGGCCTGCTATGCCGCTGTACTCGCGGTCTCACTCGTGTTCCGCCGCACGGATGCCCTGATTTACTGGATTCTCCCGGCCCTGGCAGGGCAGCCCTTTCTGCGACTCTACCTGCTGTCCGAGCATGCCGGCTGCGCCGCGAGCGATGATGTCTTCGCCAATACGCGCACGACTTATACGAGTTCCGTCGTGCGCTTTCTCGCGTGGCAGATGCCGTTTCATGTGGAGCATCACGCATATCCGGCGATTCCCTTCCACGCGCTGAGGCTGGTCAATGCGCGCGTCCGCGGCCGCATCGCCGTGAGCGGCGCGGGATATCTTGCCGTGCACCGGGGATTCGTGCGGCAATTCCTCCACATCGGCTCGCCCCGCGCGAAGTACTGATCCAAAGGAATCCAGAATACTCCCGATGCACCCACCCTCCCTGGATTGCATGAATTTCGGGCCACGATAGAATGCGCCCGGCCGGCGCCGGGATTCGTTTATCGGTCCCGGTGCTGACACGCAGCGCAGAAAGACGATGTAAGTCATTGATTTGCCGGCTTAGCACAGTGGTAGTGCAACGGTTTTGTAAACCGTAGGTCGGGGGTTCGAATCCCTCAGCCGGCAAGCCCTCGCCGCAATTTTCGACGAAGCTTGCAGTGCACCTGCCGCTCGACGCTCGCGGTTCGAACCCCCGACAGAAAACAAGCACGGTTCGACAACGTCGCGCAGCGACGTTGAACGCCGGAGCGTAGCGACGGCGGCCCCGAGCGAAGCGAGCGCCGAGTAATCCCTCAGTCGGTATTCGAGCGCTTCGCGGGCGGCGCGCGGTTGTCCCAGGGAAACGGGACCGACGGTATGTCGCAATCGAGGAAAGCACAAAGCTTTTCCCAGCTGTCTCCGGCGAAAACGTTGAATTCGAGAAATCGTTCCTTCGGCTTATCCGCAAAGAACTGTCTCACGCGCCGATCATAGGTCTGAAAGGCCTCGGCATAGTCCGCATGATTGAAATACAGCGACATATATATGCCGGCATGTTTGGTCCCATGATGAATCTCGTCCTTATCCATCATTCGCCGTTTGGCGTCTTGGAAGCTCGAGAGCGAATAATGCCTCTTCAGGTGGGATCCCCACGAATGCTCCCATTCTTGGGGCTGCCGGAAATTGTAGATGAACTTGGAATTGGGAAATTTATAGTAGTTTCCTTCAAAATCGATGCAACATGGCGTATCCGTAAAGGCGTCAAACAGGTGCAGGTCGTCATCGCTCATCATCTCGCCCGTGAGCCGGTTCACCCAGTCCACGGTAGCAAGGCCGAGCATCGCCAATGCGCTCGCCAAGGAGGTCGTGCCGGTCTTGGAAAGCCCAATGCCGAAGATTTTCGGACGCTTGAAATCAGGAAACGGGAGGTTTCGTAGCGCGTGGGCCGCCGCATGGAGGTTAGCTCGGTGAGCGCCAAGCGATCCAGAATCCTTTACTTGATCGAACAAGGTCAAGAATCCTTCATGATTTCGCAACGCAAGGAACAGCCGCAAGCGCAGCGCCGAAAGCGATGGGTCGGCAGAGACACCTCGACCCCTTTCCAGCCGGTCGATCTTTTCCAGCATCGCGAGCCATCTTTTGGTCCGATCCCAGCCCTCGAACAGTGGCGGCGCAAATTCGAAGAGACAAGTCAGCACGGCCGGATCCTCGGTCCCCTCCATCGCACGATCAAATACCGTTCGCGCCTCGCGAAGCCGCCGCAGCGCGACGAGGCAAATAAAGCGCTTGGAGATCAACTGCGGACGCTCGGGAGAATCTGGAGAGATCGAATCGAGCAACTCCAGCGCCTCGGCCGGGCGCCCCGTCACCGATAGGATCTGCAATAATTCCTCGAGGTGGCCGGGCCGGTCGCGGCAGAGCTCCCGGTACATCGACTCGGCCTCGTCGAGTCGCCCGAGACCGTACAGCACACGCGCCCTGAGCGCCGTGGCGTTGAGCCGCTGCCCCACATCGGAACAGTGCGCAAGCACGGAATCAAGGATCGTCAGCGCGTCGGGGAGTTTCTTGCGACGGACCAGGATTGTGGCCTGACGTATCGCCAGGAAATTTTCCAATCCGGGCTGCCCCGCCAAGCCGCACAGAATCTCCTCCGCCTCGTCCAGCTGCCCCAGTTCGACGAGAATGCCCGCCCTCTGGGCCATCTGCGATGGATTGAGTTGGCCGCCGGGCTCGCCGCGTAGCATCTCCCACCACTCAAGCGCTTCGGACCACCGACCGCGGCGCGTGGCTAGGTGCGCCAGCCCGGTCAAGGCGCCCATGCGCAACTCCGCGCGATCCGCCATCGCGCGCAATGCCTGCTCGCCCTCGTCAAATCGTCCAAGCTCGATGAGAACGGCGGCACGCCCGGCGAGCCAGTTCGGTTCGAGCTTGGCGCCGAAACGCTCGATCACCCCATCCCAGTGCGCGAGCGCATCGGCCCACCGATGCTGTCGCATCGCTGTTCGAGCCAAGCCAGAAAGACCGGCCGCAGCGTCGGGCCGCTCTGTTGCAAGCGCTTGATAAACGTTCTCAGCTTCAGCGTAATTGCCCCTTTCGATCAAAGCGGCGCCAAGCGAGGTCCGCCAGCCAAGAGCATTTCCATGGGAAGGGAAACGCTCGAGGCACGCATTCCACAGCCGGCATGCTTCCGGCCAGTTCCGTTGGATTTGCGCAAGGCGCGCCAAGCCCGCAATCGGGGCGGCCAAGTCGGGATAATCTTCCGCTAGTGATCTATAGGCATCTTCGGCCTCCTGATGGCGACCCAATTCACTCAGTGCCAGAGCCCGCGAATGCCGCCAGTCCGGAACGTCTCGATCCTTTGGTTGGTCCCTTAAACACGCCTCCCACAGCTCGAGCGCACGGGACCAATCCTTTCGATACTGGGCCTCTCTTGCCGCACCTGCGACCGGCGCGCCTTCACCCGACCCATTTGCAACCTGCGTCATGCGTTCTCCGCCATGTGTCTCACGCACAGTTTGCCAGCCGAGATGGCGCGGAGGATAGCGTTTAAACGAGACGCGATGTGCCGATGGCGTTATGTAATCCAGGGTCGCAGGTAAATGCGGTAAAGGTTCGAGTCGAGGTCGCAATCGAGGAACTCGTCGGCCGGCGCGGCCTGGTTCACCGAGGTTGAATTTTCCTCGCCGTCGAGCGGGAGCAAGGGTCCCACGAGCTATATATCGCCCCTCGCCGCGGCGCGCGTCAAGTCAAGAAGCCAGCGCATTCGTTGAGAAAGCCGTTCCTCATCTCGCCCACCCGACAGACAAAGAAGTCTATTATCGCCCAGGGCGCGGCCGCCGGCACGCGAAGCACTGCTATACCACTGGAGGCTAGGGCGATGCGCATCGTGAGTATCGGTCATGCGGTCTTTGCGGCCACCATCATCGCCCTCGGAATCCTGGGCTTGGTCAAGGGCGATTTTGCCGCGGTATGGCAGCCGGTGCCCAAGGGACTGCCCATGCGCGAGGCACTGGCCTATCTCTGCGCCTTGATCCTCGTTTCCGCCGGACTGGGCCTGCTCTGGCAGCGCACCGCCGCCCCTGCGGCGCGCACGCTGCTCGTCATACTTCTGCTGTGGATGATCCTGCTGAGAATACCCGAACTCTTCCGCGCGCCCACTGCGCAAGGCTCCTGGTCAGGCTGCGGCGAGGCGGCCGTGATGGTGGCGGGGGCGTGGGTCCTGTATTCCTGGTTCGCCGCCGGAGACAAGGGTCTGCACATCGCCAGGGTGCTCTACGGCGTGGCATTGATCCCCTTCGGCGTGGCCCACTTCACCTATCTCAAAGAAACCGCCGCGCTGGTGCCGGACTGGCTGCCGTCGCATACGGCCTGGGCTGCATTCACGGGCTGCGCCTTCATTGCGGCGGGCGCGGCGGTGCTCATCGGGGCGTATGCACGACTGGCCGCCGTGCTCTCGGCGTTGCAGATGGGCTTGTTCACGCTGCTGGTATGGATACCCATCCTGGCCGCAGGCTCCAAGGACGCCTCCCAGTGGAGCGAGGCCGTCATCTCTTGGGCCCTGACGGCAGCCGCCTGGGCGGTGGCGGATTCCTACCGCGGCAACCCGTGGCTCGCGCTGAACAAGCGCTAGCCGCACGCCGCAATAAAATCCACGCTCACCGCAGCGGCCCCCTTGCCGAGGACGCTGAATGACGCCTACCAAATGCCGCCGAGCGCCACGGTGATTGCCTCCCCGTTGACGGCCCCGGCCGCGTCGCTGCACAAGAACGCGATCACCTGCGCCACCTCGCGCGGCTCCAGCACCCGGTTCTGCGGGTAGATCGCGGCGCGCTCGCGCCACACCTGCTCGACGCTGATGCCGCGCCGCTCCGCCTCCGTCGTTGCGGAACGCTCGGCCATGGCCGTCCGCACCCAACCCGGCAGCACCGCGTTGGACGTGACTCCGAATGGCCCGGCATCTTGGGCGAGCGCGCGCGCCAGCCCGATGACTCCGTGCTTGGAAGCCGTATACGCGCTGCCGCTGCGTTCCGCCTTCTCGCCGGCAGTCGAGCTGGTGAAAACCACGCGGCCGAAGCCGCGCTTGCACATGCCGCCCACGGTCAACCGGGCAAGTTCGAACGGGCCGTCCAGGTTGATGCGCATCGTTTCGCGCCAGACCAGCGGATCCTGCTCCCACACGAGCCGTTCGTGGGCCGAGCCGATGCCGTGGTTGACGACCAGCAGGTCGATCGGCCCCAGCCGTCGCTCGGTCTCAGAAACCGCCACGGCGCACCCCTCGGTGGTGCCAAGATCGGCCACGACGTACTCGAGCCCAAGGGCCGCCAGCTCCGTTGCGCTGCGCGACACCACCATCACGCGCGCGCCCGCTTCCGACAACAGGAGCGCCGCCTCGCGCCCGATTCCCCGACCCCCACCCGTCACCAAAGCCACACGTTCCTTCATTCAACCCCCGGTGAGCCCGGCTAGCGATGCTGCTTGATCAGATCCATCGTCCGAGTTCGCTCCGCCATTCGCGGCAAGGGGACGCCTTTGACGCCATGGATCGCGGCGCCGCCGGCATTGGCCGCATTGAACCGCGCCAGGGCTGCCGCCAACCGCGGAGCGCCGGAGGCCGCGGACGCAGCCGTGCTCACGACGGTCAGCAACACGTCGGTGGGTTGGTACGTGATCGTGTAGGCTTCTGTGGCGTTGATGGTCAAGCCATTGACCGCGGCGAACGTACCGGTATCGGAGCTGAAATTCAAGAACTTGAAGGTCGAACCCACGGTGGGAACGTAGCCCTTGGCCTGGGCGATATTCAGCGTCCCGCCGAGGGCGGCGGTGGTGGCGTTGAACTCATCGAACTTCGTGCCTGCCGTCGTGCCGCCAATCGTGATGTCGAGACTGCCCCCGGAGTTCTGCGTGTAGGCGCCCGAGTCCGTCAAAATTCCGGTCTTGGCCGCGGAGGCCCCGGGGGTAATGACCCCGCTCGATGCCAGACTCCCGGTGATGGTTCCGCCGCCGAGCAGCGCCCCGCCGGACAGCGCCACCCCGCCCGAGGCGGCCAGCGTGCCGTTGTCCGTCATCGTGCCCGCGGTCTGCGTGAACGCGCCCGATCCACCGACAGTAAACGTGCTCCCGCTGCCGACGGTGACCGCGCCGGCGTTGGCAAAGTTGCCCGTCGTGGTGAAGGAACGCTTGCCCGCCAGGTCGAAGGTGCCGGTCGCCTCGTTGGTGGCGAGATTTGCCAACCCATTGGTGCTGTTCGTCGAATTGAGAATCTCGGACGCCGCCCCGGTGAGGGTGATCTTGGCCCCGTTGGTCACGATGTTGGCGCCGGCGAACTCGAGGGTGCCGCTCACGTCGAAGGTGCCGGCCGTCAGCTTGGTGCCCGAGAAATTGGTGAGCGAGCCGCCGACCGCGAAGGTGCTGCCCGCTCCCACGGTCAGGGTGCCTTTGTTGCTGAAGTTGCCCGCGGTCGTGAAGTCGGCGTCGCCCGCGAGCGTGAAGCTGCTCTTCGCGGCATTGCTGGCAAAGCCCGCGAGAGCGTTGGCGCTGCTGGTCGAGTTCTCGATCTTCGCTGCCGTTCCCGTGAGCGTGATGTTGGCGGCATTGTTCACGATGTCGGCGCCTGGAAATTGCAAAATGCCGGTGACATTATAAGTGCCACCGGTCAGGGTCGTACCCGAGAAATTGGTAAGCGAGCCCGACCCGCCAACCGCGAAGGTGCTGCCGGCGCCCACTGCCAGGGTGCCGTCGTTCGTGAAGCTCCCGGCGGTCGTGAAGTTGCGGCCGCCCAAGAGGCTGAAGCTCCCCGCTGTGGCGACGGTGGTGAGTCCAACGAGGGCGTCCCTGCTGTCGGCGTCGACGAGGGAGCCGCTCCCCGTCAGGATGATGGTGGCCGCATCGTTCACGATCTCGCCGCCGGTGGTGCCCAACTGGTCGATCTCCAAGGTTCCGGCCGTACTGTAGGTGCCGCCCGTGAGGGTGCCGGAAGCGAAATTGCTGAATGTCCCGCCGAACACGTGCATCAGGTCGCCCGCCCCCACCAAGAGCATGCCGCTGTTGGTGAGGCCGCCGCTCGCTTGAATCTGCATCCCGGCAGATGCATTGGCATCGATCGTCCCCGAGTTCACCAGCGTGAGCGAGCCGTTGCCGATGTGCCCCGCCCCCGAGATCGTCTCCTCGTTCGTCAGCGTGTCGGCCCCCGTCGCGCCGTAAATGTAGTTCGTCCCGCTGTTCGTGAGCGTCACCGTCCCGCCGCTCAACGTCACGTTCGTTCCATCGATCTCCAGGCTCGTGGTGTTCACCCCGCTGTTCAGCTGCACCGTCCCCAACGTCGGGTAGCTGCCCGCCAACAGGTTCAGTACCGCTCCGTTGTCGATCTTCAGCACCCCACCCGCCGGATTCGTGATCGTCCCGCCCAGCGTGTTGACGCCCGCCAGCGCCTCGATCGTGCCCGTCGCACTGTTGGCGAGCGTGCCGCCCTGGACGATGCCGTTGTACAGCTGCAGCGTCGAGGCGCCCGTCAGCGTCACCGTCCCGCCGTTCACCGTCGCCGCCTCCACCTGCAGCGTCCCGGTGTTCGCCAGCACGGTCCCGCCGGTGTTCGTCACCGTCGTCCCATACACCTCCAGCGTCGAACCCGCCGTCGTCTCGATCGTCCCGGTGTTCGTGGTCCCGCCGTTGGGGTACAGCAGCAGCCCCGCCGTGCCGTTCGAGTCGATCGTCCCCGAGTTCACCAGCGTGAGCGAGCCGTTGCCGATGTGCCCCGCCCCCGAGATCGTCTCCTCGTTCGTCAGCGTGTCGGCCCCCGTCGCGCCGTAAATGTAGTTCGTCCCGCTGTTCGTGAGCGTCACCGTCCCGCCGCCGCTCAGCGTGACATTCGCAGTTCCAATGATGAGTTCGGTATTGTTGACGGTGGAGCCGAGAGACACCGTGCCGCCGTTCGTGAGGCCGGTGCCGACAATCGTCAGCGCCTGGCCGTTCTCGATGGCGAGGGAGTTGCCCGAGGCAACGGTCAGATTGCTGATCGTGACCGGCGTGTTCAAGTTCACCAGCGACCCGTTGCTGATGGTCACGTCGTACGTGGAGCCCGACGGCACGCCATTGTCGGGAACCACGTCGCCGGACCAGTTGCCCGCGGCATTCCAAAGACCGCCGGAGCTTCCGATCCACGTTTCGCTGGTCTGACCATTGGCCGATCCACCAACCGCCACCAGCGCCAGCCCAAGAAGCGGGCCGGAAATAGGTTTGCACGCAGGACGTCTCGAGGTGTTCATGTCACTGCTCCGGATGAATTGAAGAGAGTGGACTTTGTTATCGAATGGGCGGTGTTCCGGCAGCCAGCCTCGCCGCCGGAAGGTCTTGCTTCGAGGGTCTCCCACGAGCAGCGTATACGCTCCTCCATGAGGCGTGTAAACGAATCCGTTGTTTGCCGCATAATGGCCTCGCCGTCCCCATCATGGTGGTTGAGACGGGCCCGGAGGCTGAATGTCAGGCGGCGAGAGACGATCGTGAACCGTACCCGCATTTTGGTGGCGCTGTTGGTGCTGGTGGTGCTGGTGCAGTTGTTTCCGGACCGGGCGACGCTGATCAAGCTGATTTGGGTGAGTGCGGCCGCGCTCTATACCCTGCTGTGGGCGGCCTTGCGGTATGCAGCGCTGCGCAAGAGGAAGTCGGCGGAAGCGGCGCTAGCCGCTGCGGACGAACTCGAGTATCGGCAATACCGGGACGAATTGGACATAATCCGCACCCGCTTCGACCCGCAGCGGGATTTGGAGGATCCCACCTCCCTGTCGCCGGAGTACCGCGACGCATTGACGGCATTGCACGACAAGCATCACGCCATGCTCGAGCGGAAATTCGGGCCGCGATAGCCGCGCCCATCACCCACGGCGGGACAGCGATGCGTCAGTCGCTCAGCCGCGCCCGACGAACGGCATCTGCGTCGCCATGACCGTCATGAACAGGACATTCGCCGACAGCGGCAAATTGACCATGGCCATGAAGGTATCCGTGACCGAGGACATTTGCATGCGCGCCTCGGCCTTGACGCTGCCATCCGCCTGAGGAACTCCGCGGGTCATGGCCGCCGTCATGTCGCTTTCCACGTTGCCGATGTCGATTTGGCCGACGGCGATGTCGAAAGGACGCCCATCCAGGGCCGCGGCACGCGTAAGTCCGGTGACGGCATGCTTGGTCGCCGTGTAGGCGATCGACTTGGGTCGCGGCGCGTGGGCGGAAATGGATCCGTTGTTGATGATCCGTCCGCCTCGCGGCGTCTGTTCTCGCATGAGCCGGAATGCGCCCGCCAGGCAATAGAAAGCGCCGCTCAAATTGGTGTCGACGGCCTGCCGCCAGGCACTCGCCTCCAAGTCATCGGGCAGCGCCGCGCGGGTTGCCGTACCCGCGTTGTTGAAGAGCAGATCCAATCGGCCGAAACGGTCGCGAATCTGCCGAAACAATTCGGCCACCGAGCCCTCCATCGACACGTCGCAGGCGATGGCGATGGCGCGATCGGCGGCGGTGCCCGCCGCGGCGATGGCGGACTGCAGCGTCTGCGGGCGGCGGCCCGCAAAAATCACCTGCCATCCGGCGTCGAGCAGCGCGAGCGCACAGCCCCGCCCGATGCCGCTGCCGGCTCCGGTGACCAGTGCGACTCGGCGTTGCGGACTCATGTGCTGATCCTCCCTGAGGCCGCCTTCGGGTATCCTATCGGGTGCGGAGCAGACCGGGCCTCCGCGATCTCATCGCAACAAGGAATCCTACTCCATGAACAGCATCGTTTCTCGGCTGGCTTTGGCGGCAACCGCGGCAATTGCGTTCGGCAGCTCAGCCGCGCCCACTGCGCCGGATCCCGCGCTCGTCGCGGCGGTGGCGGACCCGGGACGGACGGCATCCTTCGTGGCCCGCGACCCAGCGCGCCATCCCGCCCAGGAACTTGCGGTGTTCGGCACCAATCCGGCGATGACCGTGGTCGAACTGTGGCCCGGCGGCGGCTATTGGACCGAGATCCTGGGCCCCTACCTCGCCAAGGGCGGCGGCACCTACTATGTGGCGCTCAACGCCCCCGGCGATGCCGAGGAGGACAAGGGGGTCGAACGCTGGAGGACGCGCATGACCGCCGAGAAAGATCGGCTGGGCACGATTCATGAGACCGTCCTCGGGGCCGGGCATTTCGAAATCGCCCCGGCGGGGTCGGCCGATCTCGTGGTGACCTTCCGCAACCTGCACAACTGGATGGATGGCGGCTACGCCGATCAAGCGCTGGCCGCGGCGTTCAAGGCCCTGAAGCCGGGCGGCATTCTCGGGATCGAAGAGCACCGCGGCCGCAACGACAAGCCGCAGGATCCAAAGGCGGCGGATGGTTATGTACGCCAGGACTATGCCGTCGCTCTGGCGAAGAAGGCAGGTTTCGTGCTGGTCGCCTCGTCGGAAATCAACGCGAATCCGAAGGACACCAAGGACTGGGTGGATGGCGTGTGGACGCTGCCGCCCGCGCTCTCGCAGGGCGACAAGGATCGGGCCAAATATCTTGCCGTCGGAGAAGCGGACAACTTCGTGTTGAAGTTCCAGAAGCCCCTTCACTAGGCGCTCCGGCCCTCGGGCGCATGCCTGCCGCGAGTTCGCGCCTGCCCCTGGGAGCTCCCGGCGTGAGTCTCGCGCGCCCGGTTAGATTTCCGGGCCGATGACGATGGGCGAGCCGTCGCTGAATCGCGATACGCGAAACGCGGCCGTGTCCACCGATGGCGCCTGGTTGGCGGCAAGCTGTGCGGCCAGACGGCCCGCGGCAGGACCGATGCCGAAGCCGTGGCCGGAGAAGCCGGCCGCCACGATCAACCCGGGAATGGCGCCCACTGCGCTGATGTAGGGCACGACATCCGGCGTGACGTCGATGTATCCGCCCCACTGCTGCACGATCGGCACGTCGCGAAACTTGGGGTAGAGGCGGATCATGGCCTCCAGCGCCACCCGATTCATGGCGGCGTTGGGCGCCGGATCCAACACCCGCGTCTTCTCGAAGGGACTTGGGGCGTCCAGGGTCCAACGTCGCGGCGTGACGATTTCGCTCAACGTTTGCCGATTGAGGCGCGGCTTGAGCGCGCCGCGCTCCTTGGCGATGGTGGGCATGAACTCCCGCAGGAACCGCAATGAATCCGGCACCAGAGGCACCACGTAGCCGGATCCCCGCGCGATCGTGTAGCCTCCGTCCAGGCGCTTTCGATAGCCCAGATCGTTCATGTATGCGCACGCTTCCGGACCGTCGCTCATCGGCGCGGTTCGCATCACGGACGACAGAACCTTCAGCTGCGGCAATCGAATTCCCACGCTCGCGCAAAACAAGCTGGTCCAGGCGCCGCCCGCGACAATCACCGTATCGCAGGCGATGCGTCCCCGCTCCGTGACGACGCCGGCCACCCGCCCCGCGGCGCGCTCGATGCCGCGCACCGCGCATTGCGCCAACATCACCGCACCCTTGCGCTGCGCCGCGCGAGCGATGGCAGGCGCCGCCTTTTGCGGTTCGGCGCGGCCGTCGCAGGCCACGTACAGCGCGCAACGATAGGCGCGGCTGGCGCCCGGCATCAGCGCCTTCAACTCTTCCGCGCGCACGATGCGCGCGCCCACGTCATAGGGACGCGACATCTCGAGCCATGCGGTGAAGCGCTGCTCGTCCTCCTCGGTGTCGCCGACGTACATGACGCCGCAGGTGCGAAAGCCCGTCTCGCTCTCGGTGAGCCGGTCCATGTCGCGCCACAGCCGGAGGCTCTCGGTGATGAGGGGCATTTCCCGTTCGTCGCGGCCGGCCTGCCGGCACCATCCCCAGTTGCGGCTGGACTGTTCGCAGGCCACATAGCCCTTCTCGCACAGTACGACGGGAATACCCTGGGAGGCGAGCGCGAACGCGGCCGAAACGCCTATGATTCCGCCGCCGATGACCACCACGGCGCTCGAGGCCGGCAGGACTTCATCGGAGGTTACGGAATCGACGTAGGGGCCCATGTCCCAACATTATATGCCGGACCTGCCGCCGGACGCGCTCGCGTTTCGCCATGTCTTGGCGCAAGCGAGCGAAATCCGCCGAGCCGCGCGATGTCATGGCTGCGAGGGAGCCGGCGCCACCCGTTCCCAGACCTTCCTGCGCACCGTCTCCCGGCCGGGATCCCCGGCGCGCACCGTCAGCACCAGGCGGCCACCCTCGAGTGCCGCGGTCTGCGCATAACTCATGCCGGCCTCGGCCGGAATGAGCGAGGATTCGAGGTGATGAGTGACCGTCGATGTCGCCGCATCGTAGTCCCAGGTTCCATAGTACGAGTAGTAGGTATCGAAAGCCTGCGCCGTCAGGCGTCCGCTCCCGCGGTCCTCAGGAACCCGCACCGCGGGAATTTGCGGGCCCCGGCGTCGCGGAGCGCCGATTTGCACGCTCATCCACCCGGAGGAATCGTAGACGATGAGGCCTGAGGAGCCGTCCTGGTAGAAAGGGTCGATCGTCTCCCCGTGCGGACCGCGGTAATCGATCGCGACGAGCCGCCACGCGCCCACGAGCCGCTCTCCGCCCGGCTGCGGCGCAGGCCGGCGGTCGGGCGGCGGCGGAAAGGCGAGCACGTTGCTCGTGTAGGTTTCCTCCACCTCGCTGAACGGGGTGCCGTCCTCGAGGGCGAGCATCGCGCGATGCTGAATCACGCGAGGTGGAATCGCGAGTTCTGCCGAACCGCGGTCCGCGGCCGAATGGGTCTCCCACCCTTCCGGAAGCGGCGACCAGAGCAAGGTGGAGGACTGCGTGTGGCGCTGGAAGTGCAGTGCCTGCACGGCCCTGCCGAAGGGCACGTCGGTGGTATCGAGCACGCGGTTCATCTCGGGCGTCAAGCGGCTCGGCACATACCAGTTGTCGGCCTCGGAGAGGACCAGGGAGCCGCACCGGAGCCGGACGCGACGGTGGCGGACCGGTTCACCCGCCGTCACGGCGAGTTCGCGACGCTGTTCGGACGATGGCGGGTCGTCGCCGGCGGCAATGCGGTCGGCGACGATGCTCGCGGGAGAGGCGAGCGTGTGCGCTTCGCACCAGTGCTCGAGCGTCGCCGTGGCGCTGTCGTGGCTCAGCAGCTCCGAGTTCAGGGTCTCGAGCAATGTCAACGCCTCGAGCCGGGCCACGAACGTGTCCGGCCACGCCGGCGCGGGCGCCGGGGCGGCGTCCGCGGCCGCCGCCGCGCACCACAGAAGCGTCCCGGCACAATTCCACGAGCGCCGCAGGGTCGATGTCATAGGTCCGGATCCTTCTCGGCGTAATATTGATAGCATGCGATTCCAACCCGCTCACTGGCGTGCAGGATAGATCATGGCGCAGGTCCAGGCAGAATTCGCGATTCTCGGCGCCGGCGCATTGGGCTCCATCATCGGCGGCCATCTGGCGAAATCCGGGCGCTCCGTGCTGATGCTGGCGCGCGGGCAGCGCGCGCGGGACATCGAGAATCGGGGCCTGCAGATCATTGGCCTGTCCCGCTTCTCCCAGTCCGTCGCGGTGCTGGCGGATGCATCGAAGTTCACGTCCGCCGACGTCCTGATCATCGCAACCAAGACCCATGGCACGGAATCGGCCCTCGAGTCCATCCGGCACGCCCGCGTCGGGGCTGCGTTCTCCGTGCAGAATGGCCTCATGAAGAACGACCAGCTGGCTAACGTGTTCGGCCGGGACCGCGTTCTCGGGGCGCTGGCCGACACGAGCGGCGAACTGCTCCCTTCGGGCGAGACGCTGTTCACCCGCAATCAGGGAATCTCGATCGGCGAGTTCGAAGGGGCGGAGAGCCCCCGGGCCCGCGGCATCGCCGAGGCCATCGATGGATCCGGCGTTCGAGCCGGAGCCGTCTCCGACATTCAAGCCCGCGAATGGTCCAAATTCGCCGCCTGGGCCGGCATGATGGTGCTGTCCGTCACCACCCGGTCGGTGACCTGGAAATATCTGGCCGATCCGGGGACTGCCCTCCTGCTGGTTCGCTTGGTACGGGAGGTGGGAACTTTGGCCGCGGCGCGGCGAATCACGCTATCCGACCGCTCGCCGCTGCCGGTGGCCACGATCCAGAGCGGTCCGGAGGAGGACGCGGTGGCCTGCGTCCAGGCGTTCGGCCATCGGATGAAATCCGCGGCGCCCGACCATCGCATGTCGGCGCTGCAGGATCTGGAGGCGGCGCGGCCTCTCGAGATCGATGAGACCCTGGGATACGCCATTCGTCTCGCCGCGCAGTCGCACATTCGAGTGCCCCTGATGGACTCGTGTTGCGCGCTGGTGGCGGGAATCGACCGGATTCGGCGCCGGACCGAACCACGGTAGCCGGCCCGCGGTCGGGCGTCCGGTCCTGACGGGTTCCACCGAAGTGCGTCTTGGACTGCGGGAGGTATATCGGAGGTGGCGCGGGTTCGATACGCTAAACCGCTCATGATGGGACCCGCATTATCAGGTGATCATTGGAAAAATCGGCATTCATGCAGGCATGTCGCGAAGGAGGCGAGCGGATCGAGGGCGCGTTGCGGTCGCTCGACCGCAGCTACTACGCCGTCTTGTACCGGGACTGCCTGCGCGCGGTCCGCGATCCCGATTCGGCCCGCGACCTGGTGCAAGAGGCTTTCATCAAGGTGTGGCGGCGCTGCGCGAGTTTTCGCGGCGACTCGGAGCTCCTACCCTGGGTGCGTTCGATCATGCGCCGCACGATCCTCGACAAGGTACGGCAGCCGCTGAGGGAGGTTTCCTTGGACCATGAAGCCGATCCGTCGGGCGATGTCATGCGGCGTGTTGCCGAACTGTCGGCGGCCCAGATCCCCATGCCGGAGGACGAGATTCGGCAACGTCAGCTGACAGATTGCTTCAGGCGCTGCTGGCGGCAGTTCATGACCGCCTCGCCCGAGCATGCGCTGGTCATCTCCTGGATCGCCGATGACGGCATGTCGCACGAGGAAATCGCGGCCCTTCTCGGCCGCTCGCCGGGCGCCACCCGCGAGTTCATCTCCCAATGCCGCAAGCGCGCCCGCATCCATCTTGCCGAATGGTACTCGCTGGCGTTTGCGCCGAGATAGCCCATGCGCGACGAAGAAGACCTTTGGTTCGATTCGCTGGCGGGCAGAGCCCCCGGGACCGCCGGCGCGGATTCTCGGGCCACCGAGGGTGCGGCTGCGGAGCGATCCCGGGCGGAAGGGGCTTCGCTCAGGGAAGCCCTCCGGACATGCCAGGCGCAGCAGCCGATCGAGGTCGATGCCATTGATCCGCGGCGCGAAGCGGCGTTGATAGCGCGAGCGCGCGCCGAAGGCGTGCTGGCACCCAGGACCCCGCCGGGCCGGCTGCGCGGCGCCGGCACCCAGCGCTGGACCTCGTGGCTCGCGGCGGCGGCCATGGCGTGCATTGCCGTCGGGCTGACCCTTCAATGGACCAACCGATCGATACCGCCCGTCGTGCGCGGCGAGCGCAGCGGAATCGTGCGGCTCCGCGCGCCGGATCCGGTGAGCCTGAAACGCGAGCTCATCCGGGAACTGGAAGGCGCTGGCGTGCACGCGACCGGATACGAGTCCTTCGGGCGCTTGGGCATCGACGCCGACCTGCCGAGACCCGTGCCCGACGCGGTGCGAGCCGTGCTGGCTCGGCACGGCATCGCGCCGCCGGACGACTCCGTGCTGCAAGTCGAAATAGAGCCGGCGGAATCGCCGTGAATGCCTGCCGGAGGCTCGCGGGTGGCGTGTTGCCGGGCGCGGCGCTGATGCTGCTTGCCGCGGCGGCCTCGGCCTTCGAATTGCCCGCGAGCTGCGGAAAGCCGGCCGCCGCCGCGGGTGAGGAGACTCCGCTGCCGGTGCTGCGCCAGCGACTCGAGGCCATCGCCGAAACCGATCCGGCCGCCGCGGTGCGCCTGATGTGCGACACGATTCCGCGCGTTGCCCGCTCGCAGGGTGAGCGGTCCACGGAACTCGCGTGGTGGGCCGCCTCCCTGGCGACTCCTCTGATCGCCTATATGGACAAGTTCAGCGAGGCGATTCCGCTGCTGCAGTTCGCCCAGCCCATTCTCGAGCGGCACCGCGGCCGCTATGCCGCCGAATTGGCCGACATCCACGTGGCCTACGCGTGGATCGCGTTCCGTCAGGGGCGCCTCGCCGATGCGGGATCGGCCTGGGAGCAGGCGCTCGAGCTGCGCGAGCGAGTGCCCGGCAGGCAGCGGATCGAACTGCAAAAGGTTCTGGTGGGACTGGCGCACGTGCGCCTGGCCCAGCGCGATTTTCCGGCCGCACATGCGGCCCTAGACCGCGCCACCGCCATCCTCGACATCGACCACGGCGCCGTGAGCGAGGCCGGCGCCGCGATCGAGAACGTCAAGACGAATTTGGCGGTGCGCGAGGAAGACTTCGCCGGCGCCCGCACCCACGCCCTGGCCCAGATTGAGATCGAGAAGCAGCTCGGCAGCGGCGCCCCGCAGCTGGTGCCCGCCTATGTCCTGCTCGGCACCATCGAAGCCCGGCTGGAAAACTTCGATGCCAGCGAAGCCGCGCTGCGCGAGGCCATCCGCCTGGCCGAATCCGATGGCGGCCCTCTGCAGCGGCACTTGCTGACGGCATTGAACCAGATCGCCGTGCTCCTGAACGAGCGCGATCGCCCGCGCGAGGCGCTGCCGTTTGCGCAGCAGGCGCTGCAGGTCGGCGAGACGACCCTCGGCCCGGACGCGCCGAAGCTCGTGGGCGCCTTGCGGACGCTCGCGGAGGTGAACCGCGCTCTGGGCGATCTGCCGCAGGCGCTGCACCTCTATCAGCGCGCCGCCGCCATCGTCGAGAGAAATCGCGCCGATATCGAGGTTCAGATTCTCGTGGCGCATTACCGCGGCCTCGGCGACCTCGAGCTCGAGCTGGGCGATCTGGAGGCGGCCCGCAATGCGCTGGCCGCCGGACTCGAGGCGGCCGCCGATCAGCCGACGCTCGCCGTCGAACGGGCCTATGTACTGCTGTCGCTGGCCCGGACGTCGGCCGTCGCCGATCCTGAGCGTGCCCGCGATCTCGAGCGGGCGCTGGCGCTCTTCCAGGGCCGCCTGCCCGCCTCGCACCCCCTCATCCTCCGGGTGATCAACGAATTGTGCACGGTCGAGATTGCGGTTGACGCGGCTCCGGCGCCGCGCTGCCGGGAGGCGGCCGACTGGCTCACGCGGGCAACCGATGTCGAGCCCTCGCTACGCAGCGCCGTTCATCGGAACGAGAGCGAGTTCGATCAGCGCCGCCATGATCCATCCGACGCCTACACGGAGGCCGTCAAGGCGCTGGCCGCCGCCGAAGCCATCGGCACGCCGCAGCCGCTGTATCGGGCTTACTTCGGCGTCGCGGACATTCTGCGGCAACGGCACGAGAGTGCACTGGCCATCTTCTTCGGCAAGCAGGCGGTCGACCAGATCGAGCGGCTCCGCGGCGACTTTGCCGGCAGCGACCGGCCGCTCGAGCGAACCTTCCTCACCGACAAGGTGGCGGTGTATCGGGTGGTGGCGGATTGGTTGATGGAATCCGGGCGCATCGATGAGGGGCTCGACGTGCTGCGGCTCCTGAAAGACGAGGAACTGTACGACTTCGAGCTGCGCAGCGCGGCGCTGCCGTCCGATCCGCCCGTGAGCTTTACGGGGGATGAGCAGCGGCTGCGGGAGCGGTATTCGGCCACGCTGGGGCGGCCGGACGATGGCGGCGCGGAGTTCGAGCGCCTGAACCGATTACGCGAGCGGAACCGGCTGAGTCCCGGCGAGCGGGACGCGCTTGGCAGGCTGCTCGCCTCCCAGGCGGCCTCGGATGCGGCGCGGGTCGAGCGCATCAGCGAATTCATTCAGTCGGGCTCGAATTCCGGGGTCCGTGGGGCGGAGCGGCTGCGCTCCATCCAGGGCACGCAGCTCGCCGGCGACCTGCGCCGCTTTGGTCGCGACACCGCGATGGCCGTGTTCCTATTGACGCCCAATCGCCTGCGCATACTCACCGCGACCCGGACGGAGCAGACCGAATACGACGTGCCGGTCGACGCGGCCGCCTTGCAGCGGGAGATCGGTCTCTTTCTCGCCGGCATCGGCCGCCGCGAGAACGTGACCGCCGCGTCGCGCTCGCTGTACGAGGCCGTTGCCAAACCCGTGGACCGCGCCGCGCAGCGGGCGCATGCCAAACGGCTGGTGCTGTGGCTGGACGGAGCGCTGCGCTATCTGCCGTTCGCAGCCCTCTCGGACGGCAGCCATTACCTGGTCGACAAATACACGCTCGAGGACTATTCGGTGGCCGGCGCACCCGGCGCGGGGAGCAGCGCGAAACGGGATGCCGTGTTGCGCGTGCGGGGAATGGGCGTCACCCAGGCGGTCGGCGGGTTCGACGCCCTGCCCGGCATGGCCGATGAGCTATGCGACGTGGTGCGGGGGCCGATCACCGGACTGACGCGCTACGGCCCGGCCTGCACCAATCTCACCACCGGAAACGGCGCCCTGCCGGGCGAGGGATTCGCCGACGGCGCCTTCACGGAACAGCGGCTCCGCTCGGTGCTCGCCGACCCCCGCGCCTATCCCGTGCTGCACATCGGCACGCATTTCAGCCTGCGGCCCGGGAACGCCCTGCGCTCCTTCCTGGTGCTCGGGGACGGCACGAAATTGAGCCTGGACTCGATCAACGCCCTGAGCTTCGCCGGCATCGATCTCGTGACGCTGTCGGCTTGTCAAACGGGCCTCGGTGGCGCCGTGACCGACGACGGCCGCGAGATCGAGGGACTCAGCGCGATCGTGCAGCACGGCGGCGCGCGCCAGGTGATCGCCAGTCTCTGGCAAGTCGAGGACCGGAGCACGGCGGCCCTCATGCGACGGCTCTATGAGTCGCTGCAGGCCGATGACGGCGACGGCGCGCACGCCCTCCGCCGGGCTCAGATCGCCCTCCGCGCGACCGACGTGTCGGGTGCGCGGCCCTACGAGCATCCGTATTATTGGGCCGGCTTCGTCGCATCCGCGCGATAACCTTGGCTTCGAGGAGACCACCGTGCCGTTCGACGACTTGATGCAATGCTTTGCAGCGCAGCGCGCCGCACATCGGGGCCGGCCCGATGAAAGCCGCGAGGAGCGGCTTGCCGATCTCGGGGCGCTGTCGCGCCTGCTGAAGGAGAACCGCGCGGCGCTGGTCGAGGCGATCAGCCGGGACTACGGTCATCGAGCCGCCTTCGAGACGTTGTTCGGGGAGTACTTCGCGGTGCTCGACGAAATCCACCATGCCTCGAGGAATCTGCGCCGATGGATGCAGCCGCAACGGCGAAAGATCGACTTCATGCTCTTCCCCGGAGCGCGGAACCGGGTGATACCTCAGCCGCTGGGAGTCGTCGGCGTCATCGTGCCGTGGAATTTCCCGCTGCTCCTGGCCTTCTCACCGCTCGTTTCGATCTTCGCGGCGGGCAACCGCGCCATGGTGAAAATGTCGGAGAATTCGCCCCATCTCGCCGCGCTCCTCCGAGCCGTCAGCCCACGATATCTGCCGCCGGAGAAACTGCAATTCCTGGAGGACCGCGACGGTCTCGGGCCGGCTTTTTCGGCGATTCCATTCGATCATCTCCTGTTCACGGGTTCGGGATCGACGGGCCGCGCCGTGATGGCCAACGCGGCACGCAACCTGACTCCGGTCACCCTGGAACTCGGCGGCAAGTCGCCCGCCATCGTCGGCCCGGACTTCCCCGTGAAGGTCGCGGCGGAACGCATCCTGTGGGCCAAGCTGTTCAACGCCGGCCAGGTGTGTCTTGCCGTCGACTACGTCTGGCTGCCGGAGGCGGCGGTGGAGGAATTCGTCGCTCACTGCACACGGCTGGCCGGTGAGCGCTACCCGGACATCAACGGCCCGGACTACACCTCGATCATCGACGACCGTGCTTACTCGCGTTTGCGCGACGCGCTCGAGGATGCGCGCACGAAGGGGGCCCGCCTCGTCGACCTTGCGGGCGGCCAGGAACCGGCCCCGGGGCTGCGCAAGTTTCCGCCTCACCTGGTGCTCCATCCCACCGACGACATGGAAGTGATGAGGCGCGAGATCTTCGGCCCCATATTGCCCATCCGAACCTACCGCGACGAAAGGGAAGTCGCGCTCTACATCAACCGTCATGACCGGCCGCTCGCCATCTATCCCTTCACCCGCGATTCCAAGCTGCGGGATTTCTATATTTCCCAGGTCATGTCCGGGGGCGTGACCGTCAACGATGCCATGATGCACGTCGCGCAGCATGATCTGCCGTTCGGCGGCGTCGGCGCCAGCGGAATGGGGCACTACCACGGCCGCGAGGGTTTCGACACCTTCTCGAAGCTGCGTCCCGTGTTCCAACAGGGACCCTTCTCCGCCGTGCAGATGCTGTTCCAGCCGCCTTATGCAGGGCGCGCGATGCAGACCCTGCGGTGGCTCATGAAATTTCGCGGCTGAGCGCTGCGCGCACGCGGCCCCGCGCCGGTGCGCAGAACCGCGTGCTCGACCGCGTGTTCGACGATGGGCGCGGGATTCAGCGTGCCCAGTGGCCGGGCGCGAGACGCCAGCCGCCCCCGGCATGCACCCACGCATGCGGCACCCAGCGATAACCCGGGCGGCCAGGACCCCAGTAGCCGGGCACCCACTCGTGACGCGCGCCGACCCAATTCCAGTAGCCGCCGAACCAGACGTACCCCGGCCCCGGCGCCACGCCGACCACTTCCACTTGGGGAGCCGGTGGCGCGACCGTAACCACCGGACCGCCATAGTAGCCCCTGGCCGGTACCACCATGCAGCCACCGAGCAAAGCTCCGGCCAGCAGCATAATTCCCGCTCCGGCGCTCAAACCGCGTAATGACCGCATGACTTCTCCTTCATGATGAACTTGGGCAATGATAGCCTGTGATCATATCAACGCGCGTTGCCCGCTTTGGATGACGCGGTGGAAAGATCCGACGACTGGTCGCCGCACTGCGTCAGGGCCGTCAAGATGCCTTGCATGATTCGTGTCGGGGTCGGGGGGCATCCCGGCACGGCGACATCCACGGGAATGACCCGCGACACCGCACCGCAGGTCGCATAACCGGTGCCGAAGATTCCACCCGTGCAGCCGCAGTCTCCCAAGGCCACGACCAGCTTCGGGTGGGGCGTCGCATCATAGGTGCGTCGCAGAGCCACTTCCATGTTGCGCGACACCGGACCGCTGACCAGCAACATATCGGCGTGACGCGGGCTCGCGACGAAGCGAATTCCCAGGCCCTCGAGATTGTAGATCGGATTGTTCAGGGCATGGATCTCGAGTTCGCAACCGTTGCACGAGCCGGCGTCGACATGCCGAATGCACAGTGCGCGCCCGAGCACCTTGAGCACCTCTTCGGCCAGGGCTTGCGCCGTGCGCAGGCTCTCGTCCGGCGGGGGGGGATTCTCGGTGGCGATGCCGACGCGGGCGATTTGTCTCAGTGTCTTCCACATGGGATGGCCCTACAGATCCGGTCCGCTGTAGGACAGATTGAACGACTTGTTGATCAGCGGAAAGTCGGGAACGATGTTGCCGATGATCGCATGCTCGAGGACCGGCCAGTTCTGCCAGGACGGATCGTGCGGATGACAGCGCCGGACGCGGCCGCCCTCGCCCGCTTCCAGCGCGACGAACACCGGCCCGCGCCAGCCCTCGACGAGACCCACGCCGAAGACGCCGGGATCGGGATCCGGCATGGGAATCACGTGCGCGCCGGGATCGAGGTCGGAGAGGATTCGCCGCACGAGCCGGATGGATTCGCGCACCTCGTCGAATCGAACGGTGACGCGCGCGAGCACGTCGCCTCCGCTCTGAACGCACTTCTTGACGCTGAGGCCTGCGTACGGGGGCCACGGATGATCGACGCGCAAGTCGAAGGCCTGCCCGCTGGCCCGGCCGGCGAGTCCGGTGAGCCCCAGCCGCACGGCGAGATCGAGCGTGACGATCCCGGCCCCCGCGAAGCGATCCCGCAGGCCCGCGTGCTCCTCGTAGATGTCGCGCAACCGCGGCACCTCGCGGGACAAGAGGGTCATGGCCTCGTCGAGCGCATCGGCGCCGCGCGCATCCAAATCGACGCGCGTGCCCCCGGGCACGATGAAATCGAGGAGATATCGCTGCCCGAATGCCTGCAGGGTGGCCCGCAGGAGGTGCTCCTTCAGCCGCGAGAATTGCGCCAGACCGAATGCAAACCCGGCGTCGTTGCCGATCGCGCCCAGATCCCCGAGATGATTGGCGCAGCGCTCGAGCTCGAGCGCGAGGGCCCGCAGCAATGGCGCCCGCGCCGGCAGGTCATGGGCCGCCATACCCTCCAACGCCTGGCAATACGCCCACGAAAACGCGACGGCGGAATCGCCGGAAACGCGCGCCGCGAGCCGGTGGCCCTCGAGCAGCCCAAGCTCCGAGAACCGCCGCTCGATGCCCTTGTGGGCGTAGCCGAGACGCTCCTCCAGCCGGAGCACCTTCTCCCCAACGACTGAAAAGCGAAAGTGACCCGGCTCGATGGTGCCGGCATGCACCGGACCCACCGCGACCTCGTGTACGCCCTCGCCGAGGACCCTGACGAAGGCGTAGTCGTCGATGGGCGGCGGGGACACCGGCGGCGGCATCGACGGGCTGCCGAGCGGCCACGCATCCGCCGGCCAGGCGCTGTGGCGGAGCCACGGCCGCCGATCGGGATCGCTGCTGCGGATGCCGGTAAGATCGGCCGCCGCGCGCTGCATCCGATTGGCGGCGGGGTAGAGATCCTGGATGCCCGGATACTCCCCCCCGTCGCCCACCGGCAGCCAAATGACCAGGACTCCCGCGTCGCCCATCAACGCGGCGCAGACCGCACGTTGATGCGGGGCGCCGTTCCCGGCCCACAACGCGAGCAGCGGAGCGCCGCCCGCCGCGGCGTCCTGCATGACCTCGCGCCACGACTCCGGCGCCACCGCCAGCAGTCGTGCCCGCGGCGCGCCTGCGAGTTCCCGCGCCGATCCCCACCAGGTGCGCAGCGGCATGTCACGGCCCTCCGATCAAGTTCGCGGCCGCGCGATACCACCCCGCCAGGTACGGCGGGATCCACAGGCCGAGCATGAGAACGATCCCCAGGTGCACGAACACCGGCAACAGCGCCGGCGGATGCGGCAGCCGGCGCGCAGTGGTCTCCCCGAATACCATGGGTTGCACCCGTCGCAAGATCGCCGCAAAGGCGATCCCGAGCGCGAGCAGCAAAATGGGCGTGGCCCAGGGCTGCTGCCGCATGGCGGTGGTGAGAATGAGAAACTCGCTCGCAAAGACGCCGAAGGGCGGCATGCCCAGAATCGCGAGCGAGCCGATCATCAATCCCCATCCGATGGCGGGACTGATCGACACCAGTCCTCGTATGTCGTCCATCAACTGGGATCCCACCTTCTGCGAGGCGTGACCGACGGTGAAGAAAATCGCTGACTTGGTCAACGAGTGCACGGTCATGTGCAGAAGCGCGGCGAAGGTCGCGACCGCACCGCCCATGCCGAAGGCGAAACTGATGATCCCCATGTGCTCGATGGAGGAATAAGCGAACAGGCGCTTGATGTCCCGCTGGCGCCACAGGAACAGCGACGCCAGGACCACCGACAGCAGTCCGAATCCCATGAGCATGTTCGACGGCAACGCCGAGTGCAACGAGCCCTCGACCAGCACCTTGCAGCGAACCACCGCGTAGATCGCCACGTTGAGCAACAGGCCGGACAGAACCGCGGAGATCGGCGTCGGGCCCTCCGCATGCGCGTCCGGCAGCCAGTTGTGCAGGGGCGCGAGACCGACCTTGGTGCCGTAGCCGACCAGCAGGAAGACGAAGGCCAGGCTGAGGACGCGCGGCTCGAGCTGCGTCTTGACCGCGACCAGGTGGGTCCACAAGAGTGCGCTCACGCCCTCCGCGCCCAGGACCTTTTCCGCCGCGAAGTACAGCAGGACGGTGCCGAATAGAGCCTGCGCGATGCCCACGCCGCACAGGATGAAGTACTTCCAGCCCGCCTCGAGGCTCGCCGGGGTCCGGTACAGCGTCACGAGCAGCACGGTGGAGAGCGTGGCCGCCTCCATCGCGACCCACATCAACCCCAGGTTGTTGGTGGTGAGGGCGATCAGCATGGTGGCGATGAACAGCTGATACATGCCGTGATACAGCCGCAGGCGCCCCGGCGCCAGTCCCCGATGGGCGATCTCGATCCGCATGTACGGCCTGGAGAACAGCGCCGTCGTCAGACCGACGAACGCGGTGAGCGCGACCAGGAATACGTTGAAGGGATCGACGAAGAACTGCTCGTGCGCGACGCTGATGTCGCCGGCGCCGATCACGCGCACGGTCAGGGCGCAGGCCGCCAGGAACGTCCCCACGCTGAAGGCGACATTGGCGTCGGGCGCCCAGCGCCGCGCGCCGAACCCGGTGAGCAGCACGGACCCGGCCAAGGGAACGCCCAGCAGGATCAGGAACTCCACTTAGGGGTTCTCCTTGAGCGATTCCAGGTGGCCCAGATCGAGGCTGTCGAATTGCTCGCGGATCTGGAAGAAGAACACGCCCAGCACCAGCATCGCCACCAGCACGTCGAGCGCGACCCCCAGCTCGACGATCATCGGCATTCCGTAGGTTGCGCTCATCGCGCCGAAGAACAGCCCGTTCTCCATGGAGAGGAATCCGACGACCTGCGACATGGCCTTGCGGCGCGTGATCATCGTGATGAACGCCAGAAAGATCACCGCGACCGCCACGCCCAAGCCGTTGCGCGCCGCGGTGGTCCCGAGCGCCGCGATGGGCTGCGCGAGACCGAAGGCGAAGATCACGGTGATGAGGCCGGTGAGCATGGTGCCCGCGACGTTGAGCATCGGCTCGGTGTCCCAATACACCTCCAGGCGGCGTATCAGGCGGTAGAGCAGCCACGGCAGAAAGCACACCTTGAGGCCGAACGTCAACGCTGCCGACACATAGAGATGATGCTGTCCGGACCGCCACGCGAGGAGCAATGTCGCCATGCAGAGCAATCCGCCTTGAATCGCCAGGAGGTTCACCAGCGCCACGACGCGTCGCTGCGCCAGCATCGCAAAAGACACCAGGAGCAGCAGCGCGGCGCAGGCGTTCAGCAGCTGTACGTCGAGAGGTCTGGCGATCATGGTCAATTCTCCAGCAAGAGGTGCACGAGCATTCCCAGGACCGCGAAAATGAAGGCGCTCGCCAGGAACTCCGGCGCGCGGAACACGCGCAACTTGGCCGAGACGGTCTCGATCAACGCGAGGCCGGCGCCCGCCACGGCGAGTTTGGCCGCGAGCACGGGCAGCGAGGCGGCCAGCAGCTCCGGGCCCACCTCACCGGGCGGAATGCCCCATGGGATGAAAAGCGCAAAGCCGATGCAGGCGTAGTTGAAGAGCTTGAGCGCCGCGGCCCATTCCATCAGCGCCAGGTGGCGCGCCGAGTACTCGAGCAGCATGGCCTCGTGGATCATCGTGAGCTCGAGATGCGTCGCGGGATTGTCGATTGGAATGCGCGCATTCTCCGCCAGCAGCACCATGGTGAAGGCGACGGCGGTGAACGCGAGGCTCGGGTAGAGCGCGAAGTCCTGCGTGGCGAGACGCTCGGCGATCAGCGGCAGCGCGGTGGTGGCCGAGATCATGGACGCGACGAAGATCACCATCAACAGCGCCGGCTCGGCCAGGAATCCGACCAGCATTTCGCGCCGGGCGCCCAGGGTTCCAAACGCCGTTCCGATATCCATGGCCGCAAGCGAGATGAAGAATCGCGCCGCGGCCAGCAGCCCCACGAGCGCGATCGCATCCGCCACCGAGGTGAACGGCAGCCGCGTCCCCATGGAGGGGATGATGGCGGCGGCGGTGACCATCAGTCCGAAGACGATGTAGGGCGCCGCTCGAAACAAGGGCGACGCCGAATCGGCGATCAGCGCATCCTTCATGAACAGCTTGCCGATGCCCCGGTAGGGCAGCCAGATGCTCGGAGCGCGCCGGTTCTGCAGCCACGCGCGGCACTGATTGACCCAGCCCACGAACAGCGGCGCCGCCGTGAGAGCCACGAGCGCCTCGACGATCTGCGTAATCCAGGTGACCGCGTTCACAGCACCACCGCGAGCAGCACCAGGAGCGTGACGAAGCTGTAGAGCAGGTAGGTGGATATCTTGCCCTGCTGCAGCCACGCGACCGCGTTTGCCGCGCGCTGCACCACCCCCTCGATCGGCGCATAGAGCGCGCCCCAGATCCGGTCGCCGACGACGACGCGGTAGCGGGGAATCGCATCGAAAGGCGATGGCAGTTCGCGGAGCATCGAAAAAAACGGCTGGAACACGTGGCGTATGGGCTGCCCAAATCCCTCCGCGGTATCCTGCATGCGGGCATCGGCCCGGCCGAAGCCGCAATCCCACGCAGGCCCGCGGCGGTACCTTCGGTGAAAGACGAAACGCACCATGGCGCTCGTGACCGCGATCACGGCCGCCACGACCAGCAGGAAGATGATCGGCGAGTACGATGCATGCCGGTCCGGCAGGGGCACGAGCTGCCACCACGAGCCCGCCGTGTCGGACAGCGCGCCCACGTTCAGCTGCCGGGTGACCCGCTGCAGCGCCCCGATCACCTGCACGGGGAAGATGCCGAGCAACACGCATCCGGCGGCGAGCCAGGCGAGGCCCAGTCTCTTGAGCGTTCCCGCATCGCGGGCCTGGGCCAGCGCGGGTTCGCGCGGCTGCCCCAGAAAGACGACCCCGAAGAACTTGACCATGACGTATCCGGCCAGCGCGGCCGCGAGCGCGACGACGGCCGCGCCCATGGGCAGGAGCATGTTGACGAACGGACGCGGCACGTCGGGCGCAAACAGAAAGGCCTGCAGCAGGAGCCATTCCGAGACGAAGCCGTTGAGCGGCGGCAGCCCGGCGATGGCCATCACGCCCACCAGGGTGAGCCACGCCACCCAGGGCATGCGATGGATGAGGCCGCCGAGCTGGCCCAGATTGCGCTGCCCGGTCGCGTGCAGGACCGCCCCGGTTCCGATGAAGAGCAGGCTCTTCATGAACGCGTGATTGACGGTGTGATAGAGCACGGCGATCAGCGCCAGCGCGGCGAGCGGCCGCATGTCCACGCCCAGAAAGACGATCGCGAGTCCGATGCCGGCAAAGATGATCCCGAGATTCTCGATCGAGGAGTAGGCGAGCAGGCGCTTCATGTCGCTTTGAGCCGCGGCGAACACTACGCCGAATACGGCCGTGAACAGACCGATGACGATCGGAAACAATCCCAACCACCACACGGGGTGGCCCAGCAGGTCGAAGGCGAAGCGCAGAAAGCCGTAGACGGCGGTCTTCAGCATGACGCCGCTCATCAGCGCAGAGACCGGCGATGGAGCCGCCGGGTGCGCCTCCGGCAGCCAGACGTGCAGCGGCACCAGCCCGGCCTTGGCGCCGAAGCCGAAGAGCGCGAGAGCGAAGGAGGCGACGGCCCAGCCCGGCGCCAGATGCGCCTCGCGCATGGCGTCGAACGTGAACCGCCAGCTGCCCCCCTGCATGATTCCGAAGCTCAACAGGATGGCGATCGCGCCCACGTGCGCGATGAGCAGGTACAGAAAGCCGGCGCGCCGGATCTCGGGAATCCGATGCTGCGTGATCACGAGGAAGTAGGAAGACAACGCCATCGTCTCCCATGCGACCATGAAGCTGTACGCATCGTCCGCGAGGATGACGAAACCCATGGCGGCCAGGAACAGGTGGTATTGGAACCCGAGAAGCCCCGGCGGCGTTCCCTCTTCGCGACGGAAATAGCCGGCCGCAAATAGCGAAATGCCCGCGGAGGACGCCCCGAGCAGGAACAAAAATACGCTCGACAAGGCGTCGCAGCGCAGATGCACCGGCAAATCGGGCAAGCCGATCGGCAGTACTTCCCGTTCCACCGGCATGGCGAGCGCCGCCCCCGCAGCAACCGCGAGCGCGGCGCCGCAGAGGGCGCCCAGCGGGAACAGCCCGCGGGCCACGAATCGCGTATCGGCCGGGCGCACAAGACCCAACAGCCCGAGCACGCCCCACGCCGCGAGCAGAGCCACGCACAGCGACAATGGAGAGAGGAATATGGACATCAGATCCTATTCAATACTACTCGACGTCAAACTTCATTATAATCAACTACTCGTGGATTGCCGCTCGAGATTGCCAATTATTCGCGCGCGATTGGAGGCGCTTTCGTGACCGAGGAACGTACCGCTCGCCTGACGATCCTGATTGATCCGCGCAAGAAAGCCCTCTTCGAGCGGCTGTGCGCGGCGGAAGATCTGACGCCGTCGCAGGTCGTGCGCCAGCTGATCAGGCGCTACATCGGCGAACACCTCGGCCGGCCGTGGACGCCGGGGGATCTGGACGAGGCCAATGCGCCCCCCGGCGGCGACGCCTAAGCGTAGCTGCGGAGCACGAACCAGTACATCCCGACCGCGACCAGGAATGAGGCCAGGACATCGGTGACGAGACGCCGCGGCAACCCCGCCGCGAGGCGCGTCAGTGCCGCCGCCGCGGACAGCGCCAGACCCACGAACGCCAGTTGGGCGATTTCCACTCCCAGATTGAAGCCCACCAGGAGTTCGGCCAGTCGGTCGGCCGGCAAGCGCATCTCCAGGAGATTGGAGGCGAAGCCGAACCCGTGGATGAGTCCGAATACCACGGTCACCACGATCCGCAGCCGCGCGGTATCGTGCATGCGTCCCGATACCATCAGATAATTCGCGGCGAACAGTCCGCTGCCCGCCAGAATCAACGCCGGCAGGCCACCCCACCCGAGCGCCGAAGCGCCGGCCATCGCCATCAACAGCGCTCCCGCGCCGAGCGCCACCGGCACCGGCCGCCGGTTGTTCGCGATGATGTTCTCTGCCCCGATCAAGGCAATGGTGAGTCCGACCAGCGCGTCGATGTATTCGGCGTGCGGCCGGATCACGCCGGTCACCGCGAGAGCGAGCGTCAGGCTGTGCCCCAGCGTGAAGCCGGTGACGACGAACACGAGATCGCGCAGACGGCGGGAGATCAGCACCAAGCCGAGCAGGAAGGCCTGATGATCCACGCCGGTGAAGATGTGCGTGATACCCATCATCAGATACTCGCCGAATCCCGCGTTCTGCAGGCGGTTCTCCTCATCCACGCCGCCCATGTCGATGCTCGGATGGTCCGCCGTGAACAGCTGTTCGATCACCGTGCCGTCCTGCAGGCGAATCTGCGCGAAATTGGTGTGGGTGGCCACCCGATCGAAGAATGCGTTGGATCGCAGGCGCAGGTTCGCCGCGTAGGCGCAGCGAAACTGCCACTCGACGCGGCGATATCCGGGCGCCGCTGCGATGGCCCGCGGCGGCTGGTCGAGCGGGCATTCGAGGGCGGCGGCGCTCACGCCCACGTGCTGGGCGAGGTAGGCGATCAACGCCTCGTTGCCGGGATCGGAGCGGCCGTCCGCCGACAGCCGGCGGGCCTCGAGGTCCGGAACGGTGAACTGCAGGCGGACCGCGGGCCCGGAGATTTGCCAGGCCGAGTGCGATTCGCTGCGCGTGTGCGCCTGCGCCCCGCTCACGCCCAGGACCAGCGCGGCGACGATGCCCAGCGGCCCCGCGATGCGTGTCCGCGCCGGGCTCATTGCAAAGAGGCCGCGATCTGAATGTCGGCCTTGCCGTACAGATACTTCTCGTCGGCTGCCCGCAAGCGTGCGCTCACCGCCCGCTTGTAGTCGCCCAGCACCTGCTCTCGGGCATCGGCGAAACCACGCGGCACGGGGGGCGAGTTCTTGGCCATGCGCAGCACGTGGACGCCGTCCGCGAGCGTGACGGGCTCGCTCACGGCGCCGTCGGGCAACGCCTTGGCGATCTCGAACAGCCGGTCTCCCAGCTGAATCTTGGCGGCAAAGTAGAAGTCCTCGCCGCGGCTCGGGCGCAACTCGCGCGCCCGAAAGCGCAGCGCCAGTTGTTCGGGCGTCGCTCCTGCCCGCAGCGCCGCCGCCACGCCGGCGCCGTCCGGGAGCGCATTGCCGGGCCCCGCATCGAGCAGGAAATCCCGCACGAGCAGGGTGCCCTCGGTTGCATATTCGGAGCGGTGCTCGGCGTAATAGGCCTCGAGCGCCTGCTCGGACGGCAGTTCGGTCGTCGCGTCGGCCACGGCCTGCTGTTCCACCGCCGCCACGAGCGCGGCGCGGGTATCGGGGTCGGTGCCGGGGAAATCGAGTTCGAGACCGCGCTGCACGTAGAGTTCCTCGTGAATCATGGCGTCCAACACGGCCTTGCGCTGCTCGGCCGTGGACCGGGCGTACGGCTCGGCGTAAGTGCCTTCCACCTGGGCAACGAAGTCGCTCATCAGGATCGGCCGCTGATTCACCAGCGCCGCATCCTCCGGCGGCACGTGATGCGTGGCGGTGCCCTTGGCCGTGAAGAGCCCGACGCCGGCGACGGCGATGCCCAGCAGGGCGCCGGCGCCGAGCAGCACCAGCGAGACATCATCGGACTTCATCCCGGACCCCGGGGCGGGTGCGAGGCGTCGTAAACGTAGACCGCCAGGGCGCGAGCCTTCCAGGCCGGAATGCGGCGGAACCACGCGGGACACGACCCCTGATGGCCGCGTGCGATCGACTCGAACACGCTTTGTCGTGAACCGTCGCCGTACAACCAGAGATCGTCGGCCAGGTTCGGCGCGCCGATCGCCGTATCGCCGCGCGCATCGGCCCCGTGGCAATCGAAGCAGGCGCCGCGGCCCTGGAAGATCTTCTCGCCGCGCGCCGCGGCTTCCTTGTCCGCGCTGCGCCCCTCGATGGCGCGCAGGTACTCGACCGTGTCCTCGATGTCGCCCGGCGTGAGGGATTCGATGGCGAAGCGCCGGTACGGGACATGTTGGGCGTAGGCCGGCATGTTGGCCAGGTTCCATCCCTTCCCGACGCCGGAGCGAATGCCGTACAGGACGACGCGCTCGATGTCCGACACCTCGCCCGACCCGTACAGCCAGTCCCGGTCGGTGAGATCCGGGATGCCCCGCGCCCGATCGCCCTTCAGATTGTCTCCATGGCAGGAACTGCAGTACTCCCGGTACAGCGGCGCCGCCTGATCGCGCGCAAACTTTGCGAGCGCCGCGTCGCCCGGCACCCGATCGGGGAACACGCTCAACAAGCGGTCGGCCATGACGCGCCGGTGGAGGGCCTGCGCGCCCCAGACACACAACACCGCGGCGGCCAGCAGGGCGAGTGCCGCGCGGCGCCGCAGACGGCTCACGTCGTGTACCCGACCCATCTCCCGGCCCCGACGATGACGGTCCAAAGCATCAGCGACACCGCGCCGGCAACCCGCGCAGCCGTGGGCGGTACGCCTTCGTCCCAGGCATCGACCCGCCGGTAGGTCGTCAGATGAAACCAGGCCATGTTGAGGCCCGCGAGCGCGAGACAGGCCATTTTCAATCGAAACGGCGGATTGCCGAAATAGGTGACGGCCTTGGAGGAGAACATCAGCGATCCGGCGACGGCCGCGACCGCGAAGGCGGACCAGATCACCGGCAGGCATTGGCGCGTCAGGTCCGTCACGCGGCGATGCCGGTTGGCGAGCCCGACCAGCCGCAGATCGATCAGCAGCGTGTAGCCGACCACCGTGACGAGCGCGAGAACGTGCACCGTCTCGATGGTCGGGAACAGCCAGCTTCCCTCGCGCACGTCGGTCGGAAAATCCAGATTTTGCAGCCATTCACAGGCCTGGTGGAGGTCCATGTCGCATCCGCGCCGTTGATATTTTCGTTTTAGATGTACGCGATCCACCGGCCGGCAACGATGATGCCGGCCGCGAGACACAACCCGCACGCACCCACGGCGCGCGCCGCCATCCGCCGCTGCGGTGATCGCTCCCAATACGAGGTGTCGCGCTGCAGGCGCAGTTGCACCATGCGCAGCAGGGCCGCCATCGTGGCCACCATCAGCATCTTCGCTCGAAACGCCGAATTCAGCAGTTCCCGGCTCGGCTCGGTGATGGTCAACAGCGTCCCCGTGGTCAACAGAATCCCCAGGGCCCTCCAGATCCAGGGCATGAACGTTGAGGCCAGGGAATCGAGCGATGGAGCCTGCCTCGAGAATCCCAGGAGCTTCGCGTCCAGCAAGCCCATCGAGGTCAACACCAAGGCGACACTCAGGATGTGGATCGTTTGGACCATCGGCACGAACCACTTCAGGTCTTGGAACAGCTGGCTCAAGGCGGTGGCGGCGAGCCAATCGCAGAAATGCTTGATCACGGTCACAGGATCTCGATGATGCGCGGGGTGAAAGACGCATCCGCTCTCACAGGCGCGCGGGGACCGCGCCGATTCTACGGGAGAGGGGCCGGTTTTGGAACAGCTCAGGTTGGACTCGCAGCGGCGGTCGCGTGATGGAAGGGAGCCATCGCGCAGCCGGTCCCGGCCGTTCAGAACAACGTCGACAGATACCGCCATGCAGCGCCGGCGCGCCGATACAGGTGGATGGCCACATCCGCGAGGATCGGCAGCCATACGAAATTCAGCCGGAACAATACGATCAGCAGGAGACTCATCATGCAGCTGTACTTGAAGCCGGTCCAGTCCTGGTACGAGGCATGCGCGGCCACCAGCAGGTTGATACCGCCCAAGACGGCGTACACCGTGGCCAACCCCAGATTGATCCAGCGCCATTCGCGGTTCGTGAGAGAGAAGTACGCCCCGAGGATGATCTTCACGGGGTAGCCGCCGCCGAGCAGCGGGACCACCGTCATGATGGCGGCGAGGGTCCAATACAGAATCGTGGGCTTCCAGAAGACGATACCTGCCGGTTCGCCGTAATGCGCATACAGCCCGAACCACAGCGCCCAAGCGCCCAGCGCGCCGAAGGCAATGAGAAGACTCCACGCGCCCAGTCCGGGAGCCTGCTGCGGCCGCCAGTGCCAGGCGAAGAAGAGCGGCGCGGCCCACAGCGCCGTGACCATCGCGAGACTCATCGCGTCCACCAGTAGGTGATCAAGAGGCCGCTGATCCACAGAATCTCGAGCGCTATGGCGTTGCGCGTCGAGATCGGAGCGGGCGGGGCCAAATTCACCAGCGCGTATTGCGCCTGCGCCAGCGCAGCCTGGAACGGCGAGGTATGCGTGTGGCGCAGGGTCTTCTGCACATATCTCAAGGTGCGGGCCGGCGCCGTTTGCACGCGCGCGAGGAAACTGCGGCGGCGCACCTCAGCACCGTGGATCAGCGCATCCCGCATGCACTGCGCGCACGGCCTGCCGGCGAATCGCAGGTGTCCGTTGCCGCAGGGCGACATCCGCCCGCTCTCGCGGGTGGCATAGCCCGCCAGCGTCGCGACCCATTCGTGAGGACTCGGCCGCCCGGGTCCGGAGGACGTGAAGGCCCGGTCGAACAGATCCCGCAGGTCGTCCGGCAGCGCCTCATGCACGCTCGCCGGTACCTGCCGCACGCTCCGGTGGGCCAACTTGCCGTAGGGATACAGCCTCTGCTGGATGCGGCCCGCCAACTCGGCCGGATGACCGTCAGAACCCGAAGCCACGCCTGAATAGGGATGAATGCCGTAGTTCATCAGCCGAAAGATGATGGTCGCGAGGGCGAAACTGTCCTGCGTCTCGGGCTGCGCCACGGCCGCGCCCTGGAATTCGGGCGCCAGATACTCGGGCGTGACCTGCGGGGCATCGGAGCGGTAATCGCCGGCGGCGATGTGGAATCCGTCGCAATCGAGTATCGATACGAATAATTCCTCCTTGTACACCTTCACGTTCATGGGCTTGAGGTCGACGATGGCAATGCGCTCGTCGTGCAGGCAGTTGATGATCGAGGCGAGGTTGAACGAAACGGTCACCAGCTTGCCGTAATCGGCATCGAAGCCTTCCTCGGTGGCCTGCCGGCGGTTCAGCAGGTAGTCGAGTTCGAGCGTGCGGTGGAAATCGATCTTCCGCATGGCGAACCCGGCGAATCGCGACTCGCGCAGGACCAGCGCCTCGGGCCACGCAAGCTGCACGATGTCCTGATACGTCTCCGGCACGGGCGGCAGCGTGGGCCTGTGGGCAATCATCCATTCTATCTTGCGCCGGTACTTGTCCAGGTGCGCCTGCGTGGTGGCGGCATGGTAGATCTTGGCGACGAATCCAGGTCTGCCGTCGATGAAGAAGATCTCGCCGGCGCCGCCCGATTTGCCGGTTGCCGTGAGCGCCACCCGCTCGGTCAGATGTCCCGGCCAGACCAGGTGGACGACGTGCTCGGAATTTCGATCGGACGGCACTTGGGATCGGTCGGATGCCTTGACCACCGCTCAGCGCACGAAGGCAAGAACCAGCGTCTTGTCGTCGTGCGAGATCTCGCTGGCGCGCGGACTCTCCAGCAGATTGCGCAACGCCGCATCGCCGTTGGAAGGCGCGGCGTCGCGAAGAAAGGCGGCGATCGGGTCGATGAAGGGCCGGAAGAACGCGCTCCGCTCGCGGTTGACGGCGAAGGGCGCGGTGCCGTCGGACATGAGCCCGATCACGGATCCGCGCTCGGGCCGCGGAACCGGCGTGAACCGAAGATGGTCCTGCCAATCCTCGTCGGTCGCGAAAAAAGTCTCATCGGCATACTCACCGTTCTCGGGCCGCGAGAGCACGGAGTCGCCGGCGGCGCCTTGATAGATCGCGAAACCGTCGCCGATGTGAAAGAAGCGACCCCCGTCGGCGGAGGCGACGCATCCCACCAGCGTGCAGGAGAAATCATCGAGGGCGAGCGCGCGCGCATCGGCCAGTTCCGCAAGGCGGGACCGCGCGGCGGCGACGGCGTGCTCGATGGCCGCCTCCAAACGCGCGCCCGCATCGGCCTGGACGTCGAGCATGTCCCGGTCGGCGCGCACGGCGCTCGCCACGGCGTCGACCAGCGCGCCCGCAAGGAACTCCGCTCCGGCTTGACCCTGCGGAACCGAGCCGGCGCCGTCACACACGACGGCCACCAGCAGCTCGTCCGTCACCGAGCAATGGCTGGCGTCCTGCCCAGGCGCACCTTGATCCAGATTGCGCTGTCCGGTAGCCGAGGCGCGGAACAATCTCCACATCAATCGTGAGCCCGTGGTCGAGCGGCGAGCCGCGGAGAATCAGGTGGACAACTGCGCCCAGCTGTCCACCGGGTTCAACTGGACCGTGCCGCCCGCCGGCGCGCGGGAGACCGCGCGAATGCTGCGGCTCAGCCAGATGAAGAGTTCCTTGAACTTGAGGCCGCTCAGGCTGAGCGCGCCCTTGTTGCTGAAGTTGCCAAGGATGTCCTTGTTGGCCTGGTCGCCGATTCCGATGGCCATGACGTTGACCTTGTGCGCGGTCTCGGCGTTCTTGCACTCGGCGGCGACCTGGCGCCACTCGTCGGTGGGTTCGCCATCCGACAGCAGCATGATGATCGGGCGCTTGTATGCGACGCCGGCTGCGCGCATCTGGGTCTTCTGCGACTCCACCTCGTCGAGAGCGCAGCGCATGGCGGCGCCGAGAGGCGTCAATCCACCGGCCAGCAGCTGCGGCGGGGTGAAGTCCATGGCGTCGGTCCAATCGCCCATGGTCTCCACGTTGCTGTCGCCGCCGAAAGAGATGACGAGCACCCGGCCGCAGCGCGCGGCGATCGGATCCGCCTTGAGATCCGACGCGAGCGCCTTCAGTCCCTCGTTCAGCGACTGAATCTTGTTCTCATCCTGCATGCTGCCGGAGCAATCCAGCACCAGCACCAGCGGTGCACGCTCGTCGCTGTTGTCGATGAGGGCAACGTCCGGAATCACGGTGTTCATGTGTCGTTTTGATCCTTTCGATGTCGCTTCGCTGAAAGCATACTCCGGAACGCATCGAAACACACTTGAGCCCGGGGGACATCCGTCGAGCATGCGGCCGGGGGTGCTCATTCATTTTATTTTCAATCACTTGCAGGGTCCGCCTGACCGTCGCAGCATGAGCCCTCGGAGGGCTGCGAATCTTCGCACCGCCGTTTCGCTTTTTTAAATAACAAGTGATATGTTTAGAGACGGCGGCGTGCTGTAAGCATCCGCTGAACGCCCGCGCCCTCCCGGGACGGGCGCATTCCATCAGCGACCTGGAGAGCGATCATGACCGAAGGAACCCTTGCGGGGCGGCACGCCCGGAACAGCCGCGAAACCCGGCGAGCGGCGCGGTCGAGACAGGCCGCCGGCAAGCTGCCCTACATACGGCGCAAGCTCCCCGTGGTCGAATTGCTGAGCGGAGAGGCCGTCGAGATCATCGAGGCGAACGCCGAGACGATTCTCGAGGAGATCGGCATCGAGTTCCGCCGCGACCCGGAATCGCTGCGCCTGTGGCGCGAGGCCGGGGCCGACGTGAAGGGCGATCGAGTCCACATACCGCGCGGGATGGCGCGCGCCCTGCTGTCCACGGCGCCGCGTGAATTCGACCTTCACGCCCGCAACCCCCTGCGCAACCTGCATTTCGGCGGTAACGCGACGGTCTTCTCGCCGGTCGGCGGGCCGCCGTTCGTGACCGACCTCGACCGCGGCCGTCGCTACAGCACGCTCGAGGACGTGCACAATTTCGTCAAGCTCGCGCACATGGCCCCTGCCATCCACTTCTCGAGCGTCGGCATCGTCGAGCCCATGGACATCCCGCCGGGCAAGCGCCACCTCGACGTTCAGTACGCGTTCTTTCGCTACTCCGACCAGGGCTGCGAGGCGACGCCCGAGACCCCGGGCCATGCCGCCGACTCGATGCGCATGGCCGAAGTGCTGTTCGGCGAGAAGTACGTGGACGAGAACGTCGTCGTCCTCGGCAACATCAATTCCAATTCACCGCTCACCTTCGACGGCCGTATGCTCGGCGCACTGCGCGTGTTTGCCAGCCACAACCAGGGAACCATCGTCGTGCCCGCGGTGCTGGCCGGAGCGATGGGCCCTGTGACGCCCGCCGGCTGCATGGCGGAGATCCTCGCCGAGACCCTCGCCGGCATGGCTCTGACCCAGCTCGTGCGGCCGGGAGCGCCGGTGATCATGGGGTCCTTCGTCGGCGCCATCTCCATGCGCACCGGCGCGCCCACCTTCGGCACGCCGGAGGCGACCCAGATGATCTTCGCGACGGCCCAACTCGCCCGCCGGCTGGGCGTGCCTTGCCGCAGCGGGGGTTCCCTTTGCTCCTCCAAGGTAGCGGATGCCCAGGCGGGCTACGAGAGCGCCCATACCCTGCTGCCCACCGTCCTTGCCGGCGTCAATCTGGTCACGCATGCGGCCGGCTGGCTCGAAGGCGGCCTGGTGGCCGGTTACGAGAAATTCGTGATGGACGTCGATCAACTCGCGATGATGCAGGCCCTCGCGGCCGGCATGGACATGAGCGAGCGGGGCCAGGCCCTCGATGCGATCCGCGAGGTCGGCCCCGGGAGCCACTTCCTGGGGTGCGCCCACACCCAGGCGAACTTCGAGTCGGCGTTCTACCAGTCGACGATCGCCGACTACTCCTCGTACGAGCAATGGTCCCAGGAGGGAAGCCTCACGGCGGAACAGCGCGCCAATGCGGTCTGGAAGAAGATGCTGGCGGACTACGAGGATCCCGGAATCGACCCGGCCAAGGATGAGGCCATGCTCGCTTTCGTGGCCGAGCGCCGCTCGCAGCTGACGGACTCCATCGAAGAAGAATAGGGATGCCCAGAATCGTGGACCATGTGCGCCGCCGGGAGGAGATCGCCCGGCTGGTCGTGCAGGTCATCCAGGAGGAAGGCGCCGAGGGAGCCACGATGCGCCGAATCTCGAAGCGCGGCGGCTTCACCATCGGGGTCCTGGCGCACTACTTCAAGGACAAGGACCAGCTCCTCGCCTTCGCGTTCGAATGGACGGCGCAGCGGACCTTCACCGAACTCGAGGCGGCCACCGCCCCCAATCCGCCCGGACTCGCGCAGCTGCGCGCCGCACTCGGCTACATGGTGCCGGCGCCCGGGACGGCCAGCTTCATTGCCGTTTGGCTCGGCCTCTGGAGCGGCGCAACGCGCAACGCGAGCCTTGCGCGCACGCACGAGGCGTACTACCGGCGCTGGCGCGGCTATCTGCGCGGATACCTCCGGGACGCGGTGCGGCGCGGCGAGATGGCGGCGGGGCGCTCCATCCGCGACGCGACGGACATCCTTGCCGCGGGCGTCGACGGCCTTTGGCTGTGCAGCGCGTTCGAGTCACAGCGCTTCGCCGCCGGGCGCCGCCGGCAGCTCCTCGACCAGCTGCTGTCGGCCGTGGTCGCCTCCCCGGCCTCGTAATCCGCCGATTTGGGCGCGGGCGGCGGCTCCGGAACCGGGCCGGCGCGCGTTACTTGAGCTTCTCGATGAGCGCCGAGATCCTGTACCAGATCTCGCCCACCACGATGTGTTCGCACTCTTCGACTTCATCGAACGTGAAGTCGGCATGGCCCGATCTGCCGCCGGCGGAAATGAGCAGCCTGACGACGCCGGGAGGCGTCAACGTGCCGCCATACTTGCACTGTATCGATTGCGAGGGGAGGCCCGCGATTTCGAGTTCCTCGCGCGCGTGAGCAATGATTCTAAGACGTCCTCGTTCAAGCAGGCTCAGAGTCATCGGAGCAGTCTAGCGGACTCTCAGGCCTTTCGCGCCGCGCTGCCCTTGACCGTATTGCCCCTGGCGGCCTTCCCGCGCTCCTTCACCGGCGGCGGCTGGCAGAACGAGGTGTAGAGCACTTCCATCACCTGCAAGGCGGGGCCCGGCGCGATCCTGTAGTAGATGGTCTGCCCCTGGCGCGCCGTAAGGACCAGTCCCGCCTCCCGCAGGACCCCCAGATGCTGCGACAGCGCCGATTGGCTCAGCGGCACCCGCTCGTTGATCTGTCCGACCGAGAGCTCCCCGGCCAACAGCGCGCAGAGCACCAGGAGGCGCTGGTCGTTCGCCAGCGCCTTCAAGAACGCAGCCGCCTCCTCGGCGTGATCCCGCACCTCGCCCATCATGGAAAGCATTCGCGCCCGTTCGTCGCCCGTCACAGCTGCGGCCATGGTTCCGTCCCTCGTCCCTGCCAGCGCCCATGGTACCGCAGTTCCTAAATTATAATTTCGTATATTAGCCGATCTTCATGTCTCATCGGCGAACCCGCGTAAACGCTCACAGCGGCCGGACTCGACGTCTGACGTTCACGAACGTTTACGCCTGACGTCAATTTCGCCGTGCGTGTATTGTCATCGAAGCCAACGATTCTTGGGATTCGGGCGCGCTCGCGACGGCAGGAACGGCGTTCGCTCAGCTGCCGCCTGCATTGGTCGCGCAGCGTTGGAGCTGCCGACGCGACAGAGCAGCGCGAGGGGGCTACTGCGCTCCGCCGGTGCGTTGCTGCAGGCGGCGGAGCAGCGGCGACGCCGCCGGGATGGCGAGCATGGTGCTCCCGACCGCCATCAACAGAAGCGCGGTGAAGGTCTCGCTGGAGATGAGCTGTTTGTCCAGCAGAACATTGACGAAGATGATCATGATGAGCGCCTTGGTCTGCAGGAGCCAGCCGATCAGCGATGCTTCGCCCGCCCGCCAGTGAAGAATTCTGCCGGCGATCGCGGTCCCGGTCAGCTTGCCCGCCACGGCCGCGACCAACAACAAGCAGGCAGCCATCAATACCGCCGAGCCCCCCAGGGCCCAATTGGTCCGCAGCCCCGTGCTCAGGAAGAAGACCGGCATGACGATCAGCAAAACGTCGTGCCTCAGCGTGTCCAGCTTGTCGAGGTCGAACCAGGCCGATTCCATCACGGCACCCGACAGGAAGGCGCCGACCATGAAATGCAGGCCCGACCAATCCGCGCCGAACGCGCAGACCGCCAGCCATATCAATCCCACGTAGACGCGGTCTTTCCGCGGCAGCCGCTCCATCAGCCGGCGAAACGCGATCGCCGCCACGGCGAAGGCCAACAGGAATCCCGCCTGCTTGCCGACCCGCTGCCAGTCCATGAGAATAACCGCCAGCACGCCCCAGATGGCTACGTCGTCCAAACTCGCATAACGCAGTATTCGCTGGCCCAGAGGTTGGCGGAGAATTTCGAGCTTTTCGAGGAACAGGATCAGGATCGGCAGCGCGGTCACCGCACAGGACATGCCGATCCCCAGGATGAACTGCCAGGTCTGCACGCGGGGGCCCATCCAGCCCGCGCGCGCGGCGAGAATGGCGCCGGCCGCGGAGCCGAACGCCAGCGGAACGCCCAACGCGAGCCCGGCCGTGATGCCGCCGTCGCGCCGGTATTGCCACGCCTTCTTGAGGTCGAGTTCGATGCCGGCGATCCACACGAAGACCATGACGGCCCACCAGGCAATGCCGTTGAGCGCTTGAACGACCTGCGGATTGAAGACGAACCGGTAGTAGCCCGGCAGCGCTGCGCCCAGGATACCGGGGCCCATCAGGATGCCGGTGATGATCTGCACGACCACCAGCGGGGCAAAGTATTCCGTGCTGCCCACTCGCCAAATCAGGTAGGGAACCGTGAAGATGATCGCTATCGCGATCAGGAAGATTTCACTGTTGCTCATGCCGCTAGGTCAGGCCCCTTGCTTACGCCGCTTCATCAGGCACGTTGCTCACGCAGCGGCGCCTGGCCGAGGGGCTTGGCGGGATCCACCTTGAGCCATAGGAGTGCGCCCAGCGCGAGCAGCAGCGCCATCGGGATGAACGGCAGATCATAGCTGCCGTATCGATCCACGAGATAGCCGAATGCCACCGCTGAGATGAGCGAGCCGACCTGGGCGGCCGTGTTCATCGACCCGACGATGGCGCCCGCGTAAGGGCCGCCGATGTCGAGGCAGACTGCGAACATGATCGGCTGCTGAAAGGTGATTCCCGCATAGACCGCCGACAAGAGGATCATCACTGCCATGGGGTCCCGGGTGAACATGACGGCGACGGCGCAGGCCGCCGACATGCCCAAACTCACCACCCCGATGGAACACCGGCCCCATTTCAATCCAACGCGCCTGACGAGCGCATTGCTCACCAGCCCTCCGGCGCAATTGGCGCACGCCGCCACGAAGAACGGCAGGGACGACAGCAGGAGATTCTCCTCGGTGTATCCGCGGCCCTTGACCAGATAGGTGTGAAACCACGATTGGAAAAAATAGTACGTGTAGACGTAGCAAAGCGCCACGCCCATGGTAGCCCAAAAATTGGCGGAGCCGAGAGCGGAGGCCCAGGGAAGCTTGTGGTAGGTGCCGGCGACGAACGCTGGCGTCTCGTCGAGCTCCGCCCGGCCCACGCCGCGCTTCTCGCCCGGGGAGTCGCGGAACCACGCATACCAGACGCCGCTCCACAACACGCCCAGGATCCCAAAGAAAAAGAAGGACGCGCGCCACCCGAAATGCATCTGGATCGGCACCACCAGCAGGGGGGACAAGGCGCCGCCCAGCTGGGACGCCATCAGCGAGATTCCGAAGGCCCGGCCGCGTTCGTGAATCGGAAACCACCGGGCGACCACGACCGCAGCGTTCGGGTAGGCCCCCGCCTCGCCCGCGCCGAACATGAACCTCGTGAGCAACAGCGGATAGAAGCCCGAAACCGCGCCCGTCAGGGATGTGAAGGCCGACCACCACAACACGATCCGCGTCAGCACGCGCCGGGGCCCGATCCGGTCGCCCAGTACGCCGCTGGGTATTTCAAAGGCCGCATAGGAAATCGTGAAGATGCCGGTGATCCATCCCCAAGCCGCCGGACCGATCTTGAGCGCCTCCTGCATGCGCGGTCCCGCCACCGAAATACAGACGCGGTCGAGGTAGGTGATGACCAGCAGCAGAGCCAGCAATCCCAGCACCCGATGTCGATATTTGATGTTGTATCCCCTGCCGAGATCGTCCTGTAACCTACCACGGGGCGCGCACGGCCGCATGCGGTCCCGCCCGCGGGCGGTGTAAGCTTCCGCCATGAACCGAGGACACCGATGAAGCAGATACCGATCGGCGCGCGCGGAACGTACTCGCTACGCGTCGAGCCGGGCCATCTGGCCAACAGCTTCAAGGACAGCATCCTGCCGCCCGTATTCTCGACGCCGTACCTGGTACTCATCATGGAAAATGCGGCGCTGAATGCGATCAAGCAGTATTTGGAACCCGGAGAGAGCGCGGTCGGCACGCGCGTGGACGTGCGGCACCTGGTGGCGACTCCCGTCGGCCGCGAGGTCACGGGGCATGCGGAGGTCATCGGCAGCGACGCGCGCAAAGTCGAGTTCAAGATTTGGGCCACGGACGGCGCCGAGATCATCGGCAGCGGAACTCACGAGCGGACCGTGGTGAGCGTCGGGCGAATCATCGATAGAATGGCCGCAAAATACGGCGCAGGGTCATCGGCAGGCTCGTCACCGGATTATCCGCAACCCACCGAAGGACGGTAATGGACGATATCTCGAACGGAACGCATCAAATCATCAGTTGGCTCGGTTACATCGTGATGTTCGCGTTCATCGCCTTCACGCTCATCAGCAGCCTCTATTACATCGGGGTTCTCCTGTACCGGCTGATCCGGCGCCTCTTGGCTCGATGACGCATGGCGCTCGGACGTCGTGAGCCGGCCCGCGCCGCGCCGTGCCGTGCCTCCTAGGTCGGGTGCAGCTGTTCCGCCATCGCCATGAGGAGATCCCTCCAGCTCAGAATCCCCACCGGCCTTCCCTCCTCGTCGACCAGCGGGATGCAGGAAATGCGATGGACCTTGAACACCCGCACGGCATCCAGGAGGGTGGCCTCGGGATGCAGCGTGACCGGCTTTCGCGTCATGATCTGGTGGACCCGCTTGTTCAGGGTCGCGGTATCCTTGTCGGTTTCCGCCAGCGTCCCTAGCCTCGGGCTCAGGGCCTTCAGCAGATCCCGATCCGACACCACGCCGAACAACTTGCCGTTTTCGACGACCAGCACATGATGAAAGCGCTGCGCCTCGAAGATCTCCTTGACGGCCGACAGTGGGTCGTCCATTTTCACTGTGACGACCTTGCCGGTCATGACGTTCTTGATTGACATGCATGCCTCCCGTCCAGAACCTCTCGTATAGCAACCCGGCGCCGCGGGGGCAATGACAGCCTTGACAATGACTGCCTAGGCAATATAATACCGCCATGTGCCCGGATCACCCGGTTTACGACATCGAGACCTTCCAGCCGTCCAAGTGCGTGGGGCATTTGATGTATAAAGTGCGCGCTGCACAAATGAGCGCACTGGACCAAGCGCTGGCGCAGGAACCCGAGCTCGCCGAATTGGAGGTGAGCGCAGCGCAGTATGTGATCTTGAGCGTCCTGGCCCAGCGGGGTTGCGTGGATTCGACCGCGCAACTGTGCAAGGACCTCTCCTACGACGGCGGCGCCATGACCCGCATGGTCGATCGGCTCGAGGCGAAGGGTCTCATCAGCCGCAGTCGATGCACGAGTGACCGGCGTGTAGTCAAGATTGAATTGACGCCTGCAGGTCATGACGCGCTTCCGAAGCTGCGGGAGTGCTCGGTTCGAGTGTTGAATCGCCTGTTGCGCGGTTTCAGCGATGCGGAGGCGCGGCAGTTCGAAGGTTTCTTGGCCCGCATGCTGCAAAATGCTTGAAAATGAAGGTTTTTTTGGACTTTTAGTTGCCTAGGCATTAACCGCTTAAGCAATAGTATACGAGGATAGTTAATGAAAGCACGACTCGATGAAGGGTTTCGCCGGGCGCGGCGCATGCTCCCCGAGCTAGGTCCCTACCTTGCGCTGCTGCTGCTGCCCGGCGGCAGCCTCATTGCCCTGGCCGCGTGGGCCTATCGGCACTGGGCGGGCGCGGAGCGGGCATGAATCCGCTGCGGCGCTTCTTGCTGTGGGCGCTGGCGGCGCTGTCCGCGGGTTGCGCGAGCACTCACGGACTGCAGCCCGCTGCAGCCTTGCGCGCTCCCGACACGCTGGCTGTCGAGGGGACCTTTGCCGATGCCCCGCTGCGCCAAGCTGCTTGGCCCGCGCGGGAATGGTGGACCGCATTTGCCGACCCGCAGCTCGATCAACTGATTCGCGAAGGGCTGCGCGACAACCCGACCTTGAAGGTCGCGGCGGCGCGCACGCGCGCGGCTCTGGCTGAAGCCGGCGTCAGTGAGGCCGCGCGCATCCCGCAGGCCAACCTGTCCGCGGACGCGACGCGCGAGCGGCTGTCGCAGAACGGCATTTTCCCGCCGCCGTTCGCCGGCAGCACATCGACCTTGAGCGACCTTGCGGCCACGCTCACCTGGGAAGTGGACTTCTGGGGCAAGCAGCGGGCCGACTACCAACGCGCATTGGGGCTTGCGCAGGCGAGCGAGGTGGACGCCGCGGCAGCGCGGCTCGCCCTCTCGACCGCCATTGCGCACGCCTACATCCAGCTCGAGCGTGCCTATCTGCTGCTCGACGTCGCCAACTCCACGCTGCAGCAGCGCGCGCAGATCGCTTCGCTCACGCGCGATCGGAACGCGGCGGGATTGGATTCCCGTCTCGAGGTGCAGCAAACCGAGGAGACGCTGCCCGCGGCGCGCGAACAAATCCTGCAGTTGCAGGAACGCATCGAACTCAGCCGCCATCAACTCGCGGCGCTCCTGGGGCACGGACCCGACCGGGGGATGAGCATCGCGCGGCCGTCGGCCGCCGCGCTGGAGGAGCCCGCCTTGCCGAGCCGCCTGCCTTCGGAACTGCTCGGCCGGCGCCCCGATCTCATCGCACAGCGGCTGAGGGCGAGCGCCGCCGCCCAGGCCGTCAAAGTCCGGCAAGCGGCCTTCTATCCCAATGTGGATTTGACCGCGTTCGCCGGCTTTCAGCGCCTGGGACCCGGCGCGCTCGTCAGCGCCGGCGAACGGCAGATCGGCATCGGTCCTGCCCTCGATCTGCCGTTGTTCGACGCCCATCGACGCCGGGCGCAACTCGCGGGCGCGGACGCCGCCTATGACGTGGCGGTCGAGCAATACAACCAAACCTTGGCCGACGCCCTGCGCGATGTCGCCGATCAGCTCTCGTCCCTGCGCAGCGTCGCCGCACAGCGCGCCGAGCAACAGCAGGCCCTGGCCGCCGCCCGAAGCGCCTACGACCTGGCCGTGCTGCGCTATCGCGAGGGTGTCGGCAACTACCTCCAGGTGCTGTCGACGGAGGACCGGCTGCTCGCGCAGCAGAGCCTGGAGGCGGATCTGCAGGCACGGCGCCTGGATCTGTCGGTTGGCCTCGCCGGCGCTTTGGGAGGCGGATTCGAAGCACCCGGCGCCGCACTCGCCGCGACACCATGAACACCCAACTTTGACCTTTCTGCGGAGGATTTCCATGGACTCATCAGCTACCGCCGCTGCCCGCGCCGGCCGATTGCGCCGCCTTTGGCTCTGCCTTGGGTTGGGCGGCTGTGTGCTGCTCGGCGTGGCCTACTTCGGTTACTGGACCCACACGCTGCGCTATCGTCAATCCACGGACGACGCCTACGTGAGCGGGCACGTCGTGCAGATCACTCCGCAGATTTCCGGCACCGTCGTCGGCATCGGCGTGGAGGACACGCAGTTCGTCCCGGCAGGTGCACCGCTGGTGCGGCTCGATCAGGCCGACGCCAAGGTCGCGCTCGATGAGGCCGAGGCCGATCTCGCCAAGACGGTGCGCGAAGTGGGCGTACTCTATGCCACCGTCTCGCAGCTGCAGGCAGTGGTCGAGCTTCGCGACTCGGAACTCGCGATGGCCCGGCAGGATCTCGCGCGCCGTGACCGGCTCGGCAGCTCCGGCGCGATCTCCAGCGAGGAACTGCAGCATGCCCGTGACGCCGTGCAAAATGCGGCGGCGGGGTTGCTTTCCGCGCAGCAGCAGCTGCGGGCCGGCCGCGCCCGAACCGACGGCACGGACATCGAGAATCATCCCGACGTGCGCCGCGCGGCCGCCCAGGTGCGCAGCGCCTATCTTGCGTACTCGCGAACCGTGCTGCCGGCGCCGGTGGCCGGACTGGTCGCGAAGCGCAACGTGCAGCTCGGCCAGCGGGTGAGCCCGGGAGCCCCCTTGATGGCCATCGTGCCCCTGGACGAGGTGTGGGTCGACGCGAATTTCAAGGAGCCGCAGCTCGCCGCGATGCGCGAGGGTCAGCCCGTGACGCTCACGGCCGATCTCTACGGACGCAGCGTGGTCTACCACGGCCGGGTCGCCGGCTTCGGCGCCGGCACGGGTGCGGTGTTCTCCCTGCTGCCGGCTCAGAACGCCACCGGAAACTGGATCAAGATCATTCAGCGCGTGCCCGTGCGCATCGCCTTGGACTCCGGGGAACTGGCGGCCAATCCGCTGCAAATCGGCCTGTCGATGCGCGCCGAAGTCGACACTCACGACCGCGCCGGCCCTCGCCTGCCGCAGCTCGCCGCGATGAACGCGGGATCCGCGACGGACGTGTTCAGTGAAGATGACCGTGCCGCCGATGAACGTGTTCGTTCGATCATACTCGCCAACGAAACCGGCCGCGCCGCGGCCCATGGCGGGCTCGCCCGCGGCGATGCATCCGCACCCCGCCGGCCGTCACCGGGATCCGGACTGTACGCCGCACGCACGCTCTCGCGGTGACCGCGATGAGCAACGCCGCCAAGAGCGCCGGCCCGGCTGAACACGCCCCATTGCGCGGTGCGCAGCTCGCGATCGGCGCGGTCGCGCTGTCGCTCGCGACCTTCATGAACGTGCTCGATACCTCGATCGCCAACGTCTCGATCCCGGCCATCTCGGGCGACCTCGGCGTATCGCCCGATCAGGGTACCTGGGTCATCACCTCCTTCGGCGTGGCGAATGCAATCTCGCTGCCCCTCACCGGGTGGATGACCCGCCGCTATGGTCAGGTGCGGCTCTTCACCTGGTCGCTGGCGCTGTTCGTCGCCGCCTCGTTCTTGTGCGCGCTGGCGCCGACGATCGGCATGCTGATCGCCTTCCGCGTCGTGCAGGGTGCGGTGGCGGGGCCGATGATCCCGCTGTCGCAATCGCTGCTGATCTCGAGTTTTCCGAAGGCCAAGTCGGGCTCCGCCCTGTCGGTGTGGGCGATCACCACCATGGTCGCTCCCGTCATCGGCCCGCTGCTCGGCGGCTGGATCACCGACAACGTGTCCTGGCCCTGGATCTTCTATATCAATGTGCCCGTGGGAGTCGCCGCCGGATTCGCCGCCTGGATCATCTATCGCAAGCGCGAGTCGCCGACCGTGACCGTGCCCATCGACAAGGTGGGGCTCGGCCTGCTCGTGATCTGGGTCGGGGCGCTGCAGGTGATGCTCGACCAGGGAAAGGACCTCGACTGGTTCGGATCGCCGCAGATCGTCGCGCTCGCGATCGTCGCGGCGGTGGGATTGTTCGCGTTCCTGGTCTGGGAACTGACCGAGCGGCACCCCATCGTCGATCTCGGGCTGTTTCGGAACCGAAACTTCTGGACCGCCACGCTCGCCATGGCGCTGGCCTATGGAACCTTCTTCGGCAACACCGTGCTCCTGCCCTTGTGGCTGCAACAATACATGGGCTACACGGCCACGCTCGCGGGCATGGTGCTCGCGCCCGTCGGATTGCTCGCCATCCTGCTCACGCCGGCGGTGGGCCAGGCGATGCGCCGGATCGACCCGCGCGCCATATCGACCGTGGCGTTCCTGGTCTTTGCGTTGGTGCTCGGGATGCGCTCGCGATTCAGCACCGATACCCCGTTCGCCATGCTGCTGGTTCCGACCCTCGTCCAGGGCGTTGCCATGGCCTGCTTCTTCGTGCCGCTGGTCACTTTGTCGCTGTCGGGACTTGGCCCCGAGCGAATCCCGGCGGCGTCCGGACTCTTCAACTTTGCGCGCATCACGGCAGGCTCCTTCGGAACCTCCATCGTGACCACGCTCTGGGACCGGCGGGCGACGCTGCACCATGCCCGCCTGATCGAGCATCTGACCGTCGCCGATCCATCGACCTCGCAAGCCCTCGCGAGTCTGCAGGCGGGGGCTTTGAGCTCCGGCCAGGAGGCGCCGCTGTTGAATCGGGTCGTGGACAGCCAGGCATTCATGCTCTCCGCCAACGACATCTTCTATGCCTCGGCGGCCCTGTTCCTGCTGCTGGTGGGTGTGATCTGGCTCGCCCGGCCGGCGCCTCGCGCCGCCGCGGCCGCCGAAGCGGCGGGCGCGGCCCACTGACCTCAACAAAGGATCCCAAGCGGGGGTACTGCTAGTGCGGCAGCCCGACCTTGCGCACCAGTTCCGCAAACCGGGGATCCGAACGCACGGGGTCGAGCTGAAAATAAGTATTCAAGCCGATCAGGAGGCGGTCATGCTCCACATAGGCGATGCCAAGCCATTGAAAAGCCTGCTCAGAATCTCCCATGCCGGCATACAGACGAGCGATCACCAATGGCGAGGCATAGCCGGTCTTGCGCAGTTCCAGCTGGTTGTCGAGCCCCTTGGCGAGCGCCCCCTTCCAGCCCCCTGACCGGAATCCCTGATCCAGCGCATCGGCATACCCGGCATCCCGCGGGCCGCCATTGAGCTTGGCATAGATCTTGGATTCCTCGATGGCTTGCGGGTACAGGCCCTTCCCCCAGTAGGCGTACATTAGGCAATCGTGCGCCACGGCGAACGTCGGGCTCTCGCGAGCCAGCTTCGAACAGACGGCAATGGCCTCGTCGTAGCGTCGGGCGGAAACCAGAACACTCCCGATCACGCGGGTGATGATTGGCGACAGCGGATCGAGCTCATGGGCCAGGTTGATCTGCGCCAGGGCCTCCTGCTCGCGGCCGCCGATCGTGCCGAGGTCGTCGGCGTACCATTGACGAGCCGTGGCATCGTTGGGATCGAGCGCGAATGCCTTCTGGAACTCGGCCTCGCCGCCGGCGAAGTCCCACTCGAGCTTGATTTGATTCTCGCCCAGTACGGCATGGGGATGAGCCAGGGTCGGGTCCAGGTCCAGTGCTCTGCGCGCCGCAGCATTCGATTTCGGAAAATCTTCGCTCGGATTGCCCCAGTAATTCGGCCGCACCGAATAGACGTCCGCAAGCCCCGAATACGCTTGGGCATAGCCGGGGTCCGTGGCAAGGGCTTGATTGAAATAATCGATGGCCGCCTTGAGATCCGCGGGCGTTCGCTTGTTCCAGGCGTAGCGCCCCTTGAGAAAGAGCTGGTAGGCTGTAGGGTTCTGGGTGCCTTGCCGGGTGACCTGCGCCCGCTGCGCCGAGCTGAGTTCGGAGCCCAACTTGTCCGCGATGTCGCCCGCAATGCGCTGCTGCAGGAGGACGATATCGGACCGCGTGCCAGTGTAGCGTTGTCCCCAGACCTCCACGTTGTCCCGGACGTCGGTCAGTTCGGCATGCACGGCGATGTCGTCGCCCTGCGCCACCACCCGCCCGGATACCAGCATCGACACCCCCAAATCGCGGCCTAACTTGCGCACGTCGATGGTCTTGACGTCCTGACCCTTGTACCCAAACACCGAGCCGCGGGGCCTCACCTTGAGCAGCGGTACATGGGTCAGATTGTCGATCAGCGATTCGGCGATGCCGTCGCTCAGATAATCGGAATCGCCTGCGCCTCCGTTGGCGAAGGGCAGCACGGCTATGGTGCGGGTATCGGACGGACGGGCCAGCCAAGCCGACGCGATGACCACCGCGGCCAACAGAGCGGCAGTCGTCCATCCGTAGAGCCGCCAACGGCTCTTCGATACCGGCGCGGCGGTCATGGTCGCGGCCGGCAGCGCGGTCATGGTCGCGGCGGCCGCGGATGAGGCGAGTAGGCCCGTGGACTGGCCGGGTGTCGCCACGGACGCCGCCGGTGGTTCCAATGGCGCCGGGTCTTCCCCGGGCGCCGCCGCCATTTCATCATTCGCGGGAGCGACCAACCACGCCGACAATTCGTCGGTATAGGCAAACACTCGGCCCCCGGCGCCTCCCGGCGCGCGGTGGACGGGCATGCCGCGCTCCTTCTCCCAGCGGCGGACGGTTCTCTCGTCGCATTTGAAGAATGCGGCGATCTCCTTCCACGAATCGAGGCGCCGGTTGAAGCTTTGGTATTTGCTGTTGGTGCTCATGCTTCAGATTTGTCCGGAAATGTCCGAAGACGTCCGGAGATGTCCGCTCACGTCTCTTGCGGCGGGAGAAGAGTCGACAAAGTATAGCCCTACTCTCCGCAGCATGACGAACGGTCTACGCCGGCAGGGATTGGGATTCGCAAGGGCCCGACAGTCGAAGAAACCAACGGTTACTCAGGGGCTTGAGACGGGATTATGTTCAACCGACGCAGACACCCGCCCCCGCGGCCCCCTTGCTCCGCGACCGCGCTTCGCCTTCGGCTCGTCCACCCGGTCCCGACCTCAACTCGGCGGCCACTCTATAAATCTTCAGGGGCATGACATGAAAACGCCAAACATCGTGGGGCTTCACTCGGGGACGGCGGCGTGCGCGCGCGTCGTTGCGCTGCTGTCCCTTTTGCCGGCCGCGCATGGCCAGACCACCGATACCTGGTCGCTCGGGTCCTCCGGACTCTGGAACGTCGCGGGCAACTGGTCCGGCGACGTGGTGCCGAACGGCGCCTTCAACGTCGACATCGTCGATGGCGTGTCGACGGTCACCTTGAATATATCGGCCGGGATCGATGACCTCACCCTCGCCAAGGGCAACACCCTGTCGATCGACGATAACGAGACTCTCACGGTCAGCGGGCCCACCATCAGCAACAAGGGTGCGATCCAGCTCAACGGCGGCAATGGCGGCAACGGGTATCTCGTCCTCAATGGCAACACGACGCTGAGCGGTGGCGGGACCCTGACGTTGTCGACAATCCTCTCGAACGGGGGCAACGCGTTCATCGAGGAGAACGGCAGCAACCTGACCCTGACCAATACCGGCAACACCATCCAGGGCAATGGAATCATCGGCAACGGCGGACTGGCAGTCGTCAACGGCACTGCCGGCAAGATCGATGCGAACGTGACCGGCGACGCGCTGACACTAAA
>Ga0302267_10000350_pt1 | contig 60834 bp, 45 predicted proteins | sample III_Bog_E1_3_FD_194555 | JGI IMG/M metagenome (GOLD analysis project Ga0302267, IMG submission 194555) | Peat permafrost microbial communities from Stordalen Mire near Abisko, Sweden - III_Bog_E1_3 | ecosystem: Environmental > Terrestrial > Soil > Wetlands > Peat | place: Sweden: Abisko...
CACTGCCGCCGTAATGCTGTGGGCGGCGGGCTTTGACGTGCTCTACGCCTGCCAGGATTTTGAGCACGACCGCGGCGCGGGCCTTTATTCGCTGCCCAGCGCCATTGGCATTGAACCCGCCTTTCGCGTGGCGCGCATCATGCACTTTCTCATGCTGGCGCTGCTCATCTTGTTCGGGCGTCTGTTCAATTTTCACGCGGCCGGCGAACTGGGAATCATCGCGGTAGCTCTGTTGCTTGGTTATGAGCACTCCATCGTATCCCCGCGCGATCTGCGCCGCCTCAACGCGGCCTTCTTCACCATGAACGGCGTCATTGCCATGGTGTTTCTGGCCTTTGTGGCTGCGGATCTGTGGCTGCGCTCGTAATCGCCGCGCGCCTGCGGGCGTTTCCCAGTTTTGCGCGGCATCCCCGGCTTGCCGTTATGGTATGGTGCCAATAAGCGTTGAATCCCCCGATCATTGTTTTTATCTCTTCCATTCAGGAGCAGCAGGCCCCCGCATGAGAATTGCCATCCAAGGAGAACGTGGCTCGTTCAGCCACGAAGCCGCGCTCAAACTGGTTCCTGAAGCGATGATCGTTCCCTGTTCGCTTTCCGCCGACGTGTTCACTAAACTTGCCGATGGCCGGGCCGATGCCGCCGTCATTCCCATCGAAAATAGCCTGGCAGGCTCGGTCTCAGAGCACTTTGACCTGTTGCTCGAAAACGATGTCAAGGTGGTGCGGGAGACGCTGCTGCGCATCCGCCACAATCTGATCGCCATCCCCGGCGCTACCCTGGCGCACATTGACCGTGTCTTTTCGCATCCCGTGGCGCTGGCCCAGTGTCGCAAGTTCATCGCCGCCCATCCCACCATGGAGCCCTACGCCTTCTACGACACCGCGGGCAGCGTCAAGCATCTGGTTGAGGCGCGCGACCGCCATGCCGGAGCCATTGCCAGTGAGGCGGCGGCGCACTACTACGGTGCTCAGGTGCTGGCGGCCAACATTGAGGACAACCCGGAGAACTTCACCCGCTTTTTCCTGGTTCGCCGCGCCCCGGATGCGGAGATCGACCCGGCTTCGAACAAGATCAGCCTGGCATTCTCCGTCACCAACGAACCTGGCTCGCTGGTCTCGGTTCTCAATGAGTTCGCCGGTCTCGGCATCAACCTCACCAAAATCGAGTCCCGCCCGGTCCACGGCAAGCCTTGGGAGTACATTTTCTACGTCGATTGCCAAGTGCAGTCCTCCGATCAGGCTTCCCGTGCCTTGGAGGGTCTCCACAAGCACTGCGCCATGCTCAAGGAACTGGGCCGCTACCCGGACGCTTCCCACCAGTAAGGGAAGATTGATATTCATCTTCGCGAAATGGGTGGGAAGCCTACGCACTGTTGAAGGGCCGGATCAATAATCCTTCTATCTCCTTTGTTTTCCAACCAACTGTCTGAACTCTACACAGAATGAAGCAGCATTCAAGGTATGGCAGCCGCTGCCGAAGCAAGGGACAGATGCATCGGTAACATTACCTGGAAAATCGCTCCCGGCAGAACACACGACATGGGATGCGCACTTCAGGAATGCGCCGGGGTAAGTGCATCTGCAAGGAAGCGGCCATGTCCCTGGGCGTTTTGAACAACATATCGGCTACGTATGCGACAAACAACCTCAATAACACGAGCAACAGTTTGTCGCGCGTGCTGCAGCAGTTGCCCTCCGGATCGAAGATCAACTCCGGGTCGGACGATGCGGCAGGGCTCTCACTGGTCAATGGCCTTCAGGCCAATTAGATGGCGCTCAGCCAATCGGCGACCAACGCCACCGAAGGCGTTGGTCTGCCGAGTGTGGCCGACGGCGCGCTGTCGCAGGTGACTCACCTCCCGGTGCTTTTGGCTAGGGGCACATGTCCCTCACCGGGTGCCCCAGGTCCCTCGCATTTGGGGACCCGGGAAGAAAGAACCGCCTCCGCGCACTGAACGCCAGTGAAGCCGCGTCACAGGTGCTTACGCCGTGGCGCGATGCTGCGTTTGCGAGCTGAGCTTTACGCTGATGGTGCGGCTTACGCCGGGCTCCTGCATGGTGACGCCGTAGATGAGGTCGGCGGCGGCCATCATGCGCTTGGAGTGGGTGACGATGAGGAACTGCGTGTCGGTGCTGAGCGAGGAGAGCAGGTCAGCGAGGCGGCCGACGTTGGTTTCGTCCAGCGCCGCGTCCACTTCGTCCAGCACGCAGAAGGGGCTGGGCTGGAACTGGAAGATGCCTACCAGCAGAGCCAGCGCCGTCAGAGCTTTTTCACCGCCTGAGAGCAGCAGCACGTTTTGCAGCTTCTTGCCGGGAGGCGAGGCCACGATGTCCAACCCGCTCTCGGCCGAATTCTCCGTGTCCGTAAGCCGCAGGAAGGCCTGACCGCCGTGGAAGAGGCGCGTGAACACCTGACCGAAGTTTTCGTTGATGCGCGCAAAGGCCTCGTCGAACTTGGTGCGCGAGATGCGGTCGATCTCCTTGATGGTGTCCTGTGTGTTCTCGATAGACTCCACCAGATCCTTGCGCTGGGTATCGAGGAAGCTGTGGCGCTCGGCCGTCTCCTTGTACTCGTCGAGGGCCATCATGTTCACCGGGCCCATCTGCTCGATGCGTTGACGCAGTGCGCGGCAGGTTTCTTCCTCGGCGGTCAGCGGATCGCCTTCGATGCGCTCGATGGTTGCGTCTTCACGCAGCACCTGCGCCTCAAGGTTGACCTCGGCCAGGCAGCTTGCTTCAAGGTATTCAAGGTCACTGCGCAGCTTGGCCAACTCGCTTGATCGCGCGGCGCGATTGTCGCGCACCAGGTCGAGTTCTGCGCGGCCGGTCTTGAGCCGCGTCTCCATCTCGGCCAGCTCCTGGCGCAGCGCCTGAGACTGTGCGGCGATGGTTTGCGTCTGTGCCAGAGCCTCGGCCCGCTGCGCGGTCAACTCCTGTTGGCGTGCGGCCAGCGAGGCGCTTTCGGCAATGCGTTGGGTGCGTTCGGCATCGGATGCGATGCGCTGCTGGTCGATGGTCTGCACGCGGCGTTCAAGGTCAATGTGCAGACGGTCAATGCGTTGGAAGGCAGCTTCCGCACCACGGCGGCGCTCTTCCAGGCCAGCCAGTTCGGCGGTCATCTGCGCGGCCTGCTGCTGCACCTGTTCGCGCTGTTGGCGGAGCAGGGCAAGCTGTGCCTGCTGCTCATCGAGGCCAGCCTCGGCCTGCGTGTGTTCGGTGTCGAGCCGCGCGGCTTCGTCGCGCTTCTGGTCGATGGAGTTGCGCTTGATCTCGACGGCTTCCTTGTTGCGCGCGGCCTGTGAGGTCCACTCCTGCAGGCGGCGCTCGTTGCGCTGCCCCTCGCCTTCCATCTGCTTGAGCGATGCGCCCAGGTTGGCGGTCTCGGTCTCAGCCTGTCGGCGCTGTTCGCCGGCGGCTTCGAGGTCGGCGTTCAACTCTTCAATGGCGCTGGTCAGTTCAGTCGCTTTGGCGTCGCTTTGCTCCAGTTGTTCGCTCACGGTCAGCAGGCGGATCTCTGCGTCGCGCAGTTCGCGCTTCAGCGCCAACGGACCTTCGCTGGCGGGCTTGCCGCCGGTCACCGTGGCGTTGTGGAAGCACTCACCCTCAGGCGTGAGGAAGAAGGCGTGCGGATAGCGCGTGGCTAGCATTTGCGCCTGCGCGGTGCCGTCTACCAGATAGCTGTAGCGCAGCTTGGGCAGAATGGCCTCAAGCGAGCGGTCAAAGCCGGTGAGTACTTTGATGGCCTGGCGCAACGGCACTGCGCCGGGCTCATTGACCGCGCCGGCGGCTTCGTCAAACAAGATGCCTTGCGCGTCGGTGTGGATGAGGAAGGTGGCGCGGCCGTCGCTGGTCTTGAGCAGACGCACGCCCTGTTCGGCTGCGCCCCAGTTCTCGACGACGACGTAGTTCAGCTCTTCGCGCAGGAACTCGTCAACGACGGCTTCGTGCGCGCCAGAGACCTCAAGGAAGTCAGCCAGCGTACCCACCGGAGCCATACCCTGGCCCAGCGAACCGGGCTTGAGCAGCTTGCGCACGCTGTCAGTGGAGTAGCTGTGGTTGCGGATCAGCGACTGCAGCGAGTCGCGGCGGCCAGCGATGGCGGCTTGTTCGCCGCGCAACTGGTTGGAGCGTGCGCGCTGGGCCGATTCTTCCGCGCGGCGCGCTTGCAGGGATTCGCGGTTGGCTGCCATCTGCTGCTGCAACGCGGCCAGCGCGGCCAGCGCGGACTGGTGGTGATCGCGGGCCTGGGCCAGTTCCACCGAAAGATTTTCCTGCTCGTTCTGCGCCTGGCCCATCTCGGCGTGCAGGCGTTCGGCCTCGCGCTCGAGGGCGGCAAGGCTCTCCTCAGCCTGCGCCGTGTGGTTCCGCGCGTTGCCGGCCATGGTGAGCAACTGCATGGCGTGGCGGCGATTGGCCTCCAACTGCCGCTCAAGCCCGAAGACCTGCTCGGCGGAGGAGCGCGCTTCGTGCTGGCGCGATTCCACCTGGGCGCGGAACTCCTTCGCCTCGCCGGCTGCCGAGCCAAGGAAGCTGCGCTGTTGTTCGCGTTCCTCGGCGATGCCGGCCAACTGAATGCGCGTCTGTTCCAGCTCACTGGCGGCGGCGGCAATGCGCGTCTCCAGCTCCGCCACGCGCTCGGTGTTGCCACGTTCGCGGGCGATGGCGCGTTCCAGCTCCAGCGCTGCCTGGTTGGCGGCGGTTTGCGCCTCGCGGCCCTGCTTGTCCAGCTCGTAGCCGCGCTCGGTAAGCGAGTGCTGGCTGGCCTCAAGCGTGCCAATCTCGGTCGACGAGCCGTCAATCAGCGCGGTCTGCGCGGCGATCTGCTCTTCCAGCGCGGTCTGTGCGGTGTCCATCAGAGCCATGCGGCTGGCCAGCACCACGCGCAAGCGGCCGCGCAGCTCATCGCGCACGGCGGCAAAGCGCTCGGCTTTTGCGGCCTGGCGCTTGAGGGAGTTCATCTGCCGCGTCACTTCTTCGTAGATGTCGTCCACGCGGGCGAGGTTCTGCTTGGCGCTCTCCAGGCGCAGCTCGGCGAGTCGCTTCTTGGTCTTGAAGCGCGTAATGCCAGCGGCCTCTTCAATGATGGAGCGGCGGTCGTGCGGCTTGGAGCTGAGCAACTGGCCAATGCGTTCCTGGCCGATGATGGCGTAGCTCTCCGGCCCCAGGCCGGTGCCCATGAAGATGTCTTGAATGTCGCGTAAGCGGCAGAGCTTGCCGTTCAGCAGGTACTCGCTTTCGCCGGTGCGGAAGAGGCGGCGGGTGATGACGATCTCGCCCTTTTGCGGGGTGCGCTGGAACTTGCGGCGGCGAATCTTGAGCACCACCGGCTGCGGTCCGGCCTCCACGCTGGCTTGTGCGGCTTCGGCGGTCTCCTCATCAAGCGCCTGGCCGGGCTGCTCTGAGGCCACAGCCTCCTCGGCATCCTGTGCGCGCAGACGGCGGAACTCGTCTTCGTCCCAGTCGGGGTTGGCGGGCAGCTCATTGTCCAGCAGCACCTCGGGCTCCACGGGGATCGGGCCCTCGTAGGCGGCGGGATCGACCATGGTTAGCGTCACCTCGGCCATGCCCAGCGCCTTGCGGTCGCGGGTGCCGGCGAAGATCACGTCCTGCATGTGGGTTCCGCGCAGGGTTTTGGCGCTCTGCTCGCCCAGGACCCAGCTAACCCCATCCAGAATGTTTGACTTGCCGCAACCATTGGGACCCACGACGGCGGCAATGCCCGTGCCCGTCACGGTCAACTCCGTGCGGTCACAAAAGCTCTTAAAGCCGAGCAGGTGGATCTTTTTTAGTTTCAGCATCTTCACTCCATGTAGACGGTGGATCGGTTGAAGTCTTTTCAACAGGCGTGCACAAGACCTCAACGCGGGACACTTTGGCCCCGTTTACAGGTTCGCGGAGATGGACCGGCAGGGTCAACGAGGGAAACAGGGTTTTTGTGGATAAGGCAGGCCGGAATTTCAAGAAATCTTCAAAAAGCACGGCTGGGAGCAGTGGGCAAAGTTAAAGTAGAGGTTTTTGACTGGTTTTCCACAGTGAGGGCAAGGAAGCAAAGGCGCGGAGAAGGAATCGCGGCAAACTTTCAGTTTTCCGAGGAAACGATTGTTGGGTAAAGGGTTATGGGCTTTCGACTAGCAGCGGTCGTGGCGCTCGGGTTCATACGCTGGGAGTGTGACAAGCAACCGCAAAAAAGAAGCGGCACGGGATGGAGCCCGCGCCGCCATGCAAAGGATCGATGTAGAGATTATGGATCTGGCCCTTCAAAAGTTTGTAGGCTTCCCACCCATTTCGCGATGAGGTCTGCGAAATGGATAGGGCACGGTGCTTCAATTTGAGGACCGGATCAATAGTCGTTGGAAGGTGTGGGACCGGAAAAGGCCTGGTCGAAGTGCAGAATCGCTCCATGCGCGCGCAGGTTCTGCTGCAGAGCCGGGATGGAGACATCCTGTACGGCCGTCTTGCTGCGGATGGCGAGCGCGGCGGCGACTCCGGCAGCCTGGCCCACGATCATGTATTGCGGCTCCATGCGCACCGAGGAGTAAGCCGCGTGGGTGGCCGAGAGGCAGACAGGCACAAGCAGATTGGTAGCCTGTGCGGGCTCCGGCAGCAGCACGCGGTAAGGAATCTCGTAGGGTAGCACGTGAACCTGCACATCGCCCTCGTTGGCCACCGAGCCGTCGGGCATGGCTACGCGCTGGATGTTGTGCGAGTCGGAGTTGTAGGAGCCCATGCCGATCGAGTCCGGTTTGGTCAGGTCAGTTTGCAGGTCGGCCTGACGGATGACGTAGACGCCCACCATGCGCCTCGCCTCGCGGATGTAGAGCTGGTTGGGCCAGTGGCCGGAGTCGGCGAATTCGTCCCTGGGCAGGCCCCACTGGGCCAGATCGTTGCGAATGCTGGCGGGCACGCTGGGATCGTTGGCGATGAAGTAGAAGAAGCTCTTGGTGTAGCTGAGGGTGTCGTCCCAGATGGTCTTCTTGCCTGTGTAGGTGGCCTCGGGATAGTCCCAGCTGTGGCCGATGTAGTCGGTTGAAACCGGGCCGTTGTTGTTGAAGTCGGCCTTGTGGTTGGGGATCGGCACCGGGTTGGCTACGTCGATCAGCCGCGGCGCGCGGCCCATGTGCTCCTGGAATTGGGATAGGTAGCGCGCCAGCAGTGCAAACCGCGTCGGATCATAGTGGTCTGGCTTGGGGAAGGGCAGGCGGTTGGCTGGGTCGCGGGTGAGAATGACACGGAAGTTATAGGACTGCACCAGCTTGTCACCAGAACCAGGCGCGGCCAGGGGACCGGGCCAAACCTCCCGCAGCAGGTGGTGCTGGTCGTCGTAGGCTGAGACCGGCCAGAAGAACTTGTGGCCGGTGGAGACGGCGCGGACCCCGGCAAGACTTTCGCCGTATTGGGCTGAGGACTCGCGGCCCCAGGTGTAGTGGACGCCGGCCTGCGCCATCAGTTCGCCCTCGTAGCTGCAGTCGGCAAATACCTTTGCCTGCCAGCGCTTGCCGTCCTGGGTCTGGATGGAGACGATGCGGGTTCCGGAGCGGAGGACGCCGGTATGTTCCTGCAGGGTCTCGCCCAGTCGAACGTCCACGTGTGCATCGGCCAGCAAGTGGTTGAAGATATGCTCGCCCACGTGAGGCTCGGAGCGCCAGTCCTCGCGCTTGTCGAGGGAGTGGTCATCGTAGTGGGCGGCAGCTTCCCGGAAAAAGTCGCGGGCGTAGCCGCCGATCACGTGGAAGTTGGCCACGTCAGTGGCAGAAAGGCCGCCGGTGACCATGCCGCCTACGTGCTGGCTGGGTTCGAGCAGGATGACATGCAGGCCTTCGCGTGCCGCCGAGTAGGCGGTGATGACACCGGAGGCTGTGCCGCCGTAGACCACCAGGTCTGCCCGCTCCATAGTGTGCTCTGGAGGGTTGGCGGCGGCAACAGCAACCGGAAAGGCAAAGAGAACCAGAGGCAAGCAGAGAAACAAAGAGGAAGGCCTGAACATTGAGGAATGTTTTCAGGACGTGGACAGGAACGCAAGTAACACGTCGTATGTTACAGAGTAACTGCTTTAAAAAACAGCGAATTGACGCACGTAACAGGTAGCGCAGGTCAAGAAGAAGAAGCCCCCTCCCTGAGAGGAAAACAAAAAAACCTCGCACCCCAGCTAACTAATTCTTTAGTTGGTGCGTCTGTATGGGTATTGGCCCACCGTGGCCCCAACGAAGGGAGAGCCCCCGAAGATGCCGCCTAAGAAGTCCAGCACGCTGACGGAAGCCGAACTGAGGCTGATGAAGATTCTGTGGCGGCGCGGCGAGTCGGCTGTGTACGATCTGGTGGCTGCCATGCCCAAGGCCGAGCGGCTGGCCTACAACTCGGTGCTGACCACCATTCGCGTCCTTGAGCAGAAAGGCTACGTGGAGCACCGCCAGGAGGGCCGAGCCTTCGTCTACCAGCCGGTGGTGGCCGAGCAGGAGGCGCGCGGATCGGAGATTCGCCACCTGATGGGCCGCTTCTTTGGCAACTCGCGGGAGCAGTTGGTGTTGAGCTTGTTAGGGGACGGAGAGATGACGGCTGAAGAACTGAAGCGGCTGAAAGACGCCATTGAGAGCGCCGCGTCCGACGATTTCGACGACTCGGACCTTGAGGTGCAGGGATGAACGCGCTTCCGATATGGGCGGACGGATGGCAGGGGCTGGCGCGCGCGGCCGGTGAGTTGGCTGTGAGCCAGCTCTGGCAGGGCGCGGCGGTGGCTGCCGGGCTTGCTGCCTGCCTTGCTTTTGCGCCGCGCACCCACGCTTCGCACCGCTTTGCGCTGTGGCTGGGGGCATTTGTCGCGCTGGCGGCTCTTCCGCTGCTGCCCTGGGCGCTGGCAGCATTCGCGAGTGTGCCGGTAGTGACGGGCGAGAGCGTGCATTCTGCCGCAAGTAGCGGCGCTTTGCTGCGTGGGGCTTTGCTGCGTCTTGACCCGCGCTGGAGCGGATGGATTGCCGCCGCGTGGCTGGTGGCCGCTGCGATCCGGCTGGGCCTGCTGGCGGTGGGCGTAGGCCGCGCGCGGACGATATGGAAAGAGGCCGTGCCGTTGGCTGGCCTCGAAGGCTTGGCGGAGCGGCTTCCAATGCGCGGGCGGGTGGAGATTTGCCACACCGAGCAGTTTGAGCGGCCCAGCGTGATCGGCTTCTTCCGGCCACGGATTCTGATTCCCGCCTGGCTGGTGGGACAGTTGAGCGAGGACGAACTGCGGCAGATTGTGCTGCATGAGATGGAGCATTTGCGCCGCTTCGACGACTGGACCAATCTGGCGCAGAAGTTGTGCGTGGCGCTGCTGCCGCTGAACCCGGCGCTGGTGTGGATGGAGCGCCGGCTGGACCGAGAGCGGGAGATGGCCTGCGACGAGGCAGTGGTGCGGCGCACGCGGGCTCCCCGCGCGTATGCCGCCTGCCTGGCCACAGTGGCCGAGCGCCGGCTGGAGGCCAAACTCGCTAGTCCGGTTGAGGCGCTGGCGCTGGGCGCATGGCGACGCCGACCGCAGTTGGCCGAGCGCGTCTACAGCTTGTTGCGCGCGCAGGAAACCCTGCATCCAGCCGGGCGCGCGGCGCTGGCTGGCGCTCTGAGCTGCGCGCTGCTGGCGGCTACCGTCGCCTTGGCGCGGTGCCCGCAACTGGTGGAGTTTGCGCCGGCGCGGCAGCAGGAAACGACGGCCAAGGCTGCGCCCGCGCCGGTTGCAGTTGTTGCCAGCGAACATTCGGTCGCAGTGGCACGGCGAAAGGCTGCCAAGACCAAGGCCGTCACGGCTCCGGAGGCGGAAGTTGCGCAGGCTGCTATGGCCGATGGCGCGGTTGAGGCTGTGCCGGTGGTTGCGCGGATGGAGTCGGGCGCGTCCCCCACCAGGCAGAACGGCGTCTGGCTGGTGCTCTCGGTCTTTGAAGAGCGCGTGACCGTCGGCGGGCAGACGGCGATCCGGCAGACGGTGGTGGCCGACTACCAGATGGCGCCTGAGGCTGAAAACAATCAGCCGCAAAAGCGCGCGCCGGGCACGCTGCCCAGCTTCAAGACGCTGCCTGCTGCACCGGTGGCCATGCCCATTCGCGATGGCTGGATGGTTTTTGAGCTGTAAGAGCAGTTCTTCTGGTGGTGTAGAGGGGTTCCTTGCTATCCCACCCTAGCCGCAAGAACAAGAACGCGGCGAGTATCCACCCCACGGACGAAGACCTATCCGCGGGGACCCCGGAGGATGGGGCACCCGAAACTTTATACCAGGTTTAGAACTGCTGTAAGAGCAGCAACAGTTTCTGTAAGTACGGCAACTCAGCAGGCAAACAATCTCAAACAGGCAACAAGGAGAGTCGAGCGATGACAGAATCAACTAAATCATTAGTTTCTAAGGTGAAAAACATGAGGGCAAAGGCAATGAACATCAAGGTAAAGAAGTGGGCTGTACCTGTTGCTGTGTCAGCGTTGGCGCTGGCGGCTGGAATGGCGTGGACCCATAGCGTGGCTCATGCGGCTGCGGGCGGCATTGTGCCGGGAGCGCCCATTGACGATGCCAGCGTGTCGTCGCTGACGGCGCTCGACAACGCCGTGGAAGCGGTGGCGGCGCGGGTGACGCCGGCCGTTGTGAACGTGGCCGTTACCTCGCGCGTGGCCGCCAATGAGGGCGCGGAGGCCGGCATTCCCGAGGGCGCGCTGCCGCCGGGCTTTCAGCAGTTCTTCTTCGGCCCGAACGGACGGCCAAAGGGTGGCCAGCAGCCGCAGCAGGTGGAGCACGGCGTGGGCTCTGGCGTGATCGTCTCGCCCGATGGCTACATTGTGACCAACGCGCACGTGGTGGAGGATGCAACGGAGATGCGCGTTACGCTGAACGACCGCCGCGTCTTCAAGGCGAAGCTGGTAGGTGTGGACAAGCTCAACGATCTGGCCGTGATCCGCATTGACGCCAAGGGACTGACGCCGGTTGCCTGGGGCGACTCGACCAGGCTGCATCCGGGCCAGACGGTGCTGGCCTTCGGCTCGCCCTTCGGCTACTTCCAGTTCTCGGTGACGCGCGGCATTGTGAGCGCGCTTGACCGGCCCAACCCCTACTCGGACGATGCGCGCAAGCCAGGCGACTTCATCCAGACCGACGCGGCCATCAATCCGGGCAACTCCGGCGGTCCGCTGGTGGATGCGCGTGGCGAGCTGATCGGCATCAACACCTTCATCATCTCGGGCTCGGGCTCGTTTGCCGGCGCCGGGTTCGCCATCCCCTCGCAGATTGTGCGCTCCACAGCAGAGGCGCTCATCAAGGACGGCGCAGTACATCACGGCTATCTGGGCATCAGCATGAACGATGTGACGCCGGACAACGCCGAGTTCTTCCAGCTACCGGATGCAACGGGCGCGGTGGTCAGCCAGGTAACGCCTGATTCGCCGGCCAGCCATGCGGGCCTGAAGAGTGGCGACGTGCTGCGGGAAATCGACGGCCGCAAGATTGTGAACGGCAGCGCGCTGCAGGTGGCTGTTTCGCAGATGGCTCCGGGCGCCACCATCGGGTTGGGGATTCTGCGCGACGGTAAAGCTGAAACCCTCAAGGTGAAGGTGGGCGAGTTCCAGGCCAAAACCGAGACGGCGGATAATGAAGGCGGCGAAGAGCATGAGCACGGCAAGCTAGGACTGGCCGTGGCCGAGCTGAGCGACGATGTGCGGGATCAGATCAAAGTTCCTTCGCACCTGAAGGGCGTGGTGGTGGAGAGCGTTCGCCCCGCCAGCCCTGCCGACGAGGCCGGAATTGCCGCCGGTGACGCGATTCTCGAAGTCAATCGCCACACAGTTGACAGCCCCGAGGGCTTTGCCAAGCTGGCCAAGGAATTGCCGGCCGGGAAGGGCGTTCTGCTGCTGGTCTGGTCGCACGGCGGCGCCAGCTACCGGGTGGTGCATCCGGAGGCGAAGAGCGACAGCGGAATGTGAGAAGAGCAGGGACTGAGGGACTAGGGAGTAGGGAATAGCAAACTCCGCTTCCTGCTTCTGATCCAACAACGAAAGGGCCGCGACCGGGATTGCCGGTCGCGGCCCTTTCGTTGTTCGATGTGCGGTTACTGCACGGTCACCTTCACCGTTGCGGTGTGGGAGAGGTTGCCGCTGGTTGCGGTGACGGTGACGGAGTTGTTTTTGGGGGTGTAGTTGAAGGCGCAGGCGGTGAGGCAGGTGAGGACGGCAAGCGAGGCCAGAACCATCAGGCCCAGGCTCTGCCAGCGGCGCGCCTGGCGGCGGAATCGCGCGGCAAAGGGCAGCAACAGCAGGCCGAGCGCCAGTGGCAGTGCGCGGCTGAGGCCGAAGGGCGGCGGCTGGGTGGCGGCAAAGCTCGAGGCAGCTGAAACGTTGAAGTAGACCACGGTGGAGGACGCGCCGGCCGTGAGCGAAGCGGGCGAGAAGCTGGACGAGGTCTCCGGCAACATGCCGGTGGGGGCGAAGGTGATGGCCCCAGGCAGAATGGAGCCCACTACTGGCGAGACGGTGAGCGGGAAGATGGCGTTCTGGCCGAGGCCGAGGTTGGCCGTGCCCGATCCGCCCACGGTGATGGTGAAGTCCTCGATCAACTGCGGAAACGGCGCGCTCGTAGCGGGGTTGTAGGTGCTGTCGCCGGAGTAGACGGCGGTGATGGAGTGCGTGCCGGTGGTGAGCGATGGGGTGGTAAAGGTGGCTGCGCCGGAAGTGGAGACCGTGCCGGTGCCGATATTCGTCGCGCCGTCGTAGAAGATGACGCTGCCGGTGGGTGTGGCTCCGAGCGAGCTGACCGAGGCCGTAAAGGTGACCGGATTCGACAGGAAGATGGGGTTTGCGTTGGAGCTGACGACCACTGTTGGCGTGGCGGTGAGCACGGTGATGGAGTTCGTGGCTGTGGCCGTGGTGTAGTGCGTAGTGTCGGTGGGGGTAAAGGTGGTGGAAAGGGAATGTGTTCCGACCGGGAGCACGGCGCCGGAGGTTGGCGTGTAGGTAAAGGCTCCTGCCACGGTGGTGGTGGCGTTCAATTGCGTGCCGCTGAGAGCCGTGCCATAGATGATGGAAGCAGGCGCGGGCCAGGTGATTACGGGCGTCTGTTGGAAGATGACGGTGTCGGTGCCGACCACGTTCGACGAGAAGGTGGGGCTGGAGACGGTGGCGGTAATCTGGCCGGTGTAGCTGGCGAGTCCGCCCGTGGGGTAGGCAGGCACGCTGGCGGTGAGGATGACCGCGTCGCTGGTGCTGGAGGGGATGGATGCGGTGCGCGTGCAGGTGAGCGTGGCCAGCGTGCAGCTCCATCCGCCGGTGGTGGAGGTGTCGGCGATGGCTGTGGCCGTCATGCCGGTGGGTAGCGTGAGGGTAAGCACGGCCGAGGGATCGATGGCGACCGATGAGCTGGTGTTGGCGGCGGTAATGGTCACCTGGTCTGCGGTGTCGCCCTGGTTCACGATCAAGGGGCTGGGCGCAAAGTTGAGCGTGAGCGTAGGTACGACGACCGGCTGCACAAATGCCGACAGATCGAACAGCGCGTACTCCAGCATGGCTTCCTGCGCGCTCATAGAGGTCGTGGTCGGGCACTCGGTGGGATAGGCCTTGCCGGTGACGGTGATGGTTGGATTCATGACGTGGTACTCGTTGTAGAGCACACGGCCACACTGGTTGGCGGCGGGAGCTCCGACCGGCGTATTGAAGGTCATCTGCATGACGGCGCCCGAGCCGGTGGAACTGCTGTTCATGGTGAGCCACGACTGGGTGGGTGCAATGACGCCTGTCGTATCGTGGCGGAGGGTACTCACCTGGATCTCGCCCTGCAGGCCTTTGTAGGTAGCTCCGGCGTTGTAAAGCCACTGGCCGAGCGTAGCGCCGTCAGTGAACCCGGTGTTGACGTTGGCGATGCCGGGGTCCGGGCTTGGGTCGTTCTGGTTCGGACTCCAATTGGCGACGGGCGGGAACGGGGAGTCGTAAGGCGCGCCAGGATTGAGCCAGTCGTAGCTGTAGTGTGTGGTAAAGATGCGGCCGCCAGAGTTCGCGTAGTTGAGCACGTTGCTCAACTCAGTTGAGTTCTTTGCCGTAGGGCCTCCCTGGCAAGGGAACATGACGACGTCGTAGTTCTCCAGCAAGGTAGCACTGGAGACCAGGACCGATTCGTTGGGCGTCGTGGAACCGATGTCTGCCCCAGGCGAAGACATACCTTTGTAGAGGTGAATGCGGCCCCCGGGGTTGACGACGCCGTTGTCATCGGTGAATTCAGTGTCTGCAATACCCATGTCGTGGAAGACGCATTCAAATCCGTCCGCGCTTCCGGTAGCAATGGCGATAAGTGGAATGTCGCCATCGTTGCGACTGGCGGGCATGTGCAGGGCCAGACCTGTGACCGGGACAGCGTTGACCGTGAGCGGCCACTGGCGGCGCCATTTGCCAGCCTGGATCACCAGCGTATAGGCCTGGTTGACTGGAACGCCGGTCAGCGTGAAGGTGCCATCGACCGCGGTGCTGGTGTAAATTTGCGCGTCAGTGGGCAGCGCGCCGGTGGTGAGGCACTGGACGCCGGCGGGCAATGGCGCGGGCGTGTTGGTGGTCACATAGACCAGGATGTTGGGTAAGGGAAAGGAACTCGCCGTGGTGCGCGGATCGAACACCGTGCCGCTGACGGTAGTAGTAGTCTGGGCCAGTGCAGCCGAGGCTAGCAAGGGCAGCAGCAGCAGGGTTCCCGGCAGACGGTGGCAGACGGCGGAAACTAAGGCGGCAAACGCGGAGCGAAATCCTGTATTCATGCTGTGGTGGCCCTCATCCACATGTTTGGTCTATGTATCGTTGCACTGCCCCGGGGTTCGCACGCAGTATGGCCTGTTTGTGCTGCGCCTGGCAATGGGTTTCACCGTTCTTCAGCTTCCCATCCTAGCCAGGATCGGGAGGCTGGCGGAGTCGCAGCCGCGTGGCCGAGCCTCCAGTGAGAACTTGCCAACATGATACAGACAATGGAGAGCGAGGGTGGGAGTGAAAGGTCACACCGACGATCCTTTAGTGATCCGTCCCTTCAATAGTGTGTAGGCTTCCCACCCATTTCGCGATAAAACCTGCGAATGGATGGGGCACGGTGCTTCTATGGGAGGGCCGGATCAATCGTTCTCACCCTTGCGCTGAAAAAACGCAAAGGTGAGTGTTGGAAGATGGTGCAAAGCATCCGGTGGCAGCTATCCGCGCAGCCAGAAGGGCTTGGGAACCACGGCATTGAGCGCGTCGAACTCGGCATCGGTCAGCTTGAATGCGGCGGCGGAGACGTTCTCTTCCAGATGCTTGACCGAGCAGGTGCCGGGAATGGGCAGCACCACCGGCGAACGGCGCAGCAGCCACGCCAGCGAGACCACGGCCGTCGAGGTTCCACGGGCGGCGGCGATCTTCTCTACCTCTTCGTTGGCTTTGCGCGCCTGTGCCATCGGGCCCCAGGGCAGGAAGGCGATCTCTTTCGAGGTGCAGTAGTCGAGCACGTAATCCCACTCGCGGTCACTGAAGCTGTAGCGGTTCTGCACGCTTACGATGGGCACAATCTTCTCGGCGCGGTGGATGTGCTCGAGGGTAACGTTGGAGAGCGCCACGTGGCGCACCTTGCCCTGCTCTTTCAGTCGGGCGATGGCTTCCACGGAGGCGTCGAAGCTGACAGCGGGGTCAGGAACATGGAGCTGATAGATGTCGATCTGCTCCAGGCGCAACCGCTTCAGGCTGCCTTCAATGGCTTCGGCAATATGCGCGGGTGAGGCGTTGTGCTGCCATATGCCGGCGCCGTGGCGGGTCCAGCCGACCTTGGTGGTGATGACCACGTCTTTCGGGTAAGGGTAGAGGGCCTCGGCGATTAGCTCCTCTGAAACGTTGGGGCCGTAGGAGTCGGCTGTGTCAATAAAGTTGATGCCCAGCTCGACGGCGCGGCGCAGGGTAGCCAGAGCGGCAGCCGTATCGGCTGGCGGTCCCCAGATGCCGGGGCCGGTGATGCGCATGGAGCCGTAGCCAAGGCGGTTAACGGTCAGGTCGCCGCCGAGGGTGATGGTTCCGGCCTGGGCAGCGGGGAGAATGGACGAAGGCGACATGAGGAGGACTCCTTGCAAAGTGCTAAGTGCTGGGTTGCTAGGTTCTTAAGTGCTGAGTGCCTGGCACCTAATAACCTAGCAACCTAGCAACTTAAACTGTTACTTCCCAGCCCTTTTCGTAGCTGCGGCCCCACTGCTTCATAGCTTCGGGGTCGTTGAGGATGTGGCCGTTTTTGGTGTCCAGATGCAGGGTGCGGTTGGTGAAGTAGGCGATGTTCGAGAGAAGCAGCATCGTCACCGCCACGTTGGCGATCTGGATGGGCGAGTTCAGCTTGGCGCCGGTCTTGATGGCCGAGATGAAGTTGGCGAAGTGGGCGTCGGTCATGTTGTCGATGCCCAGGGTGTCGGCGGAACTGGTGGTTTTGCCGTTGCGGAACTGATCGATCTGCTTGCCCTTCCAGTCGAAGACGTCGTAACCGTCGCGGTCGATGACCACCGTGCCCTTGGTGCCCATGATGATGGAACCGCGGTCGCGGCCGTAGACCTTCATGCCCTGCGAGCAGCGGCCTTCCCAGCTGAGCATCTTGTCGGCGTAGCCGAAGTTGGTCACCAGCGTGTCATAAAACTCCCAGTCGTCCTGGAACTGGTAGCGGCCGCCTGTAGCGGTCACAGTCTCAGGGAACTCGGCGCCCAGTGCCCAGCGGCAGACGTCCACTTCATGCGTGCCGTTGTTCAGGGTCTCGCCGGTGCCGTAGCGGCGCAGCCAGTGCCAGTTGTAGGGGTGAACGTTGTCCACATACTCGTGGCGCGGAGCTGGCCCCTGCCACAGATCCCAGTTGAGCTCGGGCGGAACGGGCGCGGGCTTGCCATGGCCCATGGACTGGCGGGTGTTCACATAGAAGGCCTTGGCCATGTAGGCTGTGCCGATGAAGCCATCGTGGATCTTCTTGATCATCTCGATGGTGTAGTCGGAGGAGCGCTGCTGATCGCCCACCTGGACGCACTTCTTGTACTTTTCCTGCGCGGCCACCAGTAGTTCGCCTTCGCGGGCGTTGTGGCTGGAGGGCTTTTCAACATAGACGTTCTTGCCGGCCTTCAGGCCCAGCACGGCCATGGGCGTGTGCCAGTGGTCGGGCGTGGCAATGGTGATGGCGTCCACTTCCTTGGAGTCGAGCACGCGGCGGAAGTCCTGCTCGGTTTTGGGCGCGTAGCCAAGGTTCTTTTCGGCGGCGGCGGCAAAACGGGCCAGCGGGCGCTTGTCCACGTCGCAGATGTAGGCTACGCGGGCGGTGGCGCTGTTGCTCTTGAGCGCGGAAAGATGCGCATAGCCGCGGCCGTTGAGGCCATTGATGGCAAAGTTGACCTTGTCGTTGGCGCCCAGAATCTGCGCGTAGCTTTTGGCCGTGGAAGCAAAGGCTGAGCCAGCCACGCCGACGGCCAGTCCGTTTACAAAGGTTCGCCGAGAAATCATCGTGTTCTCCAATCGATCGAATCTGCGGCCTGCGGGCGGCAACCAACCAAACAGCCCGGCAATGCCGGAAAAGCAGGTCCGAAGAGCGTGGCAATCAGGTGCGCTCGAACGGCAGCGCGCGTGGCCGCGTTTCCAGACCGGCAAACAGGAGAAAAATGGTGCGCTCCAGACAGGACTACGCCAGAAACGTAATTTTTTTCCGGCTCAAATTATATCCCCAGCCCGGCAGAGCTGGCAGCGGACTTCGCACAAAGGGCGGATGAACCCATGGCTGGCTGACCGCGCTGCAGACTATAGTTCTACTGGCGGCGGTAAAAGGGGCCATTGGGCCAAAGAAATCGCAAAAATAGTAAACCTGGCTGGGCTGCGGGCGTCTACCTGAGTGATGGCAGCCGGGATCTTGACCAGACCGCTGGATGAGGCCGCGACCGAGGCGCTGAGCGCGCGGGCGAGGGGGACTGCCACGGAGGAATTCGCACAGATTGTCACCAGGCACAGGAACCAGATCTTCCGGTTCTTGCTGGCATCGACGCGCGACATTGACCTGGCCGAGACGCTGACCCAGGATTGCTTTCTGAAGGCGCATCGCAATTGGAGTGGTTTCCGGGGTGAATCCAGTGCCATGACCTGGTTGATGCGGATCGCCATCAACCTGGAAAAGGACCACTGGCGGAACCGGCGGCTGCAGTTCTGGCGGCTTACGCGGACCAACTCCGTGGATCTGGACGAGGCCAGCGAGTGGCTGCCGAGCGGCGAGCGCTCTGCCGAGCAGAAACTGCTGGCGCGCGAGCAGGTGAAGGCCGTCTGGCGGGCTGTGGAAGGGCTGAGCGCACGGCAGAAGACGGTGTTCCTGCTGCGTTATGTGGACGAGATGGATTTGGGCGAGATTGCGGCAGCGACCGGGTTGAGCGAAGGGACAGTGAAGGCGCACCTGTCCAGAGGGCTGACCAAAGTGCGCGAGCAGATGAAAGGAAGAGCATGAGCTGGAAGAAAGACAATTCGACTGAGCCGGCTCTGGAACCGGAGCTGGCAGAGGCTCTGGGGAATTTCAGGCAGAGCGTGAAGGCTTGGAGCGAAGCAGCCCTGAGACAGCCACGCACAGCGGAGCCACGCAAAGTGTTGACGCCTGTGCGGCAGTTGAGCTGGCGGCTCGTGCTGACCGGCGCCATGGCTTGCCTGCTGGCGGTTGGAACCGTGGGCGCAATCTACGTGCATCATCGCGGCGTGGAGCAGGCGGCCGGCGTGCGCCGGGCAGGCCCTGCCGCAAGGCCGCTGGCCCCGGAGCAGAAGGCTGCAATGGCGGTGCGCGGCCAGGCCGAAGAGCAGGATGTGGACCATGCGGCGCGCGAACTGGTGGCCGTGCAGCGGCTATTGGCCCAGGAGGACTCCGAGACACGGGCCGATGCACAGGTCGACGAGGATCTGCTGGCCGCTGTTGATACCGATGTGGCGCGCCAGGTTCCTGCGGCCATGGAGCCGCTGGCGCAGTTGGCCGACGAGGGAGCGTCTCAGTAGGCAGCATTTGCCGGCGGAAGCAGAAAAAACGGAACGAGCCGGAACAGGATCATGGAAAAGAGTGGAGTCGGGAACCCAGTAATGAATAGTGCGGAAAAGGAGACCGGAAGGTGAGAAATTCGATTGCTACACGGATGATTTTGGCGGTGGGAATCCTGTGCATGGGAGCGGGCCTGGCTGTAGCGCAGGGGATGCCCGGTCCTGGCATGCAGATGCAGGGTGGAATGGCGCAACAGGCCAAGCCGCAGCCTGCTTTGGAGCGCGCCTTCGGGTTGCCGGGGATGCAGGGCCGTTGGTGGACTTACCCGCGCGTGGTGGAACTGCTGAAGCTGACCGACGAGCAGCAGAAGGCGATGGACGGAATCCTGATGGAGCATCGGGAGAAGCTGATTGACCTGCGCGCCAGCTTGCAGAAGGCAGAGCTGAAGATGGAAGAGCTGGTGGGCGACGAGCATCCGGACGAGAACGCCATTGTGGCGCAGATCGACAAGGTAGCCCAGGCGCGCGCTGAGCTGGAGAAGGCCAATGCGCGGTTCCTTCTGGCAGTCTGGAGCAAGCTGACGCCGGAGCAGCGCGTCACGGTGAAGGAGACCCGTGAGGGTCGGGGCATGAGGGGCAACTGGGGAGATGGCGGGATGCGCCGGCCGATGATGCACAACCGGCCGTACGGCGCGCAGCCGGCTCCGGATGCGGCGCCCCCGGCCAAGCAGTAATAGAGAATCGCAGGACTCGCGGCACGCTGCGGCTTCACTCTGGATGGACGCATAGCGCCCGGTCCTGCAACAAGGCCTAAACAGGCAGAGAGCAAATACGGTTGCGAAAACCGATGGCGGCAGAAGATAAAACTTCTGCCGCCGTTTTTTGTTTGTGGGCGAGATCGGGGAGCGGCATTGCTGGCGCGAAACGGGACACCGAGTTGTGCGGAATTGAGCCATCTACCGCCGCGAATCGAGACAGTGATTGCCGCGAAAGAATACAGTCTGTGACCGACAATGCGACAGAGTGCACCGATACCTTGCAAACGGAGCGAAAGAGGTGGTTAGAAAAAATGACTAAAGTTATGACGGGCCAATCCGATGAAGTGGGTGGAAGCAAAAAAGCCCATCCAGAGAAATTGGAGAGGCCGGCGGAAGATCAAAGGGCCGCAGGCTAGGTTGGGCAGCGAAAGCATGAGAGAAGGAGTTGAGTCCTATGGCCCTCGGTGTTTTGAATAATCTTTCAGCGATTTACGCAGAGAACAATCTGAACAACACCAGCAACAGCCTGCAGACTGTTCTGCAGCAACTGTCTTCGGGGTCCAAGATCAACTCGGGCGCCGATGACGCAGCAGGCCTTTCACTGATCAACGGCTTGCAAGCGAACTCGACGGCGCTTACGCAGTCGTCCACCAACGCTACGGAAGGCGTGGGACTACTCGAGGTGGCCGATGGAGCCCTGTCGCAGGTGACCAGCCTGCTGAACCGCGCGGTGACGCTAGCCACCGAAGCCTCCAACGGCACTCTGGACTCGACGCAGGAGAGCGCGGCCAACCAGGAGTACCAGTCGCTGATGGCCGAAATCACCAACATCGGCTCGACGACGACCTATAACCAGGAGAAGGTCTTCAGCGGGAATACGACCGACATTTACACGGGCGATTCGTCAACGACCGGTGCGTCGCTGGACGATCTGAATATCCGCTCGATCTCGTCGAGTGCCGTGGGCGATACAACTGGAGCCATGTCCTACACCAGCGGCCAGAACAATGTGTTCGTGAATCTCTCGACCGCAGTCAAGAATGCACAGTCGACCGATACGCTGGCGGCTGGCGGCACCACGACATTGGCGGTTACCTATTTGGTGGCCGGGACCAACAACACGGCAACGACCACCATCAGCGTGACCGGCGCAGCGAACACCGCGCAGGGCATGATCAATGCGATCAACAACGCGGGCCTTGGTTTGACGGCCAGCTTTGGAACTGCGACCGCGGCTGGCGCGGCAGCGGTGGCGGCAGCAGGCGGCGCGGCCGATGCCAGTGAGACGGGCATCATCATCAGCGGGTCGGTGAACGTGGGGACAACGCCGACGACAGGCACATATTCGGTCGGACTCAGCCAGGACGCGACCAATGCGGCAACCGATCTGATCTACGATTCGTCCTCGGGCCAGACGCTGACGCCGGGCGTGGGTGCGCCCTCGACGGCATCGAGCAAGCTGACCTTAGACCCCAGTTCGACCAACGGTATTGCCACTATCAGCTACTCTGACAGTGCCGGTATCTCACTGAGCGGCACCGATCTGCTCTCGCAATCTGGTGCGCAGACGGCCCTTACCGACTTGAACGTGGCTATTAGCGACGTGTCGTCAATGGACGGCTACCTGGGCGCGCAGATCAACACGCTGAACTCGATCAGCCAGGTGATGAGCACGCAGGAGGAGAATTTGGTTTCGGCGCAGAACGCCGTCCAGGCAACCGATTACGCCTCGGCGACTTCTAACATGTCTAAGTACGAGATTCTCAGCCAGACCGGCATCTCGGCGCTTGCGCAGGCCAACACCGTTCAGCAGGAAGTGACCAAGCTGTTGCAGTAATTGGTCGGAAGTTTCGTAACAAAGCACGACTGCGGCATTTTCAAGACAACCCAGGGACGGGCGGCGGCAAAGGGAAACCTTTGCCGCCCTTTCTTTTTGGGCGCCATTTGTGATGTGCTCGATCAGCGAAACGTGCAAAACCGGCGTGTGAATGTTCGGATGACCGGGAACTGTTTTCCGCCGCGCGGGGTCTAAGCAGTTAGGATTCCTCATGCCGTTTTCTTGCAAGTTGTCCAGGCGGTTCCGTTCCTTATGTGATGGGTCTGGTTTTTCTTGTTCCCTCAGCTAGCTCAAGGAGGAGTTATGCGCCGTTACTGTGTTGCCGCACTTCCTGCAGCAATTCTTTTCGTCACGACTTCACTGGTTCTGCCCGCTCAGACGCCTCCGGGCGCGGCGGCAAAGGCCAAGCCAGCCAGCGCTGCCGATACGGCTGCGTCCGGTGCACCGGTGAAGGATCTGCCGGTGCGCAAGGTGGTGCTTTACAAGAACGGCGTGGGTTACTTTGAACACGCCGGAACGGTAAATGGAAATCAGAAGGTGTCGATCGACTTTACCTCGTCGCAACTGAACGACGTGCTGCAATCGCTCACCGTGCTGGACCAGGGCGGCGGCCGGATTGCGGGCGTCAACTACAACTCGACGACGCCGCTGGCCGAGCAACTGAAGCTGCTCTCGCTGGGCATGGACGACGATCCTACCTCAACCGAGTTCTTCCAGGCGCTGCGCGGCCAGCGCGTTGAAGTGACGGGCGCACCGGGCGGCGTCATCAACGGGCGGCTCATGGCCATCGAGTCGCGCACGGAGAAGACCGGCGGCACGGACGACGCCGGCAATGCCAACACCATCGACAAGTTTTACCTGACCATTGTGGCCGCAACCGGTGCGGTGCGGGTCATCGAACTGACGCCGCAGTTGAGCGTGCGCCCGCTGGACACGAATCTGCAGGGCCAAGTGGACCGCTATCTCGAACTGCTCAGCACCACGCACTCCAGCGGCTTGCGGCATCTGACGCTGAACGCGGTGGGGCAGGGCCAGCGCGACTTGCGCGTGAGCTATATCAGCGAAGTGCCGGTGTGGAAGTCAACCTACCGGATGGTGTTCCCCAAAGACCCCAACGGCAAGGCGATTCTGCAGGGTTGGGCGGTGGTGGACAACACGGTGGGCGCGGACTGGGACAACGTGCAGTTGTCGCTGGTGGCTGGCGCTCCGCAGAGCTTCATTCAGCCGCTGAGCCAGCCGCTCTATATCAAACGGCAGGAGATTCCCATTGCCACCGAAGCGCAACTGACGCCGCAGACGCATGAGGCGGCGGAAGACAAGACGGTGATGATGAACAGTCAATTAATTGCGCCAGCTAGGGTGATGGCGGCTGCGCCTAGGCGGAAGGCGATGGGATCCAATGCAGCATTTGGCGTGGCAGGCATGGAAGGCATGGGCACTGGGTCCGGTGGTGGTATGGGCTCCGGCTCGGGCAGTGGCTACGGCCCAGGTTCCGGTGGCAATGTCGGCGGCGGCGTCTACCGGCCCACCGACGCGGTGAGCGATGGCGACGTGGCCACCAACGCCTTTGACGACTTCTTTGAATACGCGCTGACGCAGCAGGTCAGTATCCACAAGAACGAGTCGGCGATGGTGCCCATCCTGCAGCAGGAATTGCCTGCGCAGCACGTAACCCTGTGGAGCGAACGCGAGCCTACGCCGCTGCGCGCGGTGTGGCTGGAAAATGCCTCCAAGCTCACGCTGGATGCGGGCAGCTTTTCCATCTTCGAGAGCGGTGAGTTTGCTGGCGAGGGGCTGCTGGACCCGATCCATCCCGGTGAAAAGCGGCTGCTCTCTTACGCGGCCGATCAGGCGGTGCGGGTGCGCGTGACCGATCGCCAACAGGGCCGCACGCTGCACCATGTGAGCATCGGCCGAGGCGTAGTGGTGGAGACGCAGATGGATGAAGCCACGGTGACTTACACCGCAGCCAACTCCGCCGACGTGGATCGCGCCGTGCTGATTGAAACACCGCGCCGCTCCGGTGGATGGTCGCTGGACGATGGCCTCAAGCCCGACGAGACCGCGGCCAACGTCTATCGCTTCAAGCTGCCGGTAGCGGCGCACACGACGGCCAAGCTCGAAGTGCGCCAGCATGGACCCGAGCAGGTGCGCGTGCAACTGAACGCCGTGCAGAACCAGAGCGACTATCTTCTCGATCTGGCCAAGCGCGTGCCCAATGTGATTGAAACGCTCAAGCCGGTCATCGATGCGCAGACGGCCATTGCCAAACTGGATTGGAATATTGCCGAGTCGAAGCGCGACGAAGAGACGGCGTCAGCCGACGAGGCTCGCGCCCGCGAAAACTTGACCGCGCTCAAGGGCAATGAGGCGGCGCGGCGCTTTGTGGACGAACTGAACCATGCAGAAGACACGCTGCAGGCAGCGCGCAAACACACCGCCGAACTCGACGCGCAGAAACAGAACGCCGTGGACAAGCTGAACGGTTTGATTGCCGCCTTGAGTTTTGACTGGGACGTAACGGCGGCTGCGAAGTAGAGGCGTCGCGAAGCACAACAAAAGGCCGCTCCTATGGTGGGGAGCGGCCTTCTTGTGTCGACAGTTGTCTACTGGACGGTGATGTAGACGGTTCCGATCTGGTAGCTGTTGCCGTAGATCGCAACGGTGTAGCTGCCGGCGGTAGTGCCGGCGATGGTGTTGCCGCCGCCACCGCTGCTGCTGCCACCGCCGCAGGCTGCCGCGCCGCCCAGCAGGATGGCCAGCAGTGCGACCAAGCCGATCAGGTTGCGCCAGGCGCGACGCCGGGCCGGAATGCCGAACAGCACCAGGAAGGCCAATAGAGCGCCGCCACCGGCAATCCAACGGCTGCCGGGCCGGGGCGGGGCCACCATGGAACTGGTGGAGGCCGCCGTGGTGGTGATGGTGAGTACGGAGGGCTGTCCCGTGGTGCCGGCGATGGTGACGCTCGACGGGTTAAAGGAGAAGGTTGGCAAGTAGGTCGTATTCGCGCCGGAGGGGCTCGATGTGATCGAGGCCGTCAGCGCCACTGCTCCTGTGAAGCCGTATTGCGGCGAGATGGTGAGGGTGGTGGCGTTCGTACCCTTGGTTACCGGAGCCGGTGAAGAGGAAGAACTGCCAGTGGAGGAGGTAGACGAGAGGCTGGTTACCGTAACCGCGCCAGAGCCGGAGGTGGCGTTGTAGGTGAGCGCGCCGGTGGTGTCGGGCGTGTAGGTGGTCGCGAGCGCCACGCTGGTGGCCGCCGTCAGCGAGCTGGCCGGAATGGTGATGCTGGCCGATCCGGAGTTGAGCGTGGTTGCCGCTGAGGTGTAGCTGCCACTGGTCAGCACCACGGAGCCCGAGGCCGTGGTGGCTCCCGTTCCACCGCTCACGGCGACGACGACGGTCAGCGGTTGGTAGACCGCAATCGAGCTTGGGTTCGGTGTGACGGTTATGGCGGGCGTTACCTTGCTGACGGTTGCCGATGTTGTGCCTGCGCCCGTGGTGTAAGTGGCGGCGGCGGTAGTGTCAGGCGTGTAGGTAGCAGTGATGGTGGGTGTACCCGCAGTGAGCGATCCAGCCGGAACGGGAATAGAGGTCGTGCCGCTGGCGATGGTGGCTGCCGCCGAGGTGTAGCTTCCGCTGGTAAGGACCACGGAGCCTGAAGCCGTTGGGTTGCCGGTACCGCCCGAGACGGTGACCGTGACCGTAGTGGGCAGAATGGTGGTGAAGATGGACGGCGAGGCCGAGGCCAGGACCGTCGGAGCTACCTTGGTGATCGTGACCGATGCCGTGCCGGTGGAGGTCTTGTAGGTTGCCGCGCCTGCCGTGTCGGGCGTGTACGTAGCGGTGATGGTGGGCGAACCAGCGGTGAGCGATCCAGCCGGGATGGTGATCTGGGCCGAGCCGCTTGACAGGGTCTTTGCAGAGGAGGTGTAGCTTCCGCTGGTCAGCACCACGGAGCCTGAGGCCGTGGGATTGCCCGTGCCATCCGCGACGGTGACCGTGACCGTAGTGGGGAGAATGGTGGTGAAGGTGGCGGGCAAAGCCGAGGCCGTAACCGTGGGCGCAACCGTTCCCACTGAAACCGAAGTAGTGCCGGTGTTGGTGTTGAAGGAGATCGCGCCGGTGGTGTCAGGCGTGTAGGTTGCGGTGAGGGTGTAGCTCCCAGTGGTGAGTGATCCGGCGGGAATGGTGATCTGCGCCAAACCGGAGCTGAGCGTGGTGGCCGCCGAGGTGTAGCCCCCACCGGTGACTGCCACGGAGCCGCTGGGCGTTGGGTTGCCGGTGTTTCCGGCCACCGTAACCGTGATGGTGGTGGGCTGCACGGTGGTGATGCTGTTTGGCGAGGCCGAAGCGGTGACGGTGGGCGTGACCTTGGCGACGAGGATGGATTCGAAGCCGGATGCGGTGTTGTAAAGCGTGGCTCCGGCGGTGTCAGGCGTGTAAGTGGCGGTGAGGGTGGGGCTGCCAGCGGAGAAGGCGCCCGCCGGGATGGTGATAGTGGCCAATCCGGCCGAGAGCGCGGTGGACGCCGAGGAGTAGCTTCCGCTGGTGAGCACCACCGAGCCCGAAGGACTCGCGGTTCCGGCGCTGACGGAGACTGTGACCGCAATAGCCTGGCCGGGAACAATGGAGATGTAGGTCGGGGTGGTGACGGAAACCGTGGGTGTGGACTTGGAGACGGCGACGGAGAAGGACAAGGAGGAAGCCGCATTGTAGAGTGTGGCCCCGGCGGTATCGGGCGTAAAGGCGACAGTGATCGAATCGTTGCCGGTGGCAAGCGAACCGGCGGGGATGTAGATGCTGGCCGTTCCGGAGCTGAGCGTGACCGGCGACGAGATGTAACTGCCGCTCGATGCAGCGACGGCGCCGGTGGCTGTGGCCGTATTGGCGCCGGCCGAGACGGTAACAGCGATGGAAAGTGCCTGTGCGGAAGTGATGGAGGAGGCGTTCGGCGTGGCCGTTACAGACGGGGAGGATTTGCTGACGGTGACGGCGGTGGCTGCCGTGCCGACGGCAGATCTGTAGGTTGTGGAGCTGGAACTGTCGGGGATGTAAGTGGCCGTGATGGTGTCCGAGCCGGAAGCGAGCGAACCGGCGGGAATGGAGATGGTGGCCGAGCCGGAAGAAAGGGCGCCGGCCGACGAAGAATAACTGCCGCTGGAGACCGTGACCGAACCGGTAGGGGTACTGGAGGAGCCTGTGACCTTGACGGTGACGTTGAGCGACTGGGCCGTGGTGATGCTGTTGGAGGCCGGAGTGACTGTGACAGTGGGGGTGACAGTGGAGGTGCTGTAGCCGTTGAGGAAGTTGCCCACGTCCAGCGAGCCAAGGCCGGTGACCTCGTCGTAGCCCGCAGTGACCAGGTAGCCTGCCTGCACCAGACCAGTCGAGCTGTAGTAGATGCTGTTGTTGCACATGCTGGGCGTGTTCACGCTGCACGAACTCACGCCGCTGGAGGCGACGGTGACGTCGTGGAAAGCCGAGGGCGTGGATGTGGCCAGCGCGTAGAGGTTAGGGTTCAGGTTGCCCTGGCCGCCGCCGAGCTTCTGGTCAAGCAGAGCAGCCACTCCGGCCATGCCGGGAGCCGCGGCCGAAGTGCCGGAGAAGCTGAGGAAGTACCAGGTGGTTCCGGTACAACCGGCATTCTCGGTGGTGTTGCCCACGGCGGCCATGCAGGCAAAGTAGCCGTCGTGGCCGGAGGCGGAGAAGGCTACGTCAGGCGTGTAGCGGCCCGAGCGAGCCGAGGGAACGCCGGTACCAGCTTGCCACGACGGCGTGGCAATGATGGTGCTGACGCCGCCGCCCGAGCCGGCGATTCCGGAACTGATGCTGGACTCGTTCCAGCCGCCTTCGGGAATGTACCTGGTGGCCGACTCATAGACGGAGCTGTTGGACGAACTCCAATAAGTGGACGGGCTGGCCGTGTCGGCAAACTCGGTGCCGCCCACGCAGGTGGCGTACTGTGACGAGCAAATGTAGTTTGGGCTGTTGGCCACGATGGAGCCAGGGAGAGTTGAAGAGAAAGCAGTGTCGCAGCCTGCGGCCGCTGAGTCGTCGGAGGAGACAAAGGAGCTGATGCCTTCGGCTGCGCCAGTCTGGAAGATGCTATCCCAGAACGAGACGCCGGAGCTTCCCTCGCCGGCCTCGCAGGCTCCAAAGCTGATGGTCATGATCTGGACTGGCACCGGGTTGGTATAGACCAGGTATTCGGCGTCGGCTCCAATGCCGTCGTCGCTGATGCTGGTGGCCTGGCTGGCAATCAGCTTGATGGTGGAGCCGGGAGCGGTTCCACCCACGCGGATCACATCGAGCGTGGCCTCTTCCTGGCCGCCCAGACTCACCGAACTGGACGACGGCGGCGAGGTATAGGCCGAGCCTGGGTCCGTGCCGTGATAGGCGGTGGGGATGATCTCGGTGGGGTTGGCGAAGCTGACGCCAGTCTTCGAGCGGAAGGCGTCCAGGTCAGCCGTGGAGACGCGCGACCAACTGACGATGCCGACAGAGACCCCGCTGCCGTTGTAGGTGGAGGGCACGTCGTAGATGGTGGCGAAGTCGGCTGGCGTTATGAAGTAATTGCCCGAGGACTCGGTCATATCGGGTGAAGCGGTGAGCAGGCTGGAGGCAGCGTGTAGCGGATGCTCGGGGATGGTTGAAAGGCCGCGCACTGCCTTGATCGCTGGGGCCAGCGCCTGGGGAATGGCCGGTTCGGAGTCCACCGAAAATCGCTGTTTGCCCTTCACTGTGTAGTAGCTGAGCGAGGTTTGAAAAGCATGAGCGATGTTGGAGGCGGTGCCGCCAAACTGGATCATAGCTCGATTGGGAGCGATGAAGTTGACGTGCAGCCCCTGGCCGGTGAGCCAGCCGGTAATGGTGGCCAGATCGGAGTCTGAAAGGCCAAAGCGGTCGCCCACCTCGGTCGGGGTCAGCCACTTGTGATAGCTGGGCGAGGCTGGGTTCTGCTGGTCGGCCAGCAGTTGCTCAAAGGCCTGTTCCTGCGCATCGGAGCGATTCAGCACCAGCGTCATCTGCTCAAAGTTCTGGTTGTCGGGCACCTGGGCAATGCGGTTGGCGGCCACGGCCCAGGCCGGGTGATGGTTGGCCAATGGCTGCAGCAGGCCCGTGTCCACCGACGCGGTGACCACGTTCGGAATGGTGGCTGCGACAGAATGCGGGCAGAGAAGTGCAACGCCGAGAAGCAAAAGCAGCGTAGCGCAAAATAGGGTGCGGGTCGCAGGGGAATCGGATGAAGGTGATAAGAATCGGGGAAGGGAAGAAATGCGAGGAGGTAAATTCATCGACGATTCGCTCCTGTACCGGCAACATTTTGTATTTGTTGAGATTGTCGGCTTAATTGGCACGAGTTAGCAAGAAATATAAGATCTTTTCATCGATTGAGGGATGAGCCAGAGGTGCAGAATGGACTATTTCAAGGTTGGGACCAGCGTTAAACGCAAGAGAAATCTAGCCCTGCTGTAAGCATTTGACCAAGCGGCCGCAACTACATGGTGTTAGAGAAATCTGGTCAGGCGTCAGAAAACGCGCGCGAATGTGCGCAGCGGGCTGGTTTTGCGCGGATGCGCGAGCCCGATGGACGGCTGCCGGAAAGCCATGTGAGTGGAATGGACAATACGCAACGCAGCGGGAACTTCCGCCTTCATCGCGCCGCCGTCACTGTTCTGTGCCTGATGGCTTTTCTGCTGCTCGGCCAGCGGCCGGCGCACGCATCGTGCAGTTCGAACACTGCCACGACGGCCAACATCCACGCTATATCTGTCGATCTGCCCGGTTCCCCTTACCTGAACTGCGAGGTGACGACCACAGGCATCGTCATCGCGGTGCTCTCCGACGGTTTTTACATCGAGAACCAGAGCGGCTGGGACAGCAATACCTGCAGCTCAGAGGGCATCTACGTCTACACGGGCGCAACCACGCCCGCCAGCCTTGGCATTGCTTTGCAGCAGAGCGTCACGGTTACCGGACTGGTCGAGGCATCGAACAGTTCCAGTTACGCGGGGGTGCAGATTTATGTTGCCTCGCCTGTGGTCGGCAGCAGCGGCACAATCATCATCAACTCCTCCGGAAACACTCTGCCGTCGACGGTCACATCCAGCACGCTGACCCAGGCCACCAGCGGCACCTGCTCCAGCTATGGAGTTGATTCGTTCGGCCAATGGCTGCCGTTTGAGGGAATGCGGGTCAACATTCCTTCCAGTTCCTCTCTTCTCGTCACACAGGGAACCGGCGGCACGGTGAACGCCGCAACCCAGACGGCTACCACCAACGGCCAGTTCTGGGCGGTGGTGACCACCACGCGTCCTTTCCGGGCGACGGGCATCAACCTGCTGGACCCGGCGGAGGCTTCGGCCCCATCGGGGGTGACCATCTGGGGAGGCAATCCGCAACTGTTGCTGGTGGATAGCACTACGCTGGGCGGCACCGCTCTCGATGCTTCGGCGGGAACCGAATACACGGGCAGTTCGGAGCTGGTGGGCATCGTGGATTACCACGTCAGCACGCAGGGGTATACCGGCCTGCTGCTCACCTCCTCTTCGGTAAGCGCGCTGAGCAGCCAGATCGGCGCAACGCCGGTAAAGGCCAGCGACCGGCTCTCCACCGACCAGATCACCTTTGCGACGCTGGACCTGAACAGTCTGGTGGCCTCTGAGACCAATCGCATCACCAAGCTCGGCAATGCGATTGTGAACTATATGAAGTCGCCCGACGTGCTGGCCATGCAGGGCGCCACGCCGGCCGCGCTCACAGACCTGCTCAGCGCCATCTCGACCGCCGGCGGCCCAGGCTACGACATTGTGACCGAGTCCACCGCCGACACCAGCGGCCTGGTGGACACCTTCCTCGTCAACCCTGCCAACTTCGACGGCGCGCCTACCGTGACGCAGGCCCTCGCGGTGACCACGTTCAGCAACTCATCGGGTACGAGCGAGCTGCTCTTCAATCGCTCCCCGCTGGTTCTGACCGCCAAGATTCCTCGCAAAGGCATCAGCGACTTCAAACTTTCCGTGGTGAACGTGAGCCTGTTGCCGCGCACCAATCTATCGAGCGCCACGCTCAGCGAAGATGCGCGTATCCAGCGTGAGCAGCAGGCTGAAAACCTCACCACACAGGTGCTGGAGCCGCTGGAGACGGCCGGCGATCACGTCATGCTGCTGGGCGGACTCAACAGCTTCGAGTTCTCTGACGGTTATGTGGATACCACCGGCATCCTTGCCGGCAGCGAGGCCACCAGCGGCACAGTGTGGCTCTACGACAGCACCACCAACAGCTCCACGCTGATCAATAGCACCACGGCCGCCACCAACCTGACAGCGGCGGCGACCAATCCCGCCACCAGCCGTTATACGTATGTCGAAAGCGGATCGGCCGAGCAGCCCGACCACATCCTCTACACCAGCGAGATGAGTTCGCTGTTCTCCCTCGATTACGCGCGCATTGGCGCGGACTTCCCGGTGAGCGAGACCTACACTACCTCAACTGTGGCGCGCGCCACCAGCCATGACGGCGTCGTTGCCTACTTCACCGTACCGTATCCGACCACGACTACTGTGACCAGCACGCCCAACCCGTCCACCTATGACGAAGCGGTCACCTTCACGGCGACGGTCAAAGTTACCGGCGACACCAGCGGCTCGGCCGGCACGCCCGACGGCACGGTAACCTTTACCGATTCCGTCAGCGGCGCTACGCTGGGCACCGCTACGCTCTCCAGCGGTGTGGCCACCTTTAGCTACAGCAAGCTGACCGTGGGCACGCACACGATCACCGCGTCCTACGGCGGCAGCGAGACGAACCTCGGCTATCAGTCTTCGTCGGGCACAGTGTCGCAGGTGGTTAACCAGGACGTGGCAGCGCTCGTGCTGGTCAGCTCCACCAACCCTAGCTATTACGGCCAACCGGTCACCTTTACGGCCACGGCCAGCAGCTCGGGCGAGGTGCCCACCGGTACGGTCACCTTCTATGACAACGGCACTTCGATCGGCACCGGTACGCTGAGCAGCGGCGTCACTACACTGATCACCAGTTCGCTCAGCATCGGCACGCATTCCATTAAGGCAATCTACGGCGGCGACACCACCGACACCACCGCGACCTCGAACACCGTGAGCCAGGTAGTGACGACCAATACCACCACGGTGACCGTGGCCAGCTCAGAGAACCCCAGCTACTACGGCGACAGCGTTACCTTTACGGCGACGGCAGTGGGCAGTTACGGCACGCCCAGCGGCACCGTCACCTTTTACGACGCATCGACCTCGACCACACTCGGCACAGCCACGCTGGTTGCCGGCACGGCCACTTACACGGCTTCGACAACTTCGGCGGCCATCACTTCTCTCAGCGTTGGTTCGCACACCATCCAGGCCATCTACGCCACGGACGGCACCAATGCCGCGGCTACCGGCAGCTTGACCCAGGTGGTCAAGACCAATACCACCACGCTCATGGTGGTCAGCAGCGCGCCTACTATCTACTACGGCCACAGCGTCACGTTCACCGTAACAGCGGTGGGCGCATCGGGCGTGCCGACCGGCTCCATTTCGATTCTGGTTGACGGCGTGACGACCTACGCGGCCACGCTGACGGCCGGCGCCAGCGCGAGTACGGCGAGCGTACCCACCACCACGCTGGCCGTGGGTACGCACAGCATTACGGCGCACTACGGCGGCGACGGCACCCACGCCACCGCCGACTCAACGGCGATTCAGCAAGTGGTGCTGCCCACCTACGCAACCACCTCGACGCTGGCGTGCACGCCGCTGATCGCCGAGATCGGCGCGTCGGTGAGCTGCACGGATTCGATTGCCGCCTCCACCGGCCAGCCTGCCGGAACCATCACTTACTACGACGGAACCACCGCGCTGGGCACGGCAACGGTGACGGCGGGCTCAGCCTCATTCACGCTCGCGGGCCTGGCGGTGGGCGCTCATGCCATCACTGCGGTCTTTGTCGAGAACGATCCGTATCTGGCCAGCACCTCGAACACGCAGAACGTGATCATCGAGTCGACCTTCACGCTGACGGCTACGCCCACGACGCAGACCATTTACACGGGCGAGGCCACCAGCTACACCATCACGGTGACGCCGGGCACGGGCTTTACGCTCGATGTGGCGCTGGCCTGCAGCGGTCTGCCAGCAAACACCACCTGCACCATGACGCCATCTACAGTCAGCGGCGGCTCGGGCGCCTCGACGCTCACCATCCAGACCACGGCTCCGCAGCAGGAAACCACGGCGCGGCTTGAACGCAGTGGCGGTGGCGCGTTGCTGGCGGGCCTGGTGCTGCTGTTCGTGCCCCGGCGCTGGCGGCGCAAGGGCGCATGGCTGGCAGTGCTGGTGGTTGGCCTCACGCTGGGTACGCTCACCGGCTGCGGCGGCTCGGGCACGCTGACGGGAGGCACTCCGGCCGGCAGCTACACCATCACGGTCACCGGCACTTCAGCCATCTCGACGCTGACCATTACCGAGACCACTACGACCACGCTCAACGTGAAGTCGCTCTTCTGAGACAGGACATCCGCATGGCGAACAACAGGCAGCAGGGAAGTACGAAGTCAGAGGCGCGGCGGGCGCTGGAGTGCGCGGCGTGGGGTGTATTGGGCGCGGTGTTGTGTGTGTCGGCAGCACAGGCGCAGACGGTGCCCGATGGGCGCGGCGGTGCGGCATCCTTGTGGGTCGGAGCCGAGTACGGCAGCTTCAAGGCCGGATTCCCGGTGGACAGCACCGTCAAGCTCAGCGGGGTGGGCGCATTCGCTACCTATAACTGGAATCGCCACTACGCGATGGAGATGCACGCGCGCTTCCTGAACCTGAACAGTTGGTACGGCGAGACCGAACAGGACTACCTGGCCGGCCCGCGCTATACCTTTCTGCGCGGAGAGAAGTTGCGCCCCTTCGCCTTGTTTCAGGTGGGCTTTGTGAAGATTCAGTACCCGTTCTTGATCGGCACGGGCACCAGCTTCGCCATGGCGCCGGGCGGCGGTGTTGAATACCGGCTGGGCCGCAAGTGGAGCGTGCGCGGCGCGTATGAATTGCAGATATTGACCAACTCACCGGATTTCACCGATGAGCCAAAGTTCCGCATCCGGCCCAATGGAGCGACGATGGGCATCTCGTACCGGCTGTTCAGCGGGAAGTGATGCGGGAGCGGCGGAGTTAGCGAGTCAGTGATCTGGGCCTCAAATAGTGTGTAGGCTTCCCACCCATTTCGCAATATAGCCTGCGAAATGGATAGGGCACGGGGCTTCGATTCTGAGGGCCAGATTAATAGCGTTCCTGCGAGCGGGTTGTGCGGATTGCTTTGTTCGCCCCTTTAGGGGTGAAAGGCGAATAGCCCAGGGCAAGCGGAGCGCAGCCCTGGGAACGCTCCCCCGTGAGGCGGTTGCGCCCCGGAGGGGCGCGGTGCGGTTGCCCGTAATAAGAAAGGCCTGCGCGATGCGCAAGCCTTTCGTGTATCTGGACGGCTGTGTCGGTAGCCCTTAGCTCTCGTCTTTGCCTGGCCGCAGCATCAGATCGCGGATGGCCTGGCGGGGGTCCTTGCCTTCGTTGAGAATCAGCTCCATCTGCTCGGTGATGGGCATTTCCACCTCGTGCTTGCGAGCCAGGCCCAGCGCGGCCTGCGTGGTAAACACGCCTTCAGCTACCTTGCCGCCCAGGCTTGCCAGAATCTCCGGCAGCTTGCGCCCCTGGCCAAGCGCCTGGCCCACGGTGCGGTTGCGGCTGAGCGTGCCGGTGCAGGTCAGGACGAGATCGCCCGCGCCCGAAAGCCCGGACAGGGTCTCACGGCGTCCGCCGCAGGCAATGGCCAGCCGCGTGATCTCGGCAATGCCGCGGGTGATGAGCGCGGCGGCGGAGTTGTAACCCAGGCCCATGCCGGCAGCCACGCCGGCGGCAATGGCGATCACATTCTTGAGAGCGCCGCCCAGCTCCACGCCCACCAGATCGGTGGAGGTGTAGAGGCGCAGCGTCTCTGACGAGAACTCGCGCTGGATGCGGGACGAAAGCGAGCGCCGCGTGAAGGCCACGGTGACGGCGGTGGGCTGCCCCTCGGCCACTTCCTGCGCAAAGCTGGGTCCGCTGAAGGCGCCCACGGGCAACTCCAGGCCGGCTTCGCCCAGCGTCTGCGCAATCACCTCGGTCATGCGCAGGTAGGTGCGGTTCTCGACGCCTTTTGTTGCGCTAACCACCACCTGGCCGGCGTGCAGGTGCGGACGCAGGCGGGCGATGGTGCCGCGCAAAAACTCCGATGGAATCACGGAGACCACCAGCTCGGCCTGGGCAACGGCCGCGTCGTCGGCGGTAACGGTAAGCGCTTCCGGCAGTGGAAAGCCCGGTAGAAACAGCGTGTTCTCGCGCGCGGCGGCAATGGTGGAGGCTTCCTGCGCGTGGTGCGACCAGAGGGTGACCTGATGGCCGCCGTGGCGCGTCAACGACAGGGCAATCGCGGTTCCCCAGGCTCCTGAACCCAGAACAGTGATACGGCTCATGCGTTTTTCTTTGCTCCGAAGCGGGATTCAGTGCCGGCCAGCAGGCGGCGGATGTTCTGGTGGTGCTTGACGATGATGAGTGCGGCCACGATGAACTGCACGGCGATGAACAGCGGAGTCTTGTCGCCGCTCACCAACAGCCATGCAAAGAATGGAAAGCTGAGCGCGCCCAGAATAGAAGCCAGCGAGACGTAGCGGCTGAGCGCCAGCACCACGATGAAGACAGAGATGGCAGCCAGCGCCGCCCAGGGAGATGAAACCAGAAAGACGCCGAAGGCGGTAGACACGCCCTTGCCGCCCTTGAAGCGCAGCCAGACCGTGAATACGTGGCCGATGACGGCAAACAGGGCCGCGATGGCCTGCGCATTGCGCAGAGGCTCTCCGGGGGCCAGCAGAGCGCCCAGAAAGCCGCCCAGCCATACCGCGGCGCAGCCCTTGAGCACGTCGAGCAGGAAGGTAGCTGCGCCCAGACCCTTGCCGCCGGAGCGGAGCACGTTGGTGGCGCCGATGTTACCGCTGCCCACCGAGCGAATGTCCTGGTGGAGAAAGAAACGGATCAGTAAGTACCCGGTGGGCACCGAGCCCAGCAGATACGAGGCTGCCGCGATCAATAGGTTTGCAGGAAGCATAACGAGTCAGAGTTTAACAGGTGCGGCCTGCTGGCGCAGCGTATCCCTGGCAACTACATCTGGCTCAGAGCCTCGCGCGCGGTGCGGACTTCGGCGGCCAGCACGCGCAGAATTTTCAGCGCCAGCAGCGGGTCAGACTGCATGAGCGCCGTAAAGCTGTCGCGCGAGACAAAGCCCACGTGGGCTCCGGAGCGGGCCAGGGCCGTAAGCGTGTAGGGTGCATTGCCGATCAGGCCGGGCAACCCCAGCAGCGATCCGCTGGAGGCCTCTGCGGCCACCTGCTCGTCACCGGATTCCGAGTTCATCGAAAGGGTAACTTCACCGCTCGAGATGATGTAGATGCCGGAGGGCTCATCACCCTGGCGGAAGAGCACGCGGTCCTGATGGCAGGCGACGGGTTCTGCCCGGTTGCGGAGCACGGCGAGCAGATCGGATTCAGCAACAAACGCGGATGGGTCCAGATGCATGGGGGTCGTCCAGAAGTGGATTTCGTGGCAAGAACGCTCTAGTTTTGTCTGCGATTGCCCAACGCTGCTATGTTTTCACCCGCACGGGGAGAGCGAATGTGATTCATGTCACATACTTCTGTGATGGTAGAAATGGGGGCTGGAGTTATGGCGAGGAAAATCGATGCGGCTTATTGATCCGGCCCACAAATAGAAGCACCGCGCTCTATCCATTTCGCAGGTCTTACCGCGAAATGGGTGGGAAGCCTACGCGCTATTTAAGGGCCGAATCAGTAGTCGGCGTGCGCGCGCTGGCGCTTGAGCTCTTTCTCGAAGGCGCGGCGGCGATCGGCGATGTAGGCATGGTAGCCATGCGGATCGATGAAAGCCTCGCCGCCGCCTTTGTGGTAGCGGTCGAATTTGTCCTGGAGCCCGAAGTAGGAGCCGTGCGCACCGAGGAAGATGTCGCAGGGCAGCTTCTGGAGCACATCGAATCCGCGCGCAAAATCGTCGGCAATCTGCGGGTATTCCGCATTGCCCACCAGCTTGTAGCCTTTGTTCACATTCGGTCCGCCAACGATGACCACATGCAGTGTGCGGCCATTCTCCACCTGATCCAGGGTCCAGGTGGTGGTGCCTTTGTTGTGGCCAGCCGTCAGGTGCGCGGTCAGCATCGTGCCGCCCAGCTTCACCTGTTCGCCATCTTCCAATGCGTGATCCACCTTGGCTGGCTCAAACCAGGTTGACTTGTCGTGAGCGTAGTAAAAATCGGTGCGTCCACCAGACTCGACCACGTCCACGTCCTGCTTCATGACGTAGTACTTGGCGCCGGTCTCGCGGAGAATCTCCGCGCTGCCCGCGCAGTGGTCAAAGTGTCCCTGGCTGATGAGCAGAATTTTTATGTCGGAAAACTTGAAGCCCAGCAGTTCGATGTTCTTGCGAATCTCGGGAACCGACGCGGCGAGGTTCGAGTTGATGAGGATGAGCCCGTCCGGGGTTACGACCAGATAGGAGGCGAGTTCCTCGCTGCCCACATAGTAAAGATGCCCGGTGATGCGGAAGACGGGGAAGGGGCGCGTCCACGATGGGTCCTCCGCCGTGGCGGAGACAACTGCAAACGCCAGGGCGAGCGCAAACGCAAAGCATGCGACGATGCTCGTGTACTTCATCCACACTCTGGAAAAGGCATTTCAGTTTTCAGAACTTCAAGCGCGCGCTCCAGATGGACGCCGCGCGAGCCTTTGATCAGCACCGTATCGCCAGGCCTGAGGTTGCGCGCCAGCCAGCGGCCAGCGGCCTCAGCGTCGGGCAGGAACAGCGAGGCCACGCCGCCCGCGCAGGCGGCTGAGGCCAAGTGTTCGGCATTGCCGCGCACACCCACCACCAGATCGAGGCCAGCCTCGGCGGCTGCGCGTCCACAGACGGCGTGCAGTTCCTCGCCCTGCGTACCCAGCTCCAGCATCTCGCCGGCCACCAGGATGCGGCGGCCATTGGTGGGCCGGGTGGCCAGTGTGCGGATCATGGAGCGCAGCGCCTCGGGGTTGGAGTTGTAGCAGTCGTTCAGGATGGTTGCGCCGTGGATGGAGAGGATTTCTCCGCGCTTGTCGCCCGCCGTGAGCGTGCCCAGTGCGGCGACGGCCGCGTCCAGTTCCACGCCCGCGTGGAGCGCGACCGCGAGGCCGGCCATGGCGTTGGCAGCGTTGTGCTCGCCGAGCAGATGCAGCATAAAGCTGCCTTCGTGGTTGCCGGCGCGGTAGTTCACATGCAGGCCGTCCAGGTCTTCGCTGGTGGAGAGAATTGCCGGGTCGGCGCAGGGGCCGTAGCCGAAGTAGACCACGTGGCCAGCAAAGTCGCGGCCGAACTGCGAAACGTAGGGGTCGGCACAATTCAGGAAGGCAATGCCATTGGCGGGCAGAGCGGCCACCAGCTCGAACTTGGCGCGGGCAATGCCGGCCTGGCCGTTGGCAAAGTTTTCAATGTGCGCCGTGCCCACGTTGGTCACCACGCCCCAGTCAGGCGCGGCGATAAGGGCCAGCGCAGCGACCTCGCCGGTGTGGTTCATGCCCATCTCGATGACGGCAATCTCGTGCTCGGGCGCAAGGCGCAGCAACTGCAGCGGCAGACCGAAGGCGTTATTCAAATTGCCGTGCGACTTGAGTACGTTGAACTTTGCACCCAGGGCCGCAGCCACGGCTTCCTTGGTGGTGGTTTTGCCGGCTGAGCCGGTGATGGCCACCACGCGCTTGCCCCAGCGGCGGCGCACATGCGCGGCCAGCGACTGCAGGGCTAGCAGCGGATCTTCGGCTACCAGCAGCGGAGCGGCTAGGGCTGCATCGGGCAGAGTGGCCAGCCGCGCACGGCTTACAACGGCTGCGGTGGCTTCGCGCTCAATGGCTGCTGCTACAAAGTCGTGCCCGTCAAAGCGCTCTCCGCGCACGGCAAAGAACAGCTCTCCCGCACCCACTGTACGCGAGTCAATGGAGTAGCCGGAGACCGTGATCGCGCCGGAACTGGCGATGGAGGCCGGAGCCTCCAGAACGGCGCCAGCGCCGAGAGCAGCTTCAGCAAGAGTGAGAATCATTGTTCCCCACGATAGCCCATGGCGGCCAGCGAGGAAAGTGCAATTTCAGCGTCGTCGAAGGGGACGGAACCAGAAGCGAGAATCTGCTCCTTCTCGTGTCCCTTGCCGGCCAGCAGAACCACGTCGCCGGGCTGGGCGGTTTCCAGCGCCAGACGGATGGCGGCAGCGCGATCGGCTTCCACCACGTATTGGACGCTGCTCTGCTTCAAACCGGGTTCCACTTCGGCAAGAATGGCGCTCGGGTCTTCGGATCGCGGATTGTCGCTGGTGGCCACCACGTAGTCTGAGCCGTTCCCTGCGGCCAGGCCCATCTTCGGCCGCTTGGTGCGGTCGCGATCGCCACCGCAGCCGAAGAGCGTAATCACGCGCTTGCCCGTCGCGGCCGTCATCTGCCGCGCCAGTGCGGTCAGGTTCACGAGCGCATCGTCAGTGTGCGCGTAGTCCACAATGATGCTGAAGGGTTGTCCGGCGGAGACCGGCTGGAAGCGGCCCGGAACCGGCTTGAGATGAGCGACGGCCTCAACCAGAACGTCAAAAGCCACGCCGCGTGCGTGGGCGGCGGTGAAGGCGGCCAGCAGGTTGAGGATGTTCACCTCACCGGCCAGATGCGACTCAAGCGTCGCCTTGCCGACAGGGGTTTCGAGCTGAATGGTGGCGCCGGCTGGGGTCAGAGTGAAGCTCGCGGCCTGCCAGTCGCCCTGCCCGATGCCGTAGGTGCGCACCTCGGCTCCGGCGCTGCGTGTGGTGCGGGCCAGTTGCTTGGAGCGCTCGTCGTGGGCGTTGATCACGGCCACGCGAGGAGCTTTGTAGCGTGTGCCGTCAAACAGCAGCCGTTTGGCATTAAAGTACTTTTCCATCGTCTGGTGGTAGTCCAGATGGTCGCGCGTCAGGTTGGTGAATACGGCCACGTCAAAGTCGATGCCGGTGGCGCGGCCCTGGTCGAGCGCGTGGCTTGAGACCTCGGTAACCAGCTCGGTTGCGCCCAGCGCAGCGCCCTCGGCCAGAACCTCGTACAGGTCGCGCGGCTCGGGGGTGGTGTGGACGGAGGGGCGCACCTCGCCCGCTACATGGCACTCGATGGTGCCCACCAAAACCGTTTTGCGCGCGGCCGCGTTCAGCAGCGACTCGATGAGGAATGCGGTGGTAGTTTTGCCGTTGGTGCCGGTAATTCCGGTGGAAGCGAGCTTCTTTTCCGGGTGGCCGAAGAAGGCGGCAGAGGCCTCGGCCAGCGCCTGGCGTCCGTGGTCCACCAGCAGCAGACCGATCTCCGGGTGATAGACCACCAAATGGTCAAAGGGCTCGGGCGAGTCGGTGATAATGCCAACCGCACCGGCGGCGATGGCCTTCTCCGTGTAGCGGTTGCCGTCCGTTGAGCCGCCCTTCATGGCGACAAAGACCGAGCCGGGGCGTACACGGCGCGAATCGTACTCAATGCCGGTGATAGCGGCATCAGAGCTGCCGCCCGCATCGATGGCGGTGATTTCGGGTATTAGTTCGTTCCAGTTCATCGTGTTTAATTGTAGCCGCGGCAGGCCACGCCGCAGTGCCGCGCGCTTTTCTGCAAGGATTTGTGCCCTATCCTTGCGCCTGCCGGGGTTCCCACGGACAGGTCTTCGTCCGTGGGGTGGTTGAGGGCGCGAGGGTGGGAAAGCTCGAACCTCAATCGTACGAAATCATGCGGTTACAGCACGATTGATCCAGGCCTTAAGTAGTGTGTAGGCTTCCCACCCATTTCGCGATAAAGCTTGCGAAATGGATGGGGCACGGTGCTTCTATTTGAGTGCAGGATTGCTCAGTGGCCGCAGCGGACCTGGACGCGGGTTCCGGCTGTGACCATGGCGCCGGGCTCGGGCGACTGCTGATGGCAGATGCCGGAGCCGGAGATTTGCACGTCGAGGCCCGCAGCACCGGCCTGCTCAATGACCTTGCGGACGGACAGGCCGTTGAGCGTGGGAACGCGGAAGCGCTTTACGTCCTGCAGCATGACGGCCTTTGTAGTGGGTTGCGTGCTGGCCGCGGCTGGCTGGGCGGCGGATTGCTGCTGCGGTCCGGCTGGCTGGGTGGCGGGTGCGGCGGCTGGCGTTGAAGGGGCGGCGCGGAGCGGATCGTCGCTGGGCAGCTGGTTGAGCGCGTCGCCAAAGGTGGCGGAGGCATCGTTGCCGCGCCCACCTTCGTCCTCGTACACGGGAGTTTGCTTGCTGTCCGCGCGGACTGCGTGCAGTTCCGTGTCGTGGGGCACGCCCAGATACTCTAGCACCTGCTGCGCGACCTCAGAGAAGACCGGGGCCGAAACGCTGGCTCCGTAGTAGTTGCCCCTGGGGTTGTCGATGATGACGGCAACGGCAATGACGGGATTGTTGACGGGCGCGAACCCCGCGAACGAGGCCACGTGCATGGTCTTCGAGTACTTGTGCGTGGCGGGGTCGATCTTCTGCGCGGTACCGGTTTTTCCGGCCGAGGAGTAGCCGTTGAGCTGGGCCTGCTTGCCGGTGCCAAACAAAACCACGCCCTCCATCATCTTGCGCATCTGGGCTGAAGCCAGGGTGGAGATGACGCGGTGCGCGCCCTGGGGCAGGGGATTGGGCAGGTCTTCATTCGGACGGGCGGGTGCGGCAGCTGGCGCCTGGGTGGCGGAGGCATCGGGCTGCACCGGCATCAGCATGTGCGGAGGCAGATAGACGCCGCCGTTGGCGATGGCCGAAACCATGGTTGCCAACTGGATGGGAGTGACGGCGATCTCCTGCCCCATGGCGATGGAGGCGATCGAAGAGGTGCCCCAGCGACTAACTGGGCTGAGCAGACCGCGCGTCTCGCCCGGCAGTTCGATGCCCGACCGCGCGCCGAAGCCGAAGGCGCGGATGTACTGGTTGAAGCGCTCGGGACCGATCTTGAGACCCACTTCGATGGCGCCCACGTTGCTGGAATGAGCCAGCGCGTCGTGCACCGTGATGCGGCCGAAGTGGTCCCCTTTGTCGTCGTGGATGGTGCGTCCGGCGATGGTGATCACGCTGCCATGGCAGTCGATGATGTCGTCGGGAGAGACTACGTGCTGGTCGAGCGCAGCCGAGTAGGTGACCAGCTTGAAGGTGGAGCCGGGTTCGTAGACATCGCTGACCGCGTGATTGCGCAGCAGCTCAGGCGCGGTGTGGCGGAACTGGTTGGGATTGAAGGTGGGCCGGACGGCGAGGGCGAGAATCTGGCCGGTATGCACATCCTGCACCACCACGGTACCGCTGGCGGCCTGGGTTTTTTCCATGGTGTGGTCAAGGGCGCGCTCGGCCAGGAACTGGATGTTCTCGTCGATGGTGAGCACCATGTTGCGGCCCGGCGAGGGCTCGCGCTCTGACGAGCCAAGCACCTTGCGGTGCGCATCCATGGCGGTGGAGCGGATGCCCGGCGCGCCATGCAGTTGGGCGTCGAACTTCTGCTCGATGCCGCCCAGGCCGTTGTCGTCCATGCCCACATAGCCCAGCACCTGCGCGCCAATTTCGTTGTTGGGATAGAAGCGCTGGAACTCCTTGACGAAGAAGATTCCCTTGCCGTTTTTGAGACCTCGAACGGCGGCGGCCACCTGCGGCGTCACGCGGCGCGCGATCCAGGCAAAGTTCTTGCCGCTGGTCAGCCGGGAGAGAATCTGATCTTCGGTGGTCTGCGTATCCTCGGGGTCGGTGTGGACCAGGTCGGCTAGCGCATGAGCCGCAGTCTGCTTGTCGTCGATCACGCTGGGATCGGCGTAGATGGAGTCAACCAGGACGGTCATGGCCAGCTCGCGGCCGTTGCGGTCGTACAACATGCCGCGGCGGGGAGCCACCTCAAAGGTGTGCCGTTGCATCTTGGTGGCGCGGGCGATGAACTCCTGGTGGCGCACGATCTGCAGCCAGAACAGCCGGCCAAGAATGACGCCGGCCCAGAGCAGGAAGAACAGGCAGATCAGCCAGAAGCGCGCACGCTTGAGCGGGATGGCGCGGGATGAGGAGGGACGGGTGCGGGCGGCACGGGGGACGGGCTGCATGGCTGACTCGCAGGGGCGGCGCTACCGCCTGGTGTTACTGAACGGGTGAGGGCGGAGGCGCGGCCTGGGCTACCACCGGCGCGCCATCGGGCCGTGCATCGGCGTGGACCACCTGACCCGGCTCGGGAGCGGCCAGACCCAGCTCGCGGGCCTTCAAGTCGATGCGGCCGGGCTGAGTCAGCTCGGCTTCGGAGAGCCGCAACTGGCGGTTCTCTTCGCGCAACTCGCCCAGCCGCTGCTTCTCCTGCTCCACCCGGTAGCTGCTCTCAATGGCGTAGAAGTGCTGCAGGCCGTAGATCATCACCAACGAGAACAGAACCGCGATGGCCGCGCAAAAGATGCGGATCTCGCGCAGACGCACCGGATCGGGCGCCTTCACCAGACGCGAATTGTCAAAGCTCTTGGCCAGAAAAAATTCAGGAGTGCGGAAGCGGCGGCGCAGCACGGCCTGCTGGGCCAGCAGCTGAGCGTTGTGCTCGGCGACGCGGGGGCTCCAGGTGTGGCCGGTTTGCGAATACGTCGTGGTGTATGCCGCCATGGTGGTTCTCCTGAATAGCTAGAGGCTTTTGTCGGTTCTCTCTGCCGCGCGCAACTTGGCGCTGCGTGAGCGGGGATTGCGATAGGTCTCTTCTTCAGTGGCTGTTGCCGGTTTCTTGGTTAATATCTTCCAGATTCCGTTATGAGCGCCATCGCGAAGGCTGTCTTTGGCAATGCGGTCTTCCAGAGAGTGAAAACTGATGAGTGCAATCCGGCCGGAGGGCTTGAGCAACGCCGGAGCGGCATCAAGCAACTGGTGAATCTGTTCCAGCTCGTGATTGACGTAGATACGGAGAGCCTGAAAGGTTCTGGTCGCCGGATGAATCTGGCCAAATTTCTTGGGCGGGACGGCAGTGGATATTAACCGGGCAAGCTGCCCTGTCGTACTCACTGGCCGTCCACGCACAATTGCTCTGGCGACTGTCCGCGACCTCCTTTCCTCACCGTACTCGTAAATAAGATTGGCAAGCTCGCGCTCATCAATCTCATTCACCACTTGTTCGGCAGTGGGCCCGCTGCGCGTATCCATACGCATGTCGAGCGGCCCGTCCGCCTGAAAACTGAATCCTCTGCGTGCCTCGTCGAACTGCAGACTACTGGTGCCAAAATCGGCCATCAAGCCGTCCACTGAAGCCGGCGGTATATGCCGGGCGATAGAGCCAAAGTTCTGGGGCACCAGCGTTAACTGGGGCGCCTCTGCTCCCATCTCTTCAGCCACGCGATGCAGCCGTTGGCTGGCCAGTTCGAAGGCCTCCGGGTCGCGGTCGAATGCAATCAACCGTCCTGAGGGGCCCAGCTGGCGGAAGATTGCTTCCGAGTGTCCGCCCAGCCCGAGCGTGCAGTCCACATACGTCCCGTTGGCGCGTACGCGGAGAAAATCGATCACTTCCTGTAAAAGAACCGGCACATGCCGCTGTTCACTGCTCGTCATGCGCTCCCCCTGAGGGGCATCAGCCCTCAACTCTGGGCTGCAGAATGGCCGCCAGAGCCTTGCGGTTTTCGGCGGTCAACTCGTTGGCCTTCAACCTGCTTTCGAAGTGTTCGCGATTCACCACTTCGAGGTAGTTCAACTTGCCCAGTACCACCACGTCTTCGTTCAACGCGGCGGCCTGGCGCAAAATCTGCGGCATCGTCAACCGTGCCTGAATATCGCTCTGCGCCTGTTGACCGTAATAGCTGGTCGCATCCATGTAGCGCTGTACTGAATCGTCCATGCTGTACGGCGCCAGTTGCTTTTCCCGCTTTTCCCACTCCGGCAGCGGCCAAATCTCCGCGCTCTGGCCATCGATCGAGGTGACGTAGAAGTGTGTAACGGCGCTGGCGTCCAGCAGCAGCTTGAAAGCAGCCGGGAGCTTCAGCCGTCCCTTCTCGTCGATCTTCGCTGGATGGTTGCCGCGAAACATCTTTGGCCTCACAGCCTTTGCACGGTTCTTTTGGCCTGCTACCGTGCGTGGCGGTCTTGCCTGAGCCCGTTTACAGTTCGCCAGCGGGTACTTGGGAGCGTCTGGCTGCCATAAATTTGGTGCGTTAGAGGTAAAAACGCGTAGACTTTGGTTGGAAATCAGCTCGCGTATCCCTCAAAACTCCACCGAGCTCCAGAAAACTCCACCAACAGGTACGATAGTACCGCCGTTCCAGTTGTGCGCCAAGTGGAAAATCGTACTTTCGTGGGAGTTTTCGGTGGAAACTGTGGAAAAACTGTCTAATAGATCCTGGATCGAAACGATACACAATATCTTGTATTAATCACTGTGGTGCGGGGACTGGACAGGGCGGCTGACTCGTGGTAGGTGAATAAAAGGCGAAGAACTAATAGAATTCCGGAGCGCCCGCGTGGCGGCACCCTTTTTGATCCGGTCTTCAAATAGTAGCGCCGTACCCTATCCATTTCGCAAGCCTTATCGCGAAATGAGCGGGAAGCCTACACGCTATTCAAGGCCCGGATCAATGGCCTTTGGCGCTTGGCCGGGCCGATCCAGCACCAGCCTCAACAAATATATAAAGACAAGCACGTTGATGGCAAAAAGGCCGACCCGGATCAGGGTCAGCCTGCGTGCGATCTCCATGATCTCCCAGGGCAGAAACGAGCCGGTAATAGCCAGAGTCAGATATTCGCCCCACGCTTTTTCCAGAAAGAGGCCAATGCCCTCTGCCAGGCTCAGGCCCGCATAGCTGAAGGCTGCCACGCCAATGCGCCGCAGGAGCGGGTCATTGAGCAGCTCGGCTTTATCGAGGATGAAGTTTACCAGCCGCCATTCGGAGTTGAAGTGCAGGTGATCGGCCAAGGCTGTCAGCTCGTCGGCCGCATCTTTGTGAATCAGATGCAGCGCACCGATGCCGATCAGCACGAACAAGGCCGCTTGCAGATATTTGTAGGCAGCGATGAGCACGAGCCATTCATCGTGGGCGCGGCCTCTGGATTTCGTTGGCGTCATAGAGAAGGGGAAGTTCTAGCAGTTATGCTGCCCCTTGTTACGTTAAATGATCGGTGCATGTTCCGCGAAATGAGCTGGAAGGCGCGCGAGGCCTTACCATCAAAGCCATGAGTCAGCCCGGCCCAGAATACTTTGCCACCGAACAGTGGGTTCCTTACCCCGTGGAACTGGTCTTTGCGTTCTTTGCAAACCCGCAGAACCTGCCTCATCTGATGCCGCCGCGGATGAAGGTGCGGGTTGAGGACCTGCGTATTGTGCCGGCGCCGCCGCGTCCGCTGGCAGCTGATCTGTCGCGCCGCTTCCAGAGCCTGGCCGCTGGCGTGGGCACTGAGATTCTCATCAGCTTCTATCCCATCCCGTGGGTTCCCCGGCGGGTAAGCTGGATGGCGCGTATCGTCGAGTTCGAGTGGAACAGCCACTTCCTCGACGAACAGTCGCGCGGACCGTTTATCCACTTCCAGCATCGCCACGGCATTGAGCTGCAAAGCAGAGATGGTGTGGAAGGCACGCTGGTTTCCGACCGCATCGAGTTCGCGCTGCCGTACGGCAGGCTCGGCCAGATCGGCGCAAAGCTGATCAGCGGCCAGTTGGCTAGCCAGTTCGCGCATCGCCAGACGCGGCTGCCGCAGATTCTGGAGGCTGCGCAGCGACAGGCGGCGCGGCGGGCGTAGCGCCGAGTGTAGTTCCGCGTTCGTACAGCCCCGCTTCGAAACGTCATTTGCGGATCGTCCGGACGGTTCGATAAAAAGCAGTCAAACTTGCAAGGTAATCTTGCAAGTTTGACTGCTTTTCTGTACAAACGAAGTGTGATGAAGAAAACGACAGAAGATAATTCCGTTGCCGAGCTCACCCGCGCCATGGGGCTGCTCATCCGCCGCGTGCGCGCCGCCGCCGCCGGCAATGGGCTCTCGCTGAGCGAGTCGATGGTGCTATCGCGGCTTGACAAGGACGGGCCGGCCACCACCGCCGAGCTGGCCCGCGCTGAAGGCGTGCGCCCGCAATCCATGCGCACCACTGTGGCAGCGCTGGAGCAGATGGAGCTGGTGAAGCGCAGCCCGCACCCCACCGATGGCCGACAGGTGAATCTGGCCGCCACAGCCAAAGGCCGCGCGTTGCGCCAGAAGGCGCGCCAGGCCAAGCACACCTGGTTGGCGGAAGCGATTGCGCAGCTGGACGCGGCCGATCGCGCCACTCTGTTTGCGGCTGGCGACATCATAGAGCGCCTGGTGAAGATGTGAGCAGGGCAGATGTGAGCGGGACTGACAAGCAAACCAACTCCGTGGCTACCCGGCGGCGTAGCTGGGGTGCGTTGCGGCATCGCAACTTCAAACTTTTCCTGGCCGGCCAGGGCATCTCGGTGATCGGCACATGGATGACGCGGCTGGCGGCCACGTGGCTGGTGTACCGGCTCACGCATTCGGTGTGGATGCTGGGCGTGATCGGCTTTGCCGGGCAGATCGTCTCCTTTGCCCTGGGGCCGGTGGCAGGCGTGTGGGTGGAGCGGATGGAGCGCCGCCGTCTGCTGGTGTGGACCCAGGCGGCTGCTTCCGCACAGGCGCTGGCCTTGGCCGTGCTGGCTCTCACACACGTCATCACGCTCTGGGAGGTTCTTGCGCTCACCGTGGTGCAGGGCATCATCAATGCCTTCGACATGCCGGCACGGCAATCGTTTCTGGTGCAGATGGTAGACGACCGCAACGATCTGACCAACGCCATCGCACTCAACTCGCTACTGGCCAACGGCGCGCGTCTCATTGGCCCGGCCATTGCCGGCGCGGTGGTGGCGGCGGCTGGTGAGGGCTGGTGCTTCCTGGTGGACGGCATCAGCTACCTGGCGGTAATCGCGTCACTCTTGCTGATGCGCATCCGCCCCATGGAAGCGCGCACCAGGGTGAGTAGCGTGATGATGGAGATGCGCGAGGGCTGGGAATATGTGCGTGGCCATACGCCCATCCGCACCATTCTGCTGCTGTTCGCACTGGTGAGTCTGTTGGGCTATCCGTTCACGGTGTTGCTGCCGGCCTTTGCCAGCGACGTGCTGCACGGCGGCGCGCGGACGCTGGGTTGGCTGAGCGGAGCGGCCGGCGTGGGCACCATGATTTCGACGCTGCTGCTGGCCTCGCGCAAGTCAGTGGTGGGGCTGCCGCGGGTGCTGCGTGCGGCAACGGCTATGCTGGGCGTGGCGGTGATATTCTTCGGCCTCTCGCACACGCTGTGGCTCTCCATGCTGCTGCTAGCGGTGGTGGGCTTCGGGTTGATGCAGGGTGCGTCGGCCAGCAACACCATCATTCAATCGTTGGTGAGCGAGGACAAGCGTGCGCGCGTGATGAGCTACTACACCATGGCTTTTTTTGGCGGCGCGCCCTTTGGCAGTTTGCTAATAGGCGCACTGGCTGACCGCATCGGCGTGCAGGCCGCCACCGTGGTGACCGGCGCTTGCTGCCTGGCCGGCGCGCTCTGGTTCGGAATGCACTTGCGCGGCGTGAATGCCGCGCTGCATGTGCACGAAGCCGCACATGCGGTAACTCTGCGAGATTCCGCACGGAACGATGAAGGAAAAGCGTAAGCAAACAACGGAAAGTTCAAAGAAAGGAAAGAAGGAATGCACTGGACCGATGGAGTTGCCTGCTTTTGTGCAGGATTGTTTCTTGCCAATGCGACGCCGCACTTTGTAAAAGGCATCTGCGGCGACCGTTTTCCCACACCGTTTGCCAAGCCGCCGGGCCGTGGCTTATCGTCACCTGCGGTGAATGTGACCTGGAGTTTGTTCAACATGCTGGTTGGCCTGTTGCTGGCGCGTGCCGGTCACCTGCTGAGCGGGCCGGAGACGGGCCGATGGATCTTGTTTGCGGCCGTGGCGCTGTTTGCCGTGCCCACCAGCATGAGCTTTGCCCGGAAAGCGAAAGAGTAGTTACGGTCGGCTGACAAAGCCTGGAAAGAAAGAAGAATGCACGTTGTTGGAAAATCAGCAAGGGCAGCAGAGTTCATACCAACCCACCCTAGGCGCAAGAACAAAGACGCGCCGAGGATGGGGCACCCGGACAGTATCTGAAGAACGCAGAATAGCTGCTTGGGGTGCGTACTATCCCAGGTCTGAGAATCCAGCCCCGGAGCACCCAAAGCTTCATCCCCTGTGGGCCGGCAAGGCCGGTGGGGGGACTGACAGAAGAAAGAGGAGAAAGCCATGCCGATGACACAACTGGACCCGGTGGCTGCGCTGGTAGCCATCGATCTGCAAAAGGGGATTGCGGGGCGGGTTGCCGCGCATCCCACGGACGAGATTGTCCGCCGCACCGCCGTCTTGGCGCGTGCTTTCCGCAAGCGCGGCCTGCCGGTGGTACTGGTGAACGTGACCGGCGCTGCTCCGGGCCGTACGGACGCCGGCCGCCTGAAGTTTGGCTTTCCGCCGGGATGGGACGAACTGGTGGACGAGCTTGGAGCCGAACCCAGCGATCTGCGTGTGAGTAAGCAGCGCTGGGGCGCATTCACGGGCACCGGTCTGGATGCGCTGCTGCGGGAGCGCGGGGTGACGCAGATTGTGCTCACCGGCATTTCGACCAGCGCGGGCGTTGAGTCCACAGCGCGTTCGGCGCACGAACTGGGCTACAACGTAGTGTTTGCGGTCGATGCCATGACCGACCTCGACGCCGAAGCGCACCAGTTCACCGTTGAGAAGATCTTTTCACGCCTGGGCGAACTGGAGATCACGGCCAATGTGCTGAAGCTGGTCGAAGGGTAGCCGGGGGTAGCCAGGGAGTAGCTGGGATCGGTTTCCGGTCTGGTCGGTTATCTACGCAAGCGCAGCAGTGCCTCGCGGTCGATGGTGTTGCCATCCACCAGCAGAGTCGAGATGCGGCGCACGTTCCAGATGTTGGTGGTGGGGTCGGCATCGAGCACCAGGATGTCGGCTCGCCGGCCCGGTGCAATAAGGCCAAGCTCGTTCCAGCCGAACTGGAGTGCGTAGTTGTTGGTAGCTGAAGCCAGTGCCTCGCGCGACGAAAGGCCGAGGCGCACCAGCATCTCCAGCTCGGTGTGCAGTGAGATGCCCGGCATGGAGCCGCGCGTGCCTGCGCCAGAGGCAGCCAGATAATGAGGGAAGGCGGCAAACAGCGTCTGGTTCACGCGCCACAGGCGCATGGCGCGCTGTTCGGCCTTCTTGCGCAGGCCCTCTTCCATCCAGCGCTGGCCGGTGGAGGGCAGACGGTGAGCCCAGAGCGAAAGCGGATAATCCAACTCGCCGGTCTCGGGGTTGGAGGACGAGTCCATCCGTGCGGGGTCAAACAGTCGCGCGGCAGGCTCCTTCCAAAGATTGCGATGGCTGGGCAACTCGGTATAGAAGAGGCTGAAGGTGGGCATCAACGCGGCATGGTGGCTGGCGACCAGCTTGGCGTAGTTGCGCAGATGCAAGTCGGTGGGCGGAATGCGCTCGGAGTAGTCGGAAGCAGTCATCGCTGCCGCGCCGAAAGGGTCTTCAACCAACGGATGCTGGAGTTCGTCGGGGATGACGCCCAGCAGATAGCGGCTCATGTGCAGCAGCACGTCCACGCCGGACTCGATGCCGACCCGGTAAGGGGTGGCGGCAAAGACGCCGTAAGTTACCAGCCCCAGCTTGTGGGCATGCGCCACAAGCCACTGGGTGTTGGCGGCGGTAATGTTGGCGCCCAAGTAGAGCACGCGCGTGCCTAGTTTGGCGGTGTCGGCCATCTGGCGGGCGGTTTCCTCGGGCGTCAGCTCGACAGGTCGGGGACCTTCGTGCAGTCGCGCTGCCCACTCCGGTCGCCGCGCCAGCAAGCTCCAGTTGTCAGTGGAGCCGATGGAGTCAATCAGGTAGAGGTGCGGGCTGGGGTTGGCGCCCATATCGACGGGGCCACGCAGTGCGTCAGTAGAGGCGACCACCGTGGTGACGCCCATGTAAAGGTTGGCATTGGCCTGCGCCTGGGAGTTCATGCCCGCAAAGCCGTCAATCAGGCCGGGGATGAGGAACTTGCCCTTGCAGTCGATAACGCGCGCGCCTTTGGGGATGGGCAGCGATGCGGCCGGGCCAACTTCCGCCACGTGGCCCTCGCGGATAATGACGACGGCGTCTTCAAGGTCGTGTGCGGATTGGCCCCAGGCCGTTACATCGACTACCGTGCCCCCGGCCAGCACCAATGGTGGTGGCGCTGCGGGAGCGGACTGCGGTTGCGCCGCAAAGGCGCTCACAGACAGGGCAATCGTGTTCAAGGCAACAAGGTTACGAAGAAGTTGCATGAGTCAGCCGGGCCTTTTGAGGATTTTCGCACAGCGGGGGAGGCGCGGCGGTGCTGAATGGGACTAACGATGCAGGATTCTAGCGAGTTTTTCACGTTGCACTGCAACGTCGTCGATGGTTTCCTGCACCTGCCCGAGCAACTCTTGCACGTCGTTGATGTAACCGGGAAGGTTGTTCCACCAGGTGCGAACGATCTCCTGCTGGTCCAGCAGAGCCAGCGATGCGCCGGTGGTGGCGGCCACCAGACCGGCCTTGCGCTTGCCGCTCAGCAGCAAGCCTCCGCCCACAATCAGCGTTCCAGCCGCTGCGATGCGGCCCCAGGGAACCCCAGAGCAGCTGGAACAGCGCCGGGCAGGCGCGAAATCCTTTTTTGGTTTGGCAAGTGGCACAACCACCATCGTTTCTCCTTGCGTTTCCAGTCTGCGTCCGCGTAGGGCGTTAGAACGGTGTACTGAGTATCGCCTGAAAGGGCGGCCGGGGCAATGCATTCCCGAAGCACTCGGGCGCAACCAGTATCGAAGCAGGCACCTCATGCCAGGTCTCAGTCGAGATCAAAGACGCGCAGTGGCTTCTCGTCCGGTGCGTCCTTGGCCTTGCGCAGAGCCTCGGCAAACTTCTTTTCGAGCAGGTCTTCCTTGTGCTTTTCGGCGTCGAGCGACTGGCGGAAGATCGACTCCTTGCGCTCGTTCTGCTCGCGCATGGCCACTGCGGCGGTCTCCAGGTCTTCAAAGGTACGCTTGTGGGGTGCGGGCGTGTGGCTGACGATCAGCCCGGTAGCAGCGTCCACCTTGAGGGTGGCGCCACAGTCGGGGCAGACAACTTCCAGTATCTTGTCTTTTGCTTTGGCCATTTGCCTACAGATTGTATGCGGTTCGGCTGCAATTTTCGAGGGCCTTGCATCGAGTTGGGCCGGGCACACGGTCCGCAGCGCGGTGCAGCGGCTACTCAATCTCGATGTGTACCGTGAACTGCTGTTCGTTGTCCTGCGGCGGCTCCCACGAGCGCACATAGTGCAGCCGCAGGTCGCCTCTGCCAGCTCTCCGGGCGGTGAAGCGGAAGATCTGGAAGATGGGCCTTCCCACGCCAGGCTGCTCCGGCTCGGTCTGCGACTGGCCGTCAAGTTTCACCAGCGCGGTCGATTTTGGCTGGAGATACCACAGGTAGCCTGTCGAGGGGTTTGACTTGAGCCGCACTTCCAGCGTGTCGCCCATCTTCAAATGAAGGGTGGTTCCGTTTGCCGCATCGCCAATCTTGCTGGTCTGGGCCGTGGCTGGGGCACTGCCGCAAACACCAGCAATGGCAAACACGAGAACCCAGCAAGCAGGACGGAACCCACGCAATCGTCTTTCAATTCGCATGGCAAACTTCCTTTCGCGTGGTTCGCAGTGGTCGGCAAGCCGCGCAACTGAACGATAGTACACGGCAGTTGGCAGGGCAAGCCGGAAAGCGCGGCGCGACACCAGGGGCAGCACCGCCGCTGCCGCACTTCGAGCACGCATCAACACGCGTAAACATGCGTCGATCTTGACAGCTTTCCGGTGCGCGCCTATAGATGGAGGCGCGGATTCTTCGCTTGTTTGCCGCGATCTCACCCGCACAGGATGCCTCTCATGAAAAAATCACGGTTCTGCCTGCTTGTTGCCTTTACTGTTGTTGGATCGCTCTTTGCGCCCTCGCCGAGCGCCGCCGCGCAGGATGCACAGAGATCGACCGCGCCGGCTGGCGTGATTACCGCAACTCCGATCAAGCTCGACCGGCTGGATGCGGCCATCGACCGCATTGTGCCCGCCGATGCCGTGGTGGAGGAAGTGGCCAACGGTTACACGTGGACGGAAGGGCCGGTGTGGGTGGTTGATCGGCTTCTGTTTGCCGACATCACCAGCAACAGCATCCGCCAATGGTCTCCGCGGCAGGGCGCCAGCATCTATTTGCAGCCCAGCGGATGGCGTCAGGCGCGCGCCTACAAAGGCCCCGAGCCGGGCTCGAACGGCATGACGCTCGACGCCGAAGGGCGGCTGTCCGTGGCAGGCCACGCGCAGCGCGACGTCTATCGCTTTGAGACGCCTGACCCCGCTGGGCCCATCACCATCCTGGCCGACACGTTCGAGGGCAAGCGGCTCAACAGCCCCAACGATCTGGTCTACAAGTCCGATGGCTCGCTCTACTTTACCGATCCGCCCTATGGCCTGGAGACGCACAGCGATACCGATCCTGAGAAGCAACTGGCGGTCAACGGCGTCTACCGTCTGAACGGCGCGCTGAAGCACACGGCCGGCGCGCCGCCAGAGCGCGAAAAGCTGGAGTTGCTTATCAAGGATTTGCCACGTCCGAACGGCATCGCCTTCTCGCCCGATGAGAAGTACCTTTACGTGGATAACTCGCAGCCCCAGAAGACGTGGATGCGCTACACGGTGCAGCCGGATGGCACGCTCGCCGAGCCCAGGCTGCTCTACGATGCAACCAGCGATCCAAGGCCGGGAAATCCTGACGGCATGAAGGTGGATGCGGAGGGCAACATCTACTCGGCGGGTCCGGGCGGCATCTGGATCTTCTCGCCTGAGGGCAAACCTCTTGGCACCATCGTGATGCCGAGCCGCACCTCGAATGTGACCTGGGCGGGCGCGGATCGCAAGACGCTCTACATCACGTGCAGCGACAAGGTCTTCCGCGTGCGGCTGAAGATTGCCGGTGCGCCGATGATCGGGGCGCGATAGGGCATTTTCCGGAATGGTGTAGACCTGGATTTCATTGGTATCCCACCCATTTCCGCAAAAAACGCGGAAATGGATGGGACACGGAAGTCTATAGCAAAAGCGAAAATGCTCGAGTCTTTTGACCGGGTGAAACTGAAACATCCCGTGCCCCATCCTTTCGCCTCTTTTCTATCGAAGGGTGGGAAAGTATGAACGCGCGGCTCTTTACGTCACCGGTCCCGGATTGAAGAGCACAAAGTCGTTGTGCAGGCCCCAGTGGTCGGCCCAGGTCTGCTTCCTGCCGCTTGCCACATCGAGAATCAAGCGAAAGATCTCCCAGCCAACTTCTTCCACCGTGGCATCGGCTGTGGCGATGCGGCCTGCATTCACGTCGATCAGGTCGTGCCAGCGCTCGGCCAGTCCGGTGTTGGTGGCCACCTTGATGACCGGTACGGGAGCCAGCCCGTAGGGCGTACCGCGGCCCGTGGTGAAGATGTGCATGTTCATGCCTGCTGCCAGTTGCAGCGTGCCACAGAGAAAGTCCGAGGCTGGAGTGGCCGCGAAGACCAGGCCCTTCTGCGTCACGCGCTCGCCGGGCGAGGTAACGCCCATCAGCGCAGTGGAACCGGACTTGGCCACCGAACCCATGGCCTTCTCGACCACGTTGGCCAAGCCGCCTTTCTTGTTGCCCGGCGTAGGATTGGCCTGCCGGTCGGCGCTGCCCGCCGCAAGATAAGCGTCATACCAGGCCATCTCTCGAATAAAGGCTCTTGCGATTTCTGGCGTTGCTGCTCGGGCGGTCACAAGATGCGTGGCGTCGCGCACTTCAGTGACTTCGCTGAAGATCACCGTAGCTCCGGCGCGCACCAGCAGATCGGCTGCGAAGCCTACGGCTGGGTTCGCCGTTACGCCGGAGAGCGCATCGGAGCCGCCGCACTGCGCGCCGACAACGAGGTCCGACGCGGGGCAAGAGACGCGCTTGCGCTGGTTGAGCCGCTCCAGTTTCTTCTCGGCCTGGGCCATGATGGTAGCGATCATTTCGCCGAAGCCGTGCGTGGCGTCCTGCAGCGTGGCCACCGACGTTGGGTCTTCAAGGATGGGAAACGGAGTGCCCTCCATCATGCGCGCGGGTTGCAGTTTTTCACAGCCCAACGAGATGACGAGCACCTCGCCGCCGAAGTTGGGATTGAGCGACAGGTTGCGCAGCGTGCGGATGGGAATCGCCGCGCCCGGAGCGTCGATGGCTACACCGCAGCCGTAGTGGTGGTTGAGCGCCACCACGTCGTCCACGTTCGGGAAGCGCGGCAGCAGCTCGGCCTTGATGCGGCGGACCGCGTAGTCAACCGTGGGCGCGACGCACTGCACCGTGGTGCTGATGGCGAGAATGTTCTTGGTGCCCACGGAGCCATCGGCGTTGCGATAGCCCTCGAAGGTGTAGTCGTCGAGGGGCGGCAAGGGCGCGGGCACGGCGGTGGAGAGTGGCGCGCTGGCCAGCGAGGGTGGCGCGGGCGACAGGATCAGCCCTTCATGAATCCACGAGCCGCGCGGGATGGCCTGCTTTGCGGTGCCGATCACCACACCGTAGCGCAGAATCTCGTCGCCCTCGGCAAAATCGACCAGCGCCACCTTGTGCGCTTCGGGCACGTCTTCACGCACCACAAGCCCATCGGCAAGCGTGGCCCCAGCGTGCAGGCCGCCCGGCGAAACGGCCACGGCCACGTTGTCGCGCTGGTGGATGCGCAGGATGCGGGGTTGGTGAGCGGAAGTTGTCATCGTTTTGTCCTTGAAGTCAGCTTGCAAAGGGTGCATTTCGAGCCGGTGTTGAAGAGTACGGGCTTCAGCCCGTACGTTGTGGCAGAAAGAACGGAGCCGGGCTTCAGCCCCTGAGGGAATGCTTCATTCGCCTGTTGTCCCTCGGGGGCTAAAGCCCGCCCGGAGATGAGTGGCTGGATGTACGGGCTGAAGCCCGTACCCTTCAACCAGAATTCTTTTCCTTCCAACCCGAGTTTTGTATCCTTCAACTCGAAGTTCGCGCCCATTCCGTTGATCTCCGGCATCTATCTTCCTGTTCTCGCTCGATCCACTTTGATTAGCGCACCAGGCAGGGCCGTTTGGCATCGAAGCTCCAGCCGGGAATCAGAAACTGCATGGCGGCGGCATCGTCGCGTGCGCCAAGAGCCTTGGCCTTGTAGAGTTCGTGTGCGTGCTCGATAGCGTCGATGTCGACTTCGATGCCGAGGCCGCCCTCTGTGGGCAACTCGATCTGTCCACCTTTGATCTGGAATGGATGGCGTGTGAGGTGCTGGCCGTCCTGCCAAATCCAGTGCGTGTCTATGGCGGTGATGCGGCCCGGCGCGGCTGCGGCCACGTGGGTGAACATGGCCAGCGAGATGTCGAAGTGGTTGTTGGAGTGTGAGCCCCAGGTGAGGCCGTGGTCGCGGCAGGTCTGCGCCACGCGTACCGAGCCCTGCATGGTCCAGAAGTGCGGGTCGGCCAGCGGAATATCAACTGAGCCGAGGGTCAGCGCGTGGCGCAGTTGCCGCCAGTCGGTGGCGATCATGTTGGTGGCCGTGGGCAGACCGGTGGCATGGCGGAACTCGGCCATGATCTCGCGGCCGCTGAAGCCCTGCTCCGCGCCGCAAGGATCTTCGGCATAGGCCAGCACGTTGTTCTTGCCTTTGCAGAGCGCGATGGCCTCGGCCAGCGACCATGCGCCATTGGGGTCGAGCGTGATGCGCGCCTGGGGGAAGCGCGCGGCTAGTGCTTCCACGGCCTGCATCTCTTCCGAGCCAGCCAGCACGCCGCCCTTCAGCTTGAAGTCTTGAAAGCCGTAGCGCTCGTGCGCGGCTTCGGCCAACCGCACCACAGCCTCAGGTGTCAGCGCCTCTTCATCGCGCAGGCGGAGCCACGCGTCTGTGGCAGAGCTTCCGGCGCGGCGGTAATCAAGCGTGGTTTTGCGGCTGTCAGCGATGTAGAACAGATAGCCGAGCACCGGGACCGCAGCGCGTTGTACGCCCTCGCCCAGCAGCGCGGCCACAGGCTGGCCAAGGTGCTGGCCGAGCAGGTCGAGCATTGCCGCCTCAATCGCAGTAAGCGCATGAACCGTTACGCGCAAATCGAAGGTCTGCAATCCACGGCCGCCGGAGTCACGATCGCCAAAGCTGTGACGCACCGCATTCAAAACCGCGTTGTATGCGGCGATCTCCTTGCCCACGACTAGCGGCTCAGCTTCTTCGAGCGATGCACGAATCTTTTCGCCGCCCGGCACTTCGCCTGCGCCGATTCGTCCAGACTCGTCGGTGAGCAGCAGCACATTGCGCGTGAAGTAAGGAGCGTGCGCGCCGCTCAAGTTGAGCAGCATGGAGTCCTGCCCAGCGACTGGGATGACGCGCATGGATACGATGCGTGGTGTGTGCGAAAGGCCAGTTTCAAGCGGAACGTTCATTGGGGCTGGGTGTCCTTTGCGGCGCGTTGCTCGGCGGCGCGGCGCATACGCTCGCGTCCGTTGCTCAGGTGGTTGCGGACGGCGGCGCGGGCGGCGTCAGGATCGGCGCGGCGGATGGCGCTCAAGATGTCTTCGTGCTCGGTGTGGACGCGGATCAGGTACTGGTGCGGCTCAAACTCGCGTTCATCAATGCGCCAGCGCGAGCGCGGAATGGCGCCGGAACCGAGCGAGGTGAGGATCTGCAGAAAGTAGCGATTGCCGGCCGCGCGTGCCAGCGCCAGATGAAAGCGGAAGTCAGGATCGATGCCGTCGCCGTCTGCGCTGGTTTCGCGCGCAAAGTCGTCGAGCGCGCGTTGCAGTTCTGCCAGATCGGCGGTGGTGCGCCGTTGTGCGGCCAGTGCGGCGGCTTCGGTCTCAAGGCCGATGCGCAGTTCCAGTAGGGCCAGCAGATCGTGCGCCACGCCGGGCTCGCCCAGTTCAATGTCGCGCGCGGCGTGGTCTGCTCCCTCTGAGACAAAGCTGCCGATGCCGTGGAGCGTGACCACCAAACCCATGGCCTGCATGCGCGAGATGGCCTCGCGCACCACCGTGCGGCTTACGCCCTGCTGGCGGACGATCTCGGCCTCGGGCGGCAGCTTCTGGCCGGGAACCAGGGTGCCGTCATGAATGAACCCGGCGATCTGCGCCACAACCCTCTCTGAGAGGCTGCCGGCGGGGGGCGGATTGAGGAGGTTTGCGGTCTGGATCATGGCTTGAACTTATAAGATGTCATACCACTTGAGCGAAACACGGTCAAGGCGAATCGCGTATTATCTTGACAATAGCAGATTCTGACACGTACAAACTGATATTGGGACAGAAGACGTCATATCTGTTGGCGCGAAACAGCAGCCTGACCCACGAGGGACAAAGAACCATGAACCGCAGACAATTTTTGATGAGCGGTGGAGCAGCCGGACTCGTTGTAGCGGCTCCGGCGGGCGCTGCAGTTGCAGGGAAGGCTGTGCCGAGCCGGATCAAGCTGGGCGACCAGACCGCGCCTACCAACGACGCGCATCTGGCCTACCTGGCCCGCTACGGCGTGCGCAACATCTGCGGCTATCCGGAGATTCCCGGTGACCGGCTCTACGCCACCGTGGACGAACTGAAGCGCATGACCGACCTGGCTGCCAAGTACAAAATCAGCGTCGAATGCATTGCGCCGCCGTTTCTCGAGTCGAGCCACATTGACAAGGAGAAGCATCCGGCGGTGATGCTGGCCCAGAGCCCGGAGCGCGACCGCGACATCGAGCAGTTGCAGATCCTCATCAAGAACTGCGCGGCGGCAGGTATTCCGTCCATCAAGTACAACATGAGTCTGCTGGGCGTGTTGCGAACCGGCCGCAAGCCCGGCCGCGGCGATGCCATGGACCACGTGTGGCGGCTGAAAGACGCCAAGGCCGATCCGCCGTTGACCCGCGCGGGCCACGTGGATGCCGACGCCTTCTGGGAGCGCATCAACTACTTTCTTGAGCGCATCATTCCCGTCGCCAACGAGTACAAGATCCGCATGGCCTGCCATCCGCAGGACCCAGGCGTGCCGCCTGAGGGCTATCAAGGCGTGAATCGCGTGCTGGGCACCATCGACGGACTGAAGCGCTTCGTATCGATCCACGAGAGCCCTTATCACGGGCTGAATTTTTGCCAAGGAACGGTCTCCGAGAACCTGCAGAATCCGGCAACGGAGATCTTCGACGTGATCCGCTACTTCGGCACGCGCAAGAAGATCTTCAACGTGCACTTCCGCAACATTCGCGGCCATCGCGACGACTTCGAAGAGGTCTATCCCGACGAGGGCGACGTCGACTTTGTGAAGGCTATTCGCGTGTACAAGGAGATTGGCTACGAGTACATGCTGATGCCCGACCACGTGCCGATTGCCGAGCGCGACCCTGGCTCGTTGCAGTCGTTCGCCTTTTGCTACGGCTACATTCGTGGCCTCATCCAGTTCGTCAACTCTGAAGCCTGAGCGAAAGGGAATCGCACGTGTCCAAAGAAGTCCAGCTAGAAGATACCCGGCAAAGTCGAGTGCGTTACTCGATCATCATTGTTCTTTTCGCGGTCAGCTGCTTCAGCTTTGCCGATCGCGCGGCGCTGTCGCAGGCAGTGACCGCGATGCCGAAGGACATGGACATGAACGCGCAGAAGCTGGGCCAACTGCTGTTCGGCTTCGGCATTGCGTACGCGTTGGGTCAGTTGCCTTCGGGCGGATTGCTGGATCGCTTTGGATCGAAGCGCGTCTACGGCGTCAGCATTGTGTTGTGGTCGGTTTTTGCGTTTCTGACGGGCTTTGCCGGGCACTTTCAGGCAGCGGCTGCCTTCACCATGATCTTCGTGTTGCGTTTGTTCTCGGGGCTGGCGCAGTCGCCGGTGTTTCCGGGTAACGGGCGCATTGTGGCGTCATGGTTTCCGGCTGCGGAGCGTGGACGCGCCTCGGCCATCTTCAACAGCAGCCAGTATTTTGCGCTGCCCGTGTTTGCTCCCATCTTCGGCTGGCTTATTCACAGTTACGGCTGGCAGAGCTGCTTCTTCTTTATGGGCGTGCTGGGCATCGGCTTCGCGGTTCTCTGGTACACCACCATCTTCGGCGTCAACGAGCATCCGCGCATCTCAAGGTCTGAAGCGGAGATGATCGAGCGCGGTGGCGGGCTGGTCAGCACTGACTCAAGCAAGACGGCGGGCAAGAACACGCTGACCTGGGCAACGGTGCGGATGCTCTTGAGCTATCGCATGTTGGTGGGCGTTTATCTGGGCCAGTACTGCATCACCACGCTGACATGGTTCTTTCTTACATGGTTCCCGCTTTATCTTTCGCAGGCACGGCACATGTCGGTGGTGAAGGTGGGATTGGCTGCCGCTGTTCCTGGATTGTGCGGCGGCATTGGCGGCATTCTGGGCGGCATCATCAGCGACCGGCTGCTGCGCTCGGGCTGTAGCTTGAGCCTGGCGCGCAAGCTGCCCATCATGGCCGGCATGGCGCTCTCGATGACCATTATTGCCTGCAACTACGCCAGTTCGCAGACCTGGATGCTGGTGTTCATGTCGCTTTCATTCTTTGGCAAGGGGATTGGCGCGCTGGGTTGGACGGTGATCTCCGATACTTCGCCGAAGGGTATGGTCGGCATGAACGGTGCACTGTTCAACTTCTGCGGCAATCTGGCTGGAGTGACGACGCCGTTGATCATCGGCACCATTGTGGCGCGGACACATTCGTACAACGGCGCGCTGATCTTTGTGGCGTTCATCGCCTTCTGCGCCATTGTGAGCTTTGGCCCGATTGTGGGCGAGATCAAGCGCATAGAGCTGCCAGCGGTGAGCACGTAGGCAGTTGTGGAATCGGGATGTGCCTGAACAGTAATGCTTGTCTTTTCAGATGCTGTCATCCTGAGCGAAGCAAGGCGCGTTTTTTGCGGCTTGCGGAGTCGAAGGATCTGCGGTTGTTTTTGCAGTACGAATCTGGAAGTGTCGAGGCGATTGCAGTGGAGAGCAAGTTGTTCAAAATAAGCGGAGTGAGCGGATGGGAGGCATTTCAAGAGCAACCGCAGATCCTTCCACTCTCTCTCGCTGCGCTTCCGTTCGCTCAGCCCACTTGAGGGAGACAGCTCTTTCTCTCACCCCGCTAATTGGGATGTAGACAGTCAGTAGAAAACTAATCTGTAACGAAGGGCCCAGCAAGCGCTGCTCCCTGAACAAGGAGAAGAAAAATGCCCGAATGGCCGG
>Ga0302267_10000351_pt1 | contig 60773 bp, 37 predicted proteins | sample III_Bog_E1_3_FD_194555 | JGI IMG/M metagenome (GOLD analysis project Ga0302267, IMG submission 194555) | Peat permafrost microbial communities from Stordalen Mire near Abisko, Sweden - III_Bog_E1_3 | ecosystem: Environmental > Terrestrial > Soil > Wetlands > Peat | place: Sweden: Abisko...
ATTGGCCAAGCTGGTAGACCAGGATGGACGAGAGCATCCCCATCAGCGCGCCAAACAGGATCACCAGCCGTATCCAGTGCAGCGGATGGCCGCCCGGTAGGACGGACAGCTTCTTCAGAGCATTCACGACTGGCGCTGCGTCACCAACCATCGATTGCCATGGCACTAGCCCAGTGAGGCAGACCGCCACCGCGACATAAAGCACGGTGCACACCACCAGCGTGGCGATAATCCCGATCGGCAGGTCGCGCTGCGGGTTCCTGCACTCTTCAGCCGCGGTTGAGACCGAATCGAATCCGATGTATGTGAAGAAGATGATCGAGCCGCCGGTCAGCACGCCCGACCAGCCGTTTGGCATGAACGGATGCCAGTTTGACGGGTGAATAAACGTGAGCACGCCGGCGATGAATATCAGGATTGCCACCAGCTTGATGCCCACCATCGCATTGTTGGTGCTGGCCGACTCACGAATGCCCCGGACCAGAACCACCGTCAGGATGAGCACAATCAGGAACGCCGGTATATTGAACCCGAAGTGCCAGCCCGGGTGGTAGATCCAGTTGCCCGCCAGGTCTTGCAGCCCCTCGGGAAGGTACGCAGGCGAAATCCATGTCGCCGCCGGGTGCAGGCCGAACCAGTCCAGCAGGTCCACAATGTGCGCGGCAAACCCCACGCTCACCGTCATGTTCGAGCCCGCATACTCCAGGATCAGGTCCCAGCCGATGATCCAGGCGATCAGCTCGCCCATGGTCGCGTAGGTGTAGGTGTAGGCCGACCCCGCGATCGGAATCATCGAGGCAAGCTCGGCGTAGCAAAGGCCGGTAAGCGCGCACACAAATGCCACCAGGATCAGCGAAAGTGCAATGGCTGGTCCCGCGCCAGGACGCCCGGCCAGAGCGGTATGCGTGATGATGTAGTCCGCCAGCGGGGTATTCACAAAGCTGGTGGTATCGAACTGCTCGCCGGAGATCGCTGTCCCGATCACCGTAAAGATTCCAGAGCCAATCACTGCCCCGATGCCAAGCGCAGTCAAAGACCACGGGCCAAGGGTTTTTTTCAGGGAGTGCTCCGGCTCTGCCGAGTCCCTGATCAGTTTGTCGATCGACTTGCGGGCAAGCAGTTGGCTTGGCAGCGCGCTTCTCCTCGTCGCTGAACTTCCAGAAAAGTTGCTGAACTTCCAGAAAATCGAGTGGTCGTGGAAACCGGAGTGGAACTGGAATGAGCCCCTGAAACAGCGCCGGGGTTCCGTGTGCGCTTCTGTCGCGGAACCCCGTTTTCGGCCTTGTGCGAAACTTTAACGCTTCGACTGGCCGCGCGCCAACTTCTTCACCTTCTTCTTCTTCTCGCCGCGAGCGCCTGTCCGCGGGGCCTTGGGAGCGGCCTTCTTGCGGGCTGCGCGTTTTACCTTCTTGCGTTCTGCCTTGTCTTCAATCTTGGATGTGTCTGCCACGTATAACCTCTTTCGCTGCTATCGCTTCAATGATTCCCTGCTTGAGGGCTGATGTGAGTTCAATCGTAACAGGGATTTTAGTTGCGGGAAAGCCGCGAATCTAACCCAATCCCCCATCAAACCGCTCTTTCCAGCGCAAGAGCATCTACAGCTCTCGTCCCCGAACCACGCGTCTCCGCACTTATCTTGATCCGGACCAGTACCAGTCGGCGCTTGCCGCGGCCCTCACCACAGCCTGGGTCCACCCGTCGTATCGCCAGCCAGAATCCGCACTTCCGATCCGAAACGATGGTACCCACCGAACTCCACATCGTTCAGAAACGTCTTCGGCACTCCCTGGTAATGCGACTGCGAGAAGGCTCCTTCGGGCTTCTCGGTGTAGACCTTCAAGAGCGAAATGCTCTTTAGTGGGCAAATGCTTGCCTTGCCGCCGATCTCCACCGGCCCGTACTCGACCGCGATCCCCGCCGCCGGCACCAGCCCCTGCGGAGCCATAATGGCCTCGACAGTCAAGCGCACAATTGCCCCATCCGCCGGTTGAAAAGCGATCTCGCCTTCATAGCTCACTCGCTCGTCGAATACCTGCATCCGGGGCAGCCCATCGCTCGTGTATCCATCCACAACGCAGCAAAACTTCACATGGTAGTTTGATTTGTCGCCGCCGACTGCGAAGTGGAACACCCCCACTGTTCTGTTCGCGCCCTGCTCCCAACGCGCCCAGGTGATCTTGCCCTTCAGCGCGTCGCTCACCACCGTTGCCAGAATCGGCCCAAACTCTCCCTCTGTTACCAGCCCACCCGGCCTTGCTCCCTGTTTCTGGGCCGCGGCCGACACCAGTTCCTTACGGTCTCTATAAGTCACTGTGGCCGTCGAGCGAGCCACCGCGTGCAGCGGCATCGCTGAGTAGCTAACGATCCCCGTTGCCTCCAGCCGGTCCTCCGGGGGCCGATCTTCAAATTCCGTCGTCTTCCGTGTGGCTATCAGATTTGGCAACTGGCGCATGTCGGTGTTTACATAGCCCACCACTTTCACCAGCATCTGCCGCGCGGCCGCCGCATCGGGATTCGCATCCGCCGGAATCTCATTGTCCGGGGGCTCTTCGAATACCGACGCGTCCGCCAATGCCACCAGTGCATCGCGGGACTTTTCCCCGCTGACCTGGGTGCTGAGTTTGGCCAGCAACACTGGACTAAGCCGCTCCACCAGCACCAGTCGCGAAAGCTTATCCTTCAGTTCCTCGTCGCCCAGGCCCCGCGCGCCCGCAACTGTCTCTACCAGTTGGCTCACCGTCACCTTTTCCGGTTCGCCCTGCTTCGCGGGTGCGGCTCCAGCCCCCACAACTCCCCACCAACCGGCAAGTGCCGCCGCCAGAAACGTAAACCTACGCACCATAACCGTCCCCTCCTTTTTTCGTGCGCGCCAGGACTCTTTACCTGAATCGCCCCAAAGTGTATCAAGTGCCCCGTCATCTTCGCCGTGCTTCCACCGCTCCCGCTCATTGGCAACAACCAATCCATGGGGGAAGGTCCAATTTCATCTCATCAAAAAGTAAATGGTTTTATTATTCAGCTAATCAACTCGGGGGTACTATTTGCCATGCGCAAGTCGCCCGAACTGATTCTTGGATACGAACAAGATGCGGTTCCAAGATCGGCTGTCTGCAGCGTCTGTGGCCAGCAGATGCCCGATCCGCCGCCGGGGCCCCAGTCTGCCATGGAGTGTTACATCTGGTACACCGCGCAGTTCGAAGAGCATCTCTCACTGTGCCATTTGCATCCGAGCAACCCCACACCGAATGAATCCCCCAAGCGACCCTCCGCCGTCGCCTTAGTGGTTTAGGGGCCGGTCCCCCCAACTCAGGTGAATTACCCTGATCAGGCCTGGCTGAGGCTTCTTCACCCGCCCAAACCACCGCGATGAACTCCAGAGAAAACGAGAACACTACAATGGAAACGAATGAGTCTCTTTCCTGCTCTGTTCTCAATAACAATTTGGCCTGTTGACTGGCATTGGCTGTGGCTGGCCGTGGCGGCGTTTCTGGCCGGCGTGTTGAATGCCGTGGCAGGGGGCGGGTCGTTTTTGCTGTTTCCGGCGCTGCTGGGGATGCGGATGCTGCCGGTGCAGGCGAACGCAACCAATACGGTGGCGCTTTGGCCAGGGCAGATGACCTCGGTTTGGGCTTACTGGGAGGAGATCAAGAAGAACCGGCGGCTGGCTCCTACGATGGGCCTGGCAGGGCTGCTGGGCGGCACGGCGGGGGCTGTGGTGCTGCTGAATACTCCACAAAAGACATTCATGCACCTGGTGCCCTGGTTGCTGCTGGTAGCGGCATCGATTTTTGCAGCGAGCGGCCCGATGAGCCGGTGGCTGGCGCGGCGCAGGCTGGCGACGGCTGGAGCGGACTCAGAGGCAGGGCCGGGCTTGCAATCCGAAACCGGAAAGGGTCATGGACTGCGGCTGGCGCCGATGTTCGTGGCGCTGATCGTTGTTTGCTTCTACATCGGGTACTTCGGTGCTGGGGCGGGGTTTCTAATCATTACAGTGCTGTCGCTCTTTGGCTTCAAAGACCTGAACGAGATCAATGCGCTGAAGGTGGTTGCCACGACGATGGCGAACGGCATTGCCTTCCTGATTTTTGTTTTCGACGGCCAGGTGGTGTGGAAATATTGCCTGCTGGCGATGGTGACCTGCGCGGTGGGCGGCTACACGAGCGCGCGATTTGCCCGACTCGTGCCGCAGCCGGTGCTGCGCGGGACGGTGATCGCGATCGGATTTGGCATGGCGGCGTGGTTCTTCTGGAAGGGGTAGAAGACAGGGTTCAGGGGTCAGGGTTCAGAGGTCAGAGAAGAACCCTCCGAACCTGCTCCATCTCGAACTGTTGAGCCCTCTGCTCTTGTAGCAAACACGGGTTGAGCCGCAGGCCAAGACCGATGATCGGGAACTGAACCCTAAACCCTGATCCCTGTAAACTGTCTTTATGAGCCACGAGGGAATACGGTTTGCGGAGAAGGGCCAAGGCGAGCCGGAAGAAAAGCTGCCGCTGACGCGGATCATGGTGACGCCAGAGAAGGTCCGCGTGCTGCTGACCGAGGGCAAGGGCCTGGAGATTGACTGGGCCGACGGGCATCACAGCGCTTGGACCTTTGCCTGGCTGCGCGAGGCCTGCCCCTGCGCGACGTGCATTGAGACGCGGGAAAAGGAAGGCCGCAAGGCCGGCCAGCCAAAGCCGAAGGCGGCAAATCTGCTGCCGATGTATACGCCGCCGCCGAAGCCGGCGAGCGCGCAGCAGGTGGGGCGGTACGCGCTGCAGTTCAACTGGCAGGATGGGCACTCGAGCGGAATCTACTCGTGGGAGTATCTGCGCCGGGCTTGCCAGTGCAGGGAATGCACTTTTGCGGCGGAAACAGCGACGGGGATGGCGAAATAGGTTCCGGACCCGGTCCGGAGTTCGAAGTAAGAGCACGGCGGCGGTGCGGGGACTTAGCTACACTTGTGTTCACGTTTTTCTGAAAGTGAGGCGCGTGTGGCCAAAGCCGGAACTTTGTTTTTCGCATTCCTTCTGAGTTTGGGAGCACCGCAAGCAATCGCGGATATTGCGGCCATCCGGCAGAGCGCTCTTCCGCAGGAAACTGCGGTACTGGCCGCGTATGACGACGTAGAAAAGCTCGAAGCATTTAGCAGCGCTTGGACTAACACTTGGAATTACCCAGTTTCCAAAGAAGAAGTCGCGGCGCGGCTAGGCAAGGATCTTGGTTTCCTGAGCTTGGCCGTCAAAAATCACCCGGACAACATAGAGTTACTGCTGTTGACCGGTTTGGTGGCGCGCTATGCCTACAACCTTGACGTAAACGGCAGCCACGACGTCGCAATTCATGTGTTGGAAAAGGCCACGAGCCTTGTCCCCGGGGATTTCCGCGCGCGATGGTTTCGCGCCACCCTACAGTGCCAGACCAGCGAACTGAAAGCGGGCGCCGAGGGATTTCTAGCGATCGAAAACGAGCGGGATTGGGACCAATTGCCCATTTCATTCTGGAAGGACTACACGAACTGCGCCACGATATCCAACATGCCGGTTCATACGCTCCGTGCCATTGGCTACCTCGAAAAGCTTAGTGCCCCCAAACCAGCTGGCTTCGACAGCGCGGCGGAGATTGCGCACGAGCGAATAGTCCCATTCGACCCCAATCGTGACTACGAGCCGAAAGAAGTGTGGAGGGGCGCACAATTGGGCGACAACACGGAGTTCATCAGCACGACTTGCGGGATACGCTTCTTGGCGCGCGGAGATTGGTCGGTATACAAGATTGCCGTGACAAAGGGAACATGTGTGGCAGTTTTCAACACCGGGCCATATAGGGCGAAGCACGGGTCACTGGGGCCGAGCATCATGGTGATGGTGAAGCAGCCCGAGAGAGGCCAGGCGTTAGATGACTTTGCCACCAAATACGGTGGAGATGGTGTGTTCACTGCCTATTCGCCGTCGCGGTGTCCGGCGGAAAAATGTCTAGCCAAGGCGGGGATTCAGGCAGGGATGTACAAGGGAAATGGCGACGGGCACGACCGCGTTCTGGTCTTTGAACGTGAGGAGCCGAGATTCCCTGGCCTCATCTTCGAAGCGCCGGTGGACCTTCCAAAGGCCGATGGCGGGGAGGGTCCAAAGTACTACCGCCCCAGCGAGACGCAGGGCAGAATTCCTGGCAGGCTCTACTACCTCGTGTTGTTGGACACTGCTTCGTCGATTGAGGAGCCAGCGATGAAGGACTTCGACTTCTTCCTGGCGAACGTGGTAGTGGAGTAGAGGGCAGCGTCGGCGGGCAATATGCCAATCCAATTTCAATCTGACGACATCTGAGAGACGGCGAGGGAGACGGCTGAAGCTGCGTCGGTAGCGGCGTGGAGCAGTGCGCGATTTTGTGGCTTGAGGAAGCCGGCGGCGACTGCGGAGTCGAGAAAGGCGAGCAGGCCGTCCCAATAGCCCAGCGTGTTGATGAGGATGACGGGCTTGGCGTGAAGGCGCAGCTGGGCCCAGGTGACGATTTCGAGCAGCTCTTCGAGGGTCCCGTAGCCGCCGGGCAGCACGAGAAATCCGTCGGCGAGCTCAGCCATGCGGGCTTTGCGCTGGTGCATGGTGTCGACGAGCTCGAGGCGCGTGAGTCCGCTGTGGGCGATCTCGCTATCAGAGAGGATGTCGGGCAGGACGCCGATAACAGACGCGCCGGCTGCGAGGGCGGAATCGGCGACAGCGCCCATGAGGCCGACTTTGGCTCCGCCGTAGACGAGGCCGAGGCCTGCCGCGGCGATGGCCCGGCCGAGTGCAACGGCTTCAGCGCGGAAGGCGGGCAGGTTGCCGTCGGCTGAGCCGCAGTAGACGGCAACGTGGCGGGGCGAGTCTTTCGTGGGGGGCATGGTGTTACAAGAATAGACCGAGAGCGTGGTGGGATTTATGGCATTTCGATGTAAGCGGCGGGCGTGAGTATGGAAATTCCGCGGAATGGATGGAGATCGAGCAGGTCGCGGTCGCCAGTGACGATCAGGTCGGCGCGACCATGAACAGCGACCTCCAGGAACTTGTCGTCGCGAGGGTCGCGGCAGGCGCGGATACGCATCGCGGGTTCGATCGGCTCAGCCGCCTCCCGCACGTATTGCAAATACGGCTCCAACAGTCCTGGCTTCGTATATCGGGCGAATTTGGGACGCTGAAGAACATCGCAGAGTTCCATCCAGGTCGCGGTTGAAATCAACATCTGATCCTCCACCACTGCCTTGACCACCGCTGGTCCAGGAATCGAGTTGGGCCAAATGAATCGGCTCACGTATAAGTTCGTATCAATAACGATCCGGCGATTCACGATTCATCGGCCAGAAGTTCTTCGAGCAGCTTTTCGGTCATGCCCTGGGACGCGGCATACCGACCGTTCTCTTCGCTAATCCGAATCAGCTCTTCGACCCGCATCTTGTGGATTTTCTCGTACTCCTCAGCCGAGATAAGAACGGCGACCTCGCGGTCATGACGCTTTATATGCACTGGGCCGCGCTGAGCGGCATCGAGCAGGGCGGCGAATTGCTGCTTGGCGTGGGTGGCGGAAATCTCAGTCATATTTGTAGAATATAGCCAAAATGATCAAAATAGCCAAAATGATCATATTAGTTATTGTGTATATTTTGATCGTCTGGGAACGTGTGCCGATGCAGGGGACTGCTGCTCCCCCTCCCGCGGGGTGCTTCCCGCTCGCGAGCGCATTCGACAGTACACTGAGGAAGGACGTTTCCCGCCTGGACTCTCGCCGTGCAAAGCCACCTCGACAAATTGAATCCCGAACAGCGCGTGGCCGTTGAGGCGACGGAGGGTCCACTGCTGATCCTTGCCGGGGCGGGGTCGGGCAAGACACGCGTGATTACCAGCCGGATTGCGTGGCTGATCGAGCAAAAAGGCGTGGCGCCGGACTCGATTCTGGCGGTGACATTTACCAACAAAGCAGCCAGCGAGATGGGCGAACGCGTAAGCCGACTGCTGGGGCACTCGTCGCTGGCCAAGCCGCTGATTTCGACCTTTCACTCGCTCTGCGTCCGGATTCTGCGGCGCGATATCGAAGCGCTCCAGGTAAATGGCAAAGGCCTGACGCGGACGTTTGCCATCTACGACGAGAACGACCAGCAGGCGATTGTGAAGCAGGTGATGCGCCGGATGGGGCTGGATACCAAGCAACTGACGCCGCGCTCGGTGCTGGGGCGGATTTCGTGGGCCAAGAACCACATGGTGGATCCCGAAGAGTACTACCTGGGCTCGAAGGACCCCAACAGCGAGCGCATCGCGCACATCTACAAGCAGTACAAGGACGAGCTGCGGAAGAACAACGCGATGGACTTCGACGACCTGCTGCTGGAAGCGGCGCGGTTGCTGAAGGTCTCAAGCGACGTGCGCGAGCGTCTCCAGCGGCGATGGCGTTATTTGCTGGTGGATGAGTACCAGGACACGAATCGCCCGCAGTACGAACTGATGAAGTTGCTGGCGGGCGAGGCGAAGAATGTGTGCGCGGTTGGCGACGAGGACCAGAGCATCTACTCGTGGCGCGGTGCCGATATTCGTAACATCCTCGAGTTTGAGCAGGACTTTCCAAATGCGCGGATTGTTCGCCTCGAACAGAACTATCGGTCGACGCAGATCATTCTGGAAGCAGCGGGCGCGGTGGTGGCGAATAACGCCAAGCGCAAAGGCAAAAAGCTGTGGACAGATCGCCAGGGCGGCAGCCTGGTTGGATACTACGAGGCTCCTGACGGGGAGAACGAGGCGCTGTTCATTGCGGACCGGATTCAGAAGTTCCAGCGCGAGGCAGGCGAGAGCGGCGAGGTGGCACGGTGCGCAGTACTCTACCGGACAAACTCGCAGTCGCGATTGGTGGAAGAGGCGCTGCGCCGCTACAACATTCGCTACACGATGGTTGGCGGCTTCAGCTTTTACGAGCGCGCAGAGATCAAGGATCTGCTGTGCTACTTGCGGCTGGTGCGGAACCCGCACGACTCCATGGCAATGCAGAGGGTGATCAATACGCCAGCCAGAGGCATTGGGAAAACGACGCTCGAGACGCTGGAGCGGCTGGCGCTGGAAACGGGCAAGTCGATGTGGGACGGGCTGGGGGCTGCGATCGAGAATCGGTTGATTCCGTCGCGGGCGCTCATGGCGCTGGACTCTTTCCGCCAGTTGCTTTTAGACGCACAGGCGATGATGGACCCGGACTTTGCGGGCAAGCTGTCCATGGACGTCGGAAGTGGGGATGTGGCGACGGCTGAAGGGTCGGCGGCTGCAGAGGGCGAGGACGCAGATACAGATTTCGGCTTCGGTGCAGCGGCACAGAAGACATCCGAAACGGACTTCAACTTCGGCGGCGAAGACGAGGGGCAGATTCCGCTGCTCGATGCATCGCACTTTTCGCCATTCCAAACGGCTCAGAAGGCCGCGCCAAACAAGCCGTTCCTGAAGATGCCAAAACAGGCAGATGAGAAGCGGGAGGCGCAGGCAGGGGAAGCCGGGACTCGCAAGGCTGGGGCTAACAAGAGTGATGCGCCTGCGGAGCGCGTGGAGGGCTTTCGCGCTCCGGGCGATGCGGCAACTCTGCCGGAGTTGATCCGGTTCCTGATCGACCGCACGGGCTACATCAAGGCGCTGGAGGCAGAAGGATCGCCGGAAGCCTTCAGCCGGATTGAAAACCTGAAGGAACTGGCCAACGCAGCGCACGACGCGGAGACGCGGGGCGAGACACTGGGAGATTTTCTTGATCATGCGGCGCTGGCTTCGGATGCCGATCAGTTCGATCCGGACGCGCGCGTGACGCTGATGACCCTGCACGCCGCCAAGGGGCTGGAGTTCCCGCTTGTGTTTCTCGCGGGTCTCGAGGAGGGACTGTTCCCGCACTCGCGGACGCTCAACAATCCGGACGAGCTCGAAGAGGAGCGGCGGCTCTGCTATGTGGGAATGACGCGCGCCATGGACACGCTGGTGCTCACGCGTGCGCACTACCGCAGGCGCTATGGGAACGACGCGCCGGAGATGAGTATTCCATCGCGTTTTCTGAGCGAGGTGCCCACTGAACTGGTCGAGAATCTGGGCGGAACAGGCCCGTCCTGGGCAAAGAGCGGATACGGAGCGACCGGCTATGGCGCAAGCGGCTACGGAAAAGACCGCAGGCATCCGAGCGGAGGAGAATACGGCGACAAGCACTACAACTATGAGGATGAGAGCCAGGAGATTCCGCGCACGCCTGCGGGCAGCGGCGCGGGGCGGCCAACTCCGGGAAAGGGCACCTCAGGCAAGCCATTCGTAGCGTCGTGGATGAAAGCTCCGGCACCGGCGAGCAGCACGCAACCGGCCGCAATTAAAAATGGCGGTGCGGGGACGGCCGGTGCGGGCGTAGGCGGCGCAAAACCAGATTCGATCGACAACATTGCGCGGTTTTTCGGAGCGAAGGCGGGGGTCAGCAGGTCCGGTGCAATGCCGCGCCCGACGATCGACGTGCCTGCGCCAAGCGGCGCCTCGGGGCTGAAATCGGGCCAGCGCGTGAGGCACTCGAAATACGGCGAAGGGACCGTTCTCGTCCGCGAGGGTGAAGGCGACGACGCGAAACTGACCGTGATGTTTCCGCGCCACGGCCTGAAGAAGCTGATGGAGCGCTTCGCGAATCTGCAGAGAATTTAACCGAGCAAAGATCTCAATCGGAGGCCAGGAGCTGTCACCGCCGCGGGCTTCTCTTCAGCCCATCCCCGCGCCCACACCGCCCGCAATGGCTTAAGATGCTTCGGGGGATTTCTTCGCCATGTCACACGCCGTCAAGCTGGCCCGCCGCTCCGTTCTTGCCGTGTTTTCCGTCCTCGTGCTCTTCGCTTTCGGCCTTTTCGTTGCCGCACCCGCTGCCGCGCAGACCTCCGCGGCCATCGGCTCGGCAACCGCCAAGGCCCTCGCGGTTCTTACGCCAGAGTCCCGTACCGTCCTCGATCGCCTTTCCACCCTCCGCCAGCTCCCCGACGGCGCATGGAAGATGCATGCCGGCGATCTCGCCCACAGCGAGGCAGTCGACCTCGACGAGTCCTCATGGCAGCCCATCGCCAACGGCGCGTCGGCCTCCAAAGACGCCGTCTGGTTCCGCCAGACCTACGTCGTTCCCCCCACGCTCAACGGATACGACCTGACCGGCGCGCTCATCTGGTTCGAGTTTCACGCCGACGCCAACGGCCCCATGCCCGAGATTCTCTACTTCAACGGCCGCCGAGTGGCAATGGGCGACGATCTCGAACCCATCGTGCTGTTCGACCAGGTCCACCCCGGCGACAAGGTCGTCGTCGCCGTCAAGCTGCTCCACACTGTCGACGACAAGCGCTTTCACGGCGCAACCCTTGCTATCGAGTTTCCCTCCACGCGCCCCAACCCTGAAAGCCTCCGCCTCGAGTTCCTCGCTGCCACCTACCTCATACCGTCGCTCGCGCCCAGCGATCCGGCGCAGATGACCACGCTCAACTCCGCAATCCAGGATGTGGACATCAAGGCTCTCGCTGCCGGAGACCAAAGCAAATTCGACTTCAGTCTCGCCGCTGCCGACGCGCGCCTCCAGGCCCTCAAGCCGTTGCTCCAGACAGCTACCTTCCACCTCACCGGCAACGCCCACATCGACGCCGCATGGCTCTGGCCGTGGACCGAAACCGTCGACGTGGTCAAGCGCACCTTCGGCACCGCACTCCAGCTCATGTACGAGTACCCGGACTACACCTACACCCAGTCCGCCGCCGCTTACAACGAGTGGATGGCCGACAAGTATCCGGAGATGAACGACGAGATCAAGCGCCGCATCAGGGAAGGCCGCTGGGAGATCGTCGGCGGCATGTGGGTCGAGCCCGACCTCAATATGCCGGACGGCGAGTCGCTCGTCCGCCAGCTTCTCGTCGGCAAGCGCTGGTACAAGCAGGCATACGGCGTGGATGTCCGCATCGGCTGGAACCCTGACAGCTTCGGCTACACCTGGCAGTTGCCGCAGATCTACAAGAAGTCCGGCGTCGATTATTTTGTCACCCAGAAGATGACCTGGAACGACACCAACCAGCTCCCCTTCAAGCTCTTCTGGTGGGAGTCGCCCGACGGCTCCAAAGTCCTCACTTACTTCCCCCACGACTACGTCAACCTCGACATGAACCCCGACCGCCTGGCCAACGACCTGGTCACCGCGCGCAACCGCGCGCCGGGAATGCTCGACATGATGGATCTCTACGGCATCGGCGATCACGGCGGCGGACCCACCCGCGCCATCCTCGACGAGGCCTCCCACTGGGCAGGTGGCACTGTGTCAGGGCACGACTTTAGTCGTTCCGAAAACGGCACCAATAAGGGAGGGGCTTTAGCCCCTGCGACGGCTTCCGATGGCCACGTCACTCCTCGCTACGAGTTCGGCACCGCGCAGTCGTACTTCACCGCCATCGAAAAGCAGATCGCACCCGCCAGCCCCGAGTGGAACTATCAGAGCATTGCAAAAGGTTATTCCGCTCCGCCCGCCGTTGCCGGGCAGATCAGCATTCCGACGTGGAAGAGCGAGCTCTATTTTGAGTACCACCGCGGCGTCATGACTACGCAGGCCAACCACAAGCGCAACATGCGCGACGCCGAAGAGCAGGTTCTCAACGCCGAGAAGTTCTCCTCCATCGCATGGCTGTATGGTGCGAAGTATCCCGCTGCGGAGATCACCGAGGACTGGAAGAAGGTGCTCTTCAACCAGTTTCACGATCTCGCCGCAGGCTCCGGCATCGGCGTTATCTACAAAGACGCGCAAAAGGACTACGACGTGGTCCGCTGGTCGACGAACGAGATTGATGCGGGGGCGCTCGCGAAAGTTGCCGAAAACATCGACACGAGAGAAGAGGACCAGGATGCTCAAGGGCAGTCGGTCGTTATTTTCAATCCTCTTGGTTGGGCGAGATCCGGAGTTGTGACCGCAAAGATCCAACACCTCGGAACCAGCGATAAAGTTGCGGCGCTCGTGGATGGCAAAGGGGAAGTGACGGTTGCGGACATTCGGTCCATCGACCCGATAAGCCATTTAGCAGAGGTCCAGATTCCAGTGAAGGATGTTCCAGCGCTCGGCTACAAGGTGCTGAGGGTCCCGTCTCCGAAGATAGGCAACAACGGAAAAGGCCGCGATGCCGGCACCGGGTTTGGACCCTCTTCGACTGGAGGAACATCGAAAGGCAACGGCGCGGCCGAAGTGTTCACAAGCATAGACAACGAAATCATTCGAGTCGAAGTAGACCCGAAGACTGGATGCATCGTAAGTCTTCGCGACGACAAGTCGAAGTTTGATGCGCTAGCTCCCGGCGCATGTGGCAACCAGCTCCAGTTCTTCAAGGACACACCCAAGGAATACGACGCCTGGAACATCGATCCCGGCACCCTTGACGTCGAACCCTCCACCATTGACAGGGCCGACTCCGTTGATAATGTCGACGGCGCGATTCGCGTGACCAGCCACTGGCAGAACTCCAAGTTCGTTCAGACCATCCGCCTTCAGGGCGACCAGGTCGATATCGAGAACGACATCGACTGGCACGAGGCCCACGTCCTGCTCAAGGCCGCCTTCCCCGTCGCCGCCTACGGGCCCTTTGCCACCTACGAGATTCCCTACGGCACCATCGACCGGCCCACCACCCGCAACAACTCGTGGGAAAAGGCTCAGTTCGAAGTCCCCGCCATGCGCTGGGCCGACCTCTCCGGCACGGCGGGCAGCAACGGCGTCCACGGCCTGAGCATCCTCAACACGTCCAAGTACGGCTACGATGCCGCAGGCGACACACTCCGCATCACGCTCCTTCGCTCGCCCAAGTGGCCCGACGCCGAAGCCGACATGGGCCACCACCACTTCCACTACGCGCTCTATCCCCACGCCGGTACGTGGAAAGACGCGCTCACCGTCCGCCACGGCTGGGAGTACAACTACCCCCTCATAGCCGTCGTCACCACCGCCCACCCCGGCTCGCTGCCCGCCGAGCACTCCTTCGCGTCGGTCACGCCCGAGAACGTCGTTCTCACCGCCGTCAAAAAAGCCGAAGACCAGAATGGCCTCGGCGTGAATGGGTTAATTTTGCGCGTCTACGAGTGGGCAGGAAAGCAGTCGACCGTCGAGTTCCACGTCCCGCCCGGAGCCACAGGAGCGACCGTCACCAACATGATGGAGGTTCCCGAAGGCGATGCACTGCCCGTAACCGGAGATGTGGTCAAGGTACCAATCAAGCCCTACCAGATCCTGACCATCCGCGTCGACTACCCCAACGCGGGGCCGAAGAGCTAGGTCTGACGCATTTTCATTCGGGCCTTGTCCAGTGCTGAGCACTGGACAAGGCCCGAATCCCCCATTTCTTCACTCCCCACATCTCTGCTACCCTTTCGGTAAGGAGTTCTGATCGTGAGCCTGTCTTCCCCGTTCTTTATCGTTCCCCTCATCGCCGTCATCTTCATCTGTGCCATCCTTTTCGCCACCTCGTCTAAGGAAGACGGCCACTCGTCTCATTAATTTAGGCACTGATCTGGTCACTGATCTGGCCCTCGCCCCTTGCGGGCAACCGAGCAACCCCATGAATTTCGCGTCCAACGCGAGCCGCAGGCGCTTCATTTCAGCCGCCGCGCGCACTGCGGGCGCAGCCATAGCCCTCGGCCCCACTAGTCCCTTTTCCGGCAGCCTCTTCGCCGAACCCTCCTCATCTTCCGACCAGCCCTCCATAGACGACTGGCTGCGCACATGGGATGCCGCCATCGCCGTCCTCATCGGCAACCTGCATCGGGCAGCCGGCTACGACAAGCCGCTTCTCTTTGAAGGCAGCACTTATCAGGGCGTCTGGCTTGAGTGCGGCCCCCACGAAGGCCTCGTCTACGCCTCGTTTGCCGACGTGGTTCCCGCGGCCACTGGCCTGCCCACCCCAATCCTGCCAAACCCCATTCAGGCCGCCGTCAACAACCACATGGCCTTCTTTCGAAACCAGCGCCCCGACGGTCAGTTGCCCGCCAGCATCAAGACCACCGAAAACGGCTTCGGCCAAATCCAGATGGTGGTCCCCATAGCCGCCACCGCACTTGAGCTCTTCCACATCACGCGCGATGAGCCATTCCTCACTGTCGCTTACTCAGCCTGCTCGAAGTGGGACCTGTGGCTACGGCAGTATCGCGACACGCGCAAGACCGGCCTCGTCGAGGGATTCTGTACCTACGACACCGGCCAGGACAACAGTCCGCGCTGGAACGGCATCCCCAATCGCTGCCCTGACGCAGACGCGCGCAAGTGCCCGCCCATCGCCTCGCTGCCGCGCCTCTGCCCCGATCTTTCCGCCACGGTCTACGGCGGCCGCGATGCCCTCGCGCAGATGGCCAAAGCGCTCGGCAAGAGCAGCGAAGCCGACCGCTGGCGCAGCGATGCCGAGTCCATTCGCCAGCTCATCATCGACAAGCTCTACAGCCCCGAGGACGCCGCCTTCTACGATCTCGACGCGCAGGGCAAGTTCGTCCGCGTCCGGTCCGACGTCATCAGCCGCGTCCTCGGCGAGCACGTACTCAACCTGAGCGACAAGCGCGACAAGGCCATCTTTGAAGCCGTCTGGAAGCGCCAGATCCACAACCCTGCAGCGTTCTGGGCCCCATACCCCTTCCCCAGCATCGCCATGGACGACCCCGCATTCGTGCGCCCCATCCCGCCCAACTCCTGGGGCGGCGCTTCGCAGGCGCTTACCGCTCTGCGCGCACCGCGCTGGATGACCCACTATGGCAAATCGGCCGAGCTTCGCCAGCTCATGCACCAGTGGTGCGCCGCCATCGCCCACAACGACGACTTCCGCCAGCAGTTGGACCCCCTCACCGGCGAGTTCACGCTGCCCGATCCCGGCGGCTACTCGCCAACCGCTCTCGTCTTTCTCTCCTTCGCCCGCGAGCTCGGTTTCGAACGACGCTCGGTCGGCCAACCGATGTAGCGATACGCCCACTCCATGCGATCCTGCTCTACTTATGCTTGATGCGCACGAGCACCACTCCCTGCCGTGGAAGCGTCAGCTTTACGCTTGCCTTCCCGCCATTCACAGCAATCGCGTGATCCGCCACAGTTTCTTCCAGCCCTGCGGCCTTTTGCAGCATATCCACCTGCTCCACGCTCGGATGTGCCGGGCTCCCCATCTGCTGCCACGCTCGATAGCCGTTGCTGTGCGTCTCGTCCATGCGGAACTCCGCCGCAGTAGCCTGTCGCCCTTTTAGCCCGTCCACTTCCAGGCTGATCTCCGCCGCCGGCGCGGCCACATCCGCGTCGTGATAGTTCCACACCATCACGTCTACCTCATTGCCGTTGCGGGTCGCCACAGCGTTGATGTCCGGCGCGTCCACGACGCTATGCTCAACAACCTCATCAATTGGCAGGGCGCCGCTGCTCTCTGTCGCCACCCACTCGCCGCCCGGCTTGCCCCCGCCCAGCATGCTCATCATGCGAAATACGTTCAGCACCGGCTTGTCGATGCCGTTGGTCGCCAATGCGCGAAACCCCGCAAACGCCGGCTGATCTTCAAATTCAAAGGCCCACGTCACCGCTCCTTCCACCATCACGCCGTACCTCCGTGCTAGCTCGTAGGTGCGCATCGTAGCTTCGGCAACGCTCACACCATAGAGCGGTCCGTTGCGATAGCCGTTCCGGCTCCCCTGGCACGCGGCGCAGCCCTCGGGGTCGAACTCGCCCAGGATGATGGGCGTCTTTTTCCACTCGAAATAGCTCGCGATCACCTTCATCCCGCGCTCAGCGGCAGCAAGCTGGTGCCCCACGCTCGTCACCACATGCCCATCAACAAATGTCGGGCTGCCTTTTGGGTGATAGCTGATGAAATCGAGCGGCGCGCCCATGCCGCCCGTCGCAGCATTCGCTCCGTGCGCGCAGTGCTCCAGAAATTGCCGCAGAAACACCTCAGATTTGTCGCTGATTCCCGTCGCCTCTGGGCCACCGATCCGAGCCTTCGGCAGCACGCCGCGAATCGCCGCCGCCGACAGGTCGTACAGCCGGTCATACTCATCCGGCGTCCCGTGCCAGTAGCCGATATCCGGCTCGTTCCACACCTCCCACAGCCAATCGTCCACCTGGTTGCCGTAGCGCTGTTTCAGATGCGTCGCATACGCCGCCACCAGCTTTGACCACTTCGCCTCATCTTTGGGCGGGTACGTCCAGCCGGTAAAGATGTCGCCTTTCGGGAACGTGTGCCGGTACGGCTCCGGGTGCGTGCTCAGCGCCTCGGGCATAAACCCGATCTCCACCAGCGGCCGCACATGCGCCGCTACCAGAGCGTCGAAGATCCGGTCCGTGATCGTGAAGTCGTAGATCGCCGTGCCGTCGGCTCGCTCCGTATATACATTCGTCGATCCCCACTTCAGCGAACCATCGCCATCGCCCGTCGTGAACAGGTTGTGCGGCCTGAAGTAGACCGGCGCATAACCCAGCTTGCCCAACTCGGCCAGCAGCTTTTTGCCGTTCGGCGCATAGGTGTAGTTCGGCTCATCCGCGCCGAAGAAATTCGAGATTGGCGAGTACGCGCCCCGTGCCTCGCCGGCATGCACCTTGATCACGACCGCCCCAGCAGCATTCACGGCTTCAGCCGCGCTCCCGTTCTCGGCCAAGCCCGCGGTTGCAGCAACCGCCGCAACCACCACAACAACCCATCCTGCCAACGATCGCTTCATCCGGTCCAACATATCACTGGAGCATAGATTCGGGTGTACCATTCGTCCCATGGAGTCCCATAGTTGCCCCGATCCTCAATTCCCCCGCTCATTTCCCGGAACCGTTCCGTCTCCATAGTCGTATAAATGTCCATGAGGGAACTACCCATGATTCTCACCAGCAAAAGGAACAAGGTTTTGGATTCACTCGGACTGGTAGCCAGCCTTGCGCTCTTGGCCGGCATTGCAGGCTGCAGGGTCCACGTCGACAAGGGCCAGAACGGTGAAGACAAAAACGTTCAGGTGGATACGCCCTTCGGCGGCGTCCATGTGAACACCGATCAGACCACCGCCGCCGACCTCGGACTGCCTGTTTACCCCGGCGCCACCGAGATCAAGGGCGACGACAAGCACAAGTCGGCCGATGTTCACCTCGGTTTTGGTGAGTGGGAGCTGCGCGTCCGCGCTGTGTCCTACGGCTCCTCCGACAGCGAGGAGAAGGTCACCGCCTTCTACAAGAAAGCCCTCACCCGCTACGGCGATGTCATCACCTGCAACGGCAAGTCCCCGGTTGGCACCCCAACCGCCACCTCTGAGGGCCTCAATTGCGCTGACAACGGTAACAACAACCCCAACGTCAAGTTCGACAATGGCGATTTCAACATCGACACCGGCAAAATCCAGTTGAAGGCCGGCTCCAAGCGCCACCAGCATATCGTCGGCTTCGAAGAACCCAAGGACGGCCAGACGCGCTTTGCTCTTGTTGCGCTCGATCTGCCGGCAGTCGTCGAGAACAAGTCAGGCAGCAGCGACTAGATCGCCCAGGGCCAGCCGCACGCGGACCAAACACGATGAGGCCGGCCCTCCGCCCACCATTAGGGGCATGCCATCCTCGAACATTGGGCATCGCCATCCAGCGACATTGAACAGGGCACGGGTAATGGAGCACAATGCCCCTTATGCCTCGAACTCTGTGCGGCCAAGCTTTTCAAGCACTGAGCGTTCTGGCGGTTTCCTCGTCACTTCTCTGTGCTGTGCCGTTGCCGGCCTCGGTGCCAGCAAAGCCTGGCGGAGCCGCTGACGCGGACGCGCAATACCGCGCCCTGCAGCATAGGTTGGCGCAGGGATGGAATACGTGGGATGTAAACAGCATGACCACCCACGTTCTGCTCCCTGAAGCGCTGGCCATCCATGTCGGCTTCAAGCACAACGCAACCGTCTTCGGCGATGAGTTCTTGCCGCGCACCTCGGTCGGCCAGGGAACTGTCTTCCCCGGCCCGCACTCCTGGGACGGAAGTTATACGCAGCTCAAGGTCACCTGGAAGGGCCACGAGTGGCGTGTCGAAAGCGCGCACGACGGCAACGACCAGGTGCTGCTCGTAACGCCGCTCGATCCCCCGGGTGAGTTCGCGCTTCCCGCCACAGTCGTCTTCACCGTGGACTTCCTCTGGGACCGCCCCGGAACCGCGCTCAAGCACGACGGGTTCATCGAAGCCCATGGCAGTTCGGGCACTTACCGGATCTACTGCACCTGCACGTCAACGCCATCCCATCCTGACCCGTCTCATCCGGGCCGCGGCCAGCTCCCCGTCAGCGGCGCCTATCTCTCAGCCGAACTCACGCAGCCCATCGGCCTGAGCACTGGCAGCAGCCGAACCGTGGCCCAGATCTCAGCGATCCTCGACCGGCAGCGCGCAGCCTATCTCAAGTCAACTGGCGACGGCACCCGAAACTCGCCGACCATGGACGCAATCGAGACCACGCTCGGATGGGACACCATCTACGATCCCGATCACAGCCGCGTTATCTCCCCGGTGAGCCGCGACTGGAGTACCTACTGGGGCGGCTACGTGCTCTTTGACTGGGATACGTTCTTCGCGGCCACTCTCGCGGGAATGGGCGACAAAGATCTGGCGTATGCCAATGCTGTCGAAGTTTTGAACGAGGAGACTGCCGAGGGCTTCGTTCCCAACTACGCGCGAGCCGGAGAATGGAAGAGTTCCGACCGCTCCGAGCCGCCGGTCGGCGCCATCACCGTCCTCGGCCTCTACGAGAAGTATCACGACCGCTGGTTCCTCGAACAAACCTTCAAGCCTCTGTTGCGCTGGAACCTCTGGTGGGCCGCACACCGCGACATGCAAGGCTACCTCGCATGGGGCAGCGACGGCCAGAATCAACCGGTCGATCCGGAGGATGGCTGGCAAGGCAAGGGCAACGGCGCAATTCTCGAGTCGGGCCTCGACAACAGTCCCATGTACGACGCCGCCGTCTACAATCCGCAAACTCATCTGCTCGAGTTTGCCGATGTCGGCTTGATGAGCATGTATATTGCCGACTGCGACGCCCTGGCAAAGATCGCCGACACATTGGACAAGCCAGAAGATGCCCGCAACCTCCGCGACCGATCAGCTCGATACCGGCAAAAGCTGGAGTCGATGTGGAATGAGGAGCGCGGCATCTTCCTCAACAAGGATCTCCACACTGGCCAGTTTTCGCAGCGGCTCTCGCCTACCAACTTCTATCCCCTCCTTGCTGGTGCAGCGTCTCCCGCCCAGGCCAGCCGAATGGTCAAGGACCACCTGCTCAACCCGAAGGAATTCTGGGGCGACTGGGTCATCCCCGCCATCGAGCGCGACGATCCGGCTTTCAAAGACCAGGACTACTGGCGCGGCCGCATCTGGGGTCCTATGAACTATCTCGTCTACCTTGGCCTGAGCCGCTACGACGACAACGATATTGCCGCCGCACGGCGCGATCTGGCTCAGAAATCCTTCGCGCTCTTTTCAAAGGAATGGGCAGAGAAGGGACACGTTCACGAGAACTACAACGCCATGCAAGGCACTGGCGACGACGTAACCAGCAGCGACCGTTTCTATCACTGGGGAGCGCTCCTGGGTTACATGCAATACCTCGAAGAGACCCGAAACGAGACCCGGATGGGCAAATAAAACATAGGCGGAAGTCTCACGGCCCTGGCCCCCGCAGGTTTACGCCACACATCGGTCGCAGGTCCTATGCCCTAGAATTGCTGCCATAGGAAAGTAGACCTCGCACGCCTCTGGAGCTCAGGATGCCAATCAAGCCTCTTCGCCTGCTTCCCATGGCCATTCTTGCCGTGGGCCTCTCTCTTCATGCCGCCGACAAGTCAAAAGCACCCGCGCCGCCACCCGCGCCCACCGATCCCTACGCTGAGGTTCAGCCAGCCACCGAGTCGCTCGACCTCGCCATGTACCAGCGCATTCGCGACGAAGGTCTCAACCACTCCCACGTAATGGAATTCGCCACTGCCCTCATGGACGGTATTGGCCAGCGCCTCACTGCGTCGCCCAACGCCATGAAGGCCAACAAGTGGACGCAAGACACGCTCACCAAGATCGGCCTCGAAAACGCGCACCTCGAAGACTGGGGCGAGTTCGGCCTCGGTTGGCAGCAACTCAACACCTGGGCACGTCTGGTCGTTCCAGATACGGCGATGCTCATCGTCCAGGCCACCCCATGGTCGCCCGCCACGCCCGGCCCGGTTACTGGAGACGTAGTCTTCGTCAGCATCACCGACGACAAGGACTTCGACAAGTACAAGGGCAAGCTCGACGGCAAAATCGTCCTCTACGGCGCCATGCGCGAAGTTCCGCCCGTCGACAAAGCCCTCTTCGATCGCTACACCGACAAGGAGCTTGAAGACATTGCCGAGTTCCCGGTCAGCGCAAATGCAGCCGGCCTCTCTCCCGAAATGCAGGCCCGCCTCAAGACCTACATGGAGCGCCAGCGCATGATCAACAAGGTTGCCCAGTTCTTTGCCGACGAAAAGGTTGCCGCGGTCATCGAGCCCAGCCGCGACGGCAAAAACGGTGGCGGCTCCGGCGGCACCATCTTTGACGACAACGGCGCCACCCTCGGTCGCACGCCCTACATTGCCGACCAGCGTGTCAAGATTCCGGTCGTCGTCGCCGCCATCGAAAGCTACGGCCGGCTCTATCGGCTCACCCAGGCCCACGCCCCGGTCAGCGTCGAAATCAACGTCGACACCAAATTCACCGGCGAGCACGAGCACGGCTTTGACACCATCGCTGAGATTCCCGGCACCGATCCCAAGCTAAAAGATCAGGTCGTCATGCTGGGCGGCCATCTCGATAGCTGGATCGCCGGCACGGGCGCAACTGACAACGGCGCCGGCACCATCGTCGCCATGGAGGCGGTGCGCATCCTCAAGGCCCTCGATGTAAAGCCCCGCCGCACCATCCGCATTGCTCTCTGGACCGGTGAAGAGCAGGGCCTCTTCGGCTCCAAGGGCTACGTCAAGCAGCACTTCGGCTCAGCGGCACTCTCAACTGCGCCCGACCAGATGGCGTTGCCGGAGTACATGCGCCGTGCCGCAGGCCCGCTCGACGTCAAGCCCGAGCAGAAGCTCATCTCTGCCTACTTCAACGTCGACAACGGCACCGGCAAAATCCGCGGCATCTATACCCAGGGCAATGCGGCCATCGCGCCCATCTTCGCCCAGTGGATCGCCCCGCTCAAAGACCTCGGAGTCACCACCATCACCATCCGCAACACTGGCGGCACCGATCATCAGAGCTTCGACGCGGTGGGCATCCCCGGTTTCCAGTTCATCCAGGACATGCTCGACTACGAGGCGCGCACCCACCACTCCAACGAAGACGTCGTCGAACGGCTCCAGCCCTCGGATCTCAAGCAGATCGCGACCGTCGAAGCCATCTTTGTCTACAACGCGGCCATGCGCGACCAGATGCTGCCGCGCAAGCCGCTGCCGCAGCCCAACCTTGAAGAAAAGAAGCGCGCTCCGCTCGATATCTTCCCCGGCGCGGTACCGCCCGAGGAAGAGAAGAAGACCGAGAAGCAGGACGAAAAGAAGTAACCTCGTCCATCCCATCTGCGGCTCGGGCAACGTCGCTCTACCCCCCGAGCCGCGCGCCCTTCCATCCCGCATGACCCGGATCTCTGCTACACTGATCCAAGCGCACTTGAGGGGATTTACGCGCCAGGCCGCGCCCCATTTTGAGTGCTACTGCCACCCATGTTCGGGGAGTGGCTCAGCCTGGTAGAGCACCTGGTTCGGGACCAGGGGGTCGGAGGTTCAAATCCTCTCTCCCCGACCAATAAGTCACGCGAAATCAGTTAATTGCAAAACCACCAGTTCCGGGCTGTATCGGAACTTGGGTCCACTTGGGTCCAATAACGGAACCCCTGGTCGCGAGGAGCTTTTCTACGTCCTCTACTGCCCGGTGAGCATCCGCCGGGACTGAGTGGATGTACGTCCCCTGCGTAATTTCCGAGGACGAGTATCCAAGCAGCGCCTGAGTGGTGCCGACTGGAGCGCCCGTCGAATCGAGCAGCGTTGCGTGGGCGTGCCGGAACCAGTGCCAATTCACTCCTTGCAACTTGAGCTTATCGGCGGCTGGTTTGAGTTGGCGATTGAGCAGATTGCGCCGACTGAGCGGGGAGCCGTTTCGAGCTCAGAACACCAGAGTCGATGGAGCGGCTTGCATCCTCCACTCTGACTATGATCAGGCGCTTTGCCTTCTAGCTGATTCGGCGAATCATCGGCCGAGCAAATCGATTGGGCGCTCCCGGCAGCGGCACTCCATTAAGCGTCCCGTTCTCTCGTATATGCGATCTGCTCGCGATGACGGTTTGCACAGTGAATTCCAACCGCTTTCGCCCGTTGCACGAGATCTCGTGCGCTCAGTACACCTGCTCTGGCAAGTTCTTGGTCCTCCCGTGGAGATTGACCAGCCTGTAGAAGGCGGGACAGCAACGCAGGTGAACAGTTCAAGAGTGCAGCGATTCTCTGGAGGTTGAGGCCGGACTGCTAGATGAACGATACCGCTGCAGAACGATCGAGGTTTGGCAGTCTCACCTACCGCAATGGGGAGCAAAGGAACACTGCTCGGACTATTGGACAACAGAGCCAAATTGGATAATTCACCCCGAACTAGGGTAATGAATGTCACTCCGGGATTCCGGGTCGGAGGTCCAAAAATGAGGCATCTGCCTCTTAAGAATGGATGATGGCCATTGCCGCTGGCATAACAGCGTGCAAGGCGTCTCAGTAGGCCCATTCTTCGTGGCGCACCGGCAGTCGATTCAACTTGTCCCTGCGCAGGCGCCAGTTTGGCATGAATTGGCCCATCAGGGCTATGACGCGGGCGTTGTGCGTTGGCTTGGGTAAGTGTGCCATCTGATGCACCAAGATGTATTCGAGGCACCCCTTCGGCATTATCGCCAGTTCTGTATTGAGACGGAGCGTGCAAGCGCGGGCATTGCAGCTTCCCCATTTGGTCTTCATTTGCTGAATATAGAAGCCTTCAACCGCTACAAGCATGACTGAGGACGGGCGGCACAGGCGCGACTGAGTCTCAGGGCTTCGAAACCGTTCTCTGGCCGCTATCGAGATTTGGTGCAGCCGTCAGTCTCTCAACTTTCGGTTCGGACGATCCTTCCACAAGCGTGATGAGCCTGTCGACTGCAACATTCTTGTGCAGGTCGACGCTTCCCATCGGCCAGCGCACTTCTATGTCGGCCACCATGGCTGCGCCGAGCCCAAAGTGCAGACGAGGATCGTTGCTTGAGACGTAGCTTGTCTGACTCATCAGTTCCTGCACCTGCACCTTGCCGCCGCTGCGAATGGTGACTCGAGCGCCGAGAGCACTTCGGTTGCTCTTTGTGCCGTGCAGCCGGATCTTGATCCAGTGGTTCTCCTGCGGCGCATCATTGCGCAAGAGTGTTGGCGGCTCGTTCTGATTCATGATCAGGATGTCCAGGTCTCCATCGTTATCGAAATCGCCGAAGGCGCAACCACGGCTCACATGGCGCGACGCCAGGGCCGGCTGACTGTCCTCTGCCATCTCGATGAACGTGCCGTTTCCCAGGTTCCGAAAGAGGATGCGTGGACCCTTGCGTGGGTACTTGGGATTCACCGCTTCGAGCTCGGGATAGACCTGGCCTGTCACGAGGAAAATATCGGGATTGCCGTCATTGTCGAGGTCGAGCATACCCACTCCCCAACTCACGAAGCGGCGTTCGTGGATAAGGCCGGCCCGGCTGGTGACATCTTCGTATTGACCTTTGCCGATGTTGTGATACAGGCCTGTGGCCTGATTCATGTAGTGGGTGCGGACCACATCGAGACGCCCGTCGCAGTCGTAATCCGCAACGCCCACGCCCATTCCAGCCATCTCTCTTCCGTCGTCGCTGAGGGCCAGCCCGCGCAACAGCGCCTCCTCGCGGAAGGTCCCATCATGGTTGTTCATCAGCACCAGACTGGGCGTCGAGTCGCAAGCCACAAGAATATCTGGCCATCCATCGTCGTCCACGTCATAGGCTGCCGCAGTCAAGCCGTAGGAGCCTCGCATCGCTGCCACCCCGGACTCTTTTGAAACATCGGTGAAAGTGCCATTTCCGTTGTTCCGATAGAGAAGGTGGGTGGGCAAGGGCAGGCCGCTCGGACCGCAGTTGACTGGAACGCCCAGGTAATTGCAATTGGGCCGCTCGAGCGAGGGCGTGGGCATCTTCGCGAGATCGACATCGGCATAGTTCGAGACAAACAGGTCGAGCCAACCGTCGCGGTTGTAATCCACAAAGGTGCAGCCTGAGCCGAACCGAACCGAAGCGGAACCGAGGCCTGCCAGTTGTGTCACATCGGTAAACGTTCCGTTGCCATTGTTGCGATAGAGCCGGTTCTGGCCAAAGTAAGTCAGGAAGAGGTCTTCGAAGCCGTCGTCGTTGTAATCGCCCACGCAAACACCCACCGCCCAACCTGCGTCGGTCAGCCCGGCTTGCGCGGTAACGTCGCTGAATGTGCCGTCGCGGTTGTTTTTGTAGAGGCGGTTGCTGGCTCCCGCCGGTACGCTTTCAAGGCGCCGGCCGCCGACGATGAAAATGTCCATCCATCCGTCGTTGTCGAAGTCGAAGAATGCGCATCCTCCTCCCATGATCTCGGTGAGATACGTGGCCTTTGTGCCTTCGCCGTAAAACATCACCTTGTTGAGGCCGGCAGCCTCTGCCACATCCACAAATTTCGAAAACCCGGCATCGACCGCGGATGCCGCCTCTATCGCCAGCAAGTGCGCCGGGAGGGCTGCAGTTGCAAGAACCCCGGGCGTCGCTTGCAGAAGCCGACGGCGGGACCATCGATTGCTCGGACTGCAATCTGCGGATTGCTGAGTTCGCTTGGTCATGGTCCCGGATGTGCGTCGGAGATTGCCTGGCTGAGGCGGAGCGCCTGGGCATTGTCTGGGTCAATCTCCAGCGCGTGGCCCACTGCCTGCTTTGCATCGTCCCACTTGGCTTCGCTGGCCAGCGTTGCGCCCAAATTGATCCATGCGACCACCTGCGACGGTGAGGCCTTCACCGCGGCCCGAAAGTACCCTTCTGCCGCGTTGGTATCCCCAGCCCGGGCAGAAAGAAAACCCATCTGGATCTGCGCCTCGGCAAGATTTGGATTGAGTTGAATGGCCCGCTGAAGTGCTGCTTTTTCGCCGTCGATGTCGCGCGCCTTGTCGAGCGCTCGGCTCAGTTTGTAGTAGAGAAGTGGCTCATCCGGGTTGGATTCGAGGGCATCTTTATAGAGTGTGATCGCTTTCGCAGTATCGCCGGCCTTCATTGCTTCGTCCCCGACCTCTGCCTTTCCGGCGGCCTGCGTTCTTTCCGATTGAGATCTCTTCAATCTCTGGTAAATGTCCAGCTTCTCCTGTGCCTGAGCCGTCTCCCCCAGGCGCTGAAGAACTTTGGCCAGGTCGTATTGCACCTCGGGTTGGTTGTCACCCAGGGCAATCGCTTTTTCCAGGTGCTCTTTTGCGGCCGCCAGCTCGCCAAGGCTCGAAAGCGCACTCCCCAACTCGTGCTGCGCCTCCTTTGACGATGGATTCAGCGCAACGGAGCGATCAAGATGGCCGCGCGCAACAGCGAACTCTCCTTCGCGTGCTTCGAGAACCGCATTCAGATACAAGACCTCCCAATGATCCGGATGAGCAGCCAACAGCTTGTGTGCCAGTTCCGTCGCCTTTTCCGAGTGGCTCGCGACGAGTGTGTGCAGGTAAAGAAGCTGTGTCGGCAGGTCGTCTGGATGTTTGGCAAGAGCAAGGTCAAACACCGCGTACGCTTGATCGTCGCGACCGACCAGCATCAGCAGAACCGCGAGTTCATTGGCAATCGGCAGCGAGTCCGGGTTGTTGTTCAGTCCCTCGCGGAGCACGTTCACCGCTTTGTCCAGCTCCACCCTCCCTGCATAGGCGATTCCCAGGTTCAGGCTTTGCACCGCAGTCCGTGCCCTCTCCCTGCCTTCCTTGTCGAGCAGGGCAATAACGGATCCGTAGTCTTTGCTGTCAACCAGATCCTGTGACAGGCTTTCCAGCGCCACCGCCGAGTCTGGGTCTATGGCAAGCGCCGCTCGCCACTCGTCTTCAGCATCGGTGGTCTTCTTCAGCCTGTCCATCACCGCACCGAGCACAAGGTGGGGCCGGATGTCGGTCGGATCGAGTTGTTTGGCCTTGTTGAGCGGGTCGACCGCAGCCAAATCCTGGCCGGCAGAATAAAGGCTGAGCCCCCAAAGGTAGGCCATCGAGGCAGACTGAGGCTGCAGCCCGGACGCCGAGGCAAAGTCCGCCGCTGCACAGTCAAACTGCTTTTGGTTTGCAAACCAGCTTCCCAGGCTGGCGTAGGTCTCGGCAGCCGGATTTGTCTTGAGGCGGGCTTCGAGCGCCGGGGGCCCGCTGCATTGTGTCGCGGCAAGCGTGCAGGATGCGAAGCACATGCCAATCACCGTCATGACTGGGCCTGTGAAGTTACGGCCGAATACGGATCGGACGACGCCTGACTTTTCCGTTCCCTGCCTGGTCATTCGCGGAACATCCATCGTCGACATGACCTCGCACCCACAAGAATACCCCGCTGCGCAAAAGTGCAGAGAACTCACCCGAAAGTCTACTTTCCCTGAATTGCCGGGCCATCCGTCCAAAGTCTGATTCGGAGGTTACCCCCAATTGACCTCTGCTGCCTGAGATTCGTCTTTCTCTGGCTTGCAGAAACTGGCGCAAGGTAGTGTCTTAACTGGTCAACACTTGGGAGGAAGCCATAACTTTTTCAATGTTTTACGGTAACTAACCGAACGGGTATCCATACTAATTCGATTTAGCGGTTCATGCGCTTCTACCCTTTGCAAAAAAGCACCCCAATCCGACTTTTGGCGGATACATGGCGTTGCACGGCGAGAGTAATGTTCGACTCGCCGTTGAAATGCAAACGTTTTCCAACGGTATTTGAAAAAGACAGGCGAGAGCGGCAATCCAGATTCCCGTCTCTTTGGGCTCCGTGGCCGGCGAGAAAATGAAAACGGTTTCAAACGCACACTTCATTTCCGAAGCGTGCGTATACGATTCTCGCGCCCCAGGGCGATCACTTCAGGAGGTACTATGCAGTTGACCCACGCAAAGCGCTTACGAGCATTCCTGCTCGTTCTCGTCGTCGGCCTCGTGACTTCCGTTGTCTTTGTCCACGGACAGGGCACAACCGGGAGCTTGACGGGCCAGGTTACGGATCCCTCGGGGGCGGCCGTCGTAGGCGCTACCGTTACCCTGACCGATGTCGATACCAATTACTCCGACGTTATCAAAACGGATAGCACCGGCGTATACGGGTTCAAGCTGGTGCCGCCGGGCCACTACTCGCTGACCATCGCGGGGCAGGGATTTGGCGAGTATGTGCAGAAGGGCATCACCATCAATGCCAACCTATATGCCACGCAAAACGTCCAGTTGAAGCTGGCGAGCGCAGGCGCGACGGTGAGTGTTACGGCCGATGCTGAGCTCATCGACACCACAACGCCCGAATTGGGCACTACCATCAACCAGGATGCAGTGAGCGACCTGCCATTGAACGGCCGCGACCCCTCCGTGCTGGCGCTTCTTTCGCCGGGCATCGTGGATGGCAACACGGCGGGCATCGCCTGGCAGCAGAGCGGCTTTTCGTTTCCCAATGAGTCCGTGGCCTCATCGAATGGCGGGCGTCTGGGCAGCACTTTCTACATGCTCGATGGTGTCACCAACATGGACACCTACCTGGCTTCCAACGGGCCCACCCCCAACTCCGACGCCATACAGGAGTTTCGCCTCATCTCAAGCAATTTCAGCGCAGTTTATGGCTTCTCTGCGGGCGGCGTGGTCTCCATGGCCACCAAGAGCGGCAGCAACCAGTGGCACGGCGGCCTGTTCGAGTTCATGCGCAACGGCGATTTCGACGCGGGCAACTGGAGCAACCACGCACAGGATGTCTTTAGGCGCAACCAGTTCGGCGGGTTCGTCGGCGGACCGGCCATCAAGGACAAGCTGTTCTTCTTCTTCAATTACCAGGGAACCATCGTCGTCGGCGGTCCGGGACAAACGTCGAATTCCACCACAACTCCCACCACGCAGATGTTGAACGGAGACTTCAGCGGGTTGATTACGTACGCCCAGGCTCACAACTCCAACTGCGGCTCCGGTTTTGGTGCGTCTGCAGTCCAAACAACCAACTGCGGCTGGCTAAATGGTCCGTTCACGACCGTCAACGGAATTCCGAACCAGTTGATCGGTGGCGCTGCCGGGCTTGACCCGATCGCCGTGCAGTTTACAAACCTCGGGCTGCCAGGGCACTCTGCCCCAGCTTCAGGGACTTCGGCTCCGACATCTGCGGCCCAGAACCTCGCTGGCGGAATGCTCTACGCATCGGCTCCCCTGGCGAATACCAAATACAACGAGTACACAGCCAAGGTTGACTACGATGTAACCAAGACGCAGCGCCTCACACTTCGCTCGTTTGTGGACGAATATGTGCAGCCTGCGGGCGACACCCCGGGCAACGTGCTCTCGGTATTAAACCTGAACACCTGGAATCAGACGTTTGGAATCCAGGGCTGGTACTTCAACGAGCTCGCGCAGCATACCTGGACGATAAACCCCAGCACGGTCAACACGGTCTCAGCTTTCTGGACTCAGCAGAGCTTGCATAATGCGACTGCAGTCCTTGACAGCAACAGCAAACCACTGTGCTGGTCGCGCTTTATCTCGATCGTCGAACCTGGGTGCTATATGGAGGGCGCTGGCTTTGGCGGCGCCAACGGCGGCTGGACCGAGCCTTCGGCTGAAGTCCGTGGCACCATTGGCTTCTCCGATACGCTGATCAAGACCGTGCACCGGCACACCATCTCGGCGGGCATCGATCTGATCCATCAGCGGGCGGTCGAAGCAACCCAGTACCCGCAAGACGCCATCATCAGCTTCGGCGGCGGTTACACAGGCAATAGCGAGGCCGACTGGCTGCTGGGTTATATGTCAGGCTTCGAGCAGGGAGCTGGCGAACTGTCCGACGTCCAGGGATATCTAATCGACCCGTACGTCAACGACGAGTATCGCGTCAAGCCAGGGCTCACTCTTACCCTTGGACTACGCTACGATCCGGACCTCCCACCGGCTGAGGTCGGCGGTCGTGGTGCGGCCTTCGTGCCGGGCCAGCAGAGCTTCATCTTCCCCGGCGCGCCCCTCGGACTGATTTATCCCGGCGATACCAATATGAATGCCGGTCTTCGCCCTGCGGACAAGAAGTACTTTGAACCCCGCGTCGGCGTGGCATATCAGCCCAGGAATCTGCCCCGCACCTCCTTCCACGCCGGCTTCGGATTGTTCAGCGCTCCCGTAGCTTACGCCAACTACAACCACACCGTCGATCTGGCGCCATTCGCTCCAACATTCACTCCGAATGCGCCGTCAAATACGCCTATCTGCGGTGACGAAGGAACCTGCACACCCAACACCGGCCAAACCATCACCGGATACGAAAACTTCCACAATCCATGGGCAACGTCGTCCTTCAATACCCCCAACGGATCCCCGTTTGGTACCGGCGCCGGCAAGATCCCATGGGCCACCCCCAACTACAAGGCCCCGCTCAACTCTGTTGTTCCGCTTCCGGTCAGCTTAGGGGCATCCTTTAGCCGGAGCTATAAGGCGCCCATGACCGAGGCCTGGAACGTCTCAGTGGAGCAACAGATCGATTCGGTAACGGCCGTTCGCCTGGCCTATGTCGGCAGCGAGTCCTATCATCAGAGCTACGTGCAGGATGACAACATTGCAAGCTACAGCTACTGCACCTACTACAACAACCCGAACTGCGCGCTCCCAACGGCAGCAAACCTGAAGAGCGGCGCACTTCAAGGACCTGTTGCTCCATACTCCAACTTCACCAGCATTCTGGAGTATGACAGCAGGGCAACGGCCAGCTACCACTCACTGCAGGCGTTCGTCCAGAGGCATATCTCTCACGGTCTTCAGGCGCAGACAAGCTTTACCTGGGAGAAGTCAATTGATGTGGCCAGCGTCGCCAACCTGTCAAATGGCGACGAAATGAACAACCCCCGCAACCTGGGCTGGAGTCGCGGCATCTCCAATACCAACATCCCCTTCATCTGGAAAAGCAACCTCATTTACAACACTCCGGAACTGAAAGGGCAGAGTCTGCTTCTACGCGAAGCGCTCGGCGGCTGGGAGATAAGCCCCATCATCTCCTGGCAGTCGGGCACGCCGTTCAACGTGGGAGCAGGCAATGACAACGCTGCCTACGGCGAACTGGGCAAAGGTAGCGGATGCCTCGAGGACTGCGCGAGCGACCGAGCCGACCGCGTACCCGGAATCCCCCTCAATGTTCGTCAGGGAGGGCGGTCCCACTGGACGCAGCAGTACTTCAACCCCGCTGCGTTTACAACACGTCACGACGGAACCTTCGGCGATAGCGGCCGCAACCTGATGCAGGGCCCTCCGGGCTTTAACCTGGACGCGGGGCTGATGAAGAACTTCTCTATTCTGGAACGGTTCAAGCTGACGGCCCGTTTCGACTTCTTCAACGCAACCAACCACCCGGTCATGTCCAATCCAAGCGCACAGCCGGGCGATGCGGGCGGTGGCCCTTCTCAAATCAACGGCGGAAACGGTGGCTTTGGTGGCACCTCCAACACCACACGTGTTGGCCAGGCTTCACTGAAACTGACCTTCTAACCTCGTTTCAAACCGGCCTGGGCGGCGATTACATCGCTGCCCAGGCCTTCTTGATTTTGGGCGGTACTTCAGGTGATCCGTTCACCGGCCGCGCCGCACGTCTGCCGTAACAAGTAAAGTGAAGATTGGCCACAGTTCGAGCGTGGCTCTGGTGGAGGGATGAATGCTCGATCATGGTTCCCGATCTTCGCGTGGATCGAGCCGCCTTCTCCCGGGTGCCTTCTTCATCCTTGCCGCGGTGCTGGCCTTTTCTTCCTACCTTACCGTCCGCAATGTTCACGCACAGGCGCAAACTGGTTCATCCCCCACCACTCCCTCGCAATCCAATTCCAACCTCTGGCCCATCTCCATCGACTACCCCGAAGACGGTTCTATCTTTCCCCCCGGCATTACGCCGCCCACTTTCCTTTGGCGCGACGGCACTGCGTCAACCTGGACAATCGATGTAGCGTTCGCAGACGAGGCGCCCTCGTTTCGCGTCCAGGCAAAGGGCGAAAGGATGCGCATCGGCGCCATCGATCCTGAAGCGGTCAGCAACACCAACGAGCCGCCGCAACTCACTCCTGAGCAGGCAGCATCTCAGACCTGGACTCCCGATGCGGAAACCTGGAAGACAATTCAGTCGCATTCAACAACAAAGCCGGCCACGTTCACGATTACCGGCTATCGCGATCAAGCCGCGGTTTCCGTCGCAAAGGTTTCAATCACAACCTCAACCGATCCGGTCGGCGCGCCCATCTTCTATCGCGATGTTCCCCTCATGCCCAGTGCGGGAGCGAACGGTACCGTGCAGCCGCTTTCGCCATCCGCCATTCATCTCATTCGCTGGCGGCTACGTGACATCCAGCAGCCGGAAAGCCGCACCGTACTGACGGGCATGCCTACCTGCGCCAACTGCCACTCGTTTTCCCGTGACGGCAAAACCATGGGCATCGACGTGGATGGCCCGGCAAACGACAAAGGCCTTTACGCTCTGGTTCCCGTTCAGCGCCGCATCTCCATCCTGAACAAAGACGTCATCCAGTGGAACAAGGATGGCGAGCCGGGCACGACACGCGTGGGGTTCATGTCGCAGGTCTCACCCGACGGACGGTATGTGGTCAGCACGTTTGCCCCACCGTCGCTCGATGTGCCCCGCACCTACTACATCACCAACTTCAAGGACTACAGGTTTCTTCAGGTCTTCTTTCCTACGCGTGGGATTCTCGAATGGTACGACCGGACAACCGGGAAACGTCAGCCGCTGCCGGGCGCGGACGATCCACGCTACGTGCAGACCGACGGCGTTTGGTCCCCGGATGGGAAGACGATCGTCTTTGCCCGCGCAGAAGCACGCGATCCATATCGGCAGGGGCAACGGCCGGCTCTGCACGCAAACGATCCAAATGAAACACAAATTCAGTACGACCTTTACCGGGTCCCATTCAACAACGGGCGCGGAGGAACGCCGGAGCCGATTGCCGGAGCCTCGCAGAACGGAATGAGCAACAACTTTCCCAAAGTCTCGCCTGATGGTAAATGGATCGTCTTTGTGCAATGTCGCAACGGACAGCTCATGCGGCCCGATAGTCAGCTTTACATCGTCCCACTTGCCGGTGGTGCCGCCAGGCGTCTGCGTGCGAACACGTCGCTCATGAACTCGTGGCACAGCTTCTCTCCCAATGGACGTTGGCTGGTCTTCTCGTCCAAGGCTCGCTCGCCTTACACCCAGATGTATCTCACCCACCTCGACGAAGATGGCAACTCCAGCCCCGCCATCCTGATAGACAACTCCACCGCCGCAAATCGCGCGGTCAACCTTCCCGAATTCGTCAATACATCCGGCGATGGCATTGAGCAGATCGACGTCCCGGCCGTCAAGATCTATGGGCTGATCGACCAGGCCACGCACCTCGAGGATGAAGGCCACAATCGAGAGGCTCTCGCCCTATGGCAGAAGGCCGCATCTATCGATCCTGAGAACGCGAAGGTTGAGAGCGGGTTGGGCATCTCCCTTTATGTTGAGGGTCAGACCGGGCAGGCCTTCGAGCACCTACGTCATTCTGTGCGCCTGAATCCCAAGTGGCTTGAGAGCCACCTCGTCCTGGGCAAGTTTCTGCTCGAACAAGGGCACGTCCAAGAGGCAATCCCGGAACTTCAGACGGCGATCGCAATCAAACCGCGATTCGCCCCTGCGGAAGAGGCACTTGCTGGCGCGCTTGAAGCAAAGGGCGACTGGTCGGGAGCTCTTGCCCATTGGCAAAAGGCTTTGGAGATCGAACCCGGCCGAACGAGTGCATTGCTGGGAATTGCTTGGCTCCTGGCCACCGCGCCCGATACTGACGTGCGCAATGGAGAGGAAGCAAAGCAACTTGCCGATGAGGCAGCCGCCCAGGGTTCCGCAGACGATCCGAATACTTTGGATGTTCTGGCTGCTGCGTGCGCCGAACAAGGCGATTTCGCGCGCGCATCTGAGTTCGCATCGCGCGCCCTGCAACTCGCCAGTCAGCGAAACGCGAAGGCGCTCGCCTCTGCCATTCGCTCCCGACTCGCGTTATATGCCGCAAAGAAGCCCTATCGGGAGACGCAAGGGGCCGTGGCACTTCAGGCGCGCAGGAGTGTTGAATCTTCCCCGGTCATTCACCCGGTCATTCATTGATCCGGAATCACTGACTGATCACCAGTCGCTTGATCGGCTTGAAACGCTGTAGCCGCGCGAAAACCGAATCAGGACCTGCGCGCAAGCCGTGCCTCAACCCGCGCCCCACTTCCTGTCGCGCTTGTCAGCCGGAACTTTCCACCCCAACGGCTTGCTCTCTCGCGCATTCCCTTGAGTCCAAAATGATGATCGCTTTGCGACTCGGCTTGCCGGGGGTCGAAACCACAGCCATCATCGGAAACCGTGAGAACAACCTCGCGTGCCGTGTATTCCATACCGACGCTGATCTGCGTGGGATGTCCGTGCAGAGCCGCGTTGCAAACTGCTTCGCGGGCAATCATGAGCAGATCGTGTGCCATGGGAGGGCTGATTCCAAACGGCGTGCCCATGGTCGAACAGGTGACCGGCAGATGGAACTCAGCACCCACTTGCGCCGCCATCGCTCCAATCTTTCCCGCGAGCATGCCCGGTCCCTCGTCCTCGCGGCGGAGATTCCATACCGCCTCGCGAGCCTCTGCAATCGTCGTACGTAACTGGTGCCGGGCAACGTCCAGTAGGCCAGTTTCCTCGCGCTGCTTCTGTTCTTCCATGGCAACCGCCTCGAGCAATGCCGAAACTCCCGTGCATCCCTGAATGACTGTGTCATGCATCTCGCGAGCAAGCCTGCTGCGTTCTTCTAGAACCGCCTCGAACCGGGCTCCAACCTGGCGCACGCGATACTGATAGACCGCATAGATCATCAGCAGCAACAATGCAGCGCAAGCCGAACCGAACCACCAGGTCCGGTAAAAAAACGGGCGTTGTACGATCTCTACCGAGGCTTCCGTAACAGCGTTGGGATTGCTCACTTCAAATGTCCGCACGCGGAACGTATATGTTCCGGGCGGCAAATTCGTATAGTCGGCAGTTCGCAATGCAGTGGCGGGGCCGAAATCCTTTTCAAACCCCGCGAGCATGTAACGGAAGCGTAGACCATCCTGTGAGCGCAACTGAATTGGCTCGAACGTGAATTGCAGACGGCTGTTGCCCGGTTGCAGGACGATTGGACCCGTCATCGCGAGGGGTTGCCCGTCTGCCATGATCCGTTCGATACGCAGCGGCGGCGCCAGGAGAGACGACTGCTGAAAAGGAAGAATGTGGATCGGTCCCCGGTTACTGGGAAACCAAACATCGCCCGCGGCGGTGATGCAACCAGAAGACTCGGTCCCGCCGTAAATCTCAGTATTGGCAGCCATCTCCGCGATCGAGTAAAACGTCGGCGCGATCTCTCGTGTTTGTGCCCCTGCCTGTGCATCGAGTTCTAGCCGGTTCACCATCGAGATGCCGTTCGGCCCGCTCATCCACAGGTGCCCGCTGCTGTCTTCCAGTATGTCGTAGACAGCGTTGCTTGCCAGACCGTCTTGTGTGGTGAAGTGAGCTAGATTGCCCGAGCGAAACCGGAAAAGGCCATTGTTGCGTGTCCCAAACCACAGTCCGCCCTCACTGTCTTCGTGAATAGCCCAGACCTTCATCTGCGCCATCGCCTCGGTCGCTGCATCTCGCACAAACACTCCATCGTGAATGTGACTTACGCCACGGTCGGTGCCAATCCACAGATCCCCTCGTTTGTCTTCTAAGAGGCACCGGGTACTGTTGTAGGAGAGCCCTTGCTCCGTCTCGTAGCTGATAATCCGCACATGTCCGTGATCGTCTATTAGATGGTTTAGGCCGTTGTCCGTAGCCACCCACATACTTTTGTCCCGATCCTGTGTGAGGGCGCGGATAAAGTTGTTGGACAGCCCTTCCTTCGTGGTCCATCGTGTTCCCTTCGAGCCGACAAACCGGAAGACACCATCTCCGTCTGTGCCTGCCCACAGCGCCCCGGAGTGATCGCGGTATATGTTGCGAACGTGGATGCCTCCCATCCCCGGCAATACACGCTCCGACAACGAGCCGTTTCGCATTTGAAACAACAAGGTCGATCCGATCCAGAAACTTCCATCGCTATCCTGGTAAATGGTCTCAAAATCGGAGTCGTTGGCCTGCGGAAGGGGAACGATGTTCACTTTGGACCGAGTCAAGCGGGCCATTCCAGTCTGCGTACCAATCCAGAAGTTTCCCTCCTTGTCTTCAAACAGATTCAGCACGGTATTGCTGGGCAACGCAGAGGGCGCGGTAATCTGCGTCATCTTCCCCCCGGTTAACGTGAAAACTCCCTGACCAATGGTGCCCACCCAAAGCACTCTGTCCGGCGTCTGGCGCAGAACCCGCACAGTGCTGCTGATGCCCGGAACACGCTCGAATCGATCCTGTCCAGGTTCCATCCGGTTCAGTCCGGACACAGTCCCCACCCAAACGGTTCCATCACTGGTTTGCAGAATCGACTTCACCTGGTTCTGGCTCGATTCGGCGCCCAGAGAGTAGACTGTGGATGTTTTGCCGTCGGTCACGATCAAGCGCGACCCGCCTACCCAGAGACGGCTCGCCAAGTCTCTAAAGATTGAATGTACGTTCATTGCGGGAATCGTCGCCGTACCGTCTATGCGCGAAAAATGGTCGTCGGTCAGGCGCAACAATCCCCCATCGGTGCCTGCCCAGATGGTTCCGTCACTATCCTGCTTCAGCACGCGTACAAAGTCGGAGAACTGTCCGCCAACTCCAGGCCAGGAGCGAAAATGACCTTCACTGAAGCTGACGACTCCGCCCCCCTCTGTGCCGGCCCAGAGAGCGCCGTCCTTCGCTACCATCAGGCAAAACACGCTGTTCTCGCGAAGAGCGGGAGTGTTCTGTCGATCGAATACAGTAAAGTGTGCGCCATCGAAGCGCAGTAATCCGCCGGTTGTGCCGATCCAGAGGAAACCATCCGCAGTCTGGGCGAATGCCTGGACAGTCTGTTCTGGTAGTCCGTCAGGAGCCTGCCAGAACCGCTCCGTGTAGCCAGAAAAACCCTGGGCTGATGCCGACGCACACGTGACCATCCAGGCCAGAAGGCATACTGCGATTCGAAGGCATGTTTTCATGGCGGCGCCCAGTATACCGTGCGTCATCCATGCTTACACTCTTCTTCTTGGGATTCTTGAATCATTCCGACTTTAGGCGGATTCGAGTTGAGGGACCAAAGGACTAGAGTTGTCTTTCTTACTCGTGTTGGAGCAAAAAGTCGATTCGGACTTCGGTCTGCATCATTGGAGCCATTTTCAATGTCATCTCTTCCTCCATCTCACCATCCGTGCTCGCCCTGCTTTTCAATCCTCCCAAAATTCCAACTTCTCTTCTTCGTTTTCATCCTCATGGTTTTCCGGGTGCCAGGCCTTGCGCAGAATGTGAATACAGTTCGCATCGATGCCAGTGCGCCCTTCACAGATCCTGCGCCTGCATCTTACGAGTTGGGCTCTGCAAAGTCCCCAACTGGCTCTGTGATTGGCGTCAACAGCCGCTACTTCACCCTGGACGGGTCGCCCTGGTTCCCTGTTATGGGGGAGTTTCACTTCTCCCGTTACCCTCGCGCTCAGTGGGAAGAAGAGATCCTCAAGATGAAAGCATCGGGCGTGAATGTTGTCGCTGCCTACGTCATCTGGATCCATCATGAGGAGGTAAAAGGCCAATTCGACTGGACAGGACAACGCGACCTGCATGCCTTTGCCGAGTTGTGCTCCAAACATGGCTTGCTCCTGGTCGCACGCATCGGTCCATGGGACCACGGGGAGGTGCGCAATGGCGGGTTGCCCGATTGGGTTCTCGCTCAGGGGCCAACCAGGGTAAACGATGCCGCATACCTCGCATCGGTGAACCGCTGGTATCTGGAAGTCGGCAAGCAGCTCAATGGCCTCCTTTGGAAAGATGGCGGTCCGGTCATCGGCATCCAACTCGAGAATGAGTACTCCCTGCGGGGACCCGGCGCTGGAGAGGAACACATCCTCAAGCTCAAGGAACTCGCGCTGAAGAATGGCCTCGATGTTCCGCTCTACTTCGTCACTGGATGGGACAATGCCGTCGTTCCGCGTGGCGCGGTGCTTCCACTCTTCGGCGGATATCCCTCTGCCCCCTGGGATGGCTCACAAACTAAACTCCCACCCCAGGAGGTCTACGCGTTTCGCTTTAGAGACCGCGTGACGGCCAATATGGGTGCGGTCGGCAATCCCGCAACGCCCCATGATTCGCACCCAATCGCGGGCCCCTTGCCCTATCTCACCGCAGAGGTCGGCGGCGGCAACCAGGATACCTATCACCGCCGTCCTGTGATTCAGCCCGATGACGTCGCGGCCATGTTCCCGGTGCTTGTTGGCTCGGGCGTGGACCTCTACGGAACCTATATGTTCCAGGGCGGCGAAAACCCTGACGGCCGGCTTTCCACGCTCCAGGAATCCCAGGCGACTGACTATCCAAACGATGTTCCGATCAAGTCCTACGACTTTCAAGCGCCTCTCGGGGAGTTCGGCCAGGAACGCAGTTCCTTCCGCAAGCTCAAAGTCTTTCAGTATTTCCTCGACGACTATGGATCCTATCTCGCGCCAATGGTCGTTCATGCTCCGGAGGTGACGCCGAAGGGTCCGTCGGATTTGACGGTTACACGCGCCTCTGTCCGCACCAGGGGCGACTCAGGGTTCCTGTTCGTCAACAACTACGTCCGCGGTTACGCGATGCCCGCCCGTCCGGCCGCGCAGTTTGAGATTCGAACTCCCAGTGGCGTCCTGCTTGTGCCCTCCCATCCGGTCGAACTGCCGTCGGGCGCTTACTTCATCTGGCCCTTCAATCTCAACCTCAACGGCATCAACCTTCGCTACGCCAGCGTTCAACTCTTCACTCGTCTGGATACCGCAAATGGAAGTGTTGTCTTTTTCGTCCAGGCCACCGGAATCCCCGCCGAATTCGCCTTCGATGCCGCAGGCATCCGAACAATACAAACCTCAAGTGGAGAAACCGTCACCGATGGGGGCACGACATACATCCGTGGAGTGAATCCGGGCGAGAATTCATGGATCGATCTCGTCTCAAGCGAAGGCAAGCAACTTCGCATTGTCCTTCTAAAACAGGAGGAAGCAGAAAACGCCTGGAAAGCTCGCATCGCTGGCGCCGATCACCTGCTGTTTACCGCGCAGGATTTCTTTGCCGATGCAGACTCAAATCCAGGCCGTATTTGGCTCCGCTCTCGAGATATTCCGCAGTTTGCGTTTGACGTCCTGCCCCCGCCGGCCGCTCCCCTGCAAGCCAGCCTGCCCCTCTCGCAATCGCCCAGCTCCTCACAGCTTGCTTCGTTCACCGCAGCGACACAAAAGAGCGGTGCCAGCTTCGAGTATCACCTCATTCAGCCCGCCGCTGATGTTCCTCCCGTGAAGCTCGGGCCGAACTTCTCCTGGCGGAAGCATGGTGTCGCACAGGCCCCTCCCGAGTCCGAGTTGCCGCAAGCTGCCAAGTGGGCAATCACCATTGCTCCAGCCGACATGTCTCATCTGAGCGAGTTGTTTCTGGAGGTCAAATACCAGGGCGATGTAGCAAGGCTGTACTCCAATCATCGCCTCCTGACTGACGATTTCTACAACGGACTTCCTTGGTCAATTGGTTTGCGCCGCTTCCTTGATCCGCAGAACGCGGGCATATTTCAACTGGACATTCTTCCGCTCCGAATGGACGCGCCAGTCTACATGGAGCTTTCCAGCCCGCCAGATTTTTCGGCTAAGGGCCAGGTTGACAAGCTGGACTCCATCCGGCTGGTACCTGAATATCAACTGGTTATCAACACCGGAAGCCGGTGACTGTGCAGCGCGCAGGCTTGCGTCTCGGCCTCGATTGGACGCTCGCCGCCCGCTCCATTCCGCATGGTCGCGGCCAGGGCGTATTCTTGTCGGAACCGGCAGGTGTGAGTGATTCGCTCATCCGCAATCCCTCTGATAAACAGAGAAAGGTCCTCCCGGTGATCTCCGTCTTTGACCATTCGCCGCCGTAATGCTGGTGGTGTGAGCGAAAGGTCACAACTTGACCACGGAGATCGGAAATGGACAAGCTCGAAGAAGTGAAACCGGCCGGCAAAATACGGGTCCTTGTCGTTGACGATCATCCGATCATGCGCATCGGGATTTCTGCCATCATCGAGGCCACGCCTGATATGACAGCGGTTGCCCAGGCCGGCAGCGGCGAAGAGGCGATCGAACTGTTCGAGAAGTATCTTCCCGACATCACTCTCATGGATCTGCGCCTGCCCGGAATAAGCGGAGTGGAAGCAATCAGGATCCTTGTCTCCCGGCATCGAGGCGCCAAGTTCGTTGTGCTTACCACCTACGAGGGCGACGAGGACATTCACCAGGCTTTGCAGGCTGGGGCTCGAAGCTACATCATCAAGGGCATGCCGCACGAAGCGCTCGTCAGCGCGTTGCACCGCGTCCACGCGGGAGGGCGGTTCCTGCCTACCCCGGTCACGCAGGCACTCTCGTCCCGCCTTCCCAACTCCGAGCTCAGTGCACGCGAGCGCGAAGTCCTCGTCCTCATTGCCGGAGGCAAGAGCAACAAGGAGATCGCCACCGAACTTGGGATCACTGAGTCCACCGTGAAGTGCCACGTAAGCGTCATCCTTATGCGCCTCAACGTGAGCGACCGGACACAAGCAGTCGTCACTGCCATCCAACGTGGCCTTGTTCACGTTTGATTTTCATTCGACCAGACCTTCGATTCCTCGGGACAGCTTCGGTCCGATTGAGTAGGAAAGAGAACAATCTTTGTGTTCCCTAAGCGACACCAGATAAAGCACTTAGATTTGTGACCGTTCCAGTTCGGGACCAGGGTGTCGGAGTTTCAAATCCTCCCTCCCTGACCAATAAAATCAATAACTTATGGCTATTTCCGGGATTGCCCAAAACCCCAATGTAGTCGATTTTGTAGTCGGTCAAATTCTCCAAGATCTATAAGCGGTTGCCCCGCGAAAGCGTCCACCGCGATTCGTGACATGAAATCCAGCACGACTTCAAGGATCAGGAGAGCAGACTGATGCTGGAGCAGTGCACCTGAATGGACGGGGTGAAGTCTTCAATTTATTGCCTCATCCTGATTAGCAATTCTCACGTTGCGTTCTCACGTTGCGCGCGGGGCGAGCGCGATTTGTTGGCAGGGCGAACTCATACTCGAATGTGACAGTTGTCCCCATTTCAATCTCGTTCCATTCCGAGGGAATGAGGAATTTAGATCTATGAACGAAGACATCCGGGGCCCGGTCTTCAGGCCGAATGAATGCATAGCCGTCATCCCTCCGCAGATTCGTGATCCTCCCTTTAGCCTTTTCCGTTACTTGAGTTGGCACATTCTCAAGGCTGACCATGCGCTTTGCGTCACCCCGAATTCGAATAGCAGGTATGCGAACGCCTCCCACGTCTTTCGCAGGCGGAACGGGTGAAGAGTCTTTCCAAAGTTGCGAAATGCTTGGCATCGGTCGCAAGCTGTCGTCGGCGAACCCAAGCAGCTTAAGTGAGTCGATCGGAGACTCGACATATGGGCTCCCAGCGGACAGGTTTTTACGGAGTTCGGATAAATCGCCCGCCGAAAACGTAGAGCAAGGGCCCATTGCTTTTAGAACTCTGATTAGCTCTTGTCTATATTGTTCGGTTTGGTCAGGCGGGCGTATTCGAAATCTGCCCACCTCACGCATCCGAATTGGACCGGAGGCCTTCACCCTGGTCCGATCAATTGCGCTATAGAGGATGCCGGTTCTGGAAAGACGCCATTTTCGACCCTCGATTCCAGATAACAAAAATGTCAGGTTTTTGGCTGCACTCTAGGGAGTGCGCCACTGAGACTTGATACTTTAAGCATCGAAAATGGCCGTTTGTGCCGCCCTGGTATAGATAGATTCGGCCAAGGTGAATGATTCTGCTCTTGGGTTTTTGACAGAAAACCACTAAAAAAGAGCCTTGCACAGGCCCTGCGAACCGGTCGTCAACTGGCCTTTGTGAGGAATGTACTCGATCATGACCGGCGCATTTCTTTCTGCCTGGTAGCGGTATTGATCGATCAGACTCTATAGCACTCTGTTGCCCCCTCTTACGCCGCCGCTCTCGTGAAAGGCTCCGAACTAAGAAGTCAAGCTTGCATTCAAGAGGGGTGACCGAGCACAGCACACCCCAACAACCAACCATTGGACGAGTCCTACGTCCATCTGAAGTTGCAGCCCTCTTTTCATTGGTCATTCGGCGTGCTTTTCCTGGTATTTTGTCTGGGAAATGCAATTGCCATGCCAGGGGCCTGAACTTGTGTTGTCGTGAGGTAATTCAAGCGCAAGTGAAATGCAAACCTGCGCCCGACCATGAACAAAGCAATATCACAGACCAGGCAACTTATATCGCGGTCCAGTGATCTAAGAACATGGAAGGGTTTGGCTGATTCCCAAGGACTGAATTGGAAAGCATCTCTCAAACTAGGATTTTGGGATCGAAGAGGTTGCTCTCCTTTGGGGGAGCCCTCTGCGTTTCTCTGGCATTCATGGTTTTCGCGTGGGGAACAAATTACAAACTGTCGCTTTACAAGACTGGACATGAGACTTCCCCGGCTAAACTGTGCACACGCGGCAGCGACGCTGCAAAGAACGCAATGGGCCACACTGCAGGCGCCCGTACTTTAGCTCCGACGCCTCTCCGCATTGCGGCGCTCTTCTCTCATCCCCGCGAAACCAAAAGTTACTCTGCAGATTGGCTGAGCAGCGAGGCGATCTGCGACCTCTCACCGCTTAGGCGCGCCCCGATTCTCTATCTTCGACCACCTCCGGACAAAAGGCGCTGGCTCGATTAGCCGCCGAAGGTAAGACCCTTCCGCGGATGAATTCACAATATCCATTCGAAGGAAGGTTTCCGATGCGCTTCAAGCGCCCGATCTTGATTGCCGCCTGCTTTTTGGCTGCAATCCCGCTATTGATCTATTTTCTATATGCGCGCCATAGGACGGATGCGGCAACGGATGGTCCGGCGGCGGCTGTGGCTGTCTCCTTTGCCACAGCGCATACTGGCTTTATCGCGAATCAGTTGACGGTCGCCGGCGTATTCCAGGCATTTCAAGAGATCGACGTCCACGGCAAGGTCTCCGGCTATATCCGGCGAATCTATGTGGACATAGGGGACCGTGTACATCAGGGGCAGACGCTCGCGGTGCTCGAAGTCCCGGAGTTGCAAGCTGAAGTTGAAGGAGCACAGGCGGGTATAACCCAGACCCAGCAAAACATATCGCGTCTCCAGAATGAAGTCGCCCGGGACCAAGCTACCTACGCAGCCGTTCACGCCAATTACACGCGCTTGAAGCAAGCATCGGACGAGCAACCCGGCCTGGTTGCGGCACAGGAGCTGGACGATGCTCTGGCAAAGGATAGATCGGCGGCCTCACAAGTGGATGCGGCCAAGTCTGCCGTAGCGGCGGCGCAAGGGCAGTTGGGCGTCTCCCGAGCTGAGAACCTGAAGGTAACCAGCATGGTGCAATACGCGACCATCACAGCTCCTTACAACGGCGTCGTCACCATGCGATATGCGGACACCGGCTCGCTCATTCCCGCAGGAACCGCGGAGGGGTTAAGCCAGGCCGTGGTCAGGCTTGCGCAGAGCGATGTGCTGCGTCTCCGCATGTCTGTTCCTGAGCGGGACGTGCCTTTCGTGCACGTTGGCTCGCAAGTCACGGTCCATGTGCAGGCGACTGGGCAGCAGTTTCCAGGAACGGTGGTCCGCTACACGCGGGACGTATCCAATTCGACCAGGACAATGCTGACCGAAGTTGACGTGAACAATCCAGATCTAAAGCTCACTCCTGGAATGTATGCAGACGTGACCTTCAATCTGGAACAGAAGAATGATGCCCTCATTGTTCCCGCGAGCGCCATCATTCAAGGCGATCAGCCTTCAGTGATGCTTGTAGACAGCAACAATCGAGTGCAGAAGCGGCCCATTGTGTTGGGGATCAGCAGTGCAAACGCTCAGGAGGTCACTTCTGGGCTTGAGCCAGGCGACAGGATAATCATCGGTGGTCAAGCCCAGCTGCAGCCCGGCCAGCAAGTCACGCCGCAACCCGCCAAGAGCGACCTGGAGAACTATCAGCAAACAAACCAGAAGGGCGGCCAATAACCATGCCCTTCTTTGCGATTCGTTACCCCTTCTTTATTCTCATGGCCTGCATGATGGTCGTTGTAGTTGGTATAGCGGCTATCCTGGGCATGCCCGTCGATCTCTTTCCTCCCGTAAAGATTCCTGTCGTGGTGGTGGCAACCTTTTATGCCGGCATGCCTCCCCAGCAGATCGAGTCGGACATCACCGACAGCGACGAGCGGTTCTTTACGCTGGGGAGCAATATCGACCACATTGAATCGCGCTCGATGTCTGGTGTCAGTCTTATCAAGATCTACTTTCAGCCTGGAACCGATCCAACGGCCGCGGTGAGCGGCATCTCAAACCTGGCAATGGCAAACCTGCGCCGCCTGCCGCCGGGCACTCTGCCGCCTGTAGTCCTCAGCTTCGACGCAGCAAATCTCCCAGTATGTCTGATTACGCTGAAGGGCGCCGGCATGACTCAGACGCAATTGAAAGATGTTGCCCAGTTCACCGTGCGAAACCAGGTGGCCAACGTCCCGGGCGCCTCAGTTCCTCAGCCATACGGAGGAACGTACCGGCAAATTATGGTCTACGTCGATCCGTTGAAGCTCGAGGCTTCGCAGCTTGGCATTATGGATGTCGTCAAGGCGGTCAACGAATCCAACCTCATCCTGCCGGCAGGAGATGTCCGGATAGGCCCCAAGGACTACAACATCTACGCCAATAGCCAGGTGCCGACGACCGACGCTGTCAACAGCATCCCACTCAAGACTGTCGGCAATTCCTCTATCCTCGTGGGCGACGTTGGTCATGCTGTCGATGGCGGCCAACTCCAGACCAACATCGTGCGTGTCGACGGGCAGCACTCCGTTTACATTCCAATCCTCAAACAGGGCGGCGATTCCAATACGATTACCATCGTCAATGGCATCCGCAAAGCAACCGCCCATCTCCTCGATATCCCGCAACAGCTCAAGACTGCTGTCGTGTTCGATCAATCCGTCTTCGTCAAGACTGCCATCGCGAACGTCATCAACGAGGGAACGATCGGCCTTTTCCTGACCGGCGTTATGATCCTTCTCTTTCTGGGCAATGTGCGTGCCACGATTGCCGTGATGCTGTCGATCCCGATCTCGTGCATTGCCACCTTCCTGGTCCTCAGCGCAATGGGCAACTCGATCAACACCATGGTGCTCGGTGGCATGGCGCTTGTGTTATCCCGCCTTATTGACAACTCGGTCGTTGTGCTCGAAAACATCTTCCGGCATTTCGAGATGGGCTCAGATGCGGTGAAAGCCTCGCAGGAGGGCGGCAAAGAGGTTCAACTGGCTGTATTGGCGGCTACATTCAGCACCGCCATTGTCTTCTTTCCCGTCGTGCTGCTTACAGGGGTCAGCAAGTACCTCTTCACCGCGCTTGCGCTTGCAGTGGTCATCGCGCTCTTCTGCTCTTATGTAGTAGCGATGACCGTCGTTCCACTCTTTTGCTCTCGTTTTATCAAGCACACCAAGCACGAACATATGCATGAATCCGCGCAGGCAAATGATCCGATCCCCGAGCATATGCGAGGCGGTCACGGTCAAACCAACATCTTTGCCAAGACCGTGTATCACTTCAACCAGGGCTTCGGTTGGCTGCAGGACCACTACGACGAAGCGATCCGATACAGCCTGCGCAGGCCGGCGCTTGTGATCGTGGTGTTTTCAGTCTTTGTTGTGCTAACGTTTGCACTTGTTCCGTTCCTTGGCCGCGCCTATTTCCCCCGTACCGATCCTGGCCAATTCGTCATCAGTGTCAAGGCTCCAACGGGCACGCGCATTGAGCTCACCGACCAATACGTTGCTCGCGTTGAGCAGGATGTGCGCGACGTTGTTCCTCCCAAAGACCTGAACATGATCGTGTCTAATATTGGAGTTACACCCGATCTTTCGGCGATCTACACCCCCAACTCGGGGATGCATACCGCATTTGTCCAGGTGAGCCTGAAGGAAGATCACAGTCTGAGCAGCTTTGCCTACATGCAGCGAGTGCGAACGAAGCTCGCTGCCGATCTTCCATCCGTGCAAACCTACTTCCAGTCTGGCGGGCTCGTCGATTCGATCGTCAATCAAGGGCTTCCCGCACCCTTCGATGTCCAGGTCAGCAGTAACGACATGGACGGAGGATATGCGGTTGCCCAGCAGCTTGCACAAAAGATGCGAGCGCTCCACGGTGTAAGCGATGTTCTGATTCCCCAGGACATCGATTACCCCGGTCTTGCCCTCAACATAGACCGCCAGCAGGCAAGCCTCGAGGGCCTCACCCCGAAGACCATAGTCGACAGCGTCATCACGGCCATGACTTCCAACGGCATGGTTGCTCCGAGTTACTGGATCGACCCGAATACGGGTAACAACTACATGCTGACCGTTCAGTATCCAGAAGGTCAGGTCAAAACCCTGAATGACTTCAAGCAAATACCTCTACGATCAGCCGACGGCAAGACCACGACTCCACTCGAAACTGTGGCATCGATCCGGTCAATTAACACGCCGACTGAAGTGGATCACTATCAGCTCCGTCGGGTCTTCGACGTATATGTCATGCCCAAGTCCGAGGACCTGTCTACGATCAGCACCGGCGTAAACAAGATCGTTGCGGGAATGCATCCGCCTCATGGAACGGTTTTAACGGTCCGAGGCACCATAAACAACATGAACGAGTCCTTCAAGTCCTTTGCGATCGGCCTGGTCATGGCGACCGTACTTATTTTCCTCATCCTTATGGCGCAGTTCGCATCCTTTGTAGATCCCTTTATCATCCTGCTCGCTGCCCCTCCGGGCATATCGGGCGTCATTCTTTTCCTGCTTGCTACTGGGACCACCATCAACATCATGAGCCTCATGGGGGTTCTGATGACGACGGGAATTGTCGTATCGAACAGCATTCTGATCGTCGAGTTCACAGGCCAGCTCCGCGGGCAGGGGCTGAAGCTGGAAGAGGCGATCATTACTGCCTGCAAAGTACGCTTGCGACCAATCCTGATGACGACGCTGGCCACGGTGCTTGGGCTCATCCCCATGGCGCTGGCGCTGGAGGCGGGGAGCGAACAGTATGCACCACTCGCCCGTGCTATTCTCGGTGGCCTTAGCGTCTCCGTCATAGTGACCGTATTCCTCGTCCCCGCCGCCTACTTGCTGATCCATCGCCGCATCGAGGCTCGCAAAGAGCGTGCGGGCGATGCCTCTATTGGAGATGCCGCGCAGTCTGGTGAGGTGACAGCATGAGAAGCTGTCTGCTCAGTTTCCTGCTTACCTCTTCTCTCTATGCGCATGCGCAGACGAGCACCGCCGATCTTCCCGCGGCCCCGCGGCCTTCATCGACATCTCTGAAGCATGCGACAGCAATTGCGAGCCCTGGCTCAGATCAGGCTCAAGCCACGCCTCAGGGGCAGCTTCAGCCTCTCATCGATCCCGCAACAATCCCCATCTCGATCTCGCGCACCGATGCGGAGCGCCTCGCTCTCAACAACAATCCGCGCATAACTGCGAGTCACCTGCTCGCTCTGGCGGCCGGGCAGGCAACACGCGAGACCCGGTCCGGTGAATTGCCTCAGATATCCGGCGGCTTCACGGCGTCAAAGGCGGAGGATGGAAGCCGCATCGGCGCTGAGGGGCTGACCGACTCGCGTCTCTATACGCACGCAGGCGCAGGAGGGTCTGCATCGCAGCTCATCACCGACTTCGGTCACACTCGCAATCTCGTCGCAACGAGCAAACTGCAACAGAAGGCGCAGGATCAGACCGCACTCGCTACTGAGCAGGATGTCTTGCTGGCGACGGATCAAGCCTTCTACCGCCTGCTGAATGCACAGTCACTCCTGGGTGTAGCGAAGGCAACTGTTGCCGCACGAGGCGATGTACAGAGCCTTACTTCCGCGCTTACAAAAAGCGCTCTCAAAAGCGACCTGGATCTCAACATTGCATCCGCCGACCTGTCGGAGGCTCAGCTCCTGGAACTGGATGCCGAAAACAGTGTTGCGTCAGCGAGCGCCGCTCTTGCCGCTGTACTTGCCGCGCCTTCGGACACGCTCTATCATGCGGTTGAAGACTCCGAGAACGCACTGTCGCAACCGCCATCGCCCGATAGCTCAGCTGCCATCAACACGAGCGCTCAGACGCAGCGCCCCGATCTTCAGGCTCTTCGCTTTACTGCCGCAGCCGACCAAAAGTTCGCTACCGCACAGCAGCTCCAACATCTGCCTACAATCTCCGCATTGGCCATCGGAGGTATAACCCCTGTCGCTCCGGATGGAATCTTCGTCCCGAACTGGTATGCCGCCGGAGGGGTGAGCCTTACCCTCCCGCTGTTTACTGGATTCCGCATTGATGCCCAGGCGCAGGAGGCGCGCCTTCGTGAGAAGGCAACCGAAAAGCAGGCGCAAGATCTCTCTGACACCATCGCCCGGGACGTCCGCGTTGCACTCCTGAACGCACAAACTGCCTTCCAACGCATTGTGGTTGCCGATCAGTTTCGGAAGCAGACCGCTCAGGCGCTCGCACTCGCGCAAACCAGATATAAGCTAGGTCTCAGCTCCATCGTCGAACTAAGCCAGGCACAGCTGCAAAGCACCCAGGCGGCCGTCGCGGCAGTGAATGCGCGATACGATTACCTTTTGTCCCTCCGCTCGCTGGATTACGCGCGCGGCCAACTGGCTCCATAGAACGAATTGACCCAAAGGATGAAACGGGAATGCGAAGGCGTCCCCGGGGAATGGGGTTTGCATGCCGAAACCCGTCTCGAAGAGCAACGGACAAATTCCCACCTCGCTGGCAAGCCCAGGAGCGGTGCGGTTTTGGCTTGCCATTTGTTTGATTGGCGTGAGTACCGGTTTGGCGGCCGCGGCGCTGACTTTATTGCTCCAAGTCATCCAGCGCGCCGCGTGGCATGAATCCGGCACAAACATACTCGAATCTGCTCGCCAGGCAAGCGCGTTGAGACACATCGTCGTTCTGGTCGCTGCCGGCATTCTGGTAGGGCTGGGGCAGGTTCTCCTCAAGCAGCTTTCGAGTGGCAACGGAATTGACACGACCGAGGCGATCTGGTTTCATGCCGGGCGCATGCCGGTACTGCGGACTCTAGGCAGCGCATTGTTGTCAATCTTTGCGGTAGGCATGGGGGCATCCATGGGCCGCGAAGGTGCGCCCAAACAGGCGGGCGCTGTTTTCGCCAACCTTTGCGCGGATGCCGAAACTCTTTCCGACGAGCAACGACGCCTGCTTGTGGCTTGTGGCGCTGGAGCTGGCATGGCAGCGGCCTATGGCGTTCCACTCGGTGGCGCACTCTTCGCGATTGAAGTGATGCGCGGGAAACTGGCTTTGCGCTTTGTTCTGCCGGCGCTCTTCGCCTCCCTGATCGCTACCGGTGTTTCCTGGTTGGCACTCCCTGACGCGCCCACCTACGTTATTCCATCGTTTACTCTTTCGGCTTCAGTAATCCTGTGGGTCATCGTGGTCGCTCCCATCTTTGCTTTCGGGGCCATCCTCTATGTGCGACTCGTTCGCTGGGCCGACCAGCACAAACCCCGCGGGTGGCAGCGATTCATAGCCCCGGCGGTCGCCCTCGGGCTTGCAGGTGTGGTGTCAGTGTGGTTCCCGGAGATACTCGGCAATGGGAAAGACCTTTCGCAGTTGCTTTTCACGGATCAGGTTGGATTGCGCCTTGGGTTGGCGCTTCTGTTCTTGAAGCCACTTGCCACCATCACTTGCATACGCAGCGGCGTGCCTGGGGGCCTGTTTACACCTTCACTCACATTCGGCGCTTTGCTGGGCGCTGCGTTGGGCCACGCCTGGAGCGCGTTCTGGCCGGGCACGCCGATTGGATTTTTTGCGCTGCTTGGCGCGGGCGCGGTCCTGGCCGCGACTACCCAGGGGCCGGTGTCATCCGTGGTGCTGCTGATGGAGCTTACCGGCAGGGACCGGTCGTTCATTTTGCCGCTTATCTTGGTTGCCGGAATCTCGACATTGATCTCCCGCTCAATTGAGCACCGTTCCATCTATGACGCGCGCCTAAGCGACGAACAGATAGCACTGCGACAAAAGCTACGGGATGAAGAGCCGAACCAGATTGGTGTACCACAATAACCTCCCTTTTCCGGGATCACAAGTGAATCCAGCCGTCAATAGTGAGCGCAAGCGATCCCGCCGCGACGATTACCCAAAGACTGATTCCCTGAAGAAGCGGTCGAACGCCCACTTCGCGGAGAGTTCTTATGGAGAGGCCGGTTCCAATCAGGTAGAGCGTCACCGTCAAGCCGATGATGCCAAGGTGCTTGAGTATCGGATAAGCCGGCTGAAAGGCAGGTAGGTAGGTGTTGGCGACAGCCGCGAGGCAAAAGAACAAGATGAACCACGGCCAGTGGATGCGCGCCTTGCTCCCTCTTGCCATTGCGGTCCCGAAGGACAAGGGCACGATCCACAAAGCGCGCGCCAGTTTGACAGTTGTGCCCACAGCCAAAGCGACGGCGCCGAACTTTGCCGTCGCCCCCACGACGGAGCTGGTGTCGTGAATGGCGAGCGCCGACCACAGGCCGAACTGCGTCTGCGTCATGTGCAGATACGCGCCAATCGCCGGGAAGATGAGCAACGCCACTGAATTCAATACGAAAACGGCGCCGAGCGACACGCCGATCTCTTCCTCCGTTGCGTTGGTAATGGGGGCGATGGCTGCGATGGCGCTGCCGCCGCAGACCGCGGTGCCTGTAGAGATTAGGAAGGAGATCCGCTGTCCGACACCCATGAGTCGTCCCAGACCCCAACCCAATAACAAGGCGATACTGATGCTCGCTGCGGTATAGAGGAAGCCGGACCGGCCCGCATGCAGAACCTGGTGCAGATCCATCCCAAATCCAAGCCCGACGACGGACGCCTGGAGAAGGAATTTGGAGAGTTGCTTTGATTCGAAGTGGAAAGGATGAGCGAAAGAGAAGCCAAAGACGAGCCCACAGGCCAGGGCGATTGGAGGAGAAATGAGACCGCTCGCGGCAATTATCAAACCAATGAAGAAGATGTTCTTTGACACGTCGCCTGGAGGCCCTCATTGTCTATGTGTTCGATCAGATGGATTGCGGAGGGATAATCTCCACACTCGGCAGACACGCTACGCGTGGGCGCCAACCTGTTCGTTCGTTGTCAGCTGAATTTCGATTGATGGCGGCCTCAGCAATGTGTTGTGCACAAGGCAGTGGTGCACGCAGCGCATGAGACCCTCGGACTGGTCTTCAGTGAGAGACACTGGGCACATAACCTGGACTCGAAAGTTCCCAATGCGGGCGGGCTGCTTCAGTTTCTCCGCATTCACCGTGACCTCGACGCCTGTTTCGGCGATGTGGCGGGTCGTCAAATACTGCGCCGCATAGAATGCCGCACACGACCCCAGCGAGGCCAGCAGCAGCTCCGGCGGAGTCATGCCTGTGTCATCCCCGCCATTTTCAGCAGGCTGATCGCAAAGGATTGTATGAGTGCCGGACTGAATGGAGAACTTTACCCGATCAAGATGCTTGATTCTGACTTCCATCGCGAATCTCCCCTTTCACAGGAAGAAAGACACGATAGCGGGCGCGCGTTACACCGCAACAGAGTTTTTCTTGCCCGCAGGAATCGCCAGCATGCGCAGGTATTCCCTGGTGAGGATGGCCTGCAACCTTGGTGCAACCGCGGCATCGCAGGGAATCTCCAGCGAGCGGCACCGGTCAATAGCCCCGCGCAGGTCGCGGAGGAACGCCACACAGGAGGGGCACGCCTCGATGTGCACGCGCATTTGTTCGCAGCTCACCGGCTCGACCCTGCCGTCTAAGTACTCCGAAAGGTTGGCAAAGAGGTCACGGCACTCAGGCGGCCTGGGCGTAATCTTGCCTTGCCCTGCTTTCGCTCCCTTGCGGGGGCGCGCCGTCTTCTTTGGTTGATCTTCGATTCCACTGAGCAGTTGGCTCATCTCCTTGCGAACGCTGAGCCGCGCCCGATGAAGCCGAACCCGTACCGTTCCCTCCTGAAGGGATAGAACCTGCGCAACCTCATCCGTAGTCAGTTCTTCCATATCGTGAAGCACCAGGACGGTGCGCAACGGCGCCGGGATGCGAAGGATCGCCTGGTGCAGCATCTGGTGCCGCTCACCGGCTAGAGCACTGCTTTCCGGGCCTTCAGCCGCATCTGCGAGCAGCCTACCCAGTTCTTCGCCGTCCGGCATCAGTTCGTCCAGTGACAGCAAATGCGCCGGGGCGTGGGCAGGCTTGCGGCGCATCCGCCAGCAGCGGTTTCTTGTCACGGTGTAAAGCCACACCGACATTTGTTGCGGGGTCTGAATCTTGGAAAGATGCCGGATGGAACGCGACAGCACCTCCTGCATGGTGTCTTCCGCATCTTCAGGGTGACCGCAGACCTTCATGCTGAAGGAATAGACCGTGTTCTGGAGCAATCCGATCGCTTCCTCGATGGCTTCCGGAGTGTTGCGTTGCAGCAGGTCAGTGGCTCGGATCAGTTCAGGTCGCATCACGTGCTTTCATGGAGCAATCTCATTATAGGATTCCGAAGCGTGCTCCTCGCGTGCCCTCAACCTTATGTATTTGCCTCATTCAGCGGACCGAAACGCAGGTGCATTCGCGCTCACCGACGCTTCAATCATCTCAACGCAGATTGGCGATACCTTCTTCAGCCACTCAAAACCTCCGGCGCTCTCGGCCCGAGAGCCGGTAGCCATCCATGCACGCAACAACGCGAGTGCCAAACCCATGTCTGCGCCTGGGCGGCCCTCTTCCAGGCGGAACATCTGACGGTAGATCTGGTCCTTCAGTTGAGCGGCACTTGCGTGTCCCGGTTGGCGATGCGTTCGCATAGCAGCTTTACCGTCCGGCATCGCAGGCAGCATCCTTCAATCCCATGGCGCGCAGCACATTCATGGCCGGGCACCAGTTGGTGAATGCCGATTGCAGCAAGTTCACGCCGACGAACGCCGTGAGCCAAAGCCAGTAGGCAGAAAAGAAATGCGCAAGAACGAGCGACAAAAGCGCCATCAAGCCTGCCATAAGACGCACACCGCGTTCGACTGTCATAGGGAATCTCCTTGTTGGGAATCTGCTTCGGGTTTTTGCTTGCCTCGCGAGTTGAGCATGTAATAGAGCACAGGAATGGTCGGCCACGACAGGAACGTCGACGCGACAGCCCCTGCGATAAGCGAAATGGCCAGTCCCTGAAAGATGGGATCGCTAAGGATCACGCTGGCCCCAACTACGACCGCGGCCGCTGTCAGCAGCATCGGTCTGAAGCGGGTCGCGCCCGCATCGATCACGGCCTCCGATAGCGGCATCCCCTGCCGAATGCGCAGCTCAATGAAATCGACCAGGATGATCGAGTTGCGCACGATGATGCCCGCGCCTGCAATGAATCCGATCATCGAAGTCGCCGTGAAGAACGCGCCCATCATTGCGTGTGCGGGCATGATGCCCACGAGGGTGAGCGGGATAGGGGCCATGATGATCAACGGAACGACGAATGAACGGAACCAACCCACAACAAGCACGTAGATGAGCACCAGGACAGCAGCAAAGGCCAGCCCCATATCGCGGAAGACCTCGATCGTGATGTGCCACTCGCCGTCCCACTTCATTGAGTAGTGGTCGGTCGACTCCGGCATCGATGAGTTGTAGCGCGCGAGCGTGTATCCGGCTGGAAGTTTGAGCTTATCGAGATCTTTGTTCATCTGAAGAATTGCGTAGACCGGGCTTTCCACCACGCCCGCAACATCTCCAGTGACGTAGACCACGCGGCGGAGATTCTTGTGATAGATGCTGGGCTCGATGGTCTGGTGCTCAACGGTCACAAGCTCACGCAGCGACACCATACCCCCATCCGCGCCCGGCAGATGAATGTTCTCCAGTCCCTGCTCCGAAGAGCGATCCGCTCGGTCAAATTCGACTATCGCCGGGACCGGCTCACGCGAGGCCCCATCATGAATCAAGCCAACCTCCGCTCCCGACGAGGCAAGCGCCAGCGCATGGGTAACATCAGTGACGGCGATGCCATGCTGCGCAGCCTTTACTTCGTCCACGCGTATCACCAGTCTCGGCTCCGGATCTTCCACGTACCAGTCCGTATCAACCACTCCCGCGGTGTGCTGAAAGATCTCCTTAATCTGCTGGGCCACCTGAGTCTGCCCCGCTGGGTCTGGTCCGTACACTTCAGCCACCAGCGTCTGAACAACCGGCGGTCCCGGCGGAACCTCGCTCACCTGAATGCGCGCGCCGTAAGCGCTGCCGACCGAGTCAAGCAGCGGCCGAAGTCGCTTGGCAATGGCATGGCTCTGCTGGCTGCGCTGGCCGGCAGGCAGCAGGTTCACTTGAATGTCGGCCTGGTTCGACTTGCGGCGCATGTAGTAGTGGCGTACAAGACCGTTGAAGTTGTATGGCCCCGACGTTCCCGTATAGGCCTGATAGTTCAGCACGTCCGGCTGCCGCGCCAGCTCTTCACCCAGCGCCTGTGCTACGCGCGCAGTCTGTTCCAAAGGCGTGCCGTCAGGCATGTTGATTACCACCTGCAGCTCGCTCTTGTTATCAAACGGCAGCATCTTGACCTTCACCAGTCCGAGCGGCACCAGCGCTACCGAAATGAGAAACAGGACAAGCACTCCGATGAAGAACAGCACACGATTGCGCGCTGAATGGATGAGCGGAGTCATGATGCGGCGATAGGTTCTGGTGCGCCAGTTCTCGGTTTCCGGCTCCAGCACCTTGGCCCCTTCAAGATGACGTCCAACAAGCCGCAGCGCGGCCCACGGCGACACAACAAACGCGACCATGAGCGAAAAGAGCATTGCGGCGGACGCGCCCACGGGAATCGGCCGCATGTAGGGTCCCATTAGTCCGCGCACAAACGCCATCGGCAAAACCGCCGCGATCACGGCAAATGTGGCCAGAATTGTTGGGTTGCCCACCTCGGCGACAGCCTCGACCGCAATCTCGCTCATTGGACGGCCGTGATTCTCGGGCAGCCGGAAGTGCCGTACCATGTTCTCAACCACGACGATGGCGTCATCCACGAGAATGCCAATGGAAAAAATCAGAGCGAACAATGTGACCCGGTTGATGGTGTAGCCCAGAAAATAAAACACTGACATGGTGAGCGCCAGAGTCACAGGAATGGCCAGCAGCACAACCCCCGACTCGCGCCAGCCCAGGAACAGTGCAACCAGCAGTGTCACTGACAGCGTGGCCAGCAGCAGATGTTCCAGCAGTTCGTCTGACTTGGCCTTCGCAGTTTCTCCGTAGTTGCGCGTAGTCGTCACGGTCACGTCGTTTGGGATGGTTAGGCCCTGCATCTCATGCACGCGCTTGAGCACAGCATTGGAGATATCGGTTGCGTTCGTGCCCTTGCGCTTTGCCACCGTAATCGTCACAGCCGGATACTGCTGCGCGCCGCCCGGGCTTGTCTTCGTTGTACCGTAGAACACGTAGTCGGCTGGCTCAGCCGCGCCATCGACAATCTTGTCGGCAACATCCCGCAGGTACACCACGTGCCCGTGAGCCACGCCCACAACCACGGCCTCAAGGTCCTCGCGCCGTGTAAACAGATTCCCCACATCAACCCGGACCTCCTGATTGCCTTCAGAGAAGCTTCCCGCCTGCACGCTCGCATTCGCGGCCTGCAGATGTCCCACAATGGCCATTGGCGACAGGCCGTAGGCGTTGAGCTTCTCCGTACTCAGCACAACCCGCATGGTCCGTGGAAGGCCGCCGATGATCGCCGTCTCAGATACGTCGGAGATCTGCTCGATGTTGTGTTGCATCTCCGCGGCCAACGCCCGCAGTTGATAGCCGTCGTAGTGCTCGCCCCACAGAGTCATCGCCAGAATCGGCACATCGTCGATCGAACGGGCCTTGATGATCGGCTGCGAAACTCCAGGCGGCATACGATCAAAGTTGGAGTAGAGCTTGCTGTACACCTTGATCAGCGCGTCTTCCTGCGGCGTGCCCACTAGAAACCGCACAATCACTAGGCTCTGCCCCGGTGCCGAGGTCGAGTAGACATATTCGACGCCGGAGATCTGATGTACCAGCGTTTCGATTGGCAGTGTCACGCGCTCTTCGACTTCGGCGGGCGACGCTCCCGGCATCGCCGTCGTGATGTCCAGCATCGGGACGAGGATCTGCGGCTCTTCTTCGCGGGGGATGATGGCCACCGCAAAGATTCCAATGCCCAGCGAAGCGGCAATGAAGAGCGGCGTCAATTTGGAGTTAAGGAATGATTGGGCCAGCCGACCGGCAATTCCAAGGTCCTGTGTCATTGCTGTGCCTCGATGCGCTTGCCGGCAAGATTGCGATCTGAAGGCGCGTCCACAAGCTTCTCTCCGGCCGATACGCCCGAGAGTACTTCCACAAAATCACCTTGCAGCGCGCCCAGCGTTACGGACCGCATTTGCGCCACTCCATGGCCATTGATCGCATACACGCACATCAGCGATCCCCGTTGGACGAGAGCAGTTCTTGGAATGAGAATCGCGCTGCGAACTCCGTTCGGAATCTCCGCGGTCCCATACATGCCCGCTCGCGTCTGGCTCGACGAAGGCAGGTCAATCTTCACCATAAAGCTGTGACTGGAGGCATCGGCAACCGGAACAATCTCACCAACGGTGCCCGATTTCGCAACTCCACTGATCTCTACCTGCACCTTCATCCCTTTGCGAATGGCGGCAATCGATGACTCATCCACTTGAGCCTGCAGTTGCAGCGCACCAGCCTGGTCCACTTGCAGCAGCGGCATACCTGGCGTTGCCATTGTTCCCGGATCCGCCATGCGAGCCGAAATGACGCCCGCGGAGGGCGCAACCAGGTGCGCATAGTTCATCGTCGTGCGCGCTGCGTTCTCCTCAGCCTTCGCTGCGTCGGTTTGAGCGCGCATCGCGTCCAGGTTCGCGGCTGCCGATTCGGCACGCCTCGACACCTCGTCCATCTCCTGCGGACTTACGCTCTTCTGCGCCTCGAGCTGTTTGTACCGGTCTAGTGTGCTGTTGGCGAGAGCGGCATTAGATTGCGCGGCGGCTTGGGCGTTTTGTGCGGCCTTCACTCCCGCCTGTGCCTGTTCCACCTGTGCGTGCCAGGTCGCGTCATCTAGCACCACCAGGGTTTGTCCGGCACGCACGCTGTCGCCCTCACGCACCAGCACCTGCTGAATCCGACCCATCACTTGCGCCGATATCACCGCGCTCTCCCGCGCATGCACTGTACCGGTTGACCTCAGAACCTGAGTCACCTGCTGCTGTTTGCTTTCAACAACCCGCGCCTGAACTGTCTGCTCTGCGCCCGCAAAAGCGGGTGGTTCATTGCTATGGCAGCCCGCCATTATCACAGCAGCAACGGCCATCGAACCCGCCCAATAGAGAATCTTCATTGCAAAACCTCCGCGGCATCGGGAGTCAAAGTCCCGGTTGCAAATAACAGTTCGCTGTAGGCCATGGCGTTCCCGTAGACGGCATGCCAGTAATCGGTTTGGCTCTGACGGTCTGCATCTTCGGCGCGCAACAAGTCGGTGATCGTCGCCAGCCCCGCGCCGTAACGATTCCGCAGAATGCGCAGGCTCTCAGCCGATTGCTCTAGAGCGGCCTTGGCTACATTCAATTGCGCTGCGGCTGTCTGGCGATGGATGTGTGCCTGGCTCACTTCGAGCCGCAGGTGCTGCTGTGTGCTCGAAGCCTGCGCGTCAACCTTCTGCTTCAGTGCGCTTTCGCGCGCCAGTTGGGCGCGCTTGCCCAGCGGCAAAATGTCCATGCTGATCTGGACCCCGGCTACCCAGTTGTTTCCTCCGGAGCCGCCAATTGATGTGCGATCTTCTTCCCAGTTCCCATAGACGCTCACACGCGGGCCAAACTCCGACTTTGCCGCTCCCACAGCGGAACCCTGTGCCGATTGTGCCTTTCCAAGCGCGGTCAAATCAGGCCGTGTCTTAACGGCGATCGCTATCTCCTCCTCCAATGAGCCTTGCGGAAACAAATGCGGCTCAATCGGCCTTAGCTCGCTTGGCTTCAAGTCGGGCGCGCCCATTGCTTCACGCAGCGCAGCCCACGCCAGTTCCAGATCCCCCTGCGCGGCAATCAGTTCCCCATCACGAGCAGCCTTGTTCACCGCGGCAGACATCCGGTCTGACTCCACCGCAAGCCCGGCCTTCACATGGTCATCCACCGACGACAATAACGCCGCCGCTGTCTCCCGGTCGTACTGGGCGACGTCGATCTCCCGCTTTGCGTAAAGCACCTGCTGGTAAGCCGCCACTACGCGGAACACGATCTGCTGATCCACTGCCAAAGCACTCGCAGACGCACTCTCCTTGAGCAGGTCAGCGCGATGAATCTCCTTCTGCGTCTTCAAGGAGTCGAACGCCATCCACTGGCCTGAGAAGCGGGTCGAGAAGTTGCCGATGGGTTGAGGCAAGTTCAGAGCATTTAGCGCGAAGTCGGCCTGGGTAAACTGCCGTTGCCGCAGTCGTGTGCCAAACGCATACACCGGATCATTCCCGCGCGAGATGTCCTCAGTAAAGCCAAGTTGCGGCAGCAGTCCTGTCCGAGCCAGTCCGGCCGCAGACTTGGCATCCGCTTGATCCGCATTCGCAATGGCGGACTCGGGGCTTTGGCGCAGCGCCCGATCCAATGCCTGACGCAGAGTGAGAGGCCCTTGCGCAGCGGCGACTGACCTCCACATCAAAAACAGGAGTAGAAGGATCAGAAATCGATATGGGCGTGAACTCATTGGGTCAGATTTCCTCGGATCGTGCTTTCGGAGGATGAAAGCCACGAAGCAGGCAATCCGTTACGAATCGCGGCGCTCAATTTCTTGAAGCCGACACCACGCCTGTTCCGGTAACGCGTCCGAGGTTAGGAAATGGGGAAAGTTTGGAGATAGGCGTGCAAGTTTGCCAACTGGCAGTTGCGCAGGAAAGTTGTGGGATCGGCAGCAAGCGGTTCAACTACTCTGCCCAGAGGCGAATGTCCGAAAAAGTATCGGGAAACTCGGAACCGAATCACCGAAGGAACCCCACTCCGTTCAACGGATGATCGCAGAAGAGCATAGCAATGCAGATTGCACGGTTCAGCGACCAGCGAGGAGATTCTTCAGCGCAGCTTCGATCTTGCTGAGATCGGCTTCGCCCTCGAACTCCGCACGTACGATACCGTTTCGATCGATGAGCAACGTGGACGGTAAGGCCAGCACGTCTCCGTAGCGTCGGCCCAGCGCCGCATCCCCCATGGCAACGGGGTAATCGATGCGGAGCTTTCTCATCACCGTGCGCACGGGCGCGACGTCGTCGTCCATCGAGATACCCACTACCGCCAGTCCCTGTGGCCCGTAATGCCTTTGCCAACAGGCAAACATCGGCATCTCAATCTGGCAGGGCGCACACCATGTAGCCCAGAAATTGAGCAACACAATCTTGCCCTTCAGCCGGGCAAGACTCATGCTCCGGCCGGCGAGATCGCGCCGCACAAACTCCGGAGCCGTGTGATTCAACAGCGATTGCGTGCCGCCGGTCTGCCCATTCGCGCCAATCGCTGCGGAGAGAAGCAAAGCGGCGATCCCGCACCGTAGCGCAAGGAAATGCCTTCCCCCCCAGCTCTCAATGCGCAACCGGATATCCCTTGTTGGCCCAATCGGTTCCGAAGTTATCGGCAATGTAGAGAACCTTCACATTGGTGAATCCCATGTCGTGAAAAGTCCTATACGCGCCTCCCACATTCGGGCACCGGTTCCAGGGGCAGCAACCGCAATAGAGCACGATGAAGCCGCCCCTTGTGAGCGTCTTCACCCGACCACGAAGTAGGCTCAGCCCCTCGTCGCGTGAGCCCGGCCCTGCAAACTCCGAACCGGGAATATGAGACTGGTCATACATGATGCGCGAGCCCACCTGCAGGATCAGCGGCCGGTTTGCGGCGGCGCCGTTCAGCAGCAACTTCAATTCTTCCGGCTGCATCAGTTGGGCTGTGGGAATCGTGGTTGCCGCCAACGGCGGTGCGGACTGCGATCCCGCGCGAGACGGTAACTGCATCATGAGGAATGCGAGCGCTGCAATTATTCCGGTCGTCGCTACCGACGTCATTTTCATCCTGGAATCCCCTCAACCAGTCTAGTACCCTCGCTCCGGCGACGGTCAGCAGATCGATGGTCAGTTGACCACAACAGCCCAATGCAGGTTTTGAACCGCAGGTGCTTCTCTCTCTCCGGTTCTGGGTTTTTGGCCGCCTTGTTTGGACTGACGGTGGGATGTTTCACAACGCCTAGGAACTTGTTGAAATAGGTACCCGTTGTGGGTCGGAGGCTGGCTTCCATTCGTCTAACAGACATGCGTGGAGACGAGCGAGTTCAGGACGGGATGTTCAGCTATATAACGTTGGAGCAGCGTGT
>Ga0302267_10000355_pt1 | contig 60397 bp, 60 predicted proteins | sample III_Bog_E1_3_FD_194555 | JGI IMG/M metagenome (GOLD analysis project Ga0302267, IMG submission 194555) | Peat permafrost microbial communities from Stordalen Mire near Abisko, Sweden - III_Bog_E1_3 | ecosystem: Environmental > Terrestrial > Soil > Wetlands > Peat | place: Sweden: Abisko...
TGCTTCAGGACTTGCTCCGCACATTTCCGCGCGGCACCGTTTTGATGAACACTTCAACTTATCCCGAAATCGTCGCGTTCACCGGCATTCCCCTGCGCCAGACCATCAATGAGAGCGATCTCACCCTATGGCGTGCTGCACTGGAAGCGCCCGCCAGCCACGCGGCCATCGTGGTCGCCTTCGACGGCGACGAAGTCGATCGCGCCGTCAAGGCCCACCCCGAGGGGCTCACCGTAGAGGGCCGCTTTACCGCCGAGAACCAGCCGCCCGCGACAGTTTACTCTTCGACCGCGGTCCTCCATCGTTCGCGAAACAATCCCACGACGTTTTAGTTTCTGTTCTCTGAAACCTGACATCTGAAACCTGACACCTTTATCATGAAGTTGGGAGGAAGATTGATTCCCTTCACCAAGGCCCACGCCTGCGGCAACGATTTCTTGATCGTCGAAGAAGACGCTACGAAGAATCTCGATTGCGTCGAGCTCACGCGCCGCCTTTGCCAGCGCAACACCGGCATCGGCGCCGACGGCATCGAATTCTTCAAATGGGCCGGACCCAATACCGGCCGCATCCGCCTGCACAACGCCGACGGCTCAGTCGCAGAACTCAGCGGCAACGGCACGCGCTGTGTGGCCGCGTGGATGGCGGAAACTCTCGGTTCGCATGCCGGAGATAAGCTGGAAATTCTCACCGACGCCGGCCCACGCATCTGCCGGATCGACAGCGTGCGCACCGGAGACACTTTTACCGTCGATATCACCACCGGCATGGGCGTGCCCAAATTTGTGCCCCACACGCTCAAGCTCCTGGATGGCTCTGAGGTGATCGGCGTCGAGGTTCACACCGGCAATCCTCACTTCGTCATCCTGGTCGACAATGCGGCCTTCACCGTCAGCGGCAAGTCATGGCAAGCGCTCGGCGCTGAAATCTGCGTTCACCGCGATTTCCCGCAGCAGACCAACGTGGAATTTGTGCGCATTGTGAGCGAGAGCGAGATCGAAATTCGCATTTTTGAGCGTGGCGTGGGACCCACGCATTCTTCGGGCACCGGCAGCTCCGCATCTGCTACGGCTGCGCTGGCTCTGCGCCGTTGCGTTTCGCCGCTTACCGTGACGGCTCCGGGCGGGGCGCAGACTGTTGCGTGGAGCGAGCCCACCGAAGAACTTTTCCTCACTGGCCCGGCCACGCTCATCGCTCGCGGAGAGGCCTGGTGAGATGACGCGTCTGATCAAACCAACGGCCGTCGCGCCAGGCGCATCGATCGCGATAATTGCCCCTGCGTCTTCCGCGAATCCCGAGCGAACCGAACGCGGGCTCGCGTCCCTGTCTGCTCTTGGCTTCGTGCCGACGCTAGGTGCCAACGCACTTCTTCGCGACCCGCTCTACTTTGCTGGAACTGCTGCCGAGCGCCTCGCCGATCTCCACGCTGCTTTTTCCGATCCAGCTTCCAGCGCCGTCATGGCCCTCCGCGGCGGCTACGGGTCGAATCACCTGCTTTCAGGTCTGGACCTCGCAACCATCGCCGCACATCCCAAGCCGTTTTTCGCCTACAGCGATCTCACCGGCATGCAGCTCCGCCTCCTCGACGAACTGGGCCTTCCCGCATTCCACGGTCCCATGCTGGCCGCTGATTTTTATCTTGAAGACGGCGTACATCTCGAAAGCTTCCGCGCAGCGCTCGCCGGCGAGCCTTACACAGTCGGGCCTGCCGAAGGCCTCCGCGTGCTCAAGCCAGCCGCACGAAATTCCGTGACAGGCACGCTCTACGGCGGCTGCCTCAGCATTATCGTCTCGCTGCTCGGCACGCCCTGGGAGCCTTCGACTGAAAACAAATTACTCTTTCTCGAAGACACCGGGGTCAAGCCCTACCAGATCGATCGCATGTTGTGGCAGTTGCGCGCGGGGGGCAAGCTCGCAGGCGTCTGCGGCATTATTTTCGGCGAAATGGTCGACTGTGATTCGGCTGGCGCCGCTCCCGATCTACTCGATCGCGCCATGCTCAACGCCCTCGACGGCCTCGACATTCCTATCGCCATCGGCTTGCGCTCGGGTCACGTTTCGCGGCAGAATGTTACGCTCACCTTCGGCGTTGAAGCCGTGCTTGCTCTCGCTGACGAACCGACACTCAAAATTCTCGAACCGGCGGTGACCCGGTGACCTCGAGTCCGCGTCACATCCATCTCATCGGCATCTGCGGCACCGCCATGGCGTCGCTTGCAGGGCTGCTTCAGCTCGAGGGCCATCGCATCACCGGCTCCGACAAGGCCGCCTATCCACCAATGAGCGATCTGCTTCGCTCGCTCGGCATTCCCATCCTCGAGCCTTACGCCGAATCGAACCTCTCGCCCGCGCCCGATCTCGTCGTCATCGGCAACGCGCTCTCGCGCGGCAATCCTGAAATCGAGCGCGTCCTCGACGAGCGCATTCCCTTCACCTCGATGGCCGCGCTACTGCGCGAAGAATTTCTCCGCGGCCGCTCGCCTCTCGTGGTCGCAGGAACCCACGGCAAAACCACCACCACCAGCATGCTGGCATGGATTTATCAGACCGCCGCACGTGAAAATCCCGCACTGGAACCTTCGTTCCTTATCGGCGGCGTCGCGGAGAATTTCGGCTCAAGCTTCCAGCTTCGTCCCACGCAGCCATTCATCATCGAAGGCGACGAGTACGACACCGCCTTCTTCGACAAAGGCCCCAAATTTCTCCACTACTTCCCCGACGCGCTCATTCTCACGCACGTCGAATTCGACCACGCCGACATTTACGCCGACCTCGAAGCAGTGAAGACCGCCTTCAAGCGCCTCGTCAATCTGGTTCCGCGCCGCGGGCTTATCGTCGCTTACGATGGAAGCGAGAATGTGACCGAATGCGTCAGCCGCGCCTTCTGCCCCGTCGAGCGCTACGGATTTTCGGATGCCGCCGACTGGCGCGTCCGCAATCTGCGCCACATAGACGGGCAATCGCAGTGGGAAGTCGATCGCGGCGGCGCTGCGTGGGCAAAGTTCACCATGAATATGGCCGGCGAACACAACGTCTTGAACGCCACAGCCGCCGCAGCCCTCGCTGCCGGTCAAGGTGTCGCGAAAGATGCGATCATCGAAGCTCTCGCCAGCTTTAAAAGCGTCAAGCGCCGCCTTGAAGTGCGCGACCAGATCGACGGCATCACGGTCATTGAGGACTTCGCCCACCACCCTACTGCGATTCGCGAAACCCTGCGCGCGCTCCGTTCCGTTTATCCGCAGGCGCGGCTCTGGGCCGTGCTCGAACCCCGCTCCAACACGTTGCGCCGCAAGGTTCTCGCCGACGAACTCGTCGCCAGTCTGCGTCTCGCCGATCGCGTGGTGCTGGCCGGCGTCTACCAGCAGGAGCGCATTCCCGAAGCCGAGCGGCTCGATCCCGAAGAAATCGTTCGCGCCCTCAACGCCGCCGGAACGCCGGCCGAGCTCCACCCCAACGCCGACTCGATCGTGGCCGCTCTGGCGCCGCAGCTTGCCTCCGGCGACGTGGTCGCTATCCTCTCGAATGGGGGCTTCGACGGCATCTACCTCAAACTTCCCGCGCGTCTGCGCGAACTGCATCCAAGCGCCGCCGGTGCATAATCGATCAAGACACCCATGATTCGCTCTCTGCTTTTTCTCGCCAACATGATCGTCACGGGCATTCCCTCGGCCCTTCTCTTCATTCCCTGGTGCTGGATCACAGGCAACGTGCTGCCGCTCTACAAGGCCACGCGCTTCATGCTCTCCTCCAGTTGCCGCGTGGCCGGCGTGCGCTTGCGACCCGAAGGCCTCGACCGCATTCCCCGCGACCGCGCCTGCATCTTCATGTCGAACCATGTCTCCAATCTCGACCCGCCCGCGCTCATTTCGCTCATTCCCGGACGGACCTCGGCCTTCATGAAGCGGTCGCTGATGAATTTGCCCATTCTCGGCACCGGCTTTCGCCAGGGTGGGTTCATCGCCGTCGATCGCAGCGGCAATCCCGGCGACGCGCAGCGCAGTGTGGCCGAAGCGCAACACGTGCTCGCCAAGGGTACGCACATCACCACTTTTGTTGAAGGCACGCGCTCGCCCGACGGCCGCATGCTGCCCTTCAAGAAGGGGCCGTTCTTTCTCGCCAAAGCCTCCGGCGCGCCCTGCATTCCGGTTTCGATTTATGGAACGGAGACGATGCTGCGCAAGGGGAGCCTGCGCATCCATCCCGGCATCGCGCACGTCATCTTCCACGAGCCCCTGGATTCCGCCGCCTTCGCCACACGCGAAGAGCTCACGCAAGCCGTCCGCGCCGCCATCGCCTCCGGCCTGCCGGAGTGGATGCGCACGTAGCGCCACCCCCAAGTGCGATACTCACCATTGCGCACTTTTAGAACCGCATGATCGTCTCTCTCCTCGTTTTCGTCACCATCGTCGTACTGGCCCTTCCTGCGGCGCTGGTCCTCATTCCCTTCACGCTACTCACCGGCAATGTAGGTCCGCTCTACGCCGCGGGCTCGTGGATCGCTCGTGTTGCCATTGCTGTGGCCGGAATTCGTGTGCGCATCGAGGGCCTCGAAAACGTCCCGCCCGGCCGGGCCTGTATCTTCATGGCCAATCACGTCTCCAACCTCGATGCGCCGGCGCTTATGTCACATCTTCCCGGCCGCACGGTGGTATTTCTCAAACGCGAACTCTTGAAGCTGCCTATCGTCGGCTACGCGTTCAAGCTGGCCAAATTTATTCCGGTCGGCCGTACCGGCAGCACCCAGAGCGCGCAGGCAGCCGTTGCCGACGCGCAGCGCGTTCTCTTGAGCGGGCTGAATATCACGACTTTTATTGAGGGCGGGCGCTCGCTCGACGGCCGCATGCTGCCCTTCAAGAAAGGCGCGTTCTATCTCGCGAAAGATTCCGGCGCGCCCTGCATTCCCATCTCAATCTATGGAACGGAGAAGATTATTCCCTGGGGCAGCAATCGCATCCATCCCGGCGTCGCGCACATTGTATTTCACCCGCCGATCGACCCCGCCGATTTCGCCACACGCGAGGACCTATCCGAAGCCGTCCGCGCATCGATCGCGTCAGGGCTGCCGGAGTGGATGCGCAACGAGGAGTTGGAAGCTAATAGCTAGAGGCCGGTCCTACGGCTGCACCACGGCGTTGTATCCATCCCCGAGCAGTTTGTCGCGCCAGTGGTTGGCTTCGTCGCGGCTATTGAAGGGCCCGATGCGCACGTGGATTAGCCCATCGGCAGGTTCGTGCTTGACCATCACCGAGTAGCCGCGCTTGCGCAGCGCTGCTGCCAGCACCTCGGCGTCCTGAGCATTCGCGACCGCGGCAATCTGCACCGCCCACGGCGTTTGAGCCGGCGAAGCAGCACGCGTATTGGGCGCTGTTTGCGCGGGCGGCTGCGAGTTTTGCGCGGCGGGCAGCGCGGGCTGGACTGGACTTGGAGCTTTTGCTGGCGGAGATCCTGTGGGCGATCCGTTCTGCCCGCTGGCGCCCGGGCTCTGCTCGGTCGTGGTTGGATTCTCGCCCGGCGCGGGCGTTCCCGGATCTGGATTCGTCGGAGAGTCGCCCGGCTGCGGAGCCGGCGCCGCCGGTTGCGCCGAAGCTGAAGGCTTGGGAATCGAATCGTTGGGTTGCAACGGCTCCTGGTCGGGAGCCGGGGTAGGTGCGTTGGCCGTTGCGGAGGGCGCGGAAGCATGATGGCCCATGGTGTATCCCGCTGCGAAGCACAGCCCGCAGACGAACAACAGCGCTAAAACGAGACCGAGCACCGCGCCCGCGCCGAGTGTCAGTTCGGTATCGCGTCGCGGCCGCTCAGGCTCCGGTTCATCTTCTTCGAAGTATCCGCGCATGCACCGCCTTTAATCCGAATGGCTTTCCCGCGCCGCCCTCTACGGTTGCTTCGGCGCCGGCGGCGAGGGGGGTATGAATTTGTTAAGCAGCGTCAACATCTCCAGCGGCAGCGGGAAGACGATCGTGGTGTTTTTTTCCACTCCGATGTCGGCCAGGGTTTGCAGGTAGCGCAACTGAAGCGTCATGGGTTGCGTGGCCATGAGCGCGGCCGCATCAACCAGCCTTTGCGCGGCGGCGAATTCGCCCTCGGCGTGGATGATCTTCGAACGCTTCTCGCGCTCCGCCTCCGCTTGTTTAGCGATGGCGCGCAGCATCTGCTCGGGCAGATCCACCTGCTTCACTTCCACGCTGACCACCTTCACGCCGAACGGCTCCGTGCGTTGGTCAATGATGCTCTGGATGCGCAAATTGAGCTTGTCGCGATGGCTTAGCAACTCGTCCAGCTCTACCTCGCCCAGAACCGAGCGCAGTGTGGTCTGCGCAAATTGCGAGGTCTGGTAAACGTAGTTGGCGACCTTGATGGCGGCGTCGTTGGGATTCACGACGTACATCGTCACCACCGCATTCACCTTCAGCGTAACGTTGTCGCGGGTGATAATGTCCTGCGCTGGAACCTCCAGCACCTCCTGTCGCAAGCTGAGGCGCACCATCTGGTCGATGGGCCGGAATACCAGGATGATGCCGGGGCCCTTGGGCGCTCCCAGAACGCGGCCCAGCCGGAAGATGACGCCGCGCTCATATTCGCGCAGGATCTTGATCGAGTTCAGCAGGTAGAGGACGACAATCGCGATGATTACCAGCAGCGAAACAGGGATAGCATCAAACATGAAACATTCCTTTCCTCACTCAGCAGGAATTCTACTCCAATGCCGACAGAGCGCATGAAAAGCATTGCCGGCCCGCTAACCCGCCGACCCGCCGACTTGCTGTTCGTCCGGTTCGACTCTCAGCAGCAAATGCTCGTGCCCCACCACGCGCAGCCTGGCTCCGGCGGCCACCGGCGCATTCGCCACGGCTTGCCAGATTTCGCCCTCCACCTGAACATGGCCCTCTGGAGCAAGGGCTTCCATCGCAGTCGCGGTCGCGCCCACCATCGCCTCGGCACCAATGCGCGCCTTGCGCTTGCGCGCCCGCACCGCCAGCCGCACCAGAAACCACGTGATGGCGCCAAATGCCACGCTCACACTGACGGCCACCCACGGACTGATGCCCATCTCCGGCACCGGCGCAGCAACCAGCGTCAACGTGCCGAATGTCAGGCACAGGATGCCCGCAATGGCCAACGCCCCATGACCACCAAACTTGGCCTCCAGAATAAGCAGCACAAGCGCGGCCACAAGCAGCAGAACCGCAGTGTAGCGAATGGGCAGCAGGTCGAGAGCGAATATGGCAAGCAGCACCATCAGCGTGCCCAACGCGCCCGGAACAATTGTGCCCGGCGAATTGAATTCGAGATATATCAGCAGCGCACCGAATACCAGAAACAGCAGCGCGATGTTGGGATTCACCAGCCAGCCCAGCAGTCGGTCGCGCAGCGTGAGTTGGATGGGCACAATGCGCGCGTTGGCCACATGCAATGTTGAAGTTGACCCGTCCATGCGGGTCACCGTGCGCCCATCGATTTTTTGCAGCAGGTCGGCATCGTTGTTTGCGATCAGATCGATGAGGTGCTGGTTCAGCGACTCATCTGCCGTGTAGGAGTGCGACGATTTCTCCGCTTCCTGGGCCGCGTCCGCGCTGCGCCCGCGCTTGGTCACGTAGGATCGCATGAAGGCTTCGGCATCGTTCTCGACCTTCTGCATCTCCACGTCGTCGGGTTTGCCCCCTTCGAAAACTACGTGCGCCGCGCCCGCTTCAGTGCCGGGCGCCATCGCCGCCACGTCGGCCGACTCCAGCAGGAAGAACCCCGCCGAACCTGCGCGCGATCCCGACGGAGCCACGAACACGATGACCGGCACGCGCGAGCGCAAAATAGCCCCGACCATGGTGCGCATAGAGTCCAGCAAGCCCCCCGGCGTGTCCATCTCGATGAGCAACGCCTGCGCGCCATCGGAGTTGGCGCGGTCGAGCGCTCGCGTCACTTCATCCGCGCTCACCGGCTGAATGGTGTCGTTCAGAACCAGCTTGTCGACAAAGGGCTGCGCGGACGCCGACCGCTGCGCCTGCATCTCGACGCAGGCACTCAGCCCAAGCCCAGCCCAGCCCAGCAAGGTCCACAATCCTGCCGCAAGAAGCCCGGCACTCGCCCAGTTCTTCCTCACCGTCTGTCCCATTGCTCGCCTCTTTCGAATCAGCGGCGCTAGCGGAGTTAGCGGCGTTTGCGGAGCTAGTTCCCTGGCCAATTGATACCGGGTAGCCAAAGACTTCGTTCTTGCGTTCACTTGCTGACGCGCCGACTCCTCAACTCGCGGGGTGTTTCCCTAACTCCGCCAACTCCGCTAGCCCCGCTAACTCCACTGTCTTTTCACCTCTGCCCCGTCCGGGTCAGAATCTGCCGCAGAATGTCCTGTGCCGCCCGGTTCGACGGTTCGAGCTTCAGCGCATTATTGGCATCCGTGTTGGCCGCGCCCAGGTTGCCGGCCGCCAGATCCAGTTGCGCCAGCGCAAGGTAGGCATTCGCTGAGGGTCCCAGTTCCAGGGCCGCCTGCGCCTCTTTGCGCGCCGCATCGGTATCGCCGCTGCGCTCGCGCACCTCGGCCAGGCCGGCATGCGCCTCGGCGCTCTTCCCATCCGCAGCGACCGCCGCCTGATACAACCTCTCCGCCTCGAGCAGCAGTCCGCGATCGAGATAAACCTTGGCTTGCGTGCACAACGCCCGCGCCCGATCGCGGGAGGGGAGCGCTGCCAACTGCCCGGCATCCATCTGGTCCATTACTGCCGCCGCCTGTTTGAAGGCCGCTGCGTCAAAGGTGCGCACAATCCGCTCCAACGGGTCAACACTGGCTTGGCTCACGCCTTGACTGGCCGTCGTTCCGGCCGGCGCTTTCCACGCCGCCGCCAGCGCCTGTGCCTCGCTGTCGCCGGGCCGCAGTTTCAGGCACTGCGCCATCTCATTGATTGCGCCCGGCGCATTCCCGTGCCGCTTCAGGCTCAGAGCCAGGTTGAAGTGGTAGTCTGCCGCGTTGGGGTCGGCCGCGGCCGCCTGAATAAACAGCGAAGTGCCGTCTTTTCCCTGCCGGCTCAGGGCCACACCCTGGTTGTTCACCACCTCGGCCAGCGGGAGCACCCGCGCCACGTCGGCAAATGCCTGTGCGGCCGGCGTGTAATCGCCTGAAAACAGCAGCGAAAGTCCGCGGTAGAACCCAGCTTCCAACCCATCGGCGCCGCCGTGATCCACCTTCGCAAAGGCGTCGGCCGCCTCCTTGTACTGCTGCTGGTTGTAGTCCTCGCGCCCGAGCGCCATCCACGCCGGACTGAATCCCGGACTCAGCTTCACCGCCTGTTCCAGGTGCCGCTGCCGTTCCGCCTGGTCCGGCTCCGTGATGCCGCGAATGTACTGCTCGAACGCATCCACGCGAATCTCTCGCCCCGCTGCGACAAACGTCTCCTCGGCCCCGTTGAACGTGGGATTGAGCTCCCGCGTCAGCCTCCATGCCAGGGCGCTGAAAACGCCCATCAGGTCGCGCATCTCCCCGCGCACGCTCACCGCCGGCAACATGCGCAGGTCCGGCACATCTACCAGCGACGCTTCGGCCACAATGCTGGTTCCATCCGTGGTGTAGCTGCCCACTACAATCGAATCCGCGTCCAGCGTCTGCGCCAGCTTCAACGCGCTCGCCCGCGAGGGATGAAACCCCTGCGGCAGTCCCAGATGGTCCAGCGCATACACGCGGTCGGCGCGGCTGGTGGGCTGGAATCCCGCCGAAGCGAAGCGCATGCTCAAGATCTCCGCCGCCGCCTCGCGCACCCACTCCAGGCTTGGCTGCCCGGTGCGATTGTCAAAGGGCAGCACAAGCAGCACGCGTCCGCCGCCGGAAGACCGCGGGCCGCCTTCGCCTGCCGCGGGGTTCGCCTGCTCCTGCGCCCCGGCTGCCGCCGCCAGAACACACAAAACCGCCAGCACAGCGCCCGCCGTCAGCCGCTGAATTCGCCACCATCGCACTCGAGTTTCTGGAATCACAACAGGTCGATTATAGGCTCTGGCGCTTTGATCGGCGCTGCCTGCCCATGCGTCCGATTTCGCTTGGCCGCTCGCATCTGCGCCGTTATCATCGCAGCATGTCGCCGCTCACTCCACCACCCCGTCTCAAGCCTCTGTGGCGCGTAGTGATCGAGGTCGCGTTTATCGTCTTCCTCTTTTACGCGAACCTGCTCATGGGCGAGTTCACCGGCGTCAACGGCAGTGGCAAGACCTTCGCCTTCGCGCTCCACGACATCGTTACGCCCACCAACTTCGCCATCGCGCTCGTCAGCGCCCTCATTGGCTACGTGGTGTTCGAATACCTGCGCCACAAGTTGTAGGAAGTAGTGATGAGTGGTTAGTGATTAGTGAGAAGTGATTAGGAAGAAGTGACTAGGAAATAAGGATCGAAACGCCGAACAAAGGAAATGGCAGCAATCAGCCGCCATTCACTAACCACTCATCACTAACCACTGTGAACTACCGACTGTCTTTCAGTCCGCGTACGTCGGTTCTTCCACGTTCGCCGTGTCTGGCAGCGGCTCGGGGTAGTACGCGTTGCGCACGTACTGCTTCACCATGCGGTTGGTGTTGAAGTACGAGCCATTGAACGCCAAAGTCGTCCGCATCAGCCGCGCCCACTTCTCCTCGGCGTCGCGGTAGAGCGGAACCACCGCCGTCTCCAGCTTGGTGTAGAGCGAGTGCGCCTCTTCCTGGTCGTTGGCGCCGTCTTCAATCGCCCATCCCGTCACGCCTTCAATGCAGCCCTCAATCCACCAGCCATCCAGAATCGACAGGCTGGGCACGCCGTTCATCGCCGCCTTCATGCCGCTGGTGCCCGAGGCTTCATACGGCCGCCGCGGTGTATTCACCCATACATCCACGCCCGCCGTCAGCCGCGCGCCCAGGTCCCACGCGTAGTTTTCGAGATAAACGATGCGCAGCATGTCGTTGGAGAGCCTGGCCGCTTCTTCCACCACCTGCTGGATCAGCGCTTTGCCCGGCTCGTCCTGCGGATGCGCCTTGCCGGCATAGATAATTTGCAATCCGCCGGCCTTGACCGCAATCTCCTTCAGCCGCTCGGGATCGTTGAACAGCAGAGTGGCGCGTTTGTAGGTAGCGGCGCGCCGCGCAAAGCCCAGGGTCAGCACTTTGGGATCGAGCACCAACCCCGTCCGCGACCCCACCCAGGCCAGCAGCTCTTCTTTCGCGCTGGTGTGCGCCGCCAGCATCGCCGCCTCGGGCAAATCGATGGCGTTGCGCAGATAAAGGTTGTCGCGCCGCCACGCGGGGATGTGCTCATCCAGCATGCGCTCGACCGGTTCCGAGATCCACGTGCGCGCGTGCACGCCGTTGGTGATGGAGTCGATCTTGAACTCTGGAAACATGGCCTGCGATACCTTGCCATGCTGCATGGCCACGGCGTTCGCGTGGCGCGAGAAACGCAACGCCAGCAACGTCATGTTGAGCAATCCGTCGCGGAAGCAGCCCAGCCTTTCGAGGCGCGCCGTCCTGTCGCCGCCCAGGATGCGAATCGCCTGCTCGGTGGAGAAGCGGTCGTGCCCCGCCGGCACCGGGGTGTGCGTCGTGAACACGCACTTCCGCTGCACCTGCTCGATGTCCGCGTCGGTGGCGCCGTTCTGCGGGCCGCCGCCCATCTGGCTCTCCAGCAGTGCCAGCGTCAGCAGTGCCGCGTGTCCTTCGTTCATGTGGTACACGTTCACGCGCAAGCCCAGCGCATGGGCCATGCGCGCACCGCCCATCCCCAGCACGATCTCCTGCTGCAACCTGTAGTTCGTATCCCCGCCGTACAAGTGGTCCGTCAGTCCCCGGTCCCAGCCCGAATTCTCGTCGACGTCGGTGTCGAGCAGATAAATCGGTACCACGTGACCGAACTGGCCCCGCATGTCATAGCGCCACGCGCGCACAGTAACCACGCGATTTTCCACCTGGACCGTAACCCGAGCCGCCTCCTCCGTGCAAAAGTCCGCCGGGTTCCACGGCTGCACGTCCTCGCTTTGCACGCCCGTCGCGCTCAGGTGCTGCTCGAAATACCCTTTGCGGTGCACCAAAGAAAAGGCCGCCAGCGGCACTCCCAGGTCGGCTGCCGAGCGCAGCGTGTCTCCGGCAAGCATGCCCAGGCCACCCGAGTAGGTGGGCATGGATGGCTCAATGGCGATCTCCATGGAAAAGTAGGCAACTTGGCCGTTGTCCGGAAGTGTCTCGTAGGAATAGGGTTTCGCGGTGGCAGATTGCATATATTTTCTTCTCCGTGCGCTTCGGCCCCCCAACATCCGGTCGGTCGGGCTTCAACACACGGTCCCCGTTGCATACATCGGGGTAAATACCCTCCAAGTTTAGCAAGGAAACGACTCCGGCAAGATTCCCCAACCGGGTGCGGCGTAGCAAATTTGTGGGAGAGACAACCCGCGTGTCCCCGGACCAAAACAGAATTATCTCGCGTCGAGAACCTGCCCAGCACTTGGCGGATTACGGACTCGCTGGGTGCCCCATCCTTTCGCGCCTTTTGCGGAAGGGGGCGCCTGTTGGGTCGTCGTCTTCTAGCTCCGCTAACCCCGCCAACCCCGCTAGCTCCGCTGTTTCACTCCAGACCGTGCGCCCCTCCCGAGGCATGGCACACGTGAATCTGCGGAACGATCCCTGTCTGTTCGGCGTAGCGCGCACCCAGCGCTTCGGCAAATGCCGTGGCCTCGGTCTGCTCCACGAGATTAATCGTGCAGCCACCAAAGCCTCCGCCCGTAAGCCGCGCCCCGATCAGCCCCGGCAAATCCTGGGCCAGCGCCACCATTGCATCCGCTTCCACGCAACTGCCTTCAAAGTCCTGGCTGTAACTGCGGTGCGCCTCGGCCATCAGCCGTCCCAGCTCCTTCATGTTGCCCGCGAGCAGTGCCTCGCATGCCGCCACCGTGCGCAGGTTCTCGCTGATCACGTGCTTGGCCCGCAGGTAACTCTTGGGCTCCATCTCGTGGCGCCATTTCTCCAGGTCCTCAAGCGTGCAATCGCGCAGAAACTTCACGCCCGGCTTGTGGCTCGCGATCACCGCGCACGCCGCTTCTGACTCGCGCCGGCGGGTCGGATAGTCGCCGCCCGCGACAGAGTGTTTGACCATGGTGTTGGCAATGACCAGCGCCACGTGGTCGGGAATCGGCGCCAGCTTGAAACTCAAATCGCGGCAATCCAGCAGCAGCGCGTGATCCTTCTTGGCGTTCAGGCTGATGAACTGGTCCATGATGCCGCAGTTCGCACCTACAAACTCGTTTTCCGCCCGCTGACACAACCGCGCCAGCACTGGACCCGGATAGCTCGCACCTACCAGCGACAACACCGCCAGCGCCGTCGCTACTTCGAGGGCCGCGGAGCTCGACAGCCCCGACGACAGCGGCACATCGGACCAGATGCTCAAGCTAAACCCAGGGATTTTGTGCCCCTCGCCGGCAAGAATCGCCGTCACGCCCATCGGGTAGTCGGTCCAGTGGTTGCTGCGCGCCGCCTGCACCCCGTCGTCAAATATCTTCTCCTCGCTCTGATTTTCGGAATAGATCGCGATCTTGCCGTCCGTGCGCGGCGAAATCCCCGCCAGGGTGGCAAAGTTGATCGCCGCCGGCATCACAAAACCCTCGGCGTAGTCGGTGTGCTCGCCAATCAGGTTCACGCGCCCCGGCCCCACAAAAACCTTGGGCTCGGCCCCGAACCGCTCCTTGTGCATGGAACGAAATACTTTTGCATCGTGCATACTCTTCAACCTCATTCTGAATTCAAATCTCTACAACTAAAATGCGCCGATTCAAAATGTTGTCATCCTGAGCGACCGTAGTCCGCCGCGGCGGACGAAGGGAGTCGAAGGACCTGCGGTTGCTTTTCGCGCATTCGACTCAGCACGACAACTGATTACTGATCCCCGTCTTTGACAACGTTTTCTTTTCCAGCCAAAAGCTAAATGCATCGGCAAACTTTTTTAACCGCTCACCACTTCTCCGCACGCCGCACTCAGCCGTTCCCAGATCTCGTCCAACCACGCCTCGTGCTCTGGCTTCATCAGCACAGAGCGCAGGCAGGTTAGCGTTCCGGCCTCATTCTGCGCGTGGTTGCGGACCCCAAACCACGATCCCGGCAATTGTACTAAAGCCAGATGCAACCCTCGCTGGGCGCACGCGTCGAAGACACTTCGCGCTTCCACAGATGCCTTCCGAAAGTCTGCCGCACGCAGTGCCCATACCACAATGTCCAGCTCTGGCGCGCCTGCTGCAAGGGCTTCGAACCGCTCATCTCCTCGGATGCGCCGGTCCAGTTCGAGCGCCGCACGCCTACCGCGCCTGAGCCCCTCGGCAAACGCTCCGTCACCAGTGAGCGGCAGCAGCCGTTGCGTGGCCCACAGCGCCACCGCAGCCGCGCCGGCGCGCGAGCACTCCAGGCTAATCTCGCCCAAATGCAACTGAGTCGAAGTGAAATACGTGTACGGCGAATCGTGTTTGTAAAACCGACCCACTGTCGGATCGCGGAATAGCACGCACCCGCAGCCATATGGTTGCAGCCCATGCTTGTGCGGATCGATCACGATGGAGTCGGCACGGCCAATTGCCGCATAAGGCCGCTGCGCCGGCTCATCGAGCGCATCAGAAATCAGCCCAAAGTACCCGCCATAGGCCGCGTCGACGTGCACCCGCGCGCCATAGCGCCCCGCGAGCGCCAGAATTTCCTCCAGCGGATCCACGGCGCCCATTGCCGTCGTGCCCAGCGTTGCCACCACCGTGCCCACGTCGCCTTTGCGCAGCTCGTCTTCAAGGGCATCCAGCCGCATCCGCCCGCGCTCGTCCGCCGCCACCCCCGCAAACTCCAGCTTCAGCACGCTGCTGATCCGGTGGTGCGTGTAATGCGCCTGCTCCGAGCCCACAATTCGCAGTCCCGGCCGCAACTGCCCGGCCATCCACAAAGCTTCGAGATTCGCAAACGTCCCACCCGACGTCAGGTGGCCCAAATACTCCTTCCACCCGAACATCCCGGCGATCCCTCGCACCGCCTCGACCTCCATCGCCGAACTGGCCCGGCCTCCGTCGCGCGCGTGGTTGTTGGGATTGATCTTCATGGCCAGGGTGTACGCCGCCCGCGCCACCGGATGCGGCGGTTTCAGCATCTGCCCGGCATATAAGGGATGGAAGTAAGGAGAGTTATCGCCCAGCCGGTGCGCCGTCTCCTCGAGAACCCGCGCCATGGCTTCCGCGCCTGCGCCCGGCTGGGGCTCAAACTTTGGCAGGGAGCCAAACTCCGTCTCCAGAACCCCAGAGGCGTGGGCCAATAACGAGAGGAAAGGATCGTGCGGCATCGCGACCCCTCACCTTATCACAGGCCCTGGATCTCAAACCTATCGTCTCTTATAAGATTCTATTAATCAACAACTTATAAGCAGCCTAAAGTCCATCCCACCTAAGTCGCACATTTCCCGCGTGCTTTTTTTGACGCTGATGATACACTGTGGTCAGCGTTAGAACCGATTCGGGCGTGAGCAGTACTCGCCCAAAGCAAGATTCTGCCAGTGTTCGCTCCGATTCATCCAGCGCAATTCAATCCCAGGAAATACGCAACAATGGAACAAGGTACTGTGAAGTGGTTCAATGACGCGAAGGGCTTCGGCTTTATTTCGCGCCAGAACGGCGAAGATGTCTTCGTGCATTACTCTGCGATCAACTCAAGCGGTTTCAAGAGCTTGCAAGAGGGTCAAGCCGTGCAGTTTAACGTCGTAAAGGGTCCCAAGGGCTGGCAGGCTGCTGACGTACAGCCTCTCTAAACCTGATCAGCCGGATTCCGGCAGAATCTAGCTTGAAACAGCAAAGAGCTGGGAGCGCTTCTGGTGACAGCCAGGAGCTATCCCGGTTTTTTGCGTTTTTTGGACGCAAGAATGCGGCTATTTCCCGCCAAAAACGCCGTTTCCGGCGTATAGCGCCCTTTCTTAATTCGTCAGCCGCTCTGTTTGCCAGTCCCCGCCGTAGCTCTGTTTGCTTCAGCTCGCCGCTCTGCTCGCCTTAGTTCAACCTCCAGAATCCGGCGTTCAAAGCGCTGGCAAAGGTTACCCAGGCCAGGTAAGGCGCCATCAGCCACGCGGCCACGAGATCAACCCTGCCGAACGCCAGCGTGGCCGCCCCAATTGCCATCCAAAGAACGGCAACTTCGACCAGCGCCGCGCCCAGGGCATGGCGGCGAAAGAAGATCCACGACCAGGCCAGATTCAACGTCAGTTGCGCCAGGAACAGCAGCAGCCCCCAACTACGCGCCGGCGACGGCGACGCCAGCCAAACGCGCCACGCCGCAATGGCCATCCAGGCGTAGAGCAGCGTCCATACTGGTCCGAATACCCAGCTTGGAGGCGCAAAGGCGGGTCGTGCCAGGGTCCGGTACCAGCCAGTCACTTCGCGGGCTGTCCATCGCCCACCAAGGCCCGCCACGGCAAAACAGATCGCGAGCCAGAAGAGCAGAGCAAACCAACGCACGGTTTTTCTCCTTATTTCTCAATTTATCCTGATTTCGTCGATCTCCATTCTCATAGATGCGCCGCGGCAGACCCGCGTCGGACGCGCCTCAGGCCCGCTGCGCTCGACTTCGCACCCCGCAACCTTCTATTCTCAAGGGTTGGCCGCATCGTCTTCTTTCATTCCGCGGCCGTCACCGGGGTTCCATTACACACATGAGCACAAAAACGATCGCCGTACATCTGCCCGACGGGTCCATCCGCGAAGTGCCCTCCGGCACCACGCCTCTCGATATAGCCAACTCCATCTCGCCGCGCCTCGCCGCAGCCAGTGTCGCCGCGCGCCTCACACCGGTCTCGGTCGGCACGAACGCCATCCAAGAGTCGGCCCGCGACGGCCAGTCGCCAGCCGGCGAGGATTCTGGCGAGGCCTCGATGTACGCTGCGGAAGACGCCGCCGCGTCGCGCCTTGTCGATCTCTCTGCGCCGCTCAACGCGGACATCAAGCTCGAACTCGTCACCGAGAAGGATCCCGACGCGCTGAAGGTTCTGCGCCACTCCGCCGCGCATGTGCTGGCTACGGCTGTGCTCGAGCTTTTTCCGGAGACCAAGCTCGGCCACGGCCCCGCCACCGACTCCGGCTTCTTCTACGACTTCTATCGCGAGAAACCCTTCACGCCTGAAGATCTCGCCGCCATTGAAACCAAAATGGCCGAGGTCGTGGCGCGCAACGAACCTTTCGTGCGCGAACACGAGCCCCGCGAGCAGGCCCTCGCCGAATTCGAGCGCGACGGCGACTTCATGAAGACGCACTTCGTCACGAAATTCACCGTGCCCGGCACCGAAGTCAGCTTCTATCGTAACGGCAAATTCGTCGACTTCTGCCGCGGTCCGCACGTGCCGTCGACCGGCCGCGTCAAGGCCTTCAAGGTCGGTCCGCTCGCCGGCGCCTACTGGCTCGGCGACGAAAAAAATCCCCAACTGCAGCGCGTCTACGGCACGGCCTTTTTCTCCCAAAAAGATCTCGACGCCCACTTCGCGCGCCTGGAAGAAGCCGCGCGCCGCGATCATCGCGTCCTCGGCAAGCAACTCGACCTCTTCAGCATTCAGGAGCTGGCCGGCGCCGGCCTCATCTTCTGGCATCCCCGCGGCGCCATCATCCGCAAGATCATGGAAGACTGGATGCGCGACGAGTGCCTGCGCCGCGGCTACCTGCTCGTCTACACGCCGCACGTGATGCGCCGCGAGCTCTGGAAGGTCAGCGGTCACGAAGGCTTCTACTCCGGCAACATGTACACGCCGATGGAGCTGGACGACGCCGAATACCGGCTGAAGCCGATGAACTGCCCGGGCCACATCCTTATTTACAAGAATTCGCCCAAGAGCTATCGCGATTTACCGCAGCGCTACGCCGAGCTCGGCAACGTCTATCGCTACGAGCGCTCCGGAACCATGCACGGCCTGTTGCGCGTGCGCGGCTTTACGCAGGACGACGCGCACATCTTCTGTACGCCGCAGCAGATCGAAAGTGAAGTGGCCGCCTGCATCGATTTCGCCGAGGCCGTGCTGAAAACCTTCGGCTTCAAGGAGTACAAGGTCGAGTTGTCGACATGGGATCCCTCGGACCGCGCGCACTACGCCGGCTCCAATGAGAACTGGGACCTCGCCATTCGCGCACTCGACAATGTGCTCAAATCGAAGGGCATCCCCTACAAGACCATCCCCGGCGAGGCCGCCTTCTACGGCCCCAAGATCGACGTCAAGCTGGTCGACGTTCTCGGCCGCCTGTGGCAGCTATCGACGGTGCAGTTCGACTTCAATCTGCCCGCGCGCTTCGATCTCGAGTACGTCGGCGAGGACGGCGAGCGCCATCAGCCGGTAATGGTGCACCGCGCGCTCTTCGGGTCGGTGGAAAGATTTTTCGGCGTGCTCATCGAGCACTACGCAGGAGCCTTCCCGCTCTGGCTCGCGCCGGTACAGATCGGCCTGGTGCCCATCAGCGAGAAGCACACGGCCTACGCGGCCAAGGTCGAAGCCGCACTCAAAGACGCCGGCTTCCGCGTCGAGACCGACATTCGCAACGAAAAAATGAACGCCAAAATCCGCGACTTCGCCAACCAGAAGACGCCTTACATCCTCGTCTTCGGCGACAAGGAAGAAGGCGCCGGAGCGGTCAGCGTACGCACCCGCGGGAAAGGCGACCAGGGCTCCATGCCGCTGGCCGACTTCATCGCCAAGGCTAGCGCGCTGGTCGAGATGCAGTCGGTAGAACTGTAGCGATTTCGCCGAATTCGGAGGATACTATCTCCATGGCCACGCAGCCCGTTTTTGAAAAACCGGTCAGCGTCGAGGAGTATCTCTCGACCGTCTATGAGCACGACTGCGAGTATGTGGACGGGGTGATCGAGGAGCGCGATTTGGGTGAGTTCGAGCATGCGTACGTGCAGGGGCTGCTGATTACGCTCTTCAACAATCACCGCCAGGACTGGGGCGTTTACGCCCTGCCCGAACAGCGGGTGCAGGTACAGAAGACACGTTTCCGCGTTCCGGATATTGCGGTGCTGCGCACCGGCTCAAAGCGCGAGCCGATTCTCACGCATCCGCCATTTCTTATTGTCGAAGTCCAATCGCCCGATCAGTCGCTGCGTTACACCGAGGCCAAGGCTATCGAATACCTCGCCTTTGGCGTCGAGCACGTCTGGGTCGTCGATCCCTACGCCCGCGTAGCGTATCGCGGCACGGCGAATGGCCTGGAGTTGGTTCGTTCCGGCGAACTCGCAATCCCCGGAACCCCGATCCAGATTTCCGTGCAAGAGCTTTTCGCCGAATTGGATCGTGTGTAGCGATCAGGGTTTTCTCCGACTTTTAAAGTGATCTACACGACGAGTTGTGGCAGTTTCATATCATTCCCCACGCAGCAAAGGAGAATCTCATGGTCGAGGGATTCTGGACGGTCCAATTCAAAGGCGTGCAAGGCTGGGGCACCGGCGTAGTCGTCTACACCGGAGGCCACGTCTACGGCGGCGACAGCGCTGCCATGTTTACCGGCGCCTACACGCAACAGGGCGACGCAATTACCGTCCGGCTGCACGTGAAGAAGTTCGTGCCCGGCCTCATGACCGTGATGGGGCGCGATGAATACGACCTCGAACTGAATGGAAAGATAGACGGCAATACGATGAATCTTTCCGGTTCAATTCCCGGGACAGAGATGCGCCTTTCGGCGACGCATTTGAAGCAGTGCGAAGTGCCGCCGGCGGCTTGACCTAACAAACTCCGCTGCCTATGCGTTAATCGCCATCCCCTCCACCGCGCCGTAGCCGTCCAGCATCGCTTCGCTCAGCGTGGGGTGCGCGTGGATGGTGAACATCAGCTCGTCCACCGTGCCTTCGAGCTCCATCACGGCAACCGCCTCGGCAATCAGTTCCGTGGCCTGCGGGCCGATGATGTGCACGCCTAGAATCTCGCCGTACTTGGCGTCGGCAATCACCTTCACAAAGCCGTCGTGGCTGTCCACGATGGTTGCCTTGGAGTTGCCGGCAAACGGAAACTTGCCCACCTTGATTTCGTGACCCTTTTCTTTGGCCTGCGCTTCGGTCAGGCCCGCGCTGCCGATCTGCGGCTCGGTATACGTGCAACTCGGAATGCGATCGCGCCGGACGGGACGGAATTTGCGCCCCGCGATCTTCGCCATCGCCACCATGCCGCTCATCGCGCCCACGTGCGCCAGTTGCGGCAGCCCGGCCACGATGTCGCCGATGGCAAACACGCCCGGCTCCGCCGTCTCCTGCGCCTCATTCACTTTCACAGATCCGCGCTCTAATTCCACACGCGTCTTTTCGAGGCCGATGCCGTTCGTCAGCGGTCCGCGCCCCACGGCCACCAGCACCTTCTCAGCTTCTTTCACCTGCGGCTTGCCGTTTGCGTCGGTGTAGCTCACCTTCACACCCGCGGCGGTCTTCTCTACCTTCTCAACCTTCGCGCCCGTCTGCGTCTCAATGCCGCGCTTGCGGAAGACCCGCGCCAGCTCCTTCGAAATCTCTTCGTCTTCCACCGAAACCATGCGCGGCAAAAACTCCAGAATCGTTACCTCGCTGCCGAAGCTGCGAAAAATGGATGCAAATTCCACACCCACCGCGCCAGCGCCGATCACGATCAGCGACTTGGGCGGCGCGTTCAGGCTCAGAATCTCGATGTTGGTCAGGATGGTCTCGTCCGCCTTCAGTCCCGGCAGCAGCTTGGCCTCCGACCCGGTCGCGATCATTACGTTCTTCGCTTTCACCGAACTCTTCTGGCTGTTCGCTTCCACTTCGATGGTGTGCACCCCATGCTGCGCAGGCCCAGTCAGCCTTGCAAAACCAGGAATGACGGCAATCTTGTGTTTCTTCATCAGGAACTCGATGCCCTTCACGTGCTTGGTGATGATCGCACTCTTGCGCGCCAGCACCGCAGCCCAGTCGAGCTGCCGCGCCTCGACGCCCTTGATGCCGAACTCCTCGGCTTCCTTCAGGTAGTCCCACAACTCGGCGTTAAAGAGCAGCGCCTTGGTGGGAATGCAGCCTACGTGAAGGCACGTTCCGCCCAGTCTGGGGCTGGCGTCGATCAGCGCCACCTTCAGGCCGTATTCCGCGCCGCGAATCGCCGCCGTATATCCCGCCGGCCCGCCGCCAATCACCGCCACGTCGTAAATCGTCTCTGCATTCGTATCAGGCAAGGGAAGCTCCATTCCGGTGCTCGCCGCAGCGACCGCCGCATCTCCATGGTTAGTTTAAATTGAGCCTGCTCTTGGTTAGATTCTGCATCGCGACCTACGGCTTCATCGGGCCGCCGCCAGAGCTTCTTGAACCAGATCCACGGCTTCTCGCGCCGTTTCCGTTTCATCGCCGAAGCGCTCGATCCAATGCACCTCCGGCTCGCGCCGGAACCACGTCATCTGCCGCTTGGCGTAGTTGCGGTGTCCCTGCTGCGCGGCCTTGATCGCGTCGTCTACACTCAGTCTTCCATCGAGCACTGCCCTCGCCTGCCGATAGCCGAGCGAATCCAGCGCCTTCACCGGTCCGTAACGCTCGAGCAGTTCGCGCGTCTCCTCGACAAGGCCCGCGGCAAACATTGCCGCGCAGCGTTGGTTCAATCGCGTATAAAGTGCTTCGCGCGGCGGATTCAAGCCAATCCGCAGCAACTTAAAACCAGTCAACGGATCCCGCGCCACGGCCCCATTGTCAAGAATTGTCGACATTGGCCTTCGCGCTGCCAGGCACACCTCAATCGCGCGAATCAGCTTGGGCGTGTCGTTCGCGTGAATCCGTTCTGCCGTGGCAGCGTCCAGCTTTCGCAGCAGTCGATGCAGCCAATCGTCACCGTGCCGCTCTACGCTCCGCCGCAGCCGCGCCCGCAGATCCTCCTGCCGCGCCGGCCCGGCAAACAGCCCCTCTGTCAGAGCCCGCAGATACAGCCCCGTTCCGCCAGTCACAATCGGCAGGTGCTCACGCACCGCGATCTCGCGTAGCGCCGCCCGCGCCGAGCGGCTGTACGCGCCCGCAGTGAACGGCTCATTGGGCTCGGCCACATCGATCAGGTGATGCGGCACGCGCGCCCGCTCCTCGCGCGTGGGTTTCGCTGTGCCGAGTTCCATGCCGAGATACACGGCCACGGAATCGCAGCTCACGATTTCGCCGTTGAAGCACTCAGCCAGCGCCAGCGAGAGCGCCGTCTTCCCGCTCCCCGTCGGCCCGAGAAGAATGACGACAAGCGGTTCAGACCCTTGTTCCCTCGGTCCCTTGGCCCCTGTCTCTACCACCGCCACCACCCCGCGGGAAAGATCCATTTCGGATTGGTGTGCAGCAGCCACCAGAGACAAATCGCTCCGGCGAGAATCACCAACCCAAAGACCTGGTTGCGCCGGAACGCACGCCTCTGCTGCTCGCGCGCCTCCTGCTCGGCGACCTGCTGGTCATACGGCTTGATGCGGGTCTCGACCATGGTCCTTTTTTCGTAGACTCCGGCGCGCCGCGAACTTCCGCGCATCCGGCATCAGTATAGGGGAACGCCGTCTCTTTAATTGCGCCGTAACCCGTTTGACTTCACCCACCCCCATTGCCGACCATAGTTTTTCTGGTCTTGATGAGTGTGCTGGGAAGGGAAGTGCAATGAAAGTCCTGATCCTTGGTTCGGGAGGCCGCGAACATGCGCTGGCCTGGGCGATTGCGCGCAGCCCGCGCGTTACGGAGATCGTTTGTGCGCCGGGCAACGGCGGCATGGCGCAAAAATTCCGCTGCGTCCCTGTCGATTTGAACGACGTTAGCGCCATGGTTCACCTGGCCGAGTCGGAGCGCCCCAAACTGACCGTCGTGGGTCCGGAGCTGCCGCTGTCGCTAGGCATTGTCGACGCCCTCCGCGAGCGCGACCTGCGCGTCTTTGGTCCCACGCGCGCAGCCGCCATGCTCGAATCGAGCAAAGGCTTTGCCAAGCAGTTTCTCGAGCGCCACAAAATCCCCACGCCCAATTACGCCGTTTGCTCCAGCGCCGCTGAAGTCGAGAAGGCCATCGACGTATTTCATCCGCCCATCGTGGTCAAGGCCGACGGGCTGTTCGCGGGCAAGGGCGTCATCATCTGTGCTTCGCGCCAAACCGCTGCTGAGGCCGCGCAGGGCCTTTTCTCCGGCGCATTGCTGGGCGAGGCGGCGCAGCAGATCATCATTGAGGAGTTCCTTGAAGGCGACGAAGTCAGCTTTCTCTGCCTCAGCGATGGCAAGCACGTGACGCCACTGGTGCCGGCGCAAGATCACAAGCGCATCGGCGAGGGCGATACCGGCCCCAACACCGGCGGCATGGGCGTTTACTCTACCGATACGCTTCTCGATCCCGCCATGTCGAAGTGGATTCTGCGCCACATCGCCGAACCCACGATCAATGGGATGGCCGAGGAAGGCACGCCCTTTACCGGAGTGCTTTACTGCGGGCTCATGATGACCGCGCGGGGGCCGCAGGTGCTGGAATTCAACGCGCGCTTTGGCGATCCTGAAACCCAGGCCATTCTGGTTCGCCTCAACTCCGATTTCATTGACGCGCTTGAAGCGTGCGTCGACGGCCGTCTGGCCGAGACTCCGCTCAACTGGTCTCGCGGCGCATCGGCGTGCGTGGTGGCCAGTTCCGGCGGCTATCCGGGCAGCTACAAAAGCGGCCTGCCGATTACCGGCCTCTCCGCCGCGGACAAGGTTCCCGGCGTCGAGGTCTTTCACGCGGGCACGGCGCTCAAGGACGGGCAAATGCTCACGGCCGGTGGCAGAGTGCTCGGCGTTACTGCCGCCGCGGACTCGCTCCACGAGGCGCTGGCGCGCGCTTACCAGGCTATGGCGGAGATTCAATTTGAAGGCATGTACTATCGGCGCGACATCGGACACCGCGCGCTGAATCAAAAGCAAGCCGGCAAGTCAGCAGGTTAGCAAGTCAGCCGGACGCAGCATTGCTGACTCGCTATGGGAGATTTTTATGAGCGTTGGCATCTCACTGGAAGAGCTGCTGGCCTGGAACGAGCAGTCCAGCGCCTATTGGAAGACACACCTCGAAGCTAACCCCGCGCTGCTCGAACTGCCTTGCGACATAGGCGGCACGGCGACTGTGTGGGGATTCGTGCGCCACATCTGGGGAGTGGAGTTGCGCTGGAGCCAGCGCCTCGCGGACTTGCCGGTGGTCGACAAAGAAAAGCTGCCCGCCGGGCCGCTCGATGCGCTCTTTGACCTGCACCGCCAGGCTGCGGAGATCTTCCGCAAACTGCTCGCGGCGCCGGAACAAACCTGGAGCGAGCCATTCGTGCTCGATTTCGATTGGATGCCTCCGGAGGAGCGAACCGTCTCACGGAGGAAGATTGCCGTGCACGCCCTGTTCCACAGCCAGCGCCATTGGGCGCAATTGGCTACACTGGTGCGCAGCGCAGGCTTCCCCTCGAAGTTCAGGGGCGACCTCTTGTTTAGTCCCGCGCTGCGTTAGGACTTAGCCCAAGAGCTTAGTCCTGCGCTACGCTAGGCGCGGCACTGGGCGCAGGCGCAGCGGGCGGATTCGCCTGCTGCTTCTGGAAGCAAGAGCGGCAGAGCACAGGCCTGCCTTGCGTCGGCTTGAAGGGAACAGTAGTTTCCGCACCGCAATCCGAGCACGTAGTGCGCGTCTCAGGCCTCACCCGTTGCGAACCGCGGGTGCGCTTCGCCTTGCACTGCTTGCAGTGTTTGGGGTCGTTTTTGAACTGTTTATCGTGGAAAAAGAGCTGCTCGCCGGCAGTAAAAACGAACTCGGCGCCGCAGTCGACACATTTCAGGACTCGATCGGTGAATTCCATGGCCGGCTTGCCTCACAGGGAATCGCACCGAAATCGGCCACGGCTCAATTAGGAACTTGCCGGTCTCGGTTCCCTGTCCTCTTTCTGGTGGCACAACAAGGGCCCGGACCGCGCTAAAAGTGGAGCGGTATTCAAATTTCTGCCCGGCGTTCAGGGCAGTACAATGCCTGCACACACATTGCGTGCTGAGCGATCATTCGCGCTTCTCTGGTTTCTGCAAGGGTTCAGCATTGTGCGGCAATGCTCGGGGGCTTGGGGGGCAAGCAACATAGCCGCTAAAGCTTCGATTGACAGAAACTGGAGAAACGTTACAGTGTGTTGCGCCGCCGCGTCGTGCCGTTCCAACTTTCTATTGGCGTTTGGTGGCTTTCGTTTGCTTCTCTCGAAAGCCCCCGGAACGGTCTTTCTCGCGGCGGGTGAAGAAATCAATCCTGCTCTTTACGAGCCTTTTTACGATTCCGCTTGCGGGCCAATGCGGCCTTAACACGCTTTTTTTCACCGGGCTTCAGGTAGTAGGAGTGACGCTTGACTTCCTTGATAATGTCCTCCGTCTGTACCTTCCGCTTGAACCGGCGCAGCGCATTTTCCAGCGGTTCGCCTTCCTGTACGCGAACCTCAGCCAAAACTTCCACCTCCAAACCTGCCTGAAAGGCTCCTATGATGATAACCGACTTTTGATTTGCAGCCAAGACCTTTCTTTTCCTTGAGTTCCATGTATCGGAAATGCAAGCAGCTCTTTTCTTTCCCCTCTTTAGTCAGCCTGAATGAGCCCCTGGTGACGCCGCGCACAATTACACTTTCAAGAGAGGTCGCCCAAGAGCCCTTCATGATCCGAACCTATCGGGGGCACTCGCCCCAGATCGCTTCCAGTTGCTACATCGACGTCTCGGCGCAGATCCTTGGCGACGTAATCCTGGGCGAGCGTTCCTCGGTCTGGATGAACGCCGTGCTGCGCGGTGATGTGAATTCCATCCGCGTCGGCTCAGCCACCAACGTGCAGGATTGCAGCGTCCTCCACGGCCAGCGCAACCGCTACCCGGTCATCGTGGGCGACTGGGTGACCATCGGCCACAACGTCACCGTCCATGGATGCGTCGTAGAAGATATGTGTGTGATAGGCATGGGCGCGCGCGTCTTGAACAACAGCCGCATCGGCGAAGGCTCGATCATCGCAGCCGGCTCCGTGGTTCCCGAGAATACTATCGTTCCCCCGGGCACGCTTTGGGCCGGCGTCCCCGCCAGGCACCGCCGCGAAATCACCGACCAGGACCGCGACCTGATCCGCGAATATGCGCAGAACTACCTCGACTACGTAGAGATTTACCGCAACGAGCCACCGCAAGAAGCAGGGAATAGGGAGTAGCCATTAGGGAATAGATGGCTGCCTCGCTCCCTGCCTTCTTCTTTCCTTGTTCCCTTGGTCCCTGCTTTTCTGCTCCCTATTCCCTATTGGCTACTCCCTGTCTTTATCGGGTTCCGTCCCGAAAAGAACTTCCGCTGGTGCCAATACGGATACACGGGCTCGACCGCGCTCGCTTTGTCCAGCGCCGCCACCTGCCCTGCCGTCAGATTCCATCCGGCTGCGCCCAGGTTCTGGCACAACTGCTCTTCATTGCGCGCGCCGATAATCACAGATGAGATCGTCGGCCTTTGCAGGAGCCAGTTGAGCGCAACCTGCGGCACGGTCTTGCCGGTCTCTGCTGCCGCTGCGTCCAGGGCATCGACAACTTTGTACAAATGCTCGTCCGGCACAGTCGGCCCGGCATCGGCGATGGTGTGCAGGCGACTCCCCTCGGGCAGTGGCTGCCCGCGGCGGATCTTGCCCGTCAGGCGTCCCCAGCCCAGCGGGCTCCAGATCAGCGCGCCCACCTTCTGGTCGAGCGCGAGCGGCATCAGCTCCCACTCGTACTCGCGGCCGAGCAGCGAGTAGTACACCTGGTGCGCCACAAAGCGCGTCCAGCCGTAACGATCAGCCACCGCCAGCGACTTCATCAAGTGCCAGCCGGAGAAATTCGAGCAGGCGATGTAGCGCACCTTGCCCTCGCGCACAAAGTTGTTGAGCGTCTCCTGCACTTCTTCAATCGGCGTCAGCGCGTCGAAGCAGTGCAGATGATAAATGTCCACGTAATCGGTGCCCAAACGCCGTAGGCTGCCCTCGAGCGCGCGTCGCAGATGGTAGCGCGAGGATCCCTCGTCGTTGGGACCGGGGCCCGAAGGGAATCCTGACTTGGTGGAGATAAGAGCCTTGTCGCGCTTGCTTGCGAGAGCCTTGCCCAGAATCTCTTCAGAGCGGCCCTCGGAGTAGCCGTCGGCGGTATCGAACAGGTTCACCCCAGCCTCGAAGCAGATGTCGATCAGGCGTCGCGCCTCGTCGACCTCGGTTTCGCCAAAGCCTTTGAAAAACTCGTTGGTCCCGCCAAAGGTCGCGGTGCCAAAACTCAGTGCGGAAACTTTGAGGCCGGAGCCTCCCAGAAGTCGATATTCCATGCGTTTTAGGATGCATTGTTAAGGTCGAAGATGCAATCCTATGCGGGCCTGAGAGAAGACTCGCAGACCTACGGGATGCTTTTCAGAGGCTGGCCTATTCCCAACTCCCGATTGGCTACTCCCGCCTTTATTCCGGCCGCAGATTCAATCCAAAATCCGCCTGATCGCCCAACAGATTGAAGTAATAATTGTCATTCGGATAGGGGCTGTAGACATTCATGCCGCTCACCTTGGAGACCTTTCTCCATCGCGGATTGGTATGGTCGTTCCCTGTCAGATCCATGAAGTTGAAGGTGCGCCACGGCCATACCCGGATGTAATCCACGCGCACCTCGGGGACGCTCAGTTTCTCACCAGTGACTGTGCCGTAGATGCGCACGAGGGAAAGTGCGGGAATCGTTGCGGGGTCCACTTTCAACTTCGCGGTAAAGTCTCCGCCTCCGGTCCACTGCACGAGCATGATGTGGCAGTCGGTCATGCCGTCGAAGTACTGGTGCTCGATGAGAAGCGTGGTTTCGCCGCCACTCTCAGCCGGGGGCGTAATGCCGCGCACGATCCCGAACCACGCCACGGCAGTCCCAGTCTTTCCGTGAATCGAATACTTGGTGAGCATGCCTCCGTTGGTCTTCTCGGCGTCGCTCAGCCGAGCAAAATACGGAGCTTCCATCGCGGTCGGCTTGTAGGAACACGTGCCCAGCGTGCCGGTCGGCTTCAGTTCCTTCACCGGCTGGATTTCAATGGGAGTCTGGGCCGCTGCGCAGATGGCCGCAGCGACACAAAACGCAATCGCGAGATGACGAAGCCTCATCTTGTCCTGCTTTCTGCGGATGCAATGTTGGTTTAGACGCCGCGTTGCCCGGAAATGTTCCCAGCCGGCCCAACGGCTTGCCCAAAGCGAGAGCCCCTCGACTGATCATCGAGGGGCTCGGGTCACTGACCACAATTCACCGACCACTGCCTTTAGCAGTTCAGCACGTCCTGGAGCTTGCTCAGAGTGCGGTGCAGGTCCTTGTCGCCGCGGCGCTGCTCATCGATCTTCGCAATCGAGTGCATCACCGTGGTGTGGTGCTTGTTGCCGAACTGGCGTCCGATCTCTGGCAAACTCGCCTCAGTCATCTGCTTGGCCAGGTACATGGCAATCTGCCGCGGCACCACCACGTTGCGCGAGTTGTTCTTTTGCTTCAGGTCGCTCACGCGCATGCCAAACTGCTCGGCCACGGCGCGCTGAATCGCCTCGATGGTGATTTTGCGCACCTGCATGTCGATAAACTGCTTCAGGCACTGCTGCGCCGCCGCGAGCGTGATCTCTATGCGGTTCAGTTGGCACCACGCGATCAGCCGCACCAGCGCGCCTTCGAGTTCTCTCACGTTGGTGCGCACGTTCGAGGCCACAAACAGCGCCACATCCGTGGGCAGTTGCGCTTGCTCGCTCTCAGCCTTCTTCAGCAGGATGGCCACCTTGGTCTCGAGATCCGGCGGTTGAATGTCGGCGATCAGGCCCCATTCAAAGCGCGAGCGCAGCCGCTCCTCAATTTCCGTCAGCTCCTTGGGCGGCCGGTCCGAGGCAATCACCACCTGCTTCATCGATTCGTGCAGCGCATTGAAGGTGTGGAAGAACTCCTCCTGCGTGCGCTCCTTCTGCGAGATGAACTGGATGTCGTCGATCAGGAGCACATCCACCGTGCGGAAGCGGTCGCGGAAGCTGGTCATGCGATCGTTGCGGATGGAGTTGATCATCTCGTTGGTAAACTTCTCCGCGGAGACGTAGCAGATGCTCGAGGTCGGCTGCCGGCGCTTCACCTCGTGGCCGATGGCGTGCATCAGGTGCGTCTTGCCCATGCCCACGCCGCCATACAGGAACAGCGGATTGTAGGCGCGCGAAGGCCGCTCGGCCACCGCCAGCGCCGCGGCGCGCGCAAACTGGTTGCCGTTGCCGATCACGAACGCATCGAAGGTGTACTTGGCATTCAGTTGCGCCGCGGTCGACCAGTCGAATCTTCCCTGCTCGGGAGTGCGCGCTGCCGGCGCCGGCGGCGCGGTGGGCGCGTGGCTGGGGATCGGTCCAAAGCCGCCATCCTTGCGCAGAGGCGGAATCGATGGATCCTCCTCCACCGTGACAAAGCTCACGTCGTCGAATTCGAGCGCGTTGAGATCGATCGCTTCCTGAATCAGGTCGCCGTATTTCTCGCCGATGTGCTGGAACTCCGGCGAAGGCACGCGCACGTAAAGCATGCGCCCCGCGGCATGGCTGAAGCGCGTGGGCTTGAGCCAGGTTTCGAATGATTGCCGGATAACTTTCTTCTCGAGAGCCGATAGGATCTGGAGCCAGGGATTAAGTGCCGTTGCCGGCGAAGTTGCAAATGCCATCGTACAATCCTTGCCTTTTCCGCCGGCGTGCGCCTGGCGGTTTAATTGCAGCTTTAAGGCAACACTCCGGCAACGCGAAAAGCTCGTTCGCTTTCCGTTCATTTACCGGCGACTGGTTACCTGTCCGCAGCTGATGTGCCCCTATGAAATCCGACCCTGGGGCGTTTTGAGCGAAAGTCGAATTGCGGAGCCTGTGAAACTTCAAATGAAATTTCGTGAACGGGTCCGATAGTAGCGCACAACTCGGCTCCATTGCAACGGTTCTTTCACATAACTTTTTCGGTGCCCTGCAAGTTGCACCAAGGATGGTGAAACTGGCCGCGCTTCGTCTCGCAATTGCGAAAAACGTCTCAAAAATCGCGCGTCAGGATGCAGCGCTGCGTTTCTCGCTGCCGTTTCTTAGCCATGCCGAGCACTTTTCGCTCCTTACCGCCCGGCCGTCCGCGCTGGATTCTCGACTCTGCCTACGATATACTCAAAAGTGCTGTTCATACGCAGATTTTTTTGAAGGTATAGGAGCGGGTCAAGATGCCCAAACGCACATTTCAACCTAACCGCCGCAGCCGCGTGAAAAAGCACGGCTTCCGGGCGCGCATGAAGACCAACGCCGGTGCCGCCGTGCTCAGCCGCCGCCGCGCCGTGGGCCGCAAGCGCGTCTCGGTAAGCGCCGGACACCGCGACTAATCCTCTGCCGGTTCCGGTTTTCTCGCCGGAGTCCGCCGCGCAGTGGGGCCGTTCTTCCCCGAGTATTCCGAATGAACTCTACGTCCAGGCCTGAGCAAGGAAATTCGCCGGGCCAATCACTGGCGGGAGCACGTCTGCGCAGACACGCCGATTATCTGCGCGCCTACGCGGCTGCCCGCAAGCGGCAATCCGCGTCCATGAGCTGGTTCATTGCGCCGCAGACGCCACAGATTCTCGAACCGCAGATGCCCGGCGCACTCACGGGACCGCGTGTGGGCCTGACTGTGGGCAAGGTGTTGGGCAAGGCCACCCAGCGCAACCGCATCAAGCGCCGCATGCGCGAAGCGCTGCGCCGCCACGTCGATTTGCTGCCCAAGGGCTGCGATCTCATCTTCCATCCGCGCCGCGTCGTGCTCACCATGGAATTCACGCAACTCGAGGCAGAGATCGTACGTATTCTTGAACAGGCCAGAACGGAGGCGTCGCGCGGGCTCAAATCGCCTGCGGCCGCGCTTCGTGCTCCGGGTACACCCGCACCATGACTCGCTTTCTGCTCGCACTCATCGCTTTTTATCGCCGCTGGATTTCGCCGGCGCTGCATGCGGTGAGCACCAGCCAATGCAAATTCATTCCCACGTGCTCTGAATACGCGGCGGTCGCCATTGCCACGCACGGTCCCCTGCGAGGTTGCAGGCTGGCAGCGTGGCGCCTCGTGCGCTGTCATCCGTTTACGCCGGGCGGTTTCGATCCTGTACCTCCGGCCCGCTCCGGCGGCAATTGTAGCTGCGCCCCGCGGGTTTTGCCCCGCGAACCGTTACCATAGAGGAAGCGGTGGCCCACAGGCTGCCTTTTCCACCTGATAGGAAGTATCCTTTGCCCGAAATTCAGAATCCCAATCTTCAATCGCAGGGGTCCGGCGGTGGTGGTGGGGGCGATATGCGCTCCACCATGGCCTTCATGCTCCTTGCCATGGCCGTCTTCTTCGGCTACCAGTTCTTTTTCATGAAGCCCAAGCCGGACCAGCAGCCGCAGCCAGCGCAAACCCAGTCGCAGGCCACTGCTCCCGCTGGCCCCGCTGCTCCCGCCGCACCAGGCCAAACGCCAAAGGGCTCCGCTCCCGCACAAGCGCCCGCGGCCACTCCGCAGATTGCGGCCTCGCTTGAGACCTACACCACCGTCGAAAACGAGTTTTACAAGATCGTCTTCACCAATCGTGGCGCGCAGGTCAAGAACTGGATCCTGAAGAAGTATTTCGACTCCGCTGGCAAACCGCTCGACCTGGTGCAACCGCAGGCCGCCGCACGCTTCGGGCTACCGCTCGCCCTCTTCACCTATGAGCCGGGGCTCACCACCGAGCTGAACGGCGCACTCTACAAGGTGAGCTACGGCGCCGCGCAACCCTCGGCCACCGGACTGCTCCTTGCGCCCACGGCGATTACTTTTGAATACTCGGCCGGCGGCGTCGATGCCGTGAAAACCTTCCGCTTTGATTCGAGCTACGTGATCGACGTGGAAACGAAAGTGACGCGCAATGGCGCGCCCCTGCGCACCCTCGTTGAATGGCCAGCCGGCCTGGGCGACATGGAGGAGTTGCATCAAACCTCCATGCTGCGCGGGCAAATGCCCACTCCCTCCTTCTTTGCGTGGTCGATCGATAACCGCGATGACGTGCAAGCCGCCGCCAAAGTCAGCGGCAATAACACGCTGGAAGGGTCGTACCAGTACGCGGCCGTTATGGATCTTTACTTTGCTGCCGCGTTCCTGCCCGCCGTACCGGATCATGCCACGGTCGTTACGCTGCACAACTCCACAGAACTGTCCGCCGACCCCAGCGATCCGAACAGCAAGAAAGCTTCCATCGATGTGCTCGGCCTCGCCGTTGGCGACACCAGTGGCGATACCCGCCTGCGCTTGTTTGCCGGCCCCAAGGCCACCGAAATCATCTCGTTTATCTACGCGACTGGACCCGACGGCAAACCCGATGGTCCTTCGCTGCATTCGCTGATTCAGTTCGGCAGTTGGCTGGGATACATCGCCAAACCGCTTTATCTCGCCCTGCGCTTTATTCGCAACTCCATCGGCGCCGGTCCCTACAGTTGGGGCTGGGCCATCATCCTGTTCACGGCCGTCTTCAACATAGCGTTCATCCCCTTGCGCTTCATGATGATGAAGTCGTCCCTCAAGATGATGCGCATTCAGCCCAAGGTCGACGCCATCAAAAAGCGCTATGCGAATTTGAAGATGAACGACCCCAAGAAGACCGAGATGAACACCGAGATCATGGCGCTCTACAAGGAGGAGAACGTCAACATGTACGGCAGTTGCCTGCCTATGTTGCCTCAGCTCCCGCTGTTCTACGGCTTCTTCCGCGTCCTCTATAACGCCGTAGAGTTGCGCCAGGCACACTGGTATTGGCTGCCCGATCTTTCGCAGCCCGATCCTATACACATTCTGCCCATCCTCATCATCATCTCCATGTTCCTCACGCAATACATCACGCCTTCGCCCGGCATGGATCCCATGCAGCGGCGCATGATGGCCTTTATCCTGCCTATTTTTATGGGCAGCTTCCTCTGGCACTACGCTTCGGGACTGGCACTCTACTGGGCGACCGGCAACGTGCTGAATCTCGCCTTGCAAGTCTTCATCAATCAGTCAAGTTACGGCAAGGAGATGCACGCTATCGCCGCGCGACGAGCCGCCAAAAAGGCCGGCGTGAACCCGAAGACCATTCAGGGCAAGCGGTAAGAACAGTGTGAGTGCGAGTGTGAGTGTGCCAGACGGGCGCGACCACACTCGCACTCACACTCACACTTCCCCCGGTCCTATTCCCTAATCCCCGATCCGTGTTCTATCTTCTGAGTCATGGCCGCCCCTGAATGCTCCGCTCCCCGCCCCACGCCTGAAGCCGAAGAGATCTATCGCCGCTGGATTCAGTTCCTCGATGATGAATTCGTCCGCCACGGTTCTCCGGAACGCCGCGGGGAGATTGTGCGCGACCAGCTCTACCAGCTTTATCTGGGCCGTCCCTACAGCGGCAAACTTAACCTCACCCTTACATCCGAGTTGCCAGGCAACGTCGTCAGCCTGTCGCTTGACCCGCAGAACGTCACCCTGGAAGCGGAGCACTATCCTGAGGTGGACCGCGAACGCTATGCGCGCCGCAAGCCTCTGCTCTGGTTCTGGCAAATGTTCGATCGCTCGCCGATCGGCCTCAATCACTGGCTGGGGTTACGTTTCCGCTGCATGCTCGGCCGGCACATCTTCGAGCATCTCGGCACCGGCGTGAAAATCGACCACGGCGTCGATCTGACCTACGGCTATAACCTCTCTATCGGTGACGGCGCGGTCATTCGCCAGCGCACTCTGCTCAACGACCGCGGCGGCATCACCATCGGCAATAACGCGGTCATCGGCTCCTTTTCGCGCGTCTTCTCTTTCTGGCACGATCCCCACGACTACAACAAGGTCCGGCTACAGCCCACGGTGATCGGCGCAGGTGCACACATCGCCAGCCATGCCATCGTCCTCGCTGGGCAAAACGTCGCGCCCGGGGAATCCGTCGGCATCTTCCCCGACGATCGCGTTTGAAGCTGTATTACTGCGCCGCGTTCACGCCGCCGTGCACCACAAAACGCGCAAGGTAATCGTGCAGCAGTTGCCGGTGCGCGTCGCGGTAGGTTGGATAATCCTGGGTGATACCCTGGTCGGCGCCATTGATCAGGATCCAGCAATCCAGCATGCCCGCGTCGTGCACCTCCAGCAGGTTGCGCAGGCTTTCGTCCATGCCCTCCGATTTTGTCTTGGCTTCCCTCACGATCGCGAACACATCGGTCAGGCACTCGTCCTCTTCTTTCAATGAGTGTCGATACTCCTTCTCGTTGGGGAAGGCCTTTGTAAATTGATCGCCACGGTAGTTGGCGCGGCACAGCGAATAACCCATCCAAGCTGCGCCGCCGGGATGTTTCTTTTCGTCAGTGGTGTCTGGATCGATGTTGATCGTGATGTTCTTGGGATTCTTCGGATCTACCACCGGCGCCGCCGGCCGGTCGATCTTCGGCGAGCTCAGCACAGCCTTCTGCCGCACCGCCCACTGCTGCAGTCCCTGCCACGAGTACTTGTTATATGGCTCCGCCACCACCGCGTCGATGAACTTGTTCTTCGCCGCCTCCGCGTCGTTGCCGTATTGCAGGATGGCGTCGCCCCAATAGCGGTAGGCCGTCTCGCGATTAGGATCGATGGCGATGGCTTTTGCAAACCACTGCGCAGCAGTGGGCAAATCGTGCTGCGCGTAGGCCGCGTCGCCCGCATAGAGCGCCGCCTCGTAGAGATGCGGATCGGCCGCGGCGGCTGCGACGTATTTGGCCTCGGCCGTCGGGTAGTCCCCGGCCGCGAACGCCTTTTCCGCTTCCTGCATCAGCGCCTCTGCCGAACTGCCATGCGCAAACGTATTCGGCGCGTCGACGTCGAAGTTCGCCATGTCCTGAACGAAGTTAACCTTGTCGCCGAGTTGAACGGCGCGCCGCGCCGCATCGCGCATGCGCGTCAGTAGTGCCTTTTTATGCGCTGCATCATCGGTCTGTTCGGCCTCAGCATTGAGGCACGAGGCCAGCCGTTCCTGATAAATCATCTCGTCGGGGTATGTCTTTGCCAGATCTTCATAGAGCGGCAAAGCCTCCAGCTTCTTGCCCGCCTTGTAGAGTTCGTTTGCCTGTCCGACTTCGTTCACTGTCGCGTGCCCGGCCCATACCGGGCACGCAATTACTACGCACAAGCACATCCCCGCGATCCATCTCAGCACGGCGTTTCACCTCTTTGCGAAATCGCGGAAAGTGTACACCATTCCACACCGCCGACCGCATCTCCAGCGACCCTTCAGCGGCCGGAAGATGCAATCTCAACCCGCGTGTAGTATGTTCTAAGGAAACACTACGTCTTAAAGTTCTTGAGAAACACGGGATTGCCATCAATCCCCATTTGCACGGCTTTTTTCCTTGCTTCTGCGGTGTTCATCGCACACCGCCATGCTCTTTAAAGCTCTTAGCGCGGCAGTTTACGGCATCGACGCCAATCTTATTGACGTCGAAGTCGACTACAGCGGCGTCGTTTCCGATCAAGATCACTTCCACACCGTAGGCCTGCCCGACGCCGCAGTGCGCGAGAGCCGCGATCGCGTGCGCGCCGCCATCAAAAACTCCGGCTACCTCATCCCGCCCACTTTTATCACCATCAACCTCGCTCCCGCCGACATCAAGAAAGAGGGCTCCGGCTTCGATCTGCCCATCGCCGTCGGCATTTTGGGTGCGTATGGCGCTTTGCGCACCAACGACCTCAGCCGCTTCCTCATGGTCGGCGAGCTCGGTCTCGATGGTGGTGTCCGCCCCATTCCCGGCATGTTGCCGGTAGCTATTCTGGCCCGCGAAAAAGGCATTGCAAACCTGATTCTGCCCGCGGCCAACGCCGCCGAGGCCGCGGTCGTCGAAGGCGTCAACGTCTACCCAGTTTCCTCGCTGCTGGACGTGCTCGAGCTGCTCAACACATCTGTGGTTGGTGTCATCCAGCGCGAGCCCTACCGCGTGGTCGCGGCGGATTTACTCGGCAAGCTTGAGCAATTCAGCGTCGACTTCAGCGATGTGCGCGGCCAGCAGACCGCCAAGCGCGCTCTCGAAGTGGCCGCGGCCGGCAGCCACAACATTCTCATGATCGGGCCGCCCGGCTCCGGCAAAACCATGCTCGCCAAGAGGCTGCCCTCGATCCTGGCTTCTCTCTCGTTTGAAGAGGCTCTCGAAACCACCAAGATCCACTCCGTCGCCGGCGTGCTCGAAGCCGGCGCGGGGCTCGTCACCCAGCGCCCCTTTCGCGCGCCGCACCACACCATCTCCGACGCCGGACTCATCGGCGGCGGCGTTGTGCCGCGCCCCGGCGAGGTTTCTCTGGCGCATAACGGTTTGCTGTTTCTCGACGAGCTGCCCGAATTCCCGCGTAACGTTCTCGAAGTCCTGCGCCAGCCGCTCGAGGATCACACCGTCACCATCGCGCGCGCCTCCATGTCGCTCAGTTTCCCCGCGCGCTTCATGTTGGCCGCAGCCATGAATCCCTGCCCCTGCGGCTTCTTCAACGACAAATCGCGCGAGTGCCTGTGCACGCCGCCCATGATCCAGCGCTACGTGGCCAAAATCTCCGGCCCCTTGCTCGACCGCATCGACATTCACATTGAAGTTCCCGCGGTTCAATACAAGGAGCTGCGCGGCGGCGCGGCGGCTGAGGGATCGGCGCATATTCGCGCCCGCGTGATGGCGGCGCGCGAGCGCCAACACCAGCGCTTCAAAAAGCACGGCGAAAAAATCTACGCCAACGCGCAGATGAGCACGCGGCAGATTCGCGCCCACTGCGAACTCGGCGCCGACGCTGAAAAACTGTTGGAGCGCGCCATGCAGCAGCAGGGGCTCACCGCGCGCGCCCACGATCGCATTCTGAAAGTGGCACGCACCATTGCGGATCTGGAAGGCGTCGAATCCCTCACCGTCGCTCACCTCGCCGAGGCCATTCAATACCGCACGCTCGACCGCAGCTACTGGGCTTAGCTCCCGCCATTTCGGGTCCGCCAGCACCCGGAGATCGCTGCAACCAATTCACTCGCTCTCCAACATGGTGGTTACCTTGGATTATGAACGTTTCCTAATTTTGGGCGATAACCCAATAGACTGAAGAAATTAACACCGCAGCGCCGCAGCATCTGGAGTCTCAAGTGCAAGATGCCATCCTGCAATCCGGCTGGGAGAACCTTCTGGTTGCGATTCCCTTCGTGGGGCTCCTTCTGGTGGGTTTTTTCCGCTTGGATGAAATCATCGCCTCTCCCAACCGCGACAGGACCGCGAGACGCCCTTTCTGCGGTTGCGATGAGGATGGGTACCTGCTCCTCTCCGATCCCGATGGACGTCCCTGGAGCGCTTCGAGTAAGACCGGGTAATGCCTGACGCCCCAAGTTCAGGTAACCAGAAGGGTTCACTCTTAAGTTACTACCGTTTTGCCGGGACTTTCACGCGCCGGGAGTGTAACCTATGCAGATTTGGGAATCCGCAAGTCCACCTCGTAACTAACTAATAAAACACAAGTTATAACGAATACATGCATCGGTTGCGCGCTCTGCGGGTACCGATCCCCCGTGGCGCCGGAATAGTCCTTCCCATGGCACGAAATAACTATTGACCCCAGCGGAGGATGGTTATATTCTCTTTCACAGCCATCCATAGAGGGCAGGTTGCGTATTTGCGGCCGGGTGTGCCCATCAGCACATTTCCAGCATCAAACTAAGAGCAGGTGCTCCCTTGATGCCTTGGGTGCGCATTTGGAGCTCCCGAAAAGGCCATGCAGGCACTCGGGTGTTCGAGGCGCAAACTGCAATCCGCTACGGTATGGCATCCATTTCATAAGTGCAATCGCCACCAAGATTTTGAATTCGGAGGCGTATAGGGTGCGTCTAAGAGATGGAAGCGGCAATTTGGGGTAGCCCTCGATTGTAATGGTTCCCCTCTACTGCACGGGCGGTCAACTGAGATTTCTCCTGTGCAGGGATTTGAAGAATAAGGAGATAAGCAATGCGTTCTGATCTTGTTTTCAAAGCGCTCTCGCATGTGAACAATCGCTACCAACTCTGTCAACTGGCGAGCAAAGCAACTCGGAAGCTTCACAAGCCCAATACGCGGCTGCAAGACACGACAAACGAGGTTTTGTGCCGCTTTGAGACGGCTAATCCAGAGAGCAAGACGCCCGAAGAGGCGCCAGCGGCCCAACCGGTAGAAAGACGCCGGGCGGCCTAACGGCGCCAAGCGTCTCTTGTAAAGTGAAGTCAGGCAAAGGATCAGGGCCAGTTTCCCTTTAGAATTTGCAGGGCCTTACAGCCACTCTGTCACGTCAGGTACGTTTGGTACGCTGGGAGCCTGGAATTCAGGCTGGTTTGCGCAGGTTGAATTTCTCAATGCCTGTCGTATCTTCTCCTCCGGAGTACTTCTCCCCTCTGTATCCCACCCTACACATCCCACCTTCACGCAGGTGAACATGACCATCGCAGAACTCAAAGAAAAAAACATTACTGAATTAAGCCGCATTGCCCGCTCCCTTGAGATTCCCGGGACCAGCGGACTCCGCAAGCAGGATCTGATCTTCAAGATCCTCCAGGCACAAAGCGAAAAGGAAGGCCACATCTTCGCTGAGGGCGTCCTTGAAATCCTCCCCGACGGCTACGGCTTCCTCCGTTCTCCGGACTACAACTATCTGCCGGGACCGGACGACATTTACGTGTCGCCTTCGCAGATTCGCAAATTCGATCTCAAGACCGGTGATTCGATCAGCGGCAACGTGCGCCCGCCCCATGAAGGCGAGAAGTATTTCGCGCTGGTCAAGATTGAAGCCATCAACTTCGAGTCGCCCGAAGAGACGCGCAACAAGATTCTCTTTGACAACCTGACGCCGCTCTACCCGCAGGAGCGTATCAAGATGGAGACCGTGCGCGAGGGCATCAGCGGCCGCGTGATGGATCTGCTCACTCCTGTCGGCAAGGGCCAGCGCGGCCTCATCGTCGCCCCGCCACGCACCGGCAAGACCATGCTGCTGCAGTCCATCGCGAACTCCGTGACCACGAATCATCCCGAAGTGGTGCTGATCGTTTTGCTGATCGACGAGCGCCCCGAGGAAGTCACCGACATGCAGCGCTCGGTAAAGGGCGAAGTCATCAGTTCGACATTTGACGAGCCCGCCGCCCGCCACGTACAGGTGGCTGAGATGGTCATCGAAAAGGCCAAGCGCCTCGTCGAGCACAAGCGCGACGTCGTCATTCTGCTCGACTCCATCACTCGCCTGGCGCGCGCCTACAACACCATCGTTCCGCCATCGGGCAAGGTCCTCTCGGGCGGCGTCGACTCCAACGCCCTCCAGCGGCCCAAGCGCTTCTTCGGCGCGGCCCGCAACATCGAGGAAGGCGGCTCGCTCACCATCATCGCCACCGCACTCGTTGACACCGGCTCGCGCATGGACGAAGTCATCTTCGAAGAGTTCAAGGGCACCGGCAACATGGAAATCATTCTCGACCGCAAGCTGGTCGACAAGCGCGTCTTCCCGGCCATCGACATTCAGCGCAGCGGTACGCGAAAAGAAGAGCTGCTCATTCCCAAGGAAGACTTGCAGCGCGTCTTCATCCTGCGCCGTGTGCTCAATCCACTTTCACCGGTTGAAGCTATGGAGCTGTTGATCAGCCGCCTGGAGAAAGTGCGCAACAACGCCGAATTCCTGGCCAACATGAACCAGTTGTAAGAACGATATGCAGGCACGCTCACTTTCTATCTCTTTTCGTTTGCGTCGCACGACAGCGGAGGCAGTCCATGTCTCCGTTCCCATCACAGAAGAATTAATGCGGCCGAACGACGAAGGTGAAGGGATGAAGCTCGATGTCGAGAAAATCGTGAAGGCGGCGATTGAGCTAGGCAAGAGCGAATCGACAAAATGGGAGGTGGAGGGTGAGCCTCAGATTGAGCCGCACCCGCTTCAAACACCTCCGGAGCGCGGATCGATTCAGTAGCGGGCTCATTACAGAGGTGTTGCATTTTCTAGCTAGGCTCAGCTCTGGGCTCTAGGTGGTCTAGTTTCACCAGGAGCGATCAAAAGGCCGGGGCATCGTCCCCGGCCTTGCTTTCTCTCGCGTGCCGTGGCCGCCGTAAGTCTGCATCGCCCTGCGCGTCGATCCGCCATTCTTCGCAGCCAAGTTCTCGTGTTACGCTGTTTGGCGTTACGCCCTTTGGCGTAGTAGCTCTTGATTATTACGCTATTCGGCGTTACGCTATTTAGCGTATGTCGCAATCCCTGGAAAACCCGTTTGTCTATGGCGAGATCGTCGATGACGCGGATTTCGTCAATCGCACAAGCGAACTCGACCAGCTTGTTCGCGACTTGGCCGACGGCCAGAAGATCTTCCTGCTGTCTCCCCGGCGCTTTGGCAAGAGCTCACTGGTCGCTCTGGCTTTGCTTAGACTCAAGAAGCGCCATATACGCACCGTCAGCTTGACCGTGAGCGACTACTCCGGCTACGCGCAATTCCTCGAGAAATTTGCCGAAAGGGTGCTGCGCGCCGCGGGTCCGTGGCACCGCGTGAAAAACTGGGTTACGCGCTTCGCCAGTCAGGTAAAACCCGAAGTCACCTTCAATATGAATACCGGCGAAGTCGGCATTTCGCTGGGCCGGGGCGCGGCATACAATCCCGATCCCATCGCGCCCGAAGTCTTTGCTCTTCCTGGGGAACTGACTAAAAACGCCGGTTTTCGCATGGCAATCTGTCTCGATGAATTCCAGCAGATCGCACAATTCGACGGAGGGTCAGTCGAAGATGTGCTGCGCAATCAGGTGCAGAGGCAAAGAGAAGTGGGATACATCTTTGCCGGCTCTCAGCCGTCCCTGATGCAGGAGATGCTTTCTTCGAAGCGGCCGTTTCACAAGGCCGGACCCCTGATGTTTCTCGATAAGATCGCCGCCTCCGACTGGAAGGAGTTCATTGTCCGGCAATTCCGCAAAAGAGGCAGAAACCTCGACGACGACGGAATGGATGCTCTACTGCGAAGCGCCGATCTGATTCCTTACGATGTGCAGCGGATTGCGCACGAGCTTTGGGACGATGCGGAACTGAGGGACAAACGTCAGCTAGGCAGATCCGACGTGGAGGCCGTCGTCGCGAGCCTCGTCACAGGGCAGTCGGACTACTACGAGACGCTCTGGCAGCAACTCTCGTCGCGCCAGCGCGCGGCTCTTCAGGCGCTGGCAATTCGCGGTTCGGCTCAAATCTATTCACAAAACATTCGCGAAGATTTTCGTCTCGGCCCGGCGTCCACGGTACAGAAAGCGCTTCAAACGCTCGATTCCAGGGACATTCTCGATCGCTATAAGGGCAACTACTTTTTCCTCGACCCGCTCTTCCCTCATTGGATCCGAAAGAAAGGCGCATAGCTGCAGAAACTGCGAAGCGTATGGCGGCTGTTAATTGCATACAGCGTGGAGTCGTGCTCGAAAAGAGACCCCGCCTCGTTTATTCGCGGCCATCCCGTTCCAGCAACTGCCGATCCCATTTGCCCAACTCTGCCGCGGCATCGTAGGTGCTTTGGCAAAATGCGAACAGCTCTGTGCTCGGCGATTCCGCATTCCGCACTGCGTCGTAGTCAAGCAGGAATTCCCCCAGCGTCGCGTCATAGCGCGCTGCATCCGGACGCACACGCGCTTCCTTGAATCCCTGCGGCTCCGGCGCGGCATACGAATAGAACGCCGGACCGCTCATATCGCCCGTGCCCGGCCAGAATCCCACGCTGCTCACCTCGTGCGAATAAGCTTCGCGCGTGATGCTGTCGGCGCCCGGCCGCTCCGGGGCCGTCCGGCCGGAAAAACGCGTCACCGCCAGGTCGAAACTTCCCCAAAAGAAATGCACCGGGCTCACTTTGCCGATGAATCCCGCACGAAACTGGTGGAAGACCGCATCCACCGAACGCAGGATGCACCAGAAAGTCTTCACCCGCTCGGCGTCGTACGCCGCGTGCACGCGGTCCTCGTCGAAGGGGATGGGATCGGGGATCTCGACCGGCATGCGCCAGATGCTCACTTCGACGCCCGCCGACTTGAGCATCGCCATGAAGTCCCGGTAGAAATCCGCAACCGTCATGGGCCGCAGTGGCAGTTCCTTCACCAGTCCATCGCTGCACTCCAGCACCAGCCGACCGGCGAGAAAATCGAAACGAATCTCGATCGACCGCGTGCCGTAGGGAATATTCGACGTCGTAAGCCCGCGCGGGGTCACATAAAGAGGAACATTCCACCAGTGATTGACGAGCGGCGTCAGCCGCATCCGCACCTTGCCCACAATCTGGGTCCACATATGCAGCGTGGCGCAGGTCTCGCGCCAGGAATCGAGCGGCAGCGCAGGCCAGCATTCCGGACTGTCGCCAGTAGCTAAGTTCGTCATGTCCCCTCCAACTTCCGCGCCTGTGCGCGTCCAATTTGATTCGATCCCGCAATGGTTTTCCGCGGTTTCAGCCGGCGTCTTGCCTCCGGCCGCCGCTCTTTCCCATTTTCTGCCTCGCTGCTAAGATAAATGAAGCCACTGTGGGGCTGTAGCTCAGCTGGGAGAGCGCCTCGTTCGCAACGAGGAGGCCAGCGGTTCGATCCCGCTCAGCTCCACCAATTTCCCTGCCTTTGTTTTTCTGTCTGGTGATGGCCTATTTGCGGCTGTCCGTTCGGCCGAGTTCCTCGTCATCGATAAGCCTGGCATCCTGTTGGGGTAAACACAAATGGACCTGAGTTTGCCGAAGTCCCCAAGGTCCAAGTTCGAAGATCGTGACATCTATTCTGCTCTTTGTCTCCTCCTTGTTTTCTTCATCATCTCTGCCGTTTCCTTCCATGGTTTCTTCCAGAAATGGCATTTTCGAGAGCCAGGTATTACCAACAGCCTCTACATCTACTGCCCCCCTGCAGACTTTGTCTCTATGATGGAGGGTAGCGCGCATCGCCCGTATGTCTATCGCCAATTGCTTCCCTTGATTGCGAATTGGATTGATTCCAGGGTCCCCGATAGCCTCAAGGATAAGCTGTACACAAAGAGCGACCTGGAAAGAAGATTGCAACTTGAAGTTCTGACATCGCCTACCGCGCAAAGCCGGGCCTATTTTATTCGCTATATCGCCGTCTACGTGCTCGATCTCTTATCCGCCTGGATCGCGCTTTGCTTGTTGTACCAACTGTGCAGAACAGTTGGTGTGCCTCCCACGGTTGCAGCACTCTCGTCGGTTATTTTTATCCTTCTCTTTCCATTTCTTATGTCGTTCGGGGGGTACATGTATGACTTTCCCGAGCTTGCCTTTCTTGCTCTCGCGGCGTGGATGGCGCTTCGTTTCGATGGCTGGTTTCTGCTTCCGGTAGTAGCGCTTGCTACTTTGAACAAGGAGTCGTTTTTTCTCTTTCTCCCATCTCTTTACCCTCTCCTTCGCACGCGCGCTTCGATTCGCCAGTCGCTCTTGCGGCTGGGGGCCATGATCGCCGCTTCCTCGGCGGTGTTCTTTTGGCTCCATCTTCGATTTCGATTCAACCCCGGCGGAGTAGTCGAGATTCATCTTCGAGAGCAGTTTTTCTATTTTCTCAATGTCGGTACCTGGCTCTACCCCAGCGAAGTAACCTATGGCCTCCTGCTGCCTCCCGCCTGCAATCCAATCTTCCTGGCCTTAGTGGCTTGGACGACTTGGCGCGGCTGGGGCCTGCTGCCCGCATACATGAAACGCCACGCGCAAATTGCGGCCATGATCAACGTACCTCTGTATTTTCTTTTTTGTCTTCCCGGCGAGCTCCGCGACCTCAGCTTTCTTTATGTCGCATTGGTGCTCCTCATTGCAGCAAACATCGCGCGTTCTTCACAGAGTTCGAACACTTTTGTTCCCGTTGTTTCAAACAGGGCTCCCGCGGGATCTGTATGATGGACGCAAGTCCTACGGGGAGCTTTCAGCATGTGCAAATGAGCCACCCGGAGTTCGGCACCGGCGTTGCAGTTGCTCGTGTTTACGGCTATGCAACGCGACTCGATAGCGCCGCTCCGCCAATGGACGTTCCAGATATTCTCTGCGAGGTCTCGATCTGATGCCGGCTATTTCACCTCCGGTACCTGCATCGCACACATTCTGCCCTCTCTGTGTCGATCTCGACGGAACCCTGGTCAAGTCCGACACTCTTGTGGACTCGCTGCTGGTGCTGGCGCGCACGCATCCGGCAATGTTGCTCACTCTGCCGGGGCGCCTGCTGCACGGCAAGGCTGCCTTCAAGGAATTCGTCACCTCTCATGTCTCGCTCGACGTCGCGCATCTGCCCTACAACCGCACCCTGTTGCAGTATCTTCACGAAGAACGCGCGCGTGGCCGTGCACTCTATCTCGTAACCGGAGCGGACGTGCGGTTGGCCGAGCGGGTCGCCGCGCATCTCGGTATCTTTACCGGCGTTTTGGGCAGCGACGGCCAAGTCAACCTGACGGGAACCCACAAGCTGGATCGCGTGCGCAGCCAATTCGGCGGCGGCGAGTACGGCTATATCGGCAACGACACGCCCGATTTGCCCATGCTGGCCCACGCGGCTGAAATCATGGTGGCCAATCCCAGCCTGCGCCTGCGTCTCAGAATGCGCCTGCGTGGCATTCGCCCAGCGCGCATATTCGATGAAGGCGCCGGTTCCTTCTCGACTGCGTTCAGAGCCATGCGCGTGCATCAGTGGGCAAAGAACCTGCTCATCTTTCTGCCTCTGTTGCTGGCACACCCGCACGTAGGCTTCGCCAGCAGCCTGCTGAGCGCGCTCCTCGCCTTTTTCTGTTTCGGCCTCACGGCTTCGTCGGCCTACATCATCAACGACCTGTTTGATATTGAGGCCGACCGCCATCATCCGCGAAAGCTCGCGCGCCCCTTTGCCGCCGGCGATCTCCCGCCCGTTGCCGGTGTCTGCATGGTGGCCGTCTTTCTATTTTTGGCGTTTTTTGGAGCGCGCCTGCTTCCCGTGGCCTTCTCCGGATGGCTGCTGCTCTATCTCGCGACGACGCTCGCCTATTCCTGGTTCCTGAAGCGGATCGCGCTCGTCGATGTGCTGGTGCTCTCCGGCCTCTACACCTTGCGCCTGTTCGCCGGCAGCGCCGCAACTGGATCGCACATCTCGCATTGGCTCGCCGGCTTTTCAGTATTTCTGTTTTTCTCTCTGGCCATTGTCAAGCGTTTTGCTGAGCTGCAGAATTTGCGCACCAGTGGATTGTCGCCGCGCAACGGGCGAGGCTATCTGGTGGCCGATACCGATCAGTTGCGGAGTTTCGGCACTGCCAGCGCCTTCGCGGCAGTGATGGTCTTCGCCATCTACATCAGCTCGAGCGACGTGGTCGCGCTTTATCGCCATGCACAATTGCTGTGGCTCATTATGCCGCTGATGATTCTCTGGCTCTGCCGCATCTGGTTGCTGGCCTCGCGCGGCGAGCTCGACGAAGATCCCTTCGTCTTCGCATTGACTAACCGCGGCAGTCTTCTCATCGGCGCCGCCGTGGCCGTCATCGCACTGCTGGCAATCTGAACACCCTTCCGACTTGATATCATTGCCTGCAAAATGCTATCATTGCAGATGAAGCCGAAGGAGTAACAAAACTATGGCCGCAGTGACAGTCCGCAACATTCCGGAGAAGACCCATCGCGCCCTGAAATTGCGCGCTGCCCGCAACGGGCGGAGCACAGAGGCTGAAATTCGCCAGATTCTCCAGGACACTATCTCGCCGAAGCCGCGGCTCAAAATCGGCTCGGAACTGGCTGCCTTTGGGCGCAAATATGGCGGCATCGAACTCAACTACAAGCGTGATCCCAGGCCAGCCGAACCGGCAATATTCGAATGATTGTTCTCGATACCAACGTCATCTCCGAACCATTGAAACCCCTCCCTGACCAAGCGGTCACCCGATGGCTTGACGCGCAGGACCCGGAGACGCTCTATCTCACTGCAACCGTCTTGTCGGAAGTCCTGATCGGAATCGCGTTGCTCCCGGCAGGTAAGCGAAAGCATGGCATGGAGCAAGACATGCGCGGGTTGCAAACAAGGCTTTTCGGAGATCGATTTCTTCCCTTTGACCGGGAAGCAGCGGTTGCCTTTGCTCTTCTGGGGAGCCGAGCCGGGGCAAAGGGTTATTCCATCTCAATGGCCGACTGCCAAGTTGCTGCGATTGCCTCGGTACACGGATTCGCCGTGGCAACGCGCGACACCGCGCCGTTCCTCGCCGCGGGCGTTCCCGTCATCAACCCATGGGAACCCTGAAACCTGCTCTTTCAGCTGAATAAGTCCTTCATCTTCTCGATCAGCCCCGGTGACGTGGGCTGGTTGTCCACGGTCATCGTCTCGGAGAGCTTGGTCACCAGCTCGCGCTGCGCACGGTTCAGCTTGCGCGGAATCTGCACCACCACCTTCACGATCAGGTCACCGTTGCCCTTCTCGTTCAAGTAGGGAACGCCGCGTCCCCTCACGCGCAGCTCTCTGCCGCTTTGCGTGCCTTCGGGAATCTTGATGTTTACCGGAGCGTCAATGCCGGGAATCTCGAACTCGGCGCCCAATGCCGCCTGCGGAAAGCTGATGGGTATGACGCAATAGAGATCGTGTCCGTGGCGCTCGAAGAAATCGTGCGGACGGATGGCAAGAATGATGTAAAGGTCGCCCTTGGGCCCGCCCCGGCGGCCGGAGTCGCCCTCGCCCGCGTAACGGATGCGCGTTCCCTCTTCGACACCAGGCGGCACCTTCACTTTCAGCTTGATTTCAGTCGCCGCGCGGCCCTCGCCGCGGCACGCTGTGCAGGGATCTGCGATCACCGAACCCGTGCCGCCGCAGGCCGCGCAGGTACGCGCCACCGAGAAGAATCCCTGCTGATAGCGTAGTTGCCCGTGGCCCTGGCAATGGCTGCAAACGCTCGGTCCGCGCCCCGACGCGCTGCCCTGGCCATGGCAGACCGTGCATGTCTCCAGGCGCCGGATCTTCACCTCGGTCTCTGTGCCAAAAATCGCGGCTTCAAAGTCGATAGTCAGGTCGAAGCGCAGGTCGTCCCCGCGCTGCTGGCGCCCGGCACGCGATCCTCCGCGCTGAGCCCCGCCCATCGAAAACATCTCGCCAAAAAGATCGCCGAATATGTCACCCAAGTCCACGCCGCCGGCAAATGGTCCGGCGCCAAAGCCCTGCGCGCCGAGACCGGCGTGGCCATAGCGGTCGTAGGCCGCACGCTTGTCGGCGTCGCTCAGCACCTGGTAAGCTTCGCTGGCTTCCTTGAACTTCTCTTCGGACGCGTGGTCCCCGGGATTGCGGTCAGGATGGTACTTGAGCGCCTGTTTGCGATACGCGCTCTTCAGTTCCTGATCGGTGGCCTCTCGCGAGACGCCCAGCACCTCGTAGTAATCTGCTTTGCTCACTCTAGTATTAGAACCCATTGCTCCCTTGGTTTAGCTCTCAGTCATTAGAGATCGGCCACACTGTTCCTTATCGTTAAATAAGGCAACCCTCTTCAGGTCGCAACGCAACAATGTTCCTCTGCTTCACTCTTTTCACTCATTCACTTGTTTGCTGTTGTGCGCCACGCGCACCAGCGCCGGCCGCAGCAGCCGTTCGCGAATCTTGTAGCCCCGGCGGATCTCCTCGGCTACATGCTGGTCGGGCACGTCGTCGCGCTCCACAGCGCCCAGCGCCTCGTGCACGCGAGGGTCGAAACTCTCGCCCACTGCGGGAATCGCCCTCACCTGCATCTTCTCGAGAATCTCTTCCATCTGCTTCATGATGAGGGTCACGCCGGAGCGCAGTTGCTGGGCCGAGCCTGTGGACTTGAGCGCCAGTTCGAAGTTGTCGAGCACGGGAAGGAACTGCTCCACCACGCTGCCGGTCACATGGTCGCGGAACTCTGTCTTCTCGCGCTCGGCGCGTTTGCGCGCATTCTCGAACTCCGCCTGCATGCGGGCCAGCCGATCGAGCAGTTGATCGCGTTCGCCTTTCAGTTGATCGATCTCCGTTTGGCCGGCAGGCGACACCTGGCCTGCTGCCTCAGCCTCAGCTTCGGCCAAGGTCTCATCGGGCGGCGGCAACTCAGCCGCGGGATCGATCTTCGCTCCCGTTGCACTGCTAGCGGGTTCCTTGAATCCCTTCACCTTCAACTCTTCCATCTCCTGATTCAGCATGATTCCTTGCGTTCTCCAATAACTATCGGTAGGCTTCCTTCTTTAGATGAAAATACCTCGGGCTCGGGTGCAGCGGTTCGCGTCAGCGCCGCGGCCGGCCTTTACGGCCATTAATGCGCATCGCCCTCTTGCTCCCTCGCTCCCTTGTTCCCTTGCTCCCTGTTTTTTCGCGCCTATGCGTTGGGCAGATCGAGAAGACGCTCAGAAAGACGCGCAATATAGCTCACTGCCTCGATCATTTCCTGGTACTGGATGCGCGTGGGCGCGATCACGGCAACCGTCCCCACATTGGTGCCGCCCAGCCGGGCCGGAGCGCCGATCAACACCATATCCTGCATCGCGGGTGAAGCTTTATCCAGGCCCACCACCACGCGCACGTCCTGCTGGCGGCCGTCCACGTAGGCGGTCAACAGCTCTACCAGCCGCTGCTTGGCCTCCAGGGCCAAGAGCATCTGGCGCAGTTGCTCGCGATCCTGCTCGGCGCCGATCAAATTCGCGATGCCATCCACAAAAAGTGCCGGTCCGCTTTCATGGCCGGCCAGCGCGCCCTTGCGGCACAGTTCCTCCACTGCGGTCAGCAACTGGCGATAGGCCTCGCGCTCAATGTCAACGCGGCGCGCCACTTCCAGACGAATCCGGTCAATTGGCCAGCCATGAAAGTTCTCGTTCAAATACCGGCTCGCGGTTTCAAGTTCCAGTGCCGTCAGTTCGTGATCGAGCATCAGCACACGGTCCTGCACGGCGCCCGCCTGGGTTACCAATACGGCCAGCACGCGTCCCGTGGAAAGCCGCGAAAAATGAATGTGTTCCAGCACTTGCCCTTCCGCCGAGCTGGCCAGCGCCACGCCCAGGCCGCGCGAAAGTTGCGCCAGCACGTGCGATGTGCGCTCCAGATAATCATGCGAACTGGCCACCCCGGAAAAACTCTCCTCGATCTGCCCGCGCCGCTCAACACTGAGGGGGCTCAATTGAGAGTCCGCGCCGCCGGGCGCAGAGATTCCGGCCAACCCTCCTGCCGCCACGCGGCCGGGTTGCGTGATCTGCCCCACGTAATAGCGGAAAGCCGCCGCGGTAGGAACACGGCCTGCCGATGTGTGCGGCTGCTCCAGAAGTCCTGCATCGCCCAGCGCAGCCATCACGTTGCGCAGCGTGGCTGAGCTCAAGCCTTCCCGATCGGCAAACAGGCGCGCGACCGCCTGCGAGGCCACCGGCTCGCCGGTCGCGATGTACTGGTCGATGATGGCGGTCAACACCAGCCGCTCACGCGGGCCGAGGCGCACATCGGACATCTTTTTAGGCTCTCTCTCCCGTTCTGCGCGCAACCGGCGGCAAACCCGCTTCCGCGCTTCCAGGGCAGGAATTCTTGCCAGTTAAGTCCCTTTATTACTAAGACTTGCGTGCGAGAATTCCGAGAATACTCCAATTCAAGTCTAGTGACGCTCATCTGTCCATGTCAAGGCGCAGCGCAGCGCGCCCCTGCCCATGCCGATCCCTGCATCTCCACGCGCCTTTATATGACGTTCGTAATGCTTCTCCGCCGCCAGTTCACCGTCCAACTTGATTGAATGCTATTGTGAAACTGTCTGCCGGCGATCGCAGTTGCGGCTGAGCTGGCGCAGTTACATCAAATTCGATGTTTTCTTTTTTGGAGGGGCCAAATGAACAGAATTCTCCGTTTCCTTCGCCCGAACTCGTTGCTGCTCGTCGCCATTGTTTTCGCATCGATCGCTTTGGCGCCCACAAGCCGGGCTGAATCGCCCGTGAAGACCGAAAAGCACGCACGCAAGATCGAAAAACAGCTTGCCAAGTACCGCACTGGCACCCTCTTGCAAGTCGATTTTCGCGACAACAGCCAGGCCCTCGGCTCTCTCCGCGACGTCTCCGATGCGACCTTTCAGATCACCAACGCCGACAGCAATAAACTACAGACCTTCAACTACGCCGACGTAACCCGCGTGAAGAAGACGAAGGAGTACATCGGCGCCGGTTCCGAGCCCGGGCGCCACTTCCACCATTGGATTCCGGTCCTCGTCGTCGCCGCAGCCGTCGGCGGTGGCGTTGGCGCGTACGAAGCCATCCGCTAATCGTTCGGAACGGAGGGAGCGGGGGCCTTCGGGCCCCTGACTTCGGTCCCAGGAGAGTCGGGCCTTCAGGCCCGGGCCTTGCGCTATCGCGCCATCGCCGCAGAATTCCCGCCCATTTCCGGCTGTTAGATTCGTTATAGGGCTCCCTTGCAGTTGTCGCTCACGCCATCGGACCGCCCTCAAAAGAAGCCTATGTTCCATCCCACTGAAGATATTCGCATTCAATGGACGAAAGTCGTCCTTCCCCCGGTCTTTCTCGAGGAGGAGCTTCCCCTCACCGAGGCCGCTTCGGCCACCATCTTCAATGGCCGCAGCGAGATCGTGGACATTCTCAACGGCCGCGACGACCGCCTCGTGGTGCTGGCCGGCCCGTGCTCCATCCACGACGTGAAGGCAGCTCGCGAATACGCTGGACTGCTCAAGGGCGCGATCGACGAATTTGCCGCCGACTTGCGCATCGTCATGCGCGTCTACTTTGAAAAGCCGCGCACCACCATCGGTTGGAAGGGCCTTATCAACGATCCATATTTGGACGGGACCTTCAAGATCAACGACGGTCTGCGCCTCGCGCGCCATCTGCTGCTTGACCTGGCCGCAATGGGCGTGCCTACCGGCACCGAGTTCCTCGACATGATTTCGCCGCAGTACATTGCGGGCCTGGTGTCGTGGGGCGCCATCGGCGCGCGCACCACTGAGAGCCAGGTGCACCGCCAGCTTGTCTCCGGCGTGTCGTGTCCCGTGGGCTTTAAGAACGCAACCTCCGGCGACGTGCAGGTGGCCATCGACGCCGTGCTCTCGGCCTCCTGGTCGCACACCTTCCTCGGCCACACGCATAACGGCCAGTCCGCCATTTTCGTGACGACAGGGAATCCAGACTGCCACATCATCCTGCGCGGCGGCCGCCATTCCGTGAACTACACTGCCGCGAGCGTTGCCGAAACCGCCGCGCTCATGGAGCGTGCCGGCATCGCCCCGCGCATCATGATCGACTTCAGCCACGCCAACAGCCAGAAGGATTACCGGCGCCAGAGCGCCGTTGGCCGCGACGTCGCCGGACAAATTGCTTCAGGAAATCGCAAGATCATCGGCGTCATGATTGAGAGCAACCTTGTCGCCGGCGCGCAGAAGCTCGTCGCAGGCCAGCCGCTCGGTAGTCTTGTTTACGGCCAAAGCATCACCGACGGCTGCATCGATTGGAAGGAAACGCGGAAGGTGCTGGGCGAACTGGCTGGGGCGGTGCGGGCGAGACGTAAGCATCCCATTATCCCGTTGACGGAATAGTCCTTCTATGGAATAATCGATCATGCCCATTGAGATCGTCGTGACCGACGAGCTCGTCCAGTGGTGGGAATCGCTCGACGAAGACGAACAGGTCAGTGTGCGATCTGTGGTCGATCTGTTGCAAAGCCTCGGTGTGACACTCGATTTCCCGTACAGCACGAAGATATCCGGCTCCAGGAAACTCCGAGAGCTGCGCATTCAACATTGCGGCCAGCCTTATCGCGTTCTCTATGCGTTTGATCCTGCCCGCAATGCGGTCCTTTTGGCCGGAGGCAATAAAACCGGCAAAGATCGTTGGTATGAAGAATTCGCTCCTTGGGCGGAAAGGCTATTTGCCGATTATTTGCGAGAAATAAGTCAATAGGAGACCGTCATGAAGGCTTACACAAAGTGGAGCGATCTCAAGGCGAAAATGAGCCCGGAAGCAGCAGACAAGGCCAGCTCTCTTACAGCCAATATGCTCGCGCAGATGCCGCTTGAGCATCTGCGCGCCGCGCGCCAGATGACGCAGGTCAATCTGGCGCAAGTGCTCGGCGTCAATCAAAGCGCAGTCTCGAAGCTCGAAAAGCGCACCGATATGTACCTGAGCACCCTCCGCAGCTATATCGAGGCGATGGGCGGGGAGTTGGAGATTCAGGCTGTGTTTCCGGATGGCTCGGTGCGCATTGAAGTGTTGAGCGAACGTTAATGCTTACTCCTGACTTACACACGGGTTACGGTGCCGTTGCGTGCGAGGCGGAAAAGCTAGAGCGCTGCCGCCTCGGCACGCAGCCTTTCGGCCTCCGCGGTTCTGCCCATCGAATCGAGTAGCGCGGCGTCCTGCTTTAGCATCGAGGCAAGCTCCTGGCCATACCGGCTTTTCATATCCGGGAGGTTCAGAATTGCCTTGCGCTCTGAAGCTTCTGCGACTACGAAATCAGCCAATGCTGCGTCGTTCCGTCCGAGCTTCGCCTCGATGAATGCACGCCAAAAGAAGGGGATTGCGTACTCTTCATTTTTATCGGTCAGGCATTTTGTAGATTCTGCAATGGCGAGATTCTCCTGCTCTATTGCTTCTTGCGGCTTTCCTGCAGAGAGCAAAGCGTGGCCGTAATACTGATAAGAAAGCATCAATCCCAATTGATCGCTCGGTGTCAGGTCTCCGGCCTTCAGGGACATGTCGAGCGCCTGCTTGCAGTAATCCAAAGCATCCTGCGAATTCTGATCCTTGAGCGAACTCCTGCATTTGTCCGACAACGGAAACCACGCTTGCGCTGCCTTCTCCTGCTCCGCCGTTGGTTGAGGGCCGTGTTTCTCAAGATGAAAGGGAATCGTCAGCGTAGTGGTCACAGGCGCGGGGGCGCCATTGACGGAGAACGGCGAGAATTGCCATTTCCTTACCGCGTCCAACGCAGCCTGCTGTAGCATCGCCGGTCCGCTAATCGCTTTCTCCGACGTCACACGTCCGCGCGCATCGATCACAACCGAAATCGCCACATCGCCTTCAATGCGAGCAGCGGCGGCGATGGGCGGGTAAATCGGATCGGTCTTTTGAACAAGATGTTCGCGAGCGGAGGACTCGGCAACAACTTTGGGACCCGAGTCGTTTTGTCCCGCCAGAATAGACGCGAATAGCAAGACGCAAAACACAGGAAGGATACGTCGCAGGCGTCTAGTTCGCGGCTTTTTCTCGCGGAGCTCTCCAGAGCAAAAGTCGATATAGCAATCGATGCTATCGCGGAAAGCCCTGGCCAATTCATCGGGGGTATCGCCCTCGAAGTGAGTTACGTCCCTCAGGCCAGCAACCGTACCAGAGAACGTTTTGTCTTTCGGATCGAAGTCAATCGGCCCCGCAGTATAGCCCTTGTACTCCATCATGGCGTTGTGCCCGCAGACAATTGTCTTCGCGGATATTCTACGCCATCCCCATCACCACCGTGTGCGGGCTCATTGGGATCGGGTGCTCGGTAATGCCTTTGAATCCCGCATCGCTATACATCGCCGCGAGCTCCGCGAAGGTGTATGCGTCGCCGTCCGTTGTCGTGGTCAGCATCGTCATTGCAAAGGCCGCCGGCATCGGCGGCGAAACCCGGTCCGGGTTGGGCACAAATTCAAGAGTCGCCGCGCGTCCGCCGGGCTTGAGCGCCGCGCGCACCTTCTTCAGGAGCCCCACGTTCGTAGGCTTGTCAAAATGATGCAGAAAATTCGTGAGCAGCACCGCATCGTACGGCCCACCGAACTCTACATCGAACGCGCTGCCCGGCAGCATATCGTACCGGTCCTTCACGCCTGCCTTTTCGGCGTTCTTCAGCGCCACGCGCAGCACCGGCGCCCAATCGAGGCCGGTCACACGTGCTTGCGGATTCTGCTTTGCAATCTCAATCCCAAACAGCCCATGCCCCGCGGCAATGTCCAGCACGCGCATCGGTCCGTTGTGTCCCTCCAACACCACGGCCCCCAGTGGTCCCGCCATGGGTCCCATCATCGGCGCCATCTTTTCCGCGAACACCACCCAAATGGGATTGTCCGGCTCAACCGTGCCCTGGCCGGGAAGATGCGTGCGCCCCGCGCGCACAATATCGGCCAGTTGCACGTCGGCCTGCATCAGTGCCGACTCGGTAAGGAACTGCGCCACCGAAGCCATGCAGGCGGGCGAGACCGGATCAAGAAAAGCTGCGCTCGACGGCGTGTGCCTGTAGTGCCCGTCCTCCTTGGCCAGCACGCCATTGATCACCAGAAAATCGCAGAGGATGCGGATACCGCGCTCCGACGCCGAACAGTGCCGCGCGATCGATGCTGCATCGCCGGGCCCCTCGCCGACCGCGCGAAACACATCAAGTTGAATGGCCGCGCACAAAGCCGCGGTGCGCTGGTGCGCTTGAACCATTTCAAAAACGATTCCTGGGTTGAGTGGAGCTACGGCAGAATTGCCTGCTTGCATTGTCTTGCCTCCTGGAGAGCCCAGCGGGAAGTTTGGATTTTTGGGGAACCCGGAACTGGGCTCACAGAGTGTATCACCGCGATCGCGTGATCGCGCAGTTTTTTGCCCTCACGCAATTGGCCAGTGCGAAGGACAGCATTCGGAACTGTACGCCCCCGACGATTTGTCTCTTGCAGCGCAGGGCGGCTTGCACCACGCCGTCACGATACAGTGAAAGGTTGTGCGCCTTCGTTCCAACATCTTCCGGTTGCGGCAAAGATCGCTGTTGCGCGCCATGCTGCTTTCGCTGGGCGCATTTGCAGCCAGTTTGCGCCTGGCCGGCTTCCCGAACATCGACAGCCTGCACGGCTCGCATTGGCAATTTCTCGCCCTCCTGGTAGCCACGTGGGGCATGGCAGAGACGGCCCGCTGCCTGCGCCGCGAATGGAGTCTTTATCATGCCGGTGTCCTCATCCTGCTCTATACCGACCTGATGATTCTCGCGGGGATCGTGTTTCTGCTGGCGGTACCATAGCGCTGCGCTTCCGCTTCACCTCAGCCTGCAATCCACACTGCGAAGGTCCCGTTTCGCCGTGTAGCATGGGCAGAGTGCAATGCAGCCGGCGATTCCCGCGGCCTCGCGGCAACGGCTGAAACTACGATGCACTGGAGGAAGCAATGCTGAAGGGATTTCGGGATTTCATTCTGCGCGGAAACGTCGTGGACCTTGCTGTCGCTGTCATTCTGGGCGCCGCGTTCAACGCCATTGTCACATCCCTGGTGAGTGACGTTCTCAACCCGTTGATCGCCGCCACGCTCGGCAAGCCCGATTTCAGCAGCGTCATTCTGCATGTAGGCGGCGGCCAGATCAAGGTCGGCAATTTTCTGAACGCAACGGTTTCGTTCCTGATCGTGGCCTGTGTGGTCTATTTCGCCATTGTGCTGCCCACGAATGCGCTCCAGGCGCGCATCAAGAAGCCCGAAACGCTGGCTGAACCCACCACCAAGCCATGCCCCGAGTGCCTCAGCGACATTCCAATCGCCGCCAAGCGCTGCGCACATTGCGCTCAGCCCGTGGCCTGACCGCAGACTCGCGCCGTAGGCGCAATGTTCGTTAGCCCCGCGCTTCAGCGTGGGGAACCAAGCGCAACACCAGAACTGGAGTCCCTTAGGGACGGCGCTCATCCTTTTGGTTCTGGCGATGCCGATCAAGGATCGAATCGATGAACGTTCGCACCACGCTTGCGTTTCTTGCTTTGCCGGCTGTCCTTTCCGTCGTGCTCCCGTCCATCCGGCTCGCGGCGCAAGCCACGCCGCAGCCGGGTTCGTTCGGCTACTCCGACTTCAACGCAGAAGCCCGGCTCGAAGAAAAGTTCATGGCAGTTCCCGATCCCAAGCTCGCCGGCGAAGAACTCAAGACCCTCACCCTCGAACCGCATCTCGCGGCCACCCCCGAGGATCGCAAGACCGCGGAGTACGTAGCCGGCAAGTTTCGCGCTGCGGGGCTCCAGACAGAAATCGTTCCCTATCGCGTTCTGCTGAATTGGCCCAAAGCCGTCCGCGTCGAAGCCTGGGACGAAGCCGGCCATCTGCTGATGAGCGGTCCCACGCCGGAACATGTGCAGGGCGACCCCGCCGCGGACAATCCCCGCGTAGTGATGCCCTTCAACGGCTCTTCGGGTTCGGGCGACGTCACCGCTGAAGTGGTGTACGCCAACTACGGCCGCACGGAGGACTTCAACGAGCTTGCGGCCCGGAACATCGATCTGCACGGCAAAATTGTCATCTGCCGCTATGGCTCCAACTTTCGCGGCGTCAAAGTTTACCTGGCCCAGCAGCGTGGAGCCATCGGCGTTCTTCTCTACTCTGACCCGCAAGACGACGGCTACGCCAAAGGCGATGCCTGGCCCATTGGTCCGTGGCGGCCTGAGACCGGCGTGCAGCGCGGCTCGGTGCAATTCCTCTTCAAGTACCCCGGCGATCCCGAAACCCCCGGCGTCGCCTCTACCCTGGACCTGCCCGACGCCGTACGCAATCCTAATTCCTCCGGACCCGACGGCAGCCAGCCGTACATCCCTTCGATTCCCCTCAGTTACCACGATGCCGCGCCCATTCTGCAAGCGCTCAAAGGCCCCAGCGTGCCGCAAAGCTGGCAGGGCGCGTTGCCGTTCCACTACCACATGGGTCCCGGCGGAGAAAAAGTTCACTTGGTTTCGCAACAGGATTATCAGCGCCGCATCATCTGGGACGTGATCGGGAAAATCGAGGGCTCCCAGGAGCCGGATGCATGGGTCGTCGTCGGCAACCATCGCGACGCGTGGGTCTACGGTGCGGTCGACCCCAATAGCGGCACGGCCGCCATGCTTGAAGCGGCGCATGGCATCGGCACCCTGCTTCGCCAGGGCTGGCGGCCCCGGCGCACCATCGTTTTCTGTAGTTGGGACGCTGAAGAGGAGGGCCTCATCGGCTCAACCGAATGGGTGGAGCAGCAGGGCCGCACCCTCGATCACGCCGTGGCCTACTTCAATATTGACGTCGGCGTCTCGGGCCCGGACTTCACCGCCTCCGCCGTGCCCTCGCTCAAGGAGTTCGTGCGCGACATCGCGCGTTCCGTTCCCAGCCCGCTCGGCGGCTCGGTGTATCGGCTCTGGCATCTAAAACCCGCCCTCGACAGTGAACATCGCCAATCGAATGCACCTCCCGTCCTCGGAGAGGAGGTACATTTAGGCGATCTCGGCTCGGGATCGGACTTCACACCCTTCCTGCAACACGCGGGCGTGCCTGCCACCGATATTGAATCCACCGGGCCCTATGGCGTCTATCACTCGGCCTTCGACGATTTCGCCTGGTTCACGCAGAATGCCGATCCGCACTTTCTCTATTTGCAGCAGATGGCGCGCGTGCTCGGCCTTGAAGCCATACGCATGGCCGATGCCGAGCTGCTGCCCTACGACTACATGGCCTACGCGCGCGCAATCTCCGCCTATCTTGAAGCCGCCAAACACCGGGCCTCAGATGCCGGCCTCGGCTCGCTCGACTTTGTTCCCGCCCAGGCCGCGGCAGCGCGCTTTTCTGCCGCGGCCCAGCGCGCCTATGCAGTCCAGTCCGCGCCTTCCGGAGAGCTGGCCCGGCTCAATCTCGCGTTACGGCAAACTGAGGCCGCGCTGCTTTCCGACGCGGGACTTCCCAATCGGCCTTGGTACCGGCATACCATCTTCGCTCCCGGCGAGCTCACGGGCTACGCCGCCGTCGTCCTCCCCGGCGTCAACGAGGCCATCGACGCTCAGGATCGAAACCTGGCTGCGCAGCAGTTGCAGGTTCTAACCCAAGCGCTCAACCGAGCCGCCAGCGTTCTCGAGCCCGTCCACTGAAAGCCGGATTTGCCCGCGAAAATTGCCAAGGCAATGTTTCTGGTCGCTCCGGCCAATCCGGCGTCAGCATCTTGCTAACTCTTTAGTTGCAGACGGTTTGACCGGATCGTTCGGCCAAGACGCTGCCGTACTTGGCGCGAAATTTATAAGATAGGGAACCAGAGCAATGACCGTAGCATCGAGTGCGGTCACCGCTTTTCTCGGCTTCGCTTGTTTCCTTGCGTTGCGCAGCCGATCGATCAAAATCGGATGGTCCCTGCCATGCACGATCTCGTCATTGCCATCGCTTTTCTCATCCTCGTGGCTTCCCCGGCCGTTGTCGCTGCCGTTCCCATTCCGGTCAGCAAGCGTCAGGAACGGCCTGCGAACCGCGCCAGGAACGCGGGCGATCTCCCGGCCAACCGCTAGCCATCGCACCGTCACTTGTCCAAAGGGCTGCCGCACCGCAGGTGACTCTCTCCACACAAGATACCTCCAAGGAACCAGTTCTCTCCCACCCTGGAGTGATTCCCATTTCCCCTTTTGCGGAGCAATGTTGCAGTGTCGGCCTCTCCAGAAGGTCCGACGCACGCAGAATTGTGCACGTATTTGGGGGCCGTTTATGAAAGACCTTGTGATCGAATTGATCCTGATCGCCATGATCGTCGCTCCGCTGGTTGCCGAATCGCTTGAACCCTGCCGGGCCGTCCGTCGCAACGACTCAGAGCCGGTCCGCAAACTGCACCGCAGTCACTGACGCGCACTCGCCGCATCCTACCTAGAGGCGCGAGCCCTCCCGCGCCCACAATGCCGCACAATATCGGACCTTCGCTCCGCCTGGGCAAACCGCGTGGTTCGCGCCGGAATCGCGTGATTCCGCGCATGCCATTCTTCGCGTTCATCCAGCAAAAATGGGGCCGTAATCGCGTCTTCGAGGACAAAACCCGGCAAAAACCAAGGAAAATAGGCTAATTTCCAGGAAAATCCTAAGAAACCTGTGGAAATTAGGCGTTTTTCCATTGACTTTAGCCACCTCGAAGCCGCATTGTAACCATCGGCAGGGTTCTTCGTAGCCGCATGAATACAGGGGTTCCGCGCACTTCAAGTTTCGATTCGACCTCCCTCCATGCGGTGAGCAGCTTTTGACCGGAAGCCCGACCATACCGGCGGCCCGAAGGGCTCGCCCAGAAGGAGAACAATACATGGCAACTGGACTGACCAAGACAGCGCTGACTCGGCAACTCGCCGAGAAGCTCGAACTGACCAACAAGCAGGCGGCGGCCTTCCTGGATCTGCTGGCTGAGACGGCGATCAAGGAAACCAAGAAGAATGGCGTCTTTGTACTTCCCGGCATCGGCCGTTTGGTGAAGGCGGAGCGCAAGGCTCGCATGGGCCGCAATCCCCAGACCGGCGAGGCCATCAAGATCAAGGCCAAGACCGTTGTAAAGTTCCGCGTGGCCAAGGCCGCCAAGGACGTGATCGCGCCCCCGAAGAAGTAGTCCTTGCGGACTGCGGCTACGGCATTGCGCCAAATGGCATGACGACAAAGGGGAGAGCCTTGTGCTCTCCCTTTCGCGTTTCCGCGCTGCGTGACGCCCGAGCAAATTTCTGAACTTCGGCGGCCGTCTGGCTCATCTAATCAGGCATGGCCACAGCTTCCGTGTCTTCGCAACTTCGGCGCTACGGAAGAGTGATCCACTTGTACTCGCCAGAAGTGCTCCAGGTCAGGAACAGCATTTGAAGAGGTAGGGATATATAGAGCATCATCCCGCACCGCAGGTGCGGCTGGGTTTGGCTTTTCGGTGTCATCCCACGCCGAAGGCGTGGCTGCGGCATGCGCTCTGCATGCGGCATCAGGCTGAGCGGAGCCTCTGGAGTTTTTGCCGGGCGTATTGGAAGTACTCTTCTCCAACCTCTGTTTCGAGCACTTCCTCGATGACCGGCAGGAAGTAGGCCAGGGAGCGCACGGTGGTCAGCGGCGGAGCGTCTGCTGGCCGGATCAAGCGGCGAACCGCGGCCAGCACGAGTGCGTTCTCGACGATGGACAAGGGAACGCCGCGTTGATAGAGCTGAACGGCCAGCATACGATCTGGCCGGCGCAGATTGCCGGATGTTCCCGGTGTGTTGCGATAGGCTTCGAGAACCTTGCGCACGTAGTCTTCGCGGCCGGATGGTTGTTTATCCATGGCCGTCTCCTCAGCCTTGCGGATCGCGCAGCGATGGTCCGTCGATCTGTATGGTGTGGCAGTAATGGCGGACGCGGCTCAACAGCGCATCGACCATGGTCGGGTTGCCGAGGAAGTTGCCCCATTCGGCATAGTCAAGATTGGTTGTAATAATCGTTGCGTGGCGATGATAGCGCTCCTCCATCAGTTTGAAGAAGATGTTGGATTGCTCGGGCCTTAAATTGACGTATCCCAGCTCGTCAACCAAAAGGCAGTCGAGCCGGACGAGGCGGTTGAGCAACTGGCGTGTGGAGCGGTCTGCCAACGAAGCATACATCTGATCGAACAAGTCCTGGGCGCGGATGAACTGGCAGCGGTATCCATTCTCCAGCGCTTTCAGCAATAGGCCCGACGCCAGTCCTGTCTTGCCCACGCCGGGCGGCCCGACTAACACGAGGTTCTCCGCCTTGACGATGAAGTCCAACTCGGCCAGGGTATGGATCTGCTTGCGGCTGACGCCGGGTTGCCGTGCGAAGGGGAAGCTGGCCAGCGACCAGTTCTCGGGCAGGTTGGCGCGCTTGATC